>VFQN01006906.1_pt1 | contig 12577 bp, 12 predicted proteins | sample 3512371 | NCBI WGS metagenome assembly VFQN01 (sample SAMN10412370, study PRJNA504923) | tailings metagenome | isolation source: Replicate 2 from Balatoc abandoned mine | place: Philippines: Itogon, Benguet | collected 2017-08-28
GTCGCGTGACAGTGCGCGACCTCAGCCACGACCGCCGCCGGGTCGTCGGTGACCGTAAGGGCCTCGACGTCCTCCAGCGAGAGCGTCCCAGCGTGGACGGCGGTCTCACGCAGCCAGTCCACAAGGCCACGCCAGTACGCGGTTCCCACGAGAATGATTGGAAACGACTCGAGACGGTTCGTGCGTCGGAGGTTCAGCGCCTCGAAGAGCTCGTCGAGCGTCCCGAACCCACCCGGAAGGATCACAAACGCGCAGCTGTACCGAACGAGCGCGAGCTTGCGGAGGAAAAAGTAGTGGAACGGTACGCGAAGCGTGAGGAAGGGGTTGGGCGGCTCGTCGAGCGGTAACTCGATCGTGAGACCGACAGACTGCGCACCGCTCTCCGATGCGCCTTGGTTTGCGGAGGCCATCAGACCCGGGCCACCACCCGTAATCACAGTGAATCCGGCGGCCGCAAGTGCGGCGGACACTTCGCGCGCGACGACGCCCCAGCGTGCCTCTGGCGCGGCCCGAGCGGAACCGAAGACCGTGACGCCATTGCGGACTCCGGCCAGTGCCTCGAAGGCATGACTCGCCTCAGCCGCAATGCGATGCACCCGATCCTGATCATCGGGACGGTTCGCGGCCACGAGCGCGGCAAGGCGAAGGTCTGCTAGGGCGTGAGCGGCGCTATGTGTGGTCATTCAGAGCTCTGCGCGGCGTAGAAGCTGCGCGTTGATCGCAACGACAATCGTGCTCACCGACATCAGCACCGCGCCCATCGCAGGCGTCAGCAGGATGCCCCACGCCGAGAGCGCACCGGCCGCGAGCGGGATCGCGACGATGTTGTACCCGGCGGCCCACCACAAATTCTGGATCATCTTCCTATACGTCGCGCGCGACAGCGCCACGAGCCTCGGGATGTCTCGCGGATCCGAACGCACCAGAACGATGTGTCCGGCCTCGACCGCGACGTCGGTGCCGGCGCCGATTGCGATGCCGATGTCCGCCGTGGCGAGGGCCGGCGCGTCGTTCACGCCATCGCCGACCATGGCGACCTTCTTGCCCTGCGCCTGGAGGGCGCGGACGCGTGATGCCTTGTCTTCCGGGAGGACGCGGGCGAATACGGTGTCAATCCCGAGGTCGGCAGCTACCGCCATCGCGACGGGCTCGGCGTCCCCGGTGAGCATCGCCACTTCGATGCCCGCCGCGTGTAGCGCGGCGATGGCTGCGCGGCTCTCCTCGCGGATCGCGTCGGCCACCACGAAAACGGCAATCGCCGCGCTGCCGGACAGCAAGTAGATCGCTGCTTGTCCGCGCGCGGATGCCTTCTCGGCCGCGGTCCGAAGCACGTCCGGCACGTCGGCGCCGAGCTGCTCGAGCAAGGCTGGCCCGCCGATCCGATACGGCGTGCCGTGCACGGTCGCCTCGACGCCGCGTCCCGGGATGGCGTTGAACCCCTCGACGGTCGGGAGCACCAGCGAGCGGTCGGCGGCCGTCTTCACAATTCCACGGGCAATTGGATGCTCGGACTCGGATTCGATCGCAGCTGCGATGGTGAGCGCTTCGTCCGGCACAATCCCGTCGCGGACCCCGAGGTCCACGACGCGGAACTCACCGAGCGTCAGCGTTCCCGTCTTGTCGAAGATGACGGTATCGAGAAGCCGAGCTTCCTCGAGTCCGCGACGGTCACGCACCAGTAACCCGCCGTGCACGCCCAGCGTCGTAGATATCGCCACGACCAGTGGCACCGCGAGGCCCAGCGCGTGCGGACAGGAAATCACCAGCACCGTCACCACGCGCGTGAGTGCAAAGTCAATCGGCGCGCCGAGATACTGCCAGACGGCGAACGTCACGGCCCCCGCCACAATCGCAACGACCGTCAGGATCTGCGCGGCCCGGTCCGCTAGGTGCTGGACCCGAGACTTCGAGCGCTGCGCGTCCGAGACGAGACGCATGATTCCGGAGAGCTTCGTCTTGTCGCCCGTCCCCGTGACCTCGATGCGCAATGATCCGGTGCCGTTGATCGTGCCCGCAATCACCTCAACACCCTCATCCTTCGTCACCGGTCGCGACTCGCCAGTAATCATGGCCTCGTTCACATCGCTGCGTCCCTTCCGGACGATGCCGTCCGCGGGGATGCTCTCGCCCGGCCGCACCACGAGGGTGTCGCCGGCGCGCAACTGGCCCACGGTGACGTCCTCCTCGCCGCCTTCGACGACTCGGTGCGCCATATCCGGGATCAGCTTCGCCAGTTCCTGCAACGCGCCGCTGGCCTCGGAGATTGAGCGCATCTCGATCCAGTGCCCCAGCAGCATGATCGTGATGAGCGTCGACGACTCCCACCACAGCGCCTCGGCCTCGATGAAGCCGAGTTCCACGACGGCGGAAAAGACGAACGCGACGGTGATGGCCAAGGAGATGAGGGTCATCATCCCGGGCAATCGACTGCGGATCTCGGTCCACGCACCGCGGAGGAAGATCAGCCCGCCATAGAAGAAGATGACCGTCCCGAGCAACGCTGGCAGTCGATCCGATCCCGGAAACGACGGCGCGGTGTAGCCGAGGAGATCCTGGATATGCTCCGCCCAGACGACCACCGGGATCGTGAGGATGAGCGAGAGCCAGAATTTCTGGCGGAACATCGCGGGGCTGTGTCCGGCGTGGCGATCGTGATCGGTGTGGGGCTGCAGGTTGGCGTGTCCCTCCGGTCCAGCGTGACTCGCGTGACTCGCGTGACTCGCGTGACTCGCGTGACTCGCGTGACTCGGAGTGGACGCGTGGTTGTGATCATGGTGCTCGGTCATCGGGCGGCCTCGTTGGGTTGAGCGAAACGGACAGACACACCGGCAACGCACGTCATCGAGCCGCTCCGGCCAGTGACGCTCGACGCGCCTTTTCCTCCAGCAGCAACCATCCCAGCGCCTCATCTTTGGTGCCGCCGGCCTTCATTACGTTCCAGTCTCTCGCAATCTGCCGCCGAAGATAGTCGAATACGTGCGGAAGGGCCACGCAGTGTGACGGTCCGCCGGCCGCCGACGCTGACGGCACCACCGAGCCGAACGCTACCAGCCTGGCGCGATGGCCGTGGCGAAGCTCGACACTGCCAACGTGCAGAAGTTCTCGCGCCGCGCGCGCGGCCTCTCCCGCACTGCAGCAGCCGAAGCGCGCCAGTGCCGCGCGCAAGACCGCGGGATCCCGGGCCGCGGCGTTGAGCTCAGCGACGCCCTCTTTGACCTCGCCGATGATCATGTCCCCAACGTCGGCAGAAACACCGAGCGCTTCATCGAGCACTCCGGCTTCACGGTCGTCGGCTGTCGCGGTCCCGGCTGCCGGCACGAGGTGCTGAGCCCGCGGAAACCGGAAGGCCAGGATGTCGAGATCGGTCCGCGTTCGAAGCTCTGTGTGGCCCTGCGGTCCAGGAACACGCGCGACAATCGGGAACTCGGCCACAGTGAAGTAGCCGTTCATTCGAAGATATGTTTCTACGAGCGCCACGCTGGTGTCCATTCGACCGGCCCCGAGGACGAAGTTCCGAGAGATGAGTCTTGCGCCAATAATCGCGTCCGTCAGCCAGATGCGTAGTCGCGAAACTCCCGATTTTACATAGGGTAAAGCCTGACGTGGCGAATCGCAGCCGCGGCCGCATCTCGCTGCAAGGCAATACCCGAGCACGGCTGGTCAAATCCCCGATGGTGTCCGCGTCCGGTACGCCCGAAATTGCGAACACGGGCGAAGGTCTGCCGAAAGCCGTTCCGTGGTGGTCTCGAGCAGCGCCCTCCCGCCGTCGGCCCAAACACACCTTAACCGGAGTCTGATATGCCATCCGAAAGTTCATCACTCAACGTTCGCGCATTCGGCCTCGCTGCGGGCATTGTCGCGGCGACGCTCTCGGCAATCTGCGGCGTCGCGCTACTGCTCGCACCGGACTCCACCTGGACGCTTGCGGGCTACCTCCTGCACGCGGATCTCTCGATGGTAGCACCCGTGGTCAGCTGGGTCGGCCTCGTGGTCAGCGTGCTCGGATGGGGGCTCATCGCCAGCGGCGCCTTCGCGGCGGCGGCGGCGCTCTACAACCGATACGTCGCGCCAGAGCGCTGATTCGCACGGGTGGTTCGTCGGGTACCAACTAGGCGTCGCGTCGGCCCTCGAGAAGCCGGCGGATTGCCGGCGTCTCCGCGCGCACGACGCGAATGCCCGCCGCCACGCACTCCCGGCGAGCGGAGAACTCGAGCGTGTCGATGAACCGCACGAATCGCGGCCGCAGCGTGAGGTCAGCCGAAGCGAAGCGAAGGTGCGCGTGCTGACGATGGCAGATCTCGGTGGCTCGCAGGAGCGCTTGATACCCATTACGAATCCCGTCGGCACGCTCGAGCGCCCCGGCATCCACGGCGACCACCGCCGGGAGACCGAACTCGCGTGCCACATCGACCGGCGCGAGGTCGGAATACGCGCCGTCCGCAAGGAGCCAGTCGTCCATGGCTAGGGGAGGCAAGACGCCCGCGAGTGCAGCGCTCGCGTACACGGCGTCATCGGCGCGTCCCGTTTTCAGCACCACGCGCGTCCCGCTCCTTAGGTCGGTTGCCGAGACGGCCACGGGGATGCGCGCGTCCTCGAGTCGCTGTTGCCCGAGGAGCGCACGCAGTTCGGCCCGCCCGGCCTCGCGCACATGACTACCTAGGCCCCAATCCCAAGCCATAGAGGCCGCCATGCGCAACGTCCGGATCGCGGAGCGAAGAGGCCCGCCCGATTCCGCGGCCCTGCCGTGCGCACCCGCAAGATCCGGTAGCTTCACGCGGCTCACCGCCGCATACCAGTCCTGGCGGAGGGCATATGCCACACCGACAATCGCGCCCATCGAGACGCCAACAATCGCCTGGGGACGGTAGCCGAGGTGCTCCAGACCTCGGAGCACACCGAGGTGGGCGAATCCTCGCGCGCCCCCTCCACCCAGCACGAGGGCGAAGGGCAGATGGGGGCGCGGATTGCCGGGCACGGGAATGGCCTCAGTGCATCACGAGGAACACCAGCGTCACCCAGTGCGTGTCCCAATCCGCGCCGCTCCCGGCCGGCGCGTCGGCCACGTGCAGGCCGCGCAGGTTCCAGAGGCCGCCGCGATCGATCGGAATGTGCAGCACCCCTTGGCCATCGGTGATGAACGTGCCGTGCCGCTCCTGTCCCGCCAGCGCGTTCAGGTTCGCGTCCGCAGGCCGACTGACCACACCGGCCTCAAGGCGGACGCCGCTGAGCGGTTGCCCGCCGAACAGCACACGCACGCGCAGGGTATCTCCAGGGTGCAACACGGACGGATCAGTCAGCGGCAGGAGTTCAAGCGGTTGGCCCACAATTCGGGACCACCCGCGAGGCCCACCCTCACCCACCTCGACGAACGTCTTGGCGTACTTGGCGTAGCGTCGCGTCACGCTGTCGCGAGGCACGCGTCCTTCCCGCTCCAGACGCGCCAGCACGGCGCCCGCTCCCTCGAGCTCGAGGTAGCGCCGGAATCCCGCCGCCGATTCGCGCACGGATCTCGGGACCGTCGACACCACAACCATCCGCTGGCCCGTCCCCGTCGGGCGGTGACGCAATCGCAGCGAATTCCCGCTGGCTTCGAAATCCACGATGCGTGTCTCGCCGGCCGCGTCCAGCACGCGTGCGTCCGCGACGCGCTCCCTGGACAGTGCCGACTCGCTCGCCGGGAAGGCGCTGCTGGTCTGGCCGAGGACGACCAGCTCGTCGCCGGGGGCGAGCCGGAAGCCGATCGGAACGAGCCAGAAGTCGTGCGCGAAGGCCGGAAGGACGCCGATGCCGAGGATCAGCACGGCGAGAACGACGGATCTGTACCGGAACGACCGCGACCATCGCTTGGCGCTCACACACTCCTCCGTTTTCTAGGTTTGGACCGCACCCGCATCTGGGCGTTGGCTCTTCGCGGCCTCCAACTCCTCCAACTCGCGCGGGTGCTCGTGTTCCATTTGGTCGCGCGAGAGCCGACCCGTGCACATTACCTTCGAGAGTGGGAACACATCCGGCCGTAGCATCACAAAGTAGAAGTGCCACACGACAATTGCGAGTGTCGCGAGAATGGCCTCGTACAAATGTACGACGGATGCGACCTGGAACGCCCAGAATGGAAACCGATTGAGGAACGGCACCTCGAGCCAGAGCACGAGTCCCGTCGCGGCCATCACCACCGTGCCCCAGACCAAGGCGAAGTACTCCATCTTCTCGGCGTACGAGAACCGTCCGACTCGGGGACGTACATCGGTGACGCCGATGTTATACCGAAGCGTCTGGATCAGTTCCTTCCAGTCCGGCACGCTCGGCGGGCCCAGCCGGAGGCAGCATCCGGCCAGGCACAGCGCATCGCGAACGCGTCGCAGCCGCGGAAGCAGCGCGCCGATGAGCGCGCGCCCGCGGACCGTGAGCGCGAGATATCCGAGGTGATACAGCCCACCCGCGAGCAATGCGAGGGCCGCGGTCCGGTGCGCCCACGCTCTCAGCAACGCACCCATGGACGGCCCCAAGACGGGGAGGGTCCAACCGAATCGCAGCGCAAACCCGCTCAGCACGAGTACCACGAAACTCGCTACGAGCCACCAGTGTTGGAGGCGCTCGTTGCGGGTGAAGCGCAGATAGTCGGCGGCGTGGGGCATTGCAGCGGGCTCCGCAGCTACACGTCGGCGCCGGTCGCGCCACGCCCGCTGCCAATCGACGACGTTATGCAAAGCCATCAGCGTGAGGAGCGCGGCAATCAGCATGACGTACATCGCGCGCACCGACTCCACGAGCCTGTGCCCGGCCGTTGTTGGCGTATGGTGAATGCCACCAGCGGCGAACGTCGCCGTGGCGCCCACATGGCAGGATCCGCAGGTCGCACCGACGTTCGCTGGATGCGTGCGCGCGCCCGAGTCGGCAGCGCTGCGAATGTCGTGGTTGCCGTGGCAACTGGCGCAGTTCGCGACACGCCGGTCGCCGATCGCGGCGGCCAGTCCGTGGAAGCTACCGCGATAATCCGAGACCACCGCCGCGGTGAAGCCGTGGTCACCCGCGAGACGGATGTCGCCGTGGCAACTGGCGCAGTCCTGCGCGGAGCGCCGCAGGGCCGCGGCCGTGGCTTCCGACCCCCTCACCGCCTCCGTGTCGTGCCCGCCGTGGCACGACACGCACGTCGCGGCGTGCGGATTGCCGAGCTGTACGGCCGACGCGTGCACGCTCTTGGCGTACGCGGCCTGCGACTCCTCGTGGCAGCGGGCACAGGTTGTCGCGACGCGGTACCGTCCCACCGCCGACATCCCCACATCTCCGCCCCGCGCATCGTGCGCCGCGTGACAGTCCGTACACGTGGCGGCGGGCGCGCCATTTGTGGCGAGTGTCCTCGTTGCGTGGACGCCACCGAGATATTCGCGAACGGCTCGCACGTGACAGCTGCTGCACTGTCCGGCGACGTTCGCGCGGTGCGTCAGTGCCCTCGGATCCGTCACCGGGCGGACGCTGTGGCTACCGTGGCACGACACGCAGGTGGGTGCCGCGACGCGTCCGGCCGCCCGCGCGGCCGCGTGTGCGTCGCGCAGGGAAGTCGAGGCCTGAATGGCGTGGCACGAGGCGCAACTGGCCACGGAATCCGGCACGGCGCCCCGCTCGGCGGACTCGCCGACGTGACAGCTCCGACAGCTCAGCCCGACGTGCACACTCGCGGCCACGGCACTGGCCTGGCCAGACGCGGTCTCATGCCCGCGCATCGACTGAGCGACGGCGGGTCGGGCTGTCGCCAGCCACAGCAGGAGGACGCCGCAGGCCAGCGCTCCCGTTCGCGTCCGCACGTGGCGTTTCAATGGTGCTTGTACCATCCGACCCCCACGATCTCGTTCCACGACGTGGTGTGATGGCAGGCGGCACACTGCGTCACGGACGCATCTGGCCGCCGCGCCACACGCTGGGACACCATGGAAAAATGCTCCATCAGGTGGCTGGGTGGTGCGTTGTGGCAGTCCGCGCAGCGCGTCGAACGCGACGACGGGTGCTGAAACGGCGGGACCTCCCACGAGTCCGTGACGTGACACGCCTGACAGGCTCGGCCGAAATTCTCACGGTGGGGATCCACGGTTGCGTGGCAGCTCGCGCAGTCGAGCTGCGTACCTGGTCGCGTGAGCAGCACCTCATGATCCATTGAGATCGGGCGCGTCGCAACGCCTCGATGCTCGACGTGGCAGCTCGCGCAGGTCGCGACGGTGGTGTGAAACCGTGTCGGCTGTCGATCGAGGAGCGCTGGGCTCGACGCGTGGCACGAAACGCAGTTCGCGCGAACCACTCCCTCGCCGGGGGAGTGGCAGCCGGTGCAATCCCGCGCGAGGGGCGCGTGCGCCGCCGAAAGTGGACCAGGGCTGACGAGACTGAGGACGGCGGAGCGTTGCGTGGAACTCGCTCCGAGCCATCCGGCACCCGCGACGGCGAGCACACCAAGGAACACGGCGCCTACGGTCGCGAGCCCGCTTCGAGTCACCACCATCGCAGCCCCAGATAGATCGCGGCCGAGACGTGCAGCACGAAGACCGCCAGGAACGCGAGGGACACGACTAAGTGCACGCGGAGCCACGTCGCCGCGCGCCCGGAGAGATGGTCGTGAACTGTAACCGTGTACTCGAGATCTACGATGGCCTCGGCCAGCGCTCGCTGGATAGAGTCGTCGACACTCGACTCGGGCACGGCTGCGAAGGAACTGAACAGCGCCCGCGCACGAACCAAGTCGGCCGTCTTCTGCCGGAGGTCGGATGCGACCAGGCCGAGGAAGTACCGCCCGACATACCCAGTCGTCACGGCGACAAGAAGGAGTCCGCTGAGCACAATCCCGACCGGACTCTCGAAGCGGTGTGCGCTGTGGAGGATGGCCAGAATTGCGCCGAGGATGCCGAGGCGCACATGCCACTTGAGGAGTTCTCGCATCGGCAGTCGCCGCGGCAACGCCTGGCGAATTCGCACGCTTCGTTTCGCCAGCGAATACCACAACGTCGGCACCCACATCAGCGTGGCCGCGGCGATGCCCACGACACCTCCAACGACGCTGCCGGGGAACTGCGGTGACGCGTGCACGACGAACCCACTCCACAGTAGAAGCAGCAACATCACCAGTGCGCTCGCGAGCGCCACATCCTCGCCGCGGCTCACGTCTCTGCTCGCGCCGAGGTAGTACCGGAGGCCGCCGCCGACGGCGCTGCCAGCAAGGCCTCGATCGCTCGCATCCGCCGGTAGTGAATGACGACCATCGAGGCGAAGAACAGCAGCAGGATGGTCATCAGCGCAAGATGGAAAGAGGACAGCGGAGGCGACGCTTGCGCGCTGACAGGGACGGGAAGGCCCAGCTCCGACCGTAGCCACGCGTCCGCGACCTCCGCTGGTGCCACGCTGGTATCGAGCGCAGCCCGTGCGGAGATGGCCGACTCGATGATCCCGAGGCCATGGCGCGCCTCCTGGAGCGCGATCGACATCGCCGCGTTCTCGCCCCGCTCCTCCGCCGCCGCAAGTCCGGCGACGCCTCGCGCGAGCCGCGTTGTGCCCTCCAGCATCCGCTCGCCAGCAAGACGCGCCAAGTCCGCCCGCGCCGAGTCCGTACCGACCGAGAGGCGCATCAGGCGCGGAACCATCTCCGTCGATGGCTCGAGCGCGCCCTGCATCATAGACATGACCGCCGGCGCGGTGGCTGGAGCGCGCGACGCCGTCGCGGGCGGCGTCCGCATCTTCGCCGCCGGCGACGCTGAATCCTGCGCTGGGTGATGCGCCGCGTGCTCGGCCGCCGTCTGCGCCGCGCTGGTCGACGGCGGGAGCGCGATGCACGATACAGCGACGGCGAGCGCGGCAGCCCACCGATTGCCGCTACATATGTCCCATCCGACCGCCCGGCGCGGGCGCTCTCGCGCCGGCAGGCGCGGACGTCGAGTCCACTGGAACGACGGGCGCCACCACCACGATGCGATCGATGACATCCGTCACTCCCGAGGTCGCGGTTACGATGGCCACCGCCCGGCGCCGATAGGCCACGTCTGGCACGGTACCCGATAACGTCATTCGTCCACCGTCTGCGTCAAGACCAAAGCGATAATTGCCGACGGAATCGTCCGCCGCAAGGGCGGCGTCGACGCGCTCGCGCAACTTCTCCTCGCCTGACTCGCATCCCAGCAACAATGCCAGCGCCGACAGCGAGAGTCCGGCGGCCACGAGGCGACCGAGTCGAATCGCCCCGTAGCCTGCGTCCATCCGCCGGATGCTCACGGCGCGGTCCCGAGTAGCGTGCGACGCTGCGCGGCCGTCAGCGCGTTTGTCGCCTCCCGAACCGCCGCGATGAAATCGAGTCGCGCGCCGGCTCGGAGTCGCTCGACCTCTCGGACCTTTGCCTCCACCGCGGTTGCGTCGGGCTGTGCAGATCCGGTGAGCGCCCACAGCTCTTCCTCGGCCTTTTGCACCTGCCGCTCCGACTCGGCACGTGCGAGGAGCGCCCGGGACTTGATGCCGTTCAGCGTCGTCTGCTGTGACGCCGAGAGTTGCAACTGCGGTTGATCGAGGAAGAATCCCGTCGCCCCGATGTGGTTGAGATGAGAGGACCCGGCGTTGCCGGGAATCTGCGAGACCGACGCAGGGGCGCTGGAGCCAGCCGCACTCGGCATCCCAGGCATTGCCGCCATTCCGGTAGCTGCTGAGTCGGTCGGCGGCTTCGCGGCACCACCCATCCCTCTCATCCCGCCCATTCCGCCCATTCCGCCCATTCCGCCCATTCCGCCCATTCCGCCCATTCCGCCCATTCCGCCCGCCGCGGCGCCGCCGGAGGCGCCGGAGGCGCCCATCGGCATCCGCATGCCGGCGGGCGGCATTCCCATCTCGCCCTTATCCATATTCATCATTCCCATCATCCCCGACATGCCCGACATGCCCGACATGCCCGACATCCCACTCGTTGCTGGGGCAGCCGCTGCGCCTCCTGTCGGGCCGACAGCCGACGCGGACGCCGATGGGCGCGCGACTGCGGCCTGAAGGCGGGCAATCTCCGCTCGGAGCTCCGCGATCTGTCGCTGGAGTTCGGCGGTGGTTGGGGCTGTGGTGGTCGCTCGACCACCGCTCGGTGTCTGCGCGATACCCCCGCGCGGGGCGAGAAGCAGAGCAGAGGCCGCTGCCGCGACCAGTGTCGCGACGCAACGAACGCGCCGGTGAAAATCCATTCGAGACAGCCGTATCATTGACCGCATCCTCCGAGAGATTGGCGCCGCAAATCTGGCGAGGAGACGCCGGACCCACCGCACCCTGAACGAACCGCGCGATGGGACGGCGGCGGCATTCACCGTGCGCCCATCGCTCTCAGAATATTTTACGCAGCGTAATGTCACGGACAATCGGGGTTTCCCCTCTACCTGGTAGGGACGTCCCCTCGGCGCGATGCTCATCGCTGGACAGCCACACCGCGTCGGCGCCCGCCCTAGGATTCCGGCTCCGTCTGGCGACCGGCCGTGTGCAGCACGGCTTCGCGTGCGTCCAGTTCTCGCGAAGTGTTTCCCGTGCGCACGAAGTATCGCGCTGTCGATCCATCCATCACATACACCGGACCGCGGCCGCGTTGCACGACGACGCGGCAGAGTTCCTTTCCTTCCAGCCGACTGAACGCGACGTGCACGTGTCGGAGGACCGCCGCACCCAAGGAATGCGCGAGCAGGCCCACGAGGTACGCTTCGAACCCGTCGCGATCGCGACGGCGCAGCGTCGCCAGATCCTCCTCGATTCCGACAATCTCTCCGTTGTCTGACACGCCAATCAACAGCGAGCCGCCACGATGGTTCATCAAGGCGGCGACCGTGCGCACGATCGCCGCCTCGACGGCGCGGCCAACCTTCCCGGTGTTCCGGTCCCAGCGTGCCGAAGACTTGAACTCGAGGATTTCGCTCTCGCCAGCAGCAATCAGGTCTGGGATGCCGCGATTCAGTTCAAGCTCCAGAGACCGAATGCGATCTCCCCTCACCGTGAATGCGCGGGTCAACACGACGGCCGGAAGCCCCAGGAGCACACCGAGCGCGGCGAAGATGCCCGTCATACCTACCATCCGTCGCTGGAATACCCCAACCATCCGTTCAAGGACGAAGTTGGCGACCGTGCCGGATGCGGCGTGCGCCGGGTGGAACTCGAACCAATAGATTACCATCGTCAGCGGGTGCAGCAACAGCACTCCGGCGATGGCGCAGGCCGACACAATGCCGACCCAAGCCTGCGGCGACAGGCTGGCTCCGTCGGTCCTCACCACCACCCCCCCGATGACACGAGCATCATCGTTGCCATCACGCCAACGACCAGCCACCCTGCAGTGCGAACGGCGTGTGTACCGGACGAGTGCACGGGAGGCGGCCCCGGTCCGAACTCCGCGACCGTCACGGCCGGATCGAGTGTTGCATCGCCAGCGCGGAGCAACTGTACCTGCCAGCGATGCGCCGTGACCTCTACTGCACTCAGCGTGAATCGCACCGTCCCGTCGGGCCGCCGAGTGCCGCTCAATCGGCGCGGCACCTGACTCGGCGCGCGATCCGCGCCGTGCAGCGAGTCGGCTACCTCGTCGCCCGCGAGCACG
>VFQN01006907.1_pt1 | contig 12577 bp, 11 predicted proteins | sample 3512371 | NCBI WGS metagenome assembly VFQN01 (sample SAMN10412370, study PRJNA504923) | tailings metagenome | isolation source: Replicate 2 from Balatoc abandoned mine | place: Philippines: Itogon, Benguet | collected 2017-08-28
AGTGTCCAGATGACGTCATCGGCGAGGCAGTGTTTGAGGGAGTGGAGGTAGTGGTTGCGTGATGGTGCACTGTCTTACTATTATTGGATGACGTCAGAAGCATTCTCTGGAAGAGTTTCTCTTCCTCTGCTAGTTTGAGGTTCGTCCACGTCTCCCACACCTGTGACGTGTTCGTAGGCTTCTTGACCATGATGTCCCAGAGCATTGCCCTCGTGCGAAACAACGCCTGTGACAAGGTCTCTGTTGACCCGAGCTCTCCGATGCGCTCTGTGACGTTGCGCCACGCCTCATCGAAACATAGGAGAGAGATGTCGAAGAGGTCTTGGAAGGCCGCGTCATCGCCCAGCAGCTGCCACGCCAGTGTCTTGGAAATGTATTGGATCGGCGCGATACTGCGAATACCCGACGAGGATGATGACGTCACTGATGAGGAGGGAGGGAGGAGGTAGAGCACATCAGCTGTGAAGTGCGTCAGACGAAGAATCACTTGAGCCAAACGACAGAATCCTTGACGATTGAGCTGGAAATCAACGAGGATATTCACTGCTCTGACGTCATATCTAAGAACAACCAACACACGTCATTCATTATAAGATCAATGTAATGACGTCACTTACTTCTTCAGAAAAGCCACGAAGCATTGTATCGCGAGGAGGCCTAAAGGAGAGTTGAACTCCGTCAGAGGCAGCGAAGACGACTTGTCTGACGTCAGCAAAAGACCACACACCTCCCAACGAGGATGTGCGAGGATCTCCTCCATCGACATCAGAGGCACTGACGTCACCACTCCCTCTCCACTACTGTGAGGGGGTGGAGTATTGGCTCCTGATGAGGAGGTGTTGTTAAAGCTCAGCGCCTTCTCTACTGGTGCGAGGAGGTGCCAGAGGTGGTAGAGCAGCTGCAGTCTGTCAGCATCGAAGCTGCCCACGTCAGAGATATCGAAGGAGAGAGCGAGAGTCTCTTGCAGCTGTCTGACGCGATTGCATTTATGACTTAGAATCACTTGCTTCATGTTCAACTCCTCTCGCACTACCTCGCACACCTCTGTCTGGTGTTGTACGAGGAATTCAATGAGGTGAGAGCCCGCCGCCGTCGCTGCCATCTGAAGCCGGTCTATCTCCTCCTGACTCAAATAGGCCACTGGCTTGTCATACGGTGGTCGGAGGAGGAAAGGAGTGCACAGCACAGCGACAGCGATGTGATTGAGCTGGTTGTGTGACGTGTTCTCAGGCAGCAGACAGTGCGCCAAGAGCGACAACGTCATCAAGAGAAGAGGTTTGTTGTACCATGACGTCTCTGCTAATAGGAGAGAAAGGTTGCGAGTGCGATGACGAATGTCTTCTACCTCAGCACAGGCGAGGATGGCAGCGTAGTGGTCGAAGCCCAGAAGAGGTTCTGGCAGCTGGTTGAGCCACTGAATCAGCACGAAGGAGACCGTGGCGATGTTACAGGTCGCTGGGATTCCTTTCTCAGCCTCTAGAGATCGCTTCAGTTCTTCGATCGCAGTGACGGTGACTCTCTGTCGGAAGAGGTTGGGTGTCTGGGCGTTGTGGTGGATGTATTGGATCAGCTTGATGATCATCGTCGGGATGCCTAATTCTGCATTGAGATTAGCATGAGCACAGCGTTGGTCGTCTAATACAAGATCACGGAGACTAGAGCCGAAGAGACTCGTGAGCTTCTTAGTTGAGTGCGACGACGAGGCGGATGGTGTATCGAGAGACTGCTGGTCTGGGCTATCGAGAGAGCTGTTTAGCAGCTGATCGACATGGTTGAGGATCTTATCTAATCCTGTCTCGAATGACTTCATTATTGAATCAAAAGAAGCTACTCCTCCTCCCGCGTTGGTTGAGGTGTTCGGAGTCCTCACACTCCCTGGCGCACTTCCTCGACCACTCGGCGACTTCATAGAGGATGGTGAAGCGGTGGAAGCCGGGGACAGCGCGGTTTGAACTTGAATGAGTCTGGTGAGGGAGGGAGAGGGGGAATTTAATGAGTCGTTGTCGATCGTCAGGTTGAAGCAGAAGATCTTCAGAGAGCGAACAACAGCCACTAACATGCTCCCTTCCTCCTTCTGGCAGAGCAAGGCATCGGGATAGTAGAACTTCGACACCCAGTTGTGAGTCTGAGAGAGCATGAATTGCACAGATTCCTCAAGCGACTGCGAGTTAAGCGACTGACGGATCCAACCTCTCGCCTTGCCTAGAGGCGTTCTGAGGGTCCCAATACAAGCTATCGCGCCCACACTATTGCGCAAAGGGATACAAGGAGGTGTAATGACTTCGAGTCGCTCGAGCAGACCCCAGAAGACCACCTGACCCTGAAACTCGCTAATCTTCAAACCATGAAATAAAATTAACTCTAGCACCTCACATAATCTTTGTACTTCAATATGAGTTTCTGTTAAGTATTGAAGCTCTTTGCGGTGCACATACGGCATAAGTTGCTTGACAATATCCTTTAATCTAAGAATAAGTTGTTTCCGCGTTTCTGCAGAAAGCCAGAGAGAAAGTCCCTCCCTTTCCTTAGGAAGTAAGTCTGACATATATAATATGACAGTGTAATCGTCAAATAAAAGTGTTTTAAGGTGTTGTCGTGGTAATCTGAGGAGATTCTTGGTGTTAATTGATGTTCTCTCTCTTTCTTGACTTCAAAGTGAGACCTGCAACCCCGCCAGAATCACCCCGGCGATCGGCGGCTGAGAGAGTTCGGGAAATTACTTTGTAAAAGAACGAACGTAGAAGCGTAAATTACTGTATGCTGTCGATTAATCTTTCTTCGTTTGTGTTGGTATTTCTACTCATTGCTCTTCTTTCTGGTACGTGTGAATCATTTGTACATGAGCCAAAGCGATTAGATCTCTCAAGACATAAGAAATTCGTTCTCAATCCTTTTTGCCCTCAGTCAAACCACTCACCTTTCTACTCGAAGTCTCAATACCTGTCATCATTTAGACACATGAAGAAAGATAACTCGGCGTTTTGGTTTACTATTCTTGGTAAAAGTGCGAAATATGTTGTTTCTGGCACAGTTGCATCAATCCTTCTGCTGAATGAGTCTCTGCTCCCTCTCTACTATGTCTCTGGTGCTGTGCTCAACTCGCTGTTTGGGAAGTTTCTCAAAAACATAATCAAACAACCTCGCCCTATCGAGTCCAAGAAGAGAGGCTATGGAATGCCGAGCTCTCACACGACGGCGATCTCTTATTTCATCGCGATCATCTGTCTGAAGGGCTCGTCAGTTATCGCTGACAAGCGACTGCAGGCGTCTTGTAACATCCTCGTCCTCGCATATGGCATTCTTGCCTGTTTCTGGAGGATCCAATCTCAGCTTCACACGACCGCTCAGATTCTGGCAGGGATGATATTGGGACTGACGTCAGCATCTCTCGCTATTCGCTTCGAGGCGCCCATAGTGACCAGTCTCGACGCTCTGATCACTAGACTGCAAGAGCGATCGAGCCTTCCAGTTGCCTTGACTTTAAAGCTAGGATTGACAGCTGCAGCGGGTCTCGTGGTCTTCTCTCGCAACATCAGACTCTTCCTCGCCTCTCAGAAGAAGGAGAAAGACAAAGAACGATGACAATTAAAGGGGGTGTCTGTAGAGGTTTAGTTGAAACTAAGTTAGTAATCTTTAAGTTAAAAGAAAGAATTCTGATGAAATACTAATAACCTTACTGACTACAGCTATAGCTAGGGGAACACAACAACAACACTAGACACAGTAACACTAATACCAGCAAGGACCAGAGACGAGAGACTGAGAAATACTCGTGGGGAAAGAAGGGAAAAACAAGTGAAACGAGTGTGTTTGGTTGGAGAGATGAGGGAAATAAAAGAAAAGAAAACTAATCATTACAATCATAATAAATAATAATAATCCGTTACTAAAAGGCTTTGTTTGTTCCGAGTCCTACTGTTATCGCATTGAAAGAACAAGTGAGGAACTCTTCTTCCATTAAATAGCATATTACAACATAGGGGAGGAGGAATAGCTGATGATCAATAAGGGAGGAGGGAAAGAATAGGAACACATGATAGAAACACAAAGAAGACAAAGTTAAGCAAAACTTGCATAAATATGATGAAAACAAAAAGAAAACAAATCAAAAAGAAGCTATCGTTGTATTGTATTAGATTGTACTCGTGTGATGTAAGAGGGGGTAATGTAATAGCTTGTAGTAATGTGTTATGGGAGACAAAGAACCTTTTAATACAATCAATACCTTCCGAGTAAATCAGTTCTTTCTTTCGATTAATAGCCCTTCTTCTCTTTTTCTTCAACAGAAGAGAGGTAGTAATGATACTAATAATATGATAATAATACGAATTAACAACCATCATAATAATAACCTTCAACAACAACGACAACAACAGCAATGATGATAAGCGAGTAAATCGATTTATACTCTTCAATAGAAACTATACTACTAATACTATTAATATCTCTATCAAGTCTTTTATTTTAGTTCCAGCTCTTGAAGAAGTCCGAGTGAAATCTCTCTTCTAAAGGAACGAGAGGCAGTTGATAATCGTTGGGTCTCATCATGCTATTATTATAGTGATGATTCATTGGTTGCATGGGAAGAGGAAGATGGTCGCTGACATCAGAGTATCTAGTGTCGGAATTCAGAGAGGAAGTGGTGTTTGGTGAGGAAGGTTCTTGTAATCCTAACAGCTGATTTAGATCTAATTTATCCATGCTAACGTCGACATCGGTTACTGACTCCAAAGAGAATAAGTTTGTTTCATTGCTTGGACTACGACGATGTGTGACATTGTGTCGGTTATTATTGCCATTGTTGTTGTTAAGGAACTTGCTCCAGGTAGCAGACTCCCAGGAGGACATGTGAGAGGTCAGACCCGAAGAATTACTGGCGCCATCGTCATTTGTCGTTGTACTAAAGAATGAAGAATTGAGTAACGAATAATCGCTTGGGAAGGAAGTTTCCACTCTTGGCTTGTGTGGGTGGTAAAGAGCAGGAGGAGTGGGAGGCTGTGGGGCATACATCTCTCTCTTTCTCTCGTATGGTCTTCCTCGAAATGCAGGTGGAGTGGGGGACGAGTAAGCAAAAGCAATCTGCTCAGGGGTTAAATAACTTTCTAATAGATGCGAAAGAGTACAATCATAGATGACTCGATCGACTGTGATCTGGTGGACTTCTCTTGTCGCGACGAGAGCTGATTGAATCCCTTCACTGGTCAGAGGGAAGTGAATGAATCCATAACCATTCTGAATTCTCAAATTCTACCAGAAATAATTAGCAAACAACAAGGAAAGAAGGATTAAAAGTTCTCTTACTGGATCGAACTTCGACTTCTTCAGTGCGACATCAACTACAGTACCATAGTGACCGAATAAGCTGCGTAAAGTCTCTTCGGTAATCAAAGCGTCCACTTGCTTTGAGATGAAGCTGACATGGATTTGAGCAGTATCACGTCGACTAGGACCTTCCTTTGGCTTGATTGGCTTGTCAGCGGTTCTCGGACCAGCCCAACCGATGCTATTGCTCGAGGGTTAGGTTGAATATACATAAAAAAGTAAACGAATCTTACCGAATTGCACGTCCAAGGAACATCATTCCTTTCATAGCTGTGGCTGCTTCAGCGGATTCTCGATGGTAAAACTTCACAAATCCATAAGAAAGATTGGTCGAGCCAGAAACACCTCTCTTGATGGTAATTTTCTCAATGGGACCAAACTGGGAAAATAAAGTCTGCAAATCTTTTTCAGAACAATAAACAGATAAATCTCCCACAAAAAGAGTTCTTAAATCGTCCGGTTGATACATGTTCAAGGAAAGCTTCTCTCAGAGAAAATGAATAAGAATGTGAAATTGAAGCAACAGAACAGTGAGAATAACTATCGGTATAGATCTTAGACCATGTGTCCAACAAGAGTCAGGCGAGGTTAGAGTGCAGTCTCTTAAGTTGGCAGGTGGTTGGGCTGCAACTTGGAAGGACGGGACATCATTAGAGTGGAACTTTCCGCAACGGAACTATTTCCTATGGAAAATAGCCGCTGAAGAAGGTTCTTCAAAGAGTTTGTTTTATTTTACTTCGCAAGACGCCAAAGCAACAACAACACTTAAAGTAAATAGAACAATTTAATTTTGAACAGCAGTCGTATATCACTTCAACGCATACCAGTATATCGAATAACACATTTAGAGAGCGAGAAAATATTCAAAATCAACGAGAAAAACCCAATTTTTGCAAATTGTGGTGACAATTTTGGAACTTAACGGTTTCGAATGAATTCTCTGAGAAATTCGTGAACACGAAATTACAACTATTGAATTGTAAACATTAACAAAATTCTTTGAAAAATTTTAATTATTTCTTTGGCGTTGTATTTACAGTTCCATGTCTCAATAATTTCGAACAACTTCCCTTAGCAGTTAGAATTTGAATTAGCTCGTCTTAAGGATAAATAGAGGGTTAAAGTCATCTTCTTGAATGGTCTCTGTTTGTTGAAAAGATATTAGCGGAAAATGATCATAAAATCGAAAGATTGGAATTCTTCCCACTCAATATCTAAATTCAAGCATTATTGATGATGTTGTAAAGCTGTGTTGCGCTTTGCTTCATCTTATTTAACTTTTGTTGCAACTTTTTTCGCTTTAACTAGCTATTTAACCTTCGCGGAAAGCGGAAACGAGTAATTCCATTGCCTTGCGCATTAATTATTCTCTCTCTCCTAAGTCAGGGGCGTGGTCATTCTGCCCTGGGGCGTGGATTTGTGCAAGCAATAGTCTAACATGATTGTTACAGGTATCCTCCTCGTCCTCTTCCCTTCCCTCGTATTTGCATGGGTTTCCAATCCGCAAGGTTACCTCGTTGGTCGTTATACTCAATATTCATATTGTGACGGATCAACCACCTCTCAAGTGGCCCAAGCTATTGGACAATGTGTTTACAGCGGACTTATTTGGTATCCTCGCATTAATACTTATACTATGTACTCCTCTCCTTATGAGAGTGATGGAGCAACTTTTATTAACGCTGTATCTTATTACGATAAAAATTGTACTAAAGTGGCAGGAACTGTGCCAACGAAACTCAATGCATGTACCACCTCTGGATCTTCTATTTACTTTACTTTTAGTCAAACGCTTCCTCAGTTTTCTGGTGGGTATGTGGAACAAACGGTTTTCAACTATACTGGTGAAGCAACCACAAATTGTTCGAGTGATTCGATGGTTATGAGTATCTTTAATTTCGGGGCTGGTTGTTTGTATGACTGTGGCGGTGGATCTTCCTCTTGTCAATTCTATAGTTGTGCATCGGGAAGCAGTACTGGTGAAAATGGAGCAGCTCTTTTCTTGCAATACAGTCAAAGAATACTGTCCGGTGGCCAATTATGAATACACTGCGACATATGAGTCCTCCTGTCAGTCTACGATTACCTGTGTTCCTCAGTCAGATGATGATGATGGGCTCTCGACGGATGCCATTATCGGAATTACCTTTGTTGCAACTTTTGTTGGTACACTAATGTTTGTGGCGCTTGGAATTTTCTGTTATTTCCGTTATCGTGGCAAGTCAACCACTGGATTGAACGAAAATTTGGTGTAATCAATGAGACGTTTGAAAACCAATTCTCATGTGATTTTTCGAGACCTCCTTCCGTATCTCTTCTTGTTACCGCAGTTTTTTACCAATGCTTCCCATCGCACATATAGAAACCCCGATATGACAACATGCCTTGCCTTCCTTAGAAATTTAGTAGAATTTTAGTTTAGTTTAGTTGAAATAGTTTCATTTTGTTTAGATTCGTTGAATTTCGTTTAGATGTAGTTTTCTTGTAGTTATTTAGTTAGTTTAAAGAGAGGAAAATAGCATATGAGCATAATATGTTGCTGCTTCAGCGGATTGTCGATAGTAAAACTTTACAAATCGATAGGGAAAATTCGCTGAAGACCCTTCTTCAAAGATTTTGTTTTATTTACTTCACAAGAATACTAACCTTCAAATAATAGAATACTGACTTGTGATGATATGGATGTAGATATGTGATGTTGATGTTCAATCTTTCAGCATTTTTTAATTAAGCTTTACACATGTGGTCCAATTTCGATTTTTCGATTTTTCGGAGGGATTAGAGATACAGTAGTGCTATATTGTGAAATAGTCGTTGGTTTTCTCTTGATGATCATATTATAAATAAAATCTCTAGGCGAAGGATTATTAACTATTTATTATTCACTAGTCCACCTAATCGTTGAACTTGTTTTATATTTACTTATTATCTTTACATCGAAGCACTTGTATTATCTAATTGATTTCTTTTTTAAGGTTAGAACTAAACGTGATATATATTACAAGTGAAAAGCCAAACCTTGATTGAGAGAATAGTACATCGATAGCCCTCAATCATCATGGATCAACTGTCAACCATAATCAAATCTTTTATTGATATTTTATGCAAGAAGAAGGACCGAGTGCCACACCAGGAAGTACAGCCGTTCCTCTCCACGTTGTTGGATATGGCTAAAATCTTTAAGGATGAATGTGCTACCGAAGAAGAAAGACTTCTTCCAGATCTACTGTCTAACTTACTTAAGCAAGAGTCAAAGCTAAGTGGTGCTGGTGGATTGGATTTACTTGTCAGTTTGTTAAAAGTAATCGATTTACTTTTCCAGCGCCTGATACAACAAGTGAAGTTAATCAGAAAACTAAGGGATGAAAATGAACGTTTCCTCGCTAAAATTGAGGAACTACGTTTGATTCTTGATGATATTTGTGCATCAGAAAACATCTCAACACAAAGTATTTCGGAAGGTCCAGGTTTGAAGGAAATGGAGACTGAAGTTGGTGATTTCGCATCCATATGCTCTAGCAGCAATTACATTGCTCATTATGTTTCTCATCATCGTGACTTTTCCTCTCTGGTAGTTGTGGTATTGTGGAAAAGTGTAGTACCAGGTCCTGTAATATGCCATGAAGGTTTGCCTGTATTGTATGTGCACCACGCAAACTCAACAGAAGGAGCTTTTGATGCTTGGAGCAACCTCCGGCTAAGTGATTCTCTGCCTCCTCAAAGAGAATATACATCTAGCGAGCTACAAGACGCCGTTCGAGTCAAGCAAGTTATTTCTCAGTATCAAAAGCACTTGTTCATTCACCATTCTAACCTCGTCGCTATTCGATCCTCTGATCTTGTGAACGGAATTTTTTTCATTGAGTTTGTGGTGCTCTGCAAGCGGTTTATACCTGTCATTGATAAAGAACCTCTTCCTCGCCACTTGGAAGGCATCCCCACCCGTGTTTGTTCCGGTTGGATCGAATTGTGTGGACGTAAAGAGCAGATAATCCACAGACCCCTTTTGCCAGGAGCTGGATTTGCTGCAGGAGAAGACGCAAAATTGCTGTTGGATGTACCGGCAACTGATTATGTTCCACCTGTGTTGGGTACACTTGGCGGTTACTATTTTGCGAATGGCGTTTGTTACGGAGTAACATGTGCACATTGCATTAAACAATTTGGGGAACAGAGTCTGCATTCTCAGGGCTCTCCTGTCTTCCAGCCTTCTGCAATGGGTTTAATTCTAACAGCAGCATCCGTCATTCCTGAACTCCTTGATGCCTATGATACTCTTAAGAATAAGGGTTATCAAGGTGCTATGAGGTGGTTGATTGAGGAACTCAAAGACAATATGCATTTCACTGCAGAACTGCCTGAGGGTGCAAGGTGTGGTACTGTACATGGTGGAGTACTTGGGGCACTTGAAAATGATGGCCCTGTTGTCGATGTTGCTTTGATAAGGTTGGAGGTCGATGTTGCAACGCACTGTGCACCTTCACTCAAATTTCCTGATTTGAAATCTCCTTCGTTAACATTGGACAAGACAGGCGACGCAGCAACACAAATTTTATCTCTTGAAAATTTTCCCCGGCGAATTTTCTCTGTCTATGGAAGAGGTGCCAGATCCATCGATACAATGCATGCTCACGTGAACCCGTTACAGAATAGTATCTATTTTCGTACTGTACAACCAAACGGATTGGGAAATTTGGTATTTGAATGCATTCACGCTGATACCAAGAAGAACTGGCAGCCGGGTGACAGTGGAACTTGGTGTTGGACAGAAGATGGTTTGCTTTTAGGCATGGGCATGGCGTATGCACACATTGAGGGACAACATTACTGTTGCATAATGCACATGTCCAACGTATTGGCAGCCATCGAGCAGTTGATGAAATGATGTGTTAAGTTTTTCGATTTTGCTAATGTTGAATAATCCCAGTTGTTGGTAACAAAAAAAAATAGTTTATTCGATAAGGTGGTGTTTTTGTTAGCCATTATTTAAAAACTGCGCAAAAATTACAAAAGATGGAAAGATGGGAAATATCACAAATTTACTGTTTTTATAATGATAAAAAACTTTTGTTAAATCATGTTTTCTAAGAATATCTTCATTTTGTAATAGGTAACTATTCCGGCAGTCGCATTCACAGCGTTGTGCTGAAAGTCCAGCTTGAAACAATCGAATAAATGAAATTCAGGAAACTGTGTGGCAACACTGATAATTCAATTTGAAACCTTGGGATGTGCCGCTTTGTAAGTAGGTATAACAACTGCAGGAAGTCTTTCACTCCCAGCTCATACCAAACACCATCATACAAAGAAATATCAAAATCTTGAATTTGAAACTGCTTAAAATCAGGGCAGGATCCTTCTAATAATTTATCTTTGCCTGGGATATAAGATAAAGACAGTTCTTTAAAATCATGATTCGAAGTATTTCTGGTCAAATGAATTGACCCAAATGACCGATAAACTCTAATAATAATTATCAAATAGAAGAACATCGTTCGAACAGCGATGATTTGTTGTATTTTCTGTAAAGATCTTTTTAACTTCAACTCGAAGATTTTTTTTGTTGGAGAGAGAGAGAGAGTCGTGTAATGTAAAAATCAGCAAAACTTTAAATTTGCTTGGAAAAAGAAAAGAAAGGAAAAAGGAAGGAAAAACTCTTCAAGATACTTTGCGCGTAGTCGAAGGTGAAACGGCAGTTTTCGCGCAATCAAAAACAAACAAAACAATAATAACAATATACAATCCCATTTCACTCTCCCCTCCGAGATTATTAGATTGTTTTAAACGCTTTACAATGAGATTCATTTTTGTTGTGACTCTCTTTGCTGCATTAGTAGCACAAATTCAGGCAGCCTGTGACAATAGTTGCAGTGGTCACGGTTCTTGTTCCACTGATGATGTTTGTACCTGTTACGACAACTGGGGTGTTGGTTTATCACACGATAGCGGAGATTGTTCCGATCGTATCTGCCCATATGAATTAGCTTGGGTTGATACTCCTAACAAGAAGGGACAATTCCACAAGTACGCTGAGTGCGCTAACCGCGGTGTTTGCAACCGCGATACCGGTGAATGCCAATGTTTTGATGGATATGAAGGCAAGGCTTGTCAACGCACCTCCTGCCCAAATGACTGCTCAGGCCATGGTACCTGCGAATACATCGATGACTTGTTCTACGCTGCTACCTGGAACGAGTATAGCATTATCGGCTTCGACAGCGACCCAAAGACCTTCCCTTACAGAGGCTGGGATACCCGCAAGATCAGAGGATGTATCTGTGATGCCACTTATGGTGATGTGGATTGTTCTAAGAGAATGTGTCCTTACGGCAATGACGTTCTCGACACTCGTGACAACCTCCTCGTCTCGCTCAAATACCAGACACAGTCCCTCTTCTTCCCTCCTTCTGTCAGCAATTCCGCCTCTCTTCGCCGAAAAACCTTTGCTTTGACTTTCAAGTCTAAGCTTAACGAGACCTTCACCACCATCCCCATCGTCTTCGATGACTCCTCCGTCCTGGACCTGTCTGACTTCGCCAGAGACATCCAACTCGCCCTCCTCAACCTTCCTAACCGTGTCGTTGACGGTGTTAGTGTGACTGCTTATCCAGGCGCTGATTCTTATATCCATGTCAACGTCACCTTCACTGGTAACGCTGTGCAAGGCTATCAACACATCCTTACAGTGGAGGACTATGTCTGTGGTGCTGGTTGCACACCTCAATTAGATGGATTAAACATCCAGACAAGATATAACTTCCAACTTGCTAACATCACCCAGTCTAAGTACGCTGACTACAACAGTTATGAATGCGGCAGACGTGGCAAGTGCGACTACAGTACTGGTCTGTGCCAATGCTTCACTGGTTACACTGGTGATAACTGCAACACCCTCACTACTTTAACTTGAGCTATCGTAAATAAAGTAAGAATGTTTGTATATGTTTAGAGTAAAGGTTTAATTATGCTAATATGCTATTTCCTCTCTTTAAACTAACTAACTAAATAAATACAAGAAAACCTCTCCTCCCAAACTAAACTAGTATATTGAAAATTCAGACAAACTTCGAAGAAAGTTGTATGACCTTATTCAAAGAAGGGGGAAATGATATCATTGGTAAGAGTAAGTTTATGTTGTGTGTTATGACTGTAGAGGGTTTTTGAAAATTACGTTACACGACTGGAAATTACGTTGTCTTATCACAGAAAACATCGTTAAATCATCATCAGAGATGAGAATCAAATCAGTGAAGAA
>VFQN01006909.1_pt1 | contig 12575 bp, 8 predicted proteins | sample 3512371 | NCBI WGS metagenome assembly VFQN01 (sample SAMN10412370, study PRJNA504923) | tailings metagenome | isolation source: Replicate 2 from Balatoc abandoned mine | place: Philippines: Itogon, Benguet | collected 2017-08-28
TAATATTATAATCAGAGAAATTTAACGTCAGAGAGACCCAATCACCCCTAGAGCTGCGTTGCGATTTGCGATATCGCAAAGTTTGCACCTCCTCTAACACCTTTGATTGAGGAGTGAGGGCTGTCTGGGGTGGGTTTGGGCTATTACACCAGTAGTGTTGTGTGTACAGTAGTGAGAGGGGACACACCTCTTTTTTCAAAATTCCGAAGTTGCGAGGATTGCGGTTTTGTTGCGAACCGCAACGCCACTCTAACCACCCCTACTACATATCAATATTTACGAGAAGAAGGCAGTGTAAAATAATGAGAAAGAGTGATTTATCGCTCTCTTAATATTCCTATCCTTTCGTCTCTAAAAATTAGAGAGATTCTCTTTAACAATTCCCACAGATGATAGAAAACCACATAAAAGTAACATAATTTAATAGAAACACAACAAACACCCTCCTTCTACATCACCTTCTTTACTCGACTTACAACTTTTAAATTCACTTCTTCCAACCACAACAACCTCTTGTGTTTTTGTATAAAATGCAACGCATTAACGACGATTATTCCATTCGCCGATCCTCGAAGAACAATGGTTTTACTGTCGGTTTACCTCATGGGCGCGGTGAGGTTTCCCTCTCAGCAATTCCAGCGAAAGATGCTGAGGCAATTGTTCGAGCGCTGAATCTCTCCACGGGAAATCGTTCCAAAAACATCGATGCAATTCGAAAGCATTTCACCAATAACTCGCAAGTTGTACCATGCTCCTATCCCGCTGTTTCTCTTGCAGCTGGATGTGTTTTAAGTTCTGTTGTTCCGCCTGTTCCAACCTGTGCCTGTCCAGGCTGTCAGACAGTTGTGAAGGATGGCAGAAAATACTGCTCGGCACACAATTTTTTGGAATTTTTACACAAGGAATCCACTCCTGGGCATACCACTCGTAGTATCTTAGCTTCCATTTTCCTTGTTGAGCAGATTGGAAAATATCAAGACACTGTCAATGCAGTGAAGGGAGTGAATCATCTGCAGCCAGAGATCACTCAATACTTAGCATCATTTGTTGATTGGTCCTTTACCTCAAATCATGCAATCCTGGATGTGTATGGCCCACATTTAGACATCTTCGGGTCTGTGTTGGGTCGTAAGGTGGACGGGACAGACAACATCAAAGTACAAGACCAAATGATTCGAGTGAGGTTCTTTGTGGATGAATTATTTAACCCGAGTATCCATAAGATTATTCGTATTTTAGATGGTCATGGTTTCCTCCTATTATACATTCTGGCGAGAATCCGTGCTAAATTCGGTGACGCGATCGTCGATCAGCTGACGATTGAGTTCGTTGATGTGAATAGCAAGGTCAACGCCTGGCATAAGAAGATGTTCAACTGTCCCTCATGGAAGTTCTTAGAGGAGGATATTATCATGACTGGTTCCCCTGACGCCAATGCAGAGGCAGACGCACGTTTAACTTATTTTAATTTCTGTGGTGTGGCAGCCTCATATGAGAAGTTGATTGATTATTTCCGTAATAGTCCGTTTTTCCGCACTTGTCTTGTCTCGTTCTCTCAAGCACGTGCTGCTGCGGGGAAGGACTATGAGAACTCTCTCAAGGCTTTCTCTGGCCATCATAAGGGATATGCGAATCAATGGAAAGTAGAGAAAGTACTTACTCCGAGAAAGGGATTTGCGACTTACAAGATTATTAAAACAAATTAATTCCTTGATTCCCTTTAACTTCCTCCTATCAACACTCTATCTACTCTATCTCCTTATCAACTGAGTTATAATTTTGGTTCTTCTGTTCAACGTTACTCAACTTCCAACTTTCATCAACATCCCCTGCGTGCTTCACTTTTGGTTTTACTCAATCATCCATTACTTAAAAAAGCATAAAAACAAAACAACAATTTTGAATGATTTATTTTGATTTTACTTGTTTATCAAAATACCTATTTCAACCTCAACTTCTCTCTCTTTCACTAGACAAGTCCTTCAACTCTGCCTCTCCCTCTTTATCTCTATCTCTTGTCCTCTTCTGTCACTATGTGTACCAACAGATTGGTTGGTACAGTTTTATTACCGAATGGTAATACACATTCGAAGAATATGGCCTTTACGTGGCGAATGTGATAAGTAGTTGAAATAACTTGACATTATTTCAATGAAACTAACTAGTATTCTAAATTACATATATGATAGTGATAAGCGGGATGAGCTTTGCTGTTAATTGTTATTGGTTTGTTTGTCTTGTGATATTAATAAATAACTAAAGAAACCCTTTTTATTCATCGAATGGCTTAGAAGTTAATCGAATGAAAGACGAGGAGAGTATCATTGATTAGCTTAGCTCAACTTAGCTTAATGTCTTATTACTCTTTGTGAGGACGACAGCTGCTTTCAATCGCTTCATCTGACTGACATTCGAATGGCTTTTACCATTTCGTCTTCAATAAGTCGTTACAAAATAAAACTTCAAAGCCTTTTCAAATGGCCTCAGATGGATGTTTCCGGTAAAGGTCGCTGGAAGAGGCTCGGGATGGGAAAACGTGAGTGAGGTAGGAAATAAGGTTGACGACTACTTCCCAGTAATGAAGTATGCCTGTCCCAGTGATAGCAGTCCAAAGCAAGTCACTGCTAGAGTAAGAGAGAAGCGATGTAGGAACCTCTTCTTCCACTCTCTCACCACTACCTCCTCGTCCTGTGTGTCATAATCACACTCTCTCGATAAGCGAGACAAAGAGGTGGAGCAGAGGTGTTGATACTGTCGTATGTCCTGACGCACTGCTAGGCTAGCATCGTTGGGTTGGAGGAGCTGGGAGGTAAACCCTGTTACGACCATCGTCTTTCCATAGCTCTGACGACAGCAGAAGTTCTTTTCCCTGTATGTCTGATAGTGCGTCAGCACTTGGTCATTCACTCTCGATACAAAATCCAACATCGTCGCTACATCATCCACTGGTCCATTAGAAGGGATCTTCTCGAAGCTATAAGCAGTGACGTTAGCCTGGTTGACTGTCTCTCTCCCAGACTTCTTAAAGTCTTCCTCGCGATAGTTCATATTGCGCAGGTTTTCGTCTCGAATGACGTCAACCTCACTGACAGATGTAGGGAAGTGAGATAACAGGAGAGATATGTGGCATTGGTTCTTGGAGATATGCTCGAGACAGGGGGACAACTGCTTCACGGTGACGTCAGAGCACTCCCTCTCCACTACCTCGACAACGAAGGTGTATCTTCCATAGCGTTCACGGAAAGAAGGGATTGGGCTATGGACTTTGGTTAGTCGTAGTTCGAGTGCGTCGTCTGACTGTATCTTGTGTGTGGAGAGGAGGTGTCGTGGCACGTGGTAGGGAGGAATATTCGCAGCGAGGAAGAAGAAGAACTGCGGACCAAACACCTCGGACACGCGGAATAGCATCTCTAATAAGTCAAAGTACTCGTGAATCGTCTGATATGTGAGGGGAAGGAGTAATCGTTCTTTGTTGCTGGAGTGATGACGCGTGACAGATCGCATGATCTGACTCTCCAATCCGACCAGTTCATACGCCACAGTGGGAGAATTAGGATTGGAAAGGCGTAACTCGAGTTGTTGTCGGGTCTGTGTGAATGATTGGATGTATGCGGCTTCGTTAGAGCGATTGACTCCATTGATCAGCTGCAAGGCTTTCGTGAAGGGAAAGTAGATTGAGTCTTTCCTGTGCACGTAGATGACTCGGTATCCCTTAGAAAGGAAATACTCTGCTGAAAGCGAGGCAAAAGATTCCTTAGGCTTGTAATTGGAAGAGATTTTCATAGAGTCGATCGATCGCACTGTATTCGCTTCCAGAGGGACAGTGACTCCATCCGCAGTTACCACAACAATAGGAACTTCCCCAAAGACAACAGATGTTGGATCATACTTAAGGAATTCGTGAACTAGTTGTTCCTGGTGATTCATTGCTCGTCTAAAGTGAAGTGATGTTTGATAATAAGGAATCTATTTCCTTCTCATAATAATACGACACATGGGAGATTTCTGAGAAACTCGAGAAACTGAAAACTCGTGATTTTCTCTCTCCACTCGTTTCTCAAATCTCTCAACAAGACGACTTTGTGCATCAACCCACATAACTCGTTAGATATCAAAAACAATGGACCCAGAGGAAGGAATCCTTGGTGCTGATGAGCAGGAGCTGCTCGAAGCAGAATTTTCATTGAAGAAAAAGAAGAAGAAGACCAAGAAGAAGACTGAGACCGCTGACGAAGGCAAGCCTGAAACAGAAGGAGACGTCGCTGAGAAGTCTGGAGATGGCGCTAAATCTGATAATAATGAAAATGATAACGTGAATGTCTTTGATCCTCCAACCTATGACTATGTTCAATTATTGAACCGCGTGGTCGACACTCTCCACCAAAACAACCCAGAACTTGCTGATAAGAAGAGATTCACTATGAAGCCTCCACAACTTATGAGAGGTATATGATTCCTTTCCCTATTTCTACAGTATTAACATCGTGGTTAGTCGGTACTAAGAAGACTCTGTGGGCAAATTTCCCAGAGATCTGTCAGATGATGCGACGATCTTCCGACCACGTCTTCCAATTCATGCTTGCAGAGTTAGGTACGGAAGGTTCTATTGATGGAAGCAAGCGCCTTGTTATTAAGGGAAAGTTCGCACCAAAGGTGAGGGAATAATGAATCATGTGGAGGAGTTCGCTGACGCTCTTTTACCTATTATTAGTATATCGAATCGCTCTTAAGGAAATACATCATCGAATATGTCGCATGTCAAATGTGCAGAAGTTTCAATACCAATCTTACAAGAGATAGCGTGTCTAGGTTATATTTCGTCTCCTGTCTTGTAAGTTGTGATTGCTTCACTTTATTCGTCTTCTCAACTTATCTTTTGTACTCTTAGGATTGCGGCTCTTCTCGATCCGTCGCTCAGATTCGTGCTGGTTTCCACGCTCAAACAAGAGCTGATCGTCGTGCTCTGCGTAACGCGCCTTAATTTAGTTTGTGTCTTTGTAAATAAAAATCGACTTATCATCCTCAGAAAAAATCACTTTTCTATAGCGATTTTTCAAGTTTTTTCGAATATTTTAAGATTTTCAAAACTCGACTTCTTTGTATCGATAAGAATTTCATCAACTGATCAGTGGAAGTTTTAAACCGACCTTTCTCAAGTTTATACAGTGAGAGAAGCTCTGGTTTCTCTCAACTTTGATAGTTGGTTGGGTCTTTATTGCGTGAATGCAGAAATCGGGGTGTTCAAGCACCTTGAGTTCTTGTTTTTCAGCTTTCAATTATTTTGGTATTGACCCCTTCTAAGACCTTTACCATGAGACAAACGACCCAACAAGTTCGAGAATCGATTCTAAACATCGATGATATCAAAGATCAGTTGAATTTGCTTGTCCATGAGGTAACATTGACTGTAAACTTCTTAGTATTTCTCTCTTACCTTACATCACAGATTCGAAGCTTCTCTGCTCGAATCGATGAGATGCAGAGTTCTCCTCTCGGTCTCAAGTATGGATTTGATTGTACATATGATTATTTCTTCAGGTGAGACGATCCCCTCTTGATCACCTCGTTTATTGACATGTATCTCTCCCATAGGATGCGAGATCTTAAATCGAAAACTAAAGGTATTAAGACGCCTAATAAGCCAGTTATTCTCTTGGTTTTGATGATTTTAGAGTGTTTGAAGACAGGTGAGTACATTACATAACCATCCTTCTCTCAGTCACCTGTGATGCCAGGTCCTCGCTCTGAGAGAGATATCAAAGACTTCGTCACTGAGAAGTGCAAGAAGTGTGGAATCAAGGCTACAAACCGAGGAACAATCGCAGGTGCGAATCTAGAGATTTCGTCGGCTTGTAATATACTTGGTGCGATGGGCATACTCGAACAAGCGCATGTAGACGACAGAGTGGAGCCAGACCTCTTCATCAACCCCGCCCTGCCCGACCCTCCCAGCGACGAGGGCAAGATTGAAGACTACTTGTCCCTGCTAGCGTATCGGTGGAGTAAGATAATCGAGTCAGTGGTCACAGAGTCTCAAACCATGGAGATCGCGTCATCGGCTTCCATCAACCAAGACAAAACATCCGTCACCGCCAACAACACACTCATACCACCCGTGAAGACTGAGGTGCAGCAGCATCAGAGCCAAACACTTCCTCTTTCCTCGAGCTTCAACCAGTCAGCCAACCCTCCAAATTCGAAAGAAATGACGCCAGTGCCTTCCCAGCATTCTCATGATGACATGGACTTTGTCGACATATTAATGCAGAGCTCAGAGCACCTCGACCTCCCATCATCTCACCCAGATAATTACTCCCATACCCATACCCTCTATCCGAATCACAACCAATCCCTTCAAACTCATCTGCCACTCCTGAATGGGGAGTGCAAAGAAGCAATGCACCCCTTCGCGCCCAATGACTACTCGATGCCATTACACCCAACCAATAACAACTTTACACTGCAAAACCAAACCAATCCTTCTGAACACGACCATTCCTATCGAGCATCTGACATAAACCTCAGAGAAGGATTAAATCTGCCAGAATACAGTGATCTGAGTAACGCGACTGCTCTGATGGGCCAGGACCTGACGAAGGCGACGACCCTTACCACTGGCAATAAACCTTCCGGAATGACGAGGAAGAGTGCGAGTTCGACCAAGATATGGAAGATAAAAAGGCAATTAGCAAGAAATCGCCTCGCACCCGTCAGTGCATCCACCACTACCTCTACCTCCAACACTACTTCTGGCAAAGACAAGAACGAAAATAACGGTGCTGTCAACGACGATGAAGTGACTCGCTTCCTCTTTACCCCTGATGCTTTTCTAGAGAAGTGGGGCGAGAACTCTTTCCGCCACCACGCTTCTTTAGAGGTAGAAGAGAAGCTACTGAGGCGTCTGGCAAGTCAGTGCTCGTTAGGCTTTAGGAGTAAGGAAGTGACACTCACTCCCTCGCATGTTGGTACTCGCTATCTCGATAACCATTATGACGTCAGTAACAGTGAGGTGGTGCCAACGATTAGTCAGGTGCAGCCGCCTCTCATCGCAGCGCCTTCCTCCTCCTCGAAGGGGACGAAGTCAGGTCAGCGGTCGAAGTCATCGTCCTCCAGACAAACCCAGCATCCCGCCACGTCACAGAACGAGAGAGATACAGCAGTAGATAAGACCATGACAGGGACAGGGGCAAGTGACTTTCTTGACACGTCACTGCTATCAATCTCCACTCATCAATCGTCAGACTCACTGGACGTCTTGAATGACAATGCCAGCCAAAGTATTACTAACGGAGGAAATACCACGTCATCGTCTAAGAACAGAGAATATGACTTCACTGCCAACGTCACAGCACAGATGCTGATAGACAAGGTGAAGAAATCCAAGAGACATCGTGGTAACAGCCTCGCCAATCTTATCACCTACTCCTCCTCAAACACCTCCTCCACCTCCTCGGGGGTGAATCAACTGACGTCAGTGGCGCTGAATAATTTGAAGAATATCTGTCAGTCGTCAGTGCAAGGCTATTGGGGCAGTGATATCACATCCAATCAGCGGAAAGCCACGTCATCATCTTCGTCCTCATTGAGCACACCAGCGGCGTCGAATTCGTCAGAGATGCACAGCGAGGAGAGAGAAGAGAGTGAGAGTAAAAGGGGTTCTACGTCCGTGGCGGAATACGTCAGATCGTGTCAACATCAGAACATCAACATCACGAATCAATTCCTTAACTCGCATCTCTTCCATGCCCAAGCCCAGCAGCTATTGGTCAATGGCACAGCGCCTAACCTCAACCTGAACCTCTTCCGACACTACGTCACTCCGCTCAGCATCCTTGACTACGACAAGATTGCCACTACCTCTCCCAACACTGCCACAGTAGGAGGACCTATCCGCTATCCTGACGTCATGATCACGACCCTAGAAATTCCCTGGAAAGCGATCGTATCAGAGTTTCAGGTAGTGCGAAGTGAGGAGATGGGTCTCTCCCTCATTGACACCTCCTCCACAGAGGTGCATCGCAGCTATTCGTACTCTGACATCTCACCCAACCACAATCAAGCACTGCCAAGTAACACCCAACCATCGTCATCGTCTAAAACATCGAAACAGAAAAGCGATCGTGTTCATCGTTCAGCTTCGTTCGATTCCTCCTCGATCCAACACCTTTCCAACCACACAGCCCAACCATCTGCAACACCAGTGAATTCGACGATATTGAGATGTCGGTCAGTGAGTGAGGTCATTGCTCCGGCCTTCAGAGAAATCAATCACAACTCAACCAACAGTCAGAATGACGTACTGCATGTAAGACCTTTATAACCCGACCAATCCCAACCATTATCACACCTTACCCTCTTCTATAGGCTATCCCTTCCAACGATGACGTCGGCATTGCGATCGATCGATCGATGTCAATCTCTCCTGCACCTCCTTTACCTCTGAGGGAGAGCGACACTTCTTTCCAGGCAGAGCAGCAGGGCGATGACGTCAGAGAAGACTCTGACGAGGACACGTCTGACGAGGCTTATCTGTCGAAGCACGACCACGTCTTACGCACAATGCGTGAGAAGTGGGCGCTGATGCAGCAGTTGAAGCTTGAAACCCGACGAGAAATGATGATGCAAGGCCAAGGCCCGACGAGTCATCACAAACGATCGTATTCCTTCCAAAGTCCATTCAAAGCACAGAAACTACCGCACAGTCAGAGCAACGATCACCTCCTTGCCCAACCACTATCCCAACCACTCACACAGCAGAACGAGGAAGAGGAAGGAGAAGGTGGGGTGAATGGTGTGGCAATGACGGAGGGAGGGAGTGACAGCGTCAGTCCTATGGCACAGAGTGAAGGAAGTCCTCTAGATGGCACCACGTCACTGCTAGGAGGACTGATCAGCTACAACAGTCGGAAACGATCGTACTCCCTCCTCAACATTTCTAAGATTGGTGAGGTGGCGAGTCAACTGGTCAATGGCGGCACGTCATCCTCTGCCACTTCCTCGGTAGGCGGTGTTGAGGGAGGTAGTGGTGTAGTGCCTGCAGTGGCAGTGAAGAAGAGGGGCAGACCTCCCAAGATACAGAAGACGTCACACCTTCATTACGGCAAAATTAATTCTTAGAATGAATGACGTCACGTCCGAAACCCAACACCCGATTTATGTAATTGTTTAATAATCTGTTAGAAAATTCAAAACATTTCTCAAATATACACTACACTGTGAGGACGATCATACATACTTACATACATAGCACGAACAATACTATAACAACAGATGACTACGCTGACGTCATCTTCTACGTCTCAAAAGATCGGATGAAGGTATGATGGGAGGAGAGTGGAGTTGTTGATGACGTTGTGCACAAGAGCTTCGATTTGAGCGAATTTTCTTTTATGTCCATCTACTGCCTCTGACGATTGAATATAACTATCAATTCCAGCGTGATCCTCTGACGCTGCACCATTCAGTAAAGGGATGCGACTCATATATGAGGGAGAGAAGACGAGGTAGAGGTAGATGTCAGCCACCACTCTGAAGGGGATGATGCAGGGAGTCGCACGACATGTGAATATCGATGGAGGAATGATTTTGATCATCGGCAGACCAGTGACAGCTGGGGTGACGTATTTGAAGAGTTCACTGCGCACTCTCTCTTTGTGAATGACGTAAGCTTGCGTCGACCACAGAGGATCTGTCCACTGCTGTCGCTTGTACCAGAGCGGCGTTGAAGCGCCTTCCACGTCACTACCTTCACCACCCCTCAAGTGAGGGAGTGTGGCGGTGTTCTCTCTGAGGTATTGCTTCCACAGTTGATCGACCATCTCATCGTTTGACGTTGTGAGTTGAAGGATCGTAAAGTCTTTCGGAGCATCTTCGATGAGTCCAAGCCAGTCAATGTCGAATTCGAACTTGACGTCATCTTCAATGATGAGAGCATAGGGGAAGGAGGAGGTGGAGGAAGTGTTGTCACTCACTGCGAGTAACATGGCATGTAAGTGAGAAGCAATACACGCGGTCTCTTTGACGTTAGGCTTTAATATGTTCTGAATCGACGTCACCTCCATCTTCACTCGTTCGTCGACGTCATGCTCGGTGAAAGCTTCTACGCGCTGAAAGGAAAAACCCTTCTGAGTCAGCAGGCGCTCTGTATAGTGCCTCCTCTCGACCGAGGAGTTCAAATTCACGTAATATACAGGGATGGGCTGTGATGGCACAATCAGCTGTTGAGGTTCTGACACCGCTGAGAAGAGAGACGGCCACTGTGAGGGGAGGAAAGATTCTCGAGACTTGACACTAATAGAAGGATGAGGGAAAGAATCAAACAAATAAAAGTGAACAAACAAAGTAAACACAGAAAACAATAAAGCAATGAGAGTGAGAATGACGCTCTTCACACGATACTTCGCAGAGAAGGACAACACCTCTCTCTTATCAGATTCAATGCTGAAAACACATTCCATTGTAAAGTAAAGCAAATGATAATTGTAAAGCAAAAGTAAAGGAAGAAGAAAGTCATAGATATATCTTGCTACTGGTGTTGTTATTGTGGGATAAGAAGCGAGATTCAAAGTTCAAACAAATACTCGTTTATCCCGCACATTCTCTTTTGTAGTACTCGTTGTTCGTTGTTCGTTGTTCGTTGTTTGTTGGTTCTTCCCTTCTCCATTCTCAGCACACCAAATTTTGCTTCACTTTTTGTTTGACGACTTACCGACCTGTTAATAACATAAAGTGCCGCGCATATTTAGGCGAAAATGGTTTTGAGGGCGTTAGTGAGGGAAATCCCCCCGAATCCCCCCTATACATACCATATACTCCATAACTAGTCAGATTTGAGGAAGTACCAATGGTTTAGAAGGTAAAAACAGAGTCGACTACAAAGGGCGGGCGAAACATCGCCTGACTATTTGGAATTACATGGTGCATTTTTAGAATAGACGGAGGAGTTAAGCGACATACCGTCGACTATGAGTCATTAAGCCCTTGGTCAATCTAAAATTTAAGCTGTGATGAAATAACGAATTTCTTCCGGTAAGATTTTCCCCCATTGTTACCTTTTCGTTTCCTTGATTTCGGCTGTACAAGAAATCTTGTCTTTCCCCCTATAAAACCTTTGCGCCAACAGACCAAAGACGTTTTCTGAGGGATTTAGGTCAAGTGAACGCGCGGGTCAGTCTGAAATGTATGCTTCCTTCTTAATTAAATAAACTTCGGTGGGGTGGGAAATATGTATCGACGAGCAGTCAAGAAGGAAACTGAATCAATGAGTGGGGCGACCATCGAACTTTTCAAAAAGAGCTTGGTCTAATATATTTCTATCCCAAATTGAATCATCTGTTCTTTGAATAAACGCTAAATCAGGTTTCTGATGGAAATTTAGCCCCAATCAAAACTAGGCAATTCCGCATGAGTACCAAGTCTGTAAAAGGTCTTCGAAGGAGTTCTGATATCACGACAGTACTATCGATTCTCGTCATGTCCATCTAAATTGAACTTCTTTCCATAAAAAAAAAATAAAGTCTATCGCCATTGGTGGTCCAATATTAATGCTTTTAAGCAAATAGCAGATATCCATGTATCTTCTCTGTCTCAATTGTCGGCCGGATCTATAACTTACTGCCTCTTATGAATAGATATCGATGTAAATGTGATTTACGATCCGATAAGATCCCTTTACCGATCAGGAATTAACCAATAGACCGCAGGGAGGGCCCACATTAAACGATGGAGGAATGGTATGATTTCCATCACCAGCGTATCGAACCTTTCCCCGACTTTTTGCATCATGTTTTACACTACCTTTGGGAAAATATTTGATTTAAGAGTGGAAGAGTATGGCTCATCGCTTTTGCCGGTAAAACGAACGTTTCGGAGTCCATGTTCTAATCTCATCTAGCACATCAGATTCGTTTTTGACACACCCATACAAAAACTTCTATGTAGAGAAATGCTGCTTATGTCGGTCATTGATAGAACCTAGGGACTCGCCTCTGTAGAGCTTGAAGAAACAACAGTATCGGTAGGCGGAACTTACGCCGAGGGTATATAGTAGACTGAGCAACTCCTGATCGAACGAAACAAGGACCAAAAGATATTCTGATATTCATATGTAAGGCAACAAGTTCTCCAGAATACCCTCTCACATGTCTCCTTGCCTGCGATTCTGTAGACAGGGACTTTAAAACCATTTTCGCCTAAATATGCGTGGCACTTTACTATTGACATGTTATCAACATGTTGGTTTCTCATGTTTGAGTGACTTATCTCCAACAGAATGTTAAATCCAATTGTTCAGAACAGCGCAAATGACAAAAATTCACCTCTGCTCTTTAATGGTTCTATTCATTCCTCGAACTCTAATCATCAGGAATTTGAATTGGAAGATCTCTTCACGGCCATAGGGAAACGAGTTTTTGCTCATACTGCTATATTAGTTCTGTTCGGCAATACTCTCAGTGCAATCTTCTCCATTTCAGCAGCAGTTTCCCTGATTCAAGATAACTCTAGCAATCCTTTCAACTACTCGCCATGCGACTATGGAGATTCCCTCGGGAATTACACTCAATGCCCTTACCTTC
>VFQN01006910.1_pt1 | contig 12575 bp, 9 predicted proteins | sample 3512371 | NCBI WGS metagenome assembly VFQN01 (sample SAMN10412370, study PRJNA504923) | tailings metagenome | isolation source: Replicate 2 from Balatoc abandoned mine | place: Philippines: Itogon, Benguet | collected 2017-08-28
ATCGGGGTCAATGCCCATTTTGGGAGCGGAATGGGAGCGCAAAATCACTCCTTGCACCCGTTCCATGACATAAAACGGACAATCTAGCACACTTTCATCCTCACAATAGGCAATCGGGACGGGGATTTTGGCGTATTCTGCCGCTTTCAGGAGCGACAACACCCGATACTCGCGCCCCATGTCGTGTGCCCCTTTGATGTGTTTAGCCCCAAACGGCGGCCGACGTAGGACATATTCTTTCCCCGTATCGGTTTTCAAAAAATACGTTAAATTGGAATAACCGCCCGGAAATTGGTTGACTTCCGTAATCACGCCCAAATCAGGCACTTGCTCAGCAAAATACGCATTCAGTTTGGTAATATCCAATTGTTCGCCTTCACGCACCGCTACGGGTACATCAGTTTTGGGGGTAGACATCAGGTCGGTTTCAGGTGATTTTCATGAATCAATTCCAAAACAAAATTAAGGGAATTTATGACAAAAACCCGTAGGGGCAGGCCTTGCGTCTGCCCAGGCCTTGCGTCTGCCCAGGCCTTGCATCTGCCCAGGCCTTGCATCTGCCCAAGGGCCCCGAAATTACCATCTTATTTTTCAAAAAATGGCTAACTATTACCCTTATTTACACAAAAAAAGGGCGGAGATGAACCCCGCCCATACATTTATTAATTTTTGGCACCGCCCTGTTGACCAGTTTTGGGCGGCTGATTTTGTTGAGCTTCTCGCATCGGGTTGGGTGCCCGCTGAATTCCCTGTGATTTAAACAGCTGGAATCGAGTCGGTTGCGCGGGTTGGCGCGGAAAACTGTTATTTTCAGTGTCAATATCGGCAATTTCCTGATAGGGGTCAAGCGTCCATTGAACCACTTTTTTCTTGCTCGTAATCACTTTCGAAATATCTTGGTCATTCAAACGCCAGATTTCGGCGGGAAAACGCGCTACCGAATCCGTACCGTCTTCGTATTGCATTCTGATAATGACTGGCATCGGTAACCCTCCCTTATTTTTCAGCTTGATGGTATAAAAATTCAAGCCAGATTCGACTAATTTACGCTCGTCGGGCGTCAGACTTGCCAAATAGGTTTCGTATTTTTTCTTGTCGTTTTCGGTCACCTGATATGGGTCGTAGGTATTATAAAAATCCTTCATGTCGGGGTTTTTGTCTACCACGCTTTCTTTGATGTATTCTTTGTCCCGCTGGCGCGCCACGGTGTTACGCTTGGCTTCGGCGGCTTTTTTAGCTTCGGCTTTATTGACTTCAGGATTCTGGGTATCCAACGCAAACCATTCGACCTCGGTCAAATCCTGATCAACGGGCTGTGTGCCGTAGAACCAACCTTTCCAGAACCAATCCAAATCCACACCCGAGGCATCTTCCATGGTGCGGAAGAAATCAGCCGGGGTAGGATGCTTGAATTTCCACCGATTGGCATATTCTTTAAAAGCATAATCAAACAATTCGCGCCCCATGATGGTCTCACGTAGGATGTTTAAACCCGTAGCGGGCTTGGTATAAGCGTTAGGGCCAAAACCCATGATGTTGTCAGAACTCGACATGATAGGCACTTGCTTGCTTGGGTCGGTGCGCATGTATTCGACGATGTTTTGCGGCTCGGCCACGTCGCCGCCCATGTCGCGGTCCCACTCTTTGGTCGTCAAATATTCCATAAATGAGTTTAATCCTTCGTCCATCCACGACCATTGGCGCTCATCCGAGTTGACAATCATCGGGAACCAGTTATGACCTACTTCGTGAATAATTACCTGAATCAAAAAGTCTTTGGTTCCTTTTGAATACGTGCCATCCGCTTCTGGACGCGCACCGTTGAAGGAAATCATCGGGTATTCCATACCACCCACAGGACCGTGGACCGATTGCGCCACAGGATAAGGATAATCAAACGTAAACTTTGAATAGGTTTTGACCGTATGCGCTACCAACATAGTCGAGTATTGTCCCCAAAGCGGATTGGCTTCTTTGGGATAAAACGACATTGCCATGATTTTTTTGCCGTTCAATTCCACATTCATTGCATCCCAGATGAATTTGCGCGAAGTGGCAAAGGCAAAATCACGTACGTTATCGGCTTTGAAAATCCAGGTTTTCTTGCCTGAAGGCTTATTGGCTTCGTTCCTTGTCGCTTCTTCCTGACTCACAATCAACACTGGTTTGTCAAACGTTTTACGGGCCTGTTCTAGGCGCTTAAGTTGCTCAGCCGAAAGCACTTGATTGGCATTTTGCAGTTCTCCCGAAGCGCCAACGATGTGGTCATTGGGAACGGTAATGGCAACTTTGTAATTTCCGAAAGCCAAGGTAAACTCTCCTTGCCCCAAAAACTGCTTGTTTTGCCAGCCATTCACATCATCATAAACGCACGCCCGCGGAAACCACTGGGCTATTTCGTAGATAAAGTTGTTGTCTTTGGCAAAGTATTCGGCCCCCGAACGGCCCTGCGCGAAACGGAAATCAGTGATGTTGTAGTTCCAATCAATCTGGAAGCTCGCCGATTGGCCCGTCTTAATAGGAGCCACAAGTTCTATGCGCATCATGGTTTCGTTGATGGTGTAGCGCAGCGGCTGTCCTGATTTAGGGTCTTTTACGGCCGTAATCTTATGACCATAATCTTTGTCAATCATAGAGCGCATGGTGCTGCTCATTGGCATTCCTCTTTCATTGACCGAACTCGTACGGGTAAGATTGGCGATTGAGTTTTTGGTGAATACGTTCTGGTCTAGCTGCATCCACACATAGCGTAGCTCATCGGGAGAATTATTGAAGTACGTCACCACTTCCGAGCCCGTCAGACGTTGTTTTTCGTCGTCTATCTCGGTTTTGATATCGTAATCCACTCGGTTTTGCCAATAGTCTTTACCTGGCGCGCCCGAGGCGGTGCGGTAGGTGTTTGGGGTAGGCAGTTGGGTGCCCATTTGCTCAAAACGCGAATTGGCGTGGTAAGATGCTGGGGCAGGGGCCTGAGCTTGCAAATAATGGGTAGTTTGCCATAGGCACAAAACTAGAAACAGGGTTTTTCTCATGGAATTCGTCTGCTGAATGATTTTTACAAAAATAGGATTTTCTAGGCAAATAGGAAGGTCATCAAACAAAGGTATGCATCAATATCCCCCAATTTGGGTGTAAAACAGGATGTGCGTTCTTAGCGGGGTAAGGTTTTATAAAGCACAAACCCAATGCCGGCAAAGATGATATTGGGCAGCCATACCGCCGCCACCGCAGGGATTTTGCCCGATTCGGCAATGCCTTTGGCCAGCATGAAGAAGAGTAGATACACAAACGCCAAAATGAAGCCCAAAGCAATCTGCCACCCGGAGCCCCGCCGGCTTTTACGGGCCGATACCACTACGCCTATGATGGTCAGAATAATAAAAGCAAACGGGTGCGTAAAACGCGTATATTTTTCGAGCAGGTACGTCTGAACGCCATCGGCTCCGCGCAAATTGAGTAGATCGATGTACTCATTTAACTGACTCAAGGTCAGCTCTTCAAAGCGGTTTTTATCATTCTCAAAGTCTTTTGGGCTCAGCGAAATAGCGGTATCTATCTTAACACCTTGGGTTAAGAATTCTTTTTGTCCCTCAAACTTTCGCACTTTATAATCATGAATTTCCCACTTTTTCTTCTTGGGAGCCCACGTAATGCGGTCGGAAGTTAGCTTTTCCTTTAGTTGATTGCCTTCGATACGCTCCAAAGTAAACTTATAACCCGTTTGCGACGTATTGTTGTAGCTTTCGAGGTAGGCGTAGGTAGTGGGCGCGACCTTTACGTGGAAATTCCGACGGTTGAAATAAAATTGTTCTTCGATGTATTTGTACTCAAAAGCCAACCGGATTTTGTTGGCGCGCGGAATAACCCAGCCTACCATGTAGAAAGTAAAAGCCGCCAATATGACCGAACCGATAAAATACGGGAACAAAATTCTGATAAAGCTGATACCGCTGCTAAACATCGCGATGATTTCGGTACGGGCCGCAATACGCGCCGTAAAAAAAACCGTAGAAATAAAAACCAACAACGGACTGAGGTAATTGGCGTAATAAGGAATAAAATTGAGATAGTAATTTACGATAATTTCGTAGGGCGTAGGGTTTGTTTTTCTGAAATTATCTACCTTTTCCGTGAAGTCAATCACGCAGATAATCAGCAGCGTGACAAGTACCGTAAATACGTAAGTGATTAAAAAATTCTTGAGAATATATCGGTCTAATATTTTCATGCAATAAGTCTTTCGTCGTATGTTGTCCGTCTTGCAGTACAACGCAAATCTCCACAAGTTATGCTTTGATTCGGTAAAGGTTGCTTTTTTTAGATTTTTTAACAAACAAAGCAACCTACCAAAAGCCGAAACTTTGGGGAAGTTGCTTTTAAAGGATTCTCGAAGACTTTCTTATTTCTGGAAAGCCTTCTTATCTGATTTACTTTTTATATTTTGTCAATCCTTCATCCAGAAAACGCGTAAATTCTTCGGCACTTGTATAACCAACGGGCTTGGTCAATAGCTCGCCTTCGGGCGTGACCAAACAGTAAAACGGCTGTGCATTGTTGTTGAACTTAGTAATCTGTAAGTCGGCGTTTTTATCGCCGATGGTGGTTTTTTCACGTTGGTCGTAGGTAGACACAAACTGCTTTTCCTTAGGCAGTTCCGTTTTGTCATCTACGTACAGCGACGCAATCACAAAATTCTTTTTAAGACGCTCCAATACTTCTGGCTGTGGCCAAACATTGGCTTCCATCTTGCGACAATTGGCACAATTGAAGCCTGTAAAGTCGATGAATACGGGTTTGCCCTGGGCTTTGGCCTCGGCCAATGCTTGCTCATAGTCAAAATAACCTTCCAATCCATGTGGCAAATGCGGCTTGCGACGCCCTGAGGCCGTCAGGGCAGGAGCCGAAGTTCCACCGCCAACGGCGTTGGTCAAGTAAAAATCCTGCGTTTGCTCGGGAGGCAACCACCCCGACAACGCCCGCAATGGAGCGCCAAACATGCCCGGAATCATGTAGACCACAAACGCAAACGTGGCCGATGAAATCAGCAAACGCGGGATGGTGATTCCTTTTACGGGTGAGTCTTTATCCATGCGCAGTTTTCCCAATACGTAAAAACCAATGATGGAGAACAAAACTATCCAAATAGCCAAAAACACCTCACGGTCAAGCACCTGCCACTGATACGCTAGATCTATATTTGATAAAAATTTCAAAGCCAATGCAAATTCTAATAAGCCAAAAACGACTTTAAATTCATTGAGCCACCCGCCTGACTTAGGCAGGCTTTTGAGGAATTTCGGAAACATGGCCAAACCCGTAAACACCACCGCGAACGGCAAGGAGAAGAATATCATCCCCAACACTGGGCGCATTACTTCGTTGCCTTTGGAAGCCAAAATCAATAATGAACCCGCAATCGGGGCCGTACACGAAAACGAAACCACCACCAACGTAAGCGCCATGAAGAAAATCCCGATGAGGCCACCTTTGTCGGCTTGTTTGTCTACACTGTTGACGAAAGAGTTGGGCAATACAATTTCAAATAAGCCCAAAAATGAAAGACCAAAAAGGATAAAAACTACGAAGAAAATCGCATTAGGTGCCCAGTGGGTACTGATAAAATTGGCCGCTTGCGCACCGCCAACACGCGACACCAAAAAGCCCAACAACGTAAAAATGGCCACAATCGAAAGCCCGTAAACCAAGGCTTTGCCAGTGCCGTGTTCTTGCTTGGTGAAATAACTCACCGTCATGGGCATGATGGGATAAATACAGGGCATAAAGATAGACGCCAATCCGCCGAGGAAACACGCCAACAAAAAGCTCCAAAGTGATTCTTCAGGCTCAGAGACTGGAACATCAGAAATTGTGTTTTCCGCAGAGGCCGTGGCTTCGGCCTGAGTAGTATCTGCTTTGGGTGTCGTTGTAGGTTGCACATTTTCAGTCACCTGTGGCTCTGCGGTTGGGGCAACAACGTCTGTTTTTGAAGCCTCAGCCGTCGATGCGGCCGTTACTTTTATCGAAGGAAACTTAAAATCACTTTTTAATAAAACACACTGACCATCTTTTACGGTACAGGTTTGACCATCAATCACGCCTTCAATGACGGGATTTTCCTTTAGAATCCTTATTTTTTGAACAAAAGACGCTTTGCCCTCCGCGATGCTGACGGTTCCAAAAAATTCATCCTCTTTGTTATGAAAACCAATGGGTTTTACTTTTCCAACCAATTCAAATGTTCCATTTTTTTTGTATTCAAAAGTAGTTTTGATGGGGTCTTCTGCTGGAAATTCACTCGAATACAAATCCCATCCTTCATCAATGATTGCGTTAAACTTTATTTCAATCACTTCTCCCACTTTTACCTCTTTTTTGGGCACTTCAAACGTCCAGGTAGCATGGTTTTTGACCTGTGAAAAGGTCGAAACCGATACCACCAACAACAGCAAAATAGCAGCTATGCGCTTCATATATAATTGACAGATAACAGTTTACAAAACAATTTTTACTTTTTATTCTTCACCAACGACTTGCCGTCTACTTTTCGTATCACTTCGTTCTTTAGAAACTTTACGCGCCAGAGTCCTAGTTTCGTGGCATCGTCGCCAAAACACTTTTGACAAATCATATTTTGAACCGCAATGGGCGCATTATAAATCAGCACCGAGTCGCCTAATTTCTGGATATTGGTGGATTGTGGAAGTTTGTTTTCGGCATTATAAAGATACGCATCCAACACCTCCTTTTCTTTGGGTGACAATTGGCCGTTTTTCATGTCTTTCGTTCCCAAAAGCAAGATTTGTACCCCGTACAATTGCTCCAATGAGTCTATTTCAGCAATTCCCTGCAATTGACACAATGCTGAAAGATTGGCGTTAGGCTTCTTGGCCTGTGCTTCCCAGTCCAGCTGCGCCTGCTTAACAATCCGCTCACCCCAGTCATCCACGATGGTCACTACTTGGGGAGAAGTGACGCGTTTGATTTGCATACTTTTCATTTTCTCGACCGCTTCTTTGGAGCCTTCTACGCGCCGTTCGGGGTTGCAGGAGGCAAAAAACAGGCCAGTAATCAATATACTATAATGAATCAGTCGGTTGCTCACGGTTATTTTTACTTCAAAATTACAGGTTATTCTCGGCAAAATGAAAACGCCTCTTGCCGCCGTTTGGTTCAGGCAAAAAGTTTGTAACTTGCCATTGCCTATTTATTCAGAACAAAAGACCACTGCCCATACGCCATGAACACCTCTTTTAAAACCCTTCTTATCGACGATGAGCCGTTGGCCCGCGCCCGTTTGCGTCGGCTGTTAAACAAATTTGAAGCAACGTTTGAAATCATCGGCGAGGCTGCCAATGGCGCAGAAGGCCTCACGCTGGTGGAAGAATTACAGCCCGACGTCATTTTTCTAGACATCGAAATGCCCCTAATGAACGGCTTTGAGATGCTTTCTCAACTGACGTTTATGCCAATGGTCATTTTTGCCACCGCCTACGATCAGTACGCGATACGGGCGTTTGAAGAAAACTCTATTGACTATTTACTCAAACCCATTGAAAACGACCGACTCGAGAAAACGGTGGAAAAATTAAGAAAAAGGATGGCTTCACCTCAGGAAGAAACCACCCAAAATACCTTCAATTCCAGCCTTTTACAGATTATTGAACAGTTCAAACCTAAAAAAGACCTACACACGATTTCGGTCAAATTTGCCGATAAAATTTTGTTGATTCCTCTGGATGAAATCAGCTATTTTGAAGCCGAGGATAAATATGTATTTCTAGCCACCAAAGAAGGACAAAAGTACCTAACAAGCTACACCGTGGCGACGTTGGAAGAAAAACTTCCCGACCATTTTACCCGCGTCAGTCGGTCGGCGATTCTTAATTCCCGCCATGTACGTGAAATTCAGAAGCATTTTGACGGTAAATTCATTTTGGTTCTCAATGATAAAAAAAGCTCCAAAATTACGTCTGGGCAGTCATTTGCCGAAAATGTTCGCCGACTGTTTGAACTCTAACAATGCATGTTGTCTTGTCTTTTGGTGGTTAACAAATTAAAATAATCTAATTTTTCTTATTTTCTTCTTATTCATTTTGTATTTGACAGCGTCGCAAAATTTTGCGTCTGCAAAGGATTTTTGGTCAATTTCTCCAAAACATTTCATTTTGACAACGTTCCCGATAACGATTGCATAAATAAATCGTCTTTTATCTTTACAAAGTTTAATATCATCTATATATATTACAATACATTACACATTCCACTGAAAAGGTACTTTTTAAGGTTTTCTTAGAAAAATTCAAGAAGTCTGCTATGACAACCACAATTGCTTCTCTCTCTCGCCGTCGCGGCCATCACTTTGGAATAGACCATTGCCAAAGTGCGGCGGCCCTGTATCAATTGCAATTTAATCCTTCCGACAAGATGCCTAAATACAAGCAAATTGTCCATTCGGTGATTAAAGACATTGAAAGGGGGGTTTTGCAAAAAGGGAATCAATTGCCTTCCATCAGCGAGCTAAGCATTGAATACCTGTTGGCCCGCGACACGGTAGAAAAAGCCTATCGGGAGTTGCGCGCGCGCGGCTACATCACATCCGTACAGGGGAAAGGATACTATATTCAATCAAATCACGACAAAAAGCTAAAAGTACTGCTCATTTTCAACAAGTTGAGCTCCTATAAAAAAATCATTTACTATTCTTTTTTGAAAACATTGGGCGACCAAGCCACGGTAGATTTGGAGATTCATCACTACAGCGCGGGGCGTTTTCAGGAAATCATTGACAAAAACCTAGGCAAATACAATTACTACATTGTGATGCCCCATTTTACGGAAGATTTAGATAAAGCGGATTACCTTCAAACGCTCAAAAGCATCCCTGCCAATGAGTTAGTGCTGCTCGACCGCGAAATCCCCGAGCTTCCACAACAGCCGCTGAGTATTTATCAACGTTTTGACAAAGACATTTTTGAAGCGCTGGAAAATGCCACAGATTTGTTGTCAAAATACCAACGAATGGTATTGATTTTTCCGAGCGATGGCAATTATCCCCTCGAAATTGTGCGCGGATTTCGGAATTTTTGCATCAATTACCACAAAGAATTTGAAGTCCGAGAAAATAGCGATGAATCTGTGATTGAAGCCAGAACGGCCTACATTGCCGTGGAAGAAAATGATTTGGCAGAGCTAATCAAGAAAGCCCGTCGCAAAGAACTTACCTTGGGAAAAGACATTGGGGTAATCTCGTTTAACGAAACCGCCCTCAAAGAGCTTTTGGACATTACGGTCATCACCACCGATTTTGAACTGATGGGCCAAACTGCCGCCACGCTTTTAATTAATAATCAGCGTGTTAAAGTAAAAAATCCATTTTACATGATTCGAAGAGGTTCACTGTGAGGAAATCAAAAGACAACGCATAACATTGCCTAAAAAAACCAACCCCTGACGAACACAGGGGTTGGGAAACGAGACAGATTTTAGGTGGGTAAAACTACAATTTTGCTACTTCAGTGCCCGCCAACAGAAAACAGCCCAAGCCAAAATCTTCATAATCGGGTTCTTTCTCGAAGCTCAACGGCTGTCCATCTTTAGGCTCCTTACCCGTTCCTTGTACCCAACCCAAAAAGCCGTTGGGATGTACACAGTCTTTGAGCATGGCATTCATGGCCTTGGCTACTATGGGTTGATAGGTCTTTTTATCCAACAAACCGTTGTGCATTCCCCACGCCATACCGTATACAAACAGCGCCGTTCCAGTCAATTCTTTACCGCCAAAATCCGTTTCATCGGTCAAGCTCACATTCCAGAAGCCATCCGTGCGTTGCAATGGGGCAAGGGCGCGCATCATCTCCAAATAGGTCTTTTGGTACTCATCGCGGTGGGGAGCGTCTTTGGGCATAATGTCCAACACCCGCACCAAAGCGGCCACTACCCAACCATCCCCACGCGACCAATAGCAATTTTTGCCCCCAGGTGTTTTGTAGGGTGGATCAAAGTCTTTGTCACGCCACCAGAGCCCTTCGGCGGGGTTGTAAAGGCCCTTGTCGCCGTGCTGGTTTTTGGTAAACATATACATCTCGTACATTTTTTCGTAATAACGATTATCGTTGTACAGCACGCCCAATTTTGCAAAAACGGGCATGGCCATTTGCAGCGCATCTACCCACGACCAATCATCTTTTTTATCGCTGTTGACCATGTTGTCCATGCAGGCTTTGATGTCACGAATGCGCTCCTCTTTTTTGTCTATAAGGTACAAATCTATGTAGGTTTGGCCGCAGCATTGGTCGTCGCCGTTGCGGGTAGTAATTCCATTGCGCAAACCCCATTTGTGCGCTTCACCCCACGAAAGGGCGTAGTCTAAATAGCTTTTTTGCGGGTCAAGTTTGTACAATGCCATCAATCCTTCGTAGTATACACCCCGCGTCCAGATGTTGCTCGGGCGCGTACGGTCTTTCCCAACGATGGGTTTGCCCACATCCGGCCATTTGTTCATAAAATAGGCATTGGCCGACGTCATGGCTTTCAAAAGCTCCTTTTTGGGGGGGAGTTTTTGGGCCAAGGTCATGGATGCGATGAATAAAAGGCAAACGAGAAGCTTTGTTGATTTCATACGATTATTGAATTTGAATGTTTATTTACGGCCTACCCAAACATTGTCAATTTTGTAAGGCAGGTCATTTTCGTCTTCGCCAATTACTTCGCAATACTCCCAATGAAGGTTTTGTAAATGCTTTCCGAATTTTTCAAATGGTAATTCCTTGAAAAATGGTGATTTATCAAAATAGTCTCGTCTATTAGCTTTTGCACAAACTACTTCACTGCGGATATATTCTTTTTCAAAAATCCATAGTTGTAAATCATAATCAGCACCTTGCTTTTGAAATTCACTCTCCCAATTTTCAAAAATCAGGGCCATTTTTTGGGTGATTAATCTGAAATACCACAAAGGCGGATTCGTTTTATTAAGCCTATAAAATGGATCAATCCAGATTTTAACGTAGTCACTCTTCTGCTTTTCAAAGTGGTCTAAATCAGGCAAAACATTTGCTTCGAACCACTTTTCGATATGAACAACCCGACGTTTCCAGCCTCGTATTTTCATTTACCTTCATAATTTGATATTTCAATTCTCCTTATGCCAAAGCATCATTTTTTATTAACCACCTTGATTAAAGGTTTAGGCACTTTTTTCATACCAGTACCCAAGTAATAACTTGTATGTGGGGGTTGATTATAGGCTACATTTTGGGCAGCAATGCTCAGCCGATACTGGGGGTCGTGCATGAGCGTAACAAACCGATGTTCGGTCGGGATAGTGGTCGAATAAATGCGTAAATTTTTGTTGTCGGTGGTTCTAAAAATAACTTCTTCGCGCCAATCCCCGAATAAATCAGCGCTGAGCGCAGGCGTAGATTTGGTACCGTTGTTGGACGTACAACCTTCGGCGGTGAGCAGGCGACCGCCTTTGTATTTGTCAATGTGATTTCCATCAAGCAATTCACGGCCCAAATCACCGTCCCACCACGCCAGAAAATTAGCGGAACTAGGCGCTTCGCCAATATCTTCGCCTTTGATACTTAATAAGCGACTTTTGCCATCTACCATCATCCCACCCCAAAGTTCCGCGCCCAAATACTCGGGGTCAATATCAGCGGCTACCCCTCGGCCTACGTCTTTTCCTTCGGCGGTTCTGACCAAAGTTGCGCCTGTTTTGGCATCATACAGCGCCATGCCTGGGCGGGCAGCATCCTTATCTTTGTTTTCGTGAATACCAAACACTTCCAATCCCTCGTGCGTGGGGTCTAAGTCGCTCACATGGATGGCATCTCCATGCCCAAAGCCTGTAGAGAATAAGCCTTTGCCATTATCATCAACAACCATTGCGCCAAATACAATTTCGTCTTTGCCATCTTTGTCTACGTCGGCAGCGGTGAGGTTATGGTTTCCCTGTCCTTCATAACTCGGAAAGCCATTTTTAGTATCAAATACCCAACGGGAGGTTAATTTCCCATTGCGCCAATCCCAAGCTGCCAGCACGGTACGGGCATAGTAGCCTCGACACATGACGACACTAGGTTGTTTGCCATCGAGGTAGGCTACACACGCCAAAAAGCGGTCCGCCCGATTGCCGTTTCGATCATTATGTTGGGGTGTGCCCCAACTATCAATCGGAAAACGACTCGGCAAATACTCGGTGGTAGCCAGCGCCGCGCCCGTTTGTCCGTCAAAAATGGTAAAAAACTCCGCTCCGTCTAAAATTCTTCCTTGGGCATTTCGGTAGTCTTTGGATGCATCGCCGATGGGTTTTCCTGTGCCATCGGTTGTTCCATCGGCAGTTTTACAGGCGATTTCGGCTTTGCCATCCCCGTCTAAATCATAGACCATAAACTGAGTATAATGTGCGCCAGCTCGGATATTTTTCCCTAAATCAATTTGCCACAATCGTGTACCGTTGAGTTTATAGGCCTCCAAAAACACGTTACCAGTATAGCCATCTTGAGAGTTGTCTTTGGCGTTGGAAGGCTCCCATTTCAGGATGATTTCGTATTCACCATCGCCATCTAAAT
>VFQN01006911.1_pt1 | contig 12573 bp, 4 predicted proteins | sample 3512371 | NCBI WGS metagenome assembly VFQN01 (sample SAMN10412370, study PRJNA504923) | tailings metagenome | isolation source: Replicate 2 from Balatoc abandoned mine | place: Philippines: Itogon, Benguet | collected 2017-08-28
AAGATTTAGTTTCAACTCTCCAAATTATAACTTTCTTGTTGAATAAATTCCCTTCCAATCGAGATGAATTAGATATTACTGCGACAACATCACAAACTTTATTGAAAGCATTTGTTCGAATCTTTAATAAGATTATGGATATTAAATTACTTCAACCAAAGAATCGATCGTATTCTCGCTTTGATCAAGAAAGAGAAGAAGGTTTAATTCAAGATTTAGTCAAATGTTTAAGAGCGATGAATAAAACCACTACAGACGTATTCCCAACACAATGGAGAGAGTTTATATGGCAACCAATCCGCCAACACATCGAAACAATGTTACTTTCACGCTCAACTAAATCTCCAGTGCGATTAGAATTAACGAAATGGATTTCCCATGTTGTGAATGGAGTTTTTGAAGGAATTTCCTCAATTGGCAGCGACGAAAAGACAGGAATAGACTGTTGGTATGATCCTTTTATTAACTTCACTCAACAAATTTATACCTCTACCTCCTCATCTGCATTCACTTCTTCATCACAGTTCGACGATGCCTATCTTCCTTTCCAATTATTAGCAGAATTAATCAAAGTTCAACGGTGGCGCCAAGAAAACCTTCAATTTATAACAGAATTTCTCCACACTCGATACCTTCCATTAATTTATGCTCAACAACAAACGAGTTACTCTCATCTTGCTAATATTTCGGTTTATCTAGATGCTCTTGCTTCATCTTTGTTGAATAATTCAGAAGGAACGACGACTGTTGCTTCTTTCTACTCTTCCCTCTTCCCTTACCATGTTGATGTTGCATTAAAACTAAAGAATTTAAGAGTTTTAAATGTTTTATTAAAATTTTACGAGGATAAAATGATTCCAAAGATTATAATAAACCAGCAACAGCTTCTAATAGGATTAAATTCAGTACAATTAAAGGAAATTGAAAATTTAGGTTCTCAAATTATTAATTCTCATCTGAATTCTCATCAAGAGGAGGTGGAAAATACTTCAACACTCGTTGATGAAGTTAGTTATTTGATTATTATATTAAATTTGACGAGTCATCATCCAAAGATCATTGACAAAGAGTTGCTACAAAAGTTATTTGCTGCTGGAACTGACAGGGCAAGTGAAACGGGAAAAGTATCCGATCTCTTTCCAAGGGTTTTCCAATTATCTCTCTTGGCGACACTAAAGACTGTTGCTCCTGGAACAACTAACGAGGAAATGACAAAGATAACGTGGAAACCACTGTGCGTAAAACTCTTCTTCCAGACACTTGCACCATCTGAAACTGCGTCTGTTTCGACCGCTAAGCAAGGGGTGACGGTGTCGCAAGAACGAGATGAATTGCGGCAAATAAGAAAATTGTTGAAAATCGTTTTAATTCATGATTGGGAAGCAGTGCGACTATCTTTATTCCCTTTACTCACAACATCCGAGCGACAAGACTGTATGAAGGAAATTAATCACATCATCCATGACGAGAGAGAATTTCCTTTGACAGCAACCACCTCCGCGAAAGAACATGGGCGAGTGTTGATTGCCTATTTGAATAGTTTGCATACTATTGTCGATGCAGCGAGACCACGTCATAATGATTGTGAACCATGTGCATTGAAGATTGAATCATCTTTACTTCCGAAGATTTTCTCCACCGCTCTTTGGCGAGATATTCTTACTTATCTCAATACTTCCTCTGATATAATACGTCAGCAGGCGAAGGGATTGCCCGCGACCTCTTCATCCTCGTCAACACCCCGCTCTCCCGCCTCTCGATTAATGTCCTGGCCAACAGTGAAGTTCTACTGGGATGTGATTACTCAAACCATTTTACCCATAGTTTTACAAGAAGGATCGGCGGTTGGACGGGGACGTGGAGGTGCTGGTCTTCATCATCACCACCATTATCCTTGTAAAGACTTCCTTCAACGCCTGTTATTCCAATCGTCTTCCTTCCTTTACTTCTTTCTCTTTATTGCTCGCATGGAAGAGACTATTCTCCCTTTACCAAAAGTCGCCTATCTTTCACAAAGATTCTTCACAGCTGTCGTTGACTTTTACCAACAGTCCGCATCTTCTCCATTCGCTAGTAATTTGCTCTTATCGATGACTGTGGAGTGGCTGAAGGAGGTTGATTCATTACTCAACCTTCAACGATCGACCAAAATGACATCAGATCTCTTGAAAGTTATTGAGAGGATGGTCGTTGCGATTGATCCTTCCTCGGCGAACCCGTTATCTATGTCCTCTTTGGCACTCATGAACTCTGATCCACAGAAGGGACAAGATGTTTGGTATCTTGCTAAGGCGAGTGATAATGCATATTCAAGGAATTATAACGATGAGGACGAAACAAGTAGTGAAGAAGTGTTAAAACTGTCTTGGGTTCGAGGTAAAATTATGGCGATCCATAATATTGAAGACCCAGAGGATAAATTCTTCGTCACCGTTAGTTACAATGACGCTGCGGGAAGTTATCGAGAGGTACAGACCCATTCAATCAGGTAAACCATGTTATTTTCTCTCAAAATTTCCGATTTCTTATGATTTTTGATAGATTGCGAGTTATTGATACTGCTGCATCAACTACGTCCTTGAATAATGAAGAGGAAAGCGAAGATGTTTATTATACATCGTATTTTGATGAAAGAAAAGCAATGAGACCCCCTGACCTCCCACCTCCTGATGCTCACCCGACACTGCGGCTTTTGGCCTCTTTGCTCACTGAAGTATTGAACTTACTTTCACTTGGTGTTGATAGCGCAGACCATGTTATGCTCCATCTTTTGCAGCTCCGTGCGCATGTCATTCGCTGGATTTTGCAATACTATTCCTCTGATATCATCACCAGTGATCCATCATCACTATTCGCGAAATTATGCAGTTTATTGATTGATATCAGCAAGAAGCCAACACGCTCTCCACTTCATGCCAGTTTCCTTGCCGCTCTATTACCTTGTTTCCTCAATTTGACCGCGCTTCATCCTGTAGGCATCATCATTACTGAAAATCTCTTCTTCCATCCCGCTAATGTTTTATCCAACACTTCTTTAATTCAAAGCGAGGAAGGCGATGAGATGAAAGAGGATGTACTCGCTGCCGATGTTTTTCATAATTTGTATTATCAATTAGTGACTTCCATCAGCTGGAGATATTCTGCCAAGCTTATTAAGAAGATTTTTGCGCTTGACAATCGTTTTACGTTGTTAATGAGAGGAGGCGATGACGTTGGATCATCTGCGGCGAGTGCTGCAACGCCGAAACAGAGCAGTAGTGTCTTGGCTTTGCTTGAAAGACTTTCCATTCATGCTGAGAAGACAGGTGGTGAGGAAGAACTTGCAGTAGCTGATATCAGAGCTTTATCATCGAGTATTTTGAGATTGGTCGGTGCTGTATGGAGTTCTTCTGTGAGAAATCCTCTGCATCCTCAACAGCCACCTCAGATCGTTGATTGGGAGATCAACCTGGCGCAAGCATGCATCCGATCTTATTATCAGTCACTTGCACGAACTAATACCGCCTCTGCGTTAGAAGAAGAAGAAAAGAAACAACGAGAAGAGAATTTAATTTACATCATTCACCAATTCTTGAATTATAATTATGATAATTCCTCGACACACATCAATAGTAGCAATCGCCTTGCTCTCTTTGAACAAGAGGTTGTGTCAGAGAAAATGTTTTATTCTAATCTTTTGCAACGTTTCCCTTCTTATCAACAACCTGCCAATAGCCTCTTACAACACTCTACACATCGTTTCCTTGCAATGAAGTTATTTAGCTGTTTGGATCTCTCTTCCTTTGCTCTCATCACACAACAACCGATGTCAGGTGAAGAGGAAGAAGAGAACCTATCAGAGAAAGAAGGAAAAGGCGCTAAACGAAGAAGAGCGGAAGAGAAATTCCTTTCTTTATTACCTGAGATTCTTCGAGAAGAGATGCGTTATCAATTCTCAATGATCTCATCAGCTTCTTCCATTTCATCTGTCATTCATTCTTCTTCCTCTGCTACTCCATCATCCCCTCAGAGTCAGCAGAGAGAAGAGATGACAGTGATTGGAACGATTGTTGAGTATGAAATCAAGGAGAATTTCCTCTTTACCTGGCTTATGTTCCTCTCCTACCTTGATCTCATCCCTTCCTTCCTTGCCAATGATGTAAAGAGTAGTTTCAGTCAATTCTGTGACAGTGCAACTGAAGGAGATGATTCTTCTACTTCATGGTTTTTGATTTTAATTACCACTCTCTTAAAGTGGACGAGTATTGACAGCATTACAGGGACCGGAGGAGGAGGGAAAGTGAATAACAAAGCATTAACAAGAAAGGATTTATTTTCTATTATTAGTTTAAACTTTGAAGAGTTATTAGGAAGAAATAATGGAGGAGGAGGATTATCTTCTAACAGTTATGTTGTTCTACCTACCATGAATAATAATAACAGTAGTGGTGATAGTAGTATGAATGATGATACTGTGGTATCATGGTTTAGTCGACAACGATTAGAAGATATTATTCGATCTTCACGTTTAGAGACAATCTCCATGGATGCTTTAGTCGCTCATGCTTTATACAAGACCATCCTTACCTTCCCTTCGATGTTCCGCAACTATTGGACTCATTACAGTCCTCGCGCTGAGAAAGATCTGTTATTAAAGTTTATTCATGATCATGTCCGATATGCGATGATCTCACAAGAGGTGCAGAAGATTCAAGATGGTGGCTATGGTCCTGTACAGGCACCTGAGACAAGCAAGAAGGAAGGAGAGAATGAAGCTAATGGCGAAGGAGAAGAAGAGAAGATAGGCGGAGAAGTTGAAGGAGGTGAAAGATTTGAAGTGATTGGAAATGCAGCAAAAGGTGAAATTACAGCAAGTATTATCCATGATGAATCAAGAATTGAATTAGTCATTGATATTCCATTAGAATATCCATTAAAGAATGTTGATATCACTTGTAAGAAATTAATTGGTATTGCTGAAAGTAAATGGTTAAAATGGCGATTAACTATGATATCATTAATTAATTCACAAGATAAATCAATTTTAGAAGCTATCTTATGGTGGAAATCAAATCTTGAGAAAGAACTCGATGGATTAGGTAAGTCATATCACCTACTTTATATGATTGATCTGACTCCTCTCTTTCTGTAGAACCTTGTATCATCTGTTATAGTGTGATTCATAGTAAGAATTCTACCTTGCCATCGATTGCTTGTCCTACCTGCAAGAATAAGTTCCATTCCTCTTGTCTGTATACGTGGTTTAAGACCTCTGGAAAGAATAAGTGTGTTTTATGTCAGCAACCTATGATGCAATGATGTAGTAATGAGGAGAAATTTTTTTAGGTAGGAAAAAAGCAGGGAAAAGAAATCATCCAAAATATAAAATTTTAAGGGATATAAATATCTAAATGAATAATTTATAATTAGAAGATTATTGAAAATAGTTCTAAAATAAATTCTTGCAATGAAAAGCGCTTTTAAAAAACGCGTTTCTAGTCAAGATGAGGACATTTAATAAGCGCTTTTTTAAATCTTTTCAAAAATATACGTTTCACAGAGCCGTATTCGTGACGACTGCTGGATCAAAGAAGGCAGTTGATTTTAGGAAGCAATGACATATATTGATATTATTTGTTTTCATATCATAATTATATATAAAACAAAAAAAATCAATGGAAACCAATAAAATATCTTTGTTAACATCAACAAAAAAAAAACAAAAAAAAAAAACAAAAGATATGATAAGAGAGTAGCAAGAAAGATTCTTCAAAATGTCATTTAACCTGCATGATTTCATTTCATGCTTTCAATTATTGGATTTTTTACTTCCTTTCTTTCTTCATCATTTTTAGTCTTCCTTGTAACTACCGACTTACAACGGCCATGTCGCATCAGAATCATCACATACAAAACCGATAACACCTCTGCTGGAATCAACGCTATCACCACCGGTGTATCTTGTCCAAATGTGTCGAATACTAAATAACAATAAATAATCGTAGGAATCGGAAGCACAATGTAAAGTAACGATTCCATACTCTCTGTCAGCTCACTGCAATCATTTGATAACTTTCGTTCGACTTCATCTTTGAAGTGTGTTCCCTTCTTCGATAACTCTAAAATATGTCCAAACAGGACCTCCTCAAGCAATGTTCTTGTTATGATTGAAACGAATCCTATCAAAGCAACAGGAGGAAACACTGGCCCATAAATCATCATGATCAATAAATACGAGTTGAATCGAACCATATAGCGATGTTTATGAAAGAGAATAGAATGAGATGTAATATCATCAGCATCACTGAAGAAAGTTAATACTTTCATCATCTTCAAGAATGTAGAACTATCCGTACCAACTGAAGGATTATCTTCACTTTTATCAAATATCTGTTGATCTGTAGAAACCATCTCAACGGCTCTTCCTCCTTCACATTCAACTTCCTTTCTATTCTCTTCAACTTTCGATCTTGACCGTATAAACATCCATATAAGTTCTATCACAGGGAATAATAATCCTTCAAAGATAAACATAAAAATAAATAAAGGAGAATAATAAGCATAAACTACTGATGCACATTGATAACTATAACTGAAAGGAGGTAAATAATCAGATGTAACAATTGATGTAGCACTCTCTTGTGTATCTGTTATCCATGTAACATTATATTGGTAGGAAGAAGAGATCTCAGATGATTGAAAGAATGCATTTTGATAACAATTTGTACTTAAAATCAATAATGCTATCGCTGGATAGATGAGATTATTTAAACCTAAACTTAATGACACAAAGGCGATGTCAGCTTTTGTGAAATGAGTGGTAACTTCATTCTCTTTCTTACTCATGATTCTGGGTAAGATTGTTCTTCGACACCATACTAAAACAATCCACATTAAGTAACTATTCCATATGATCTTTATCAATGACAACGTCATCACTGTCATCGTTATAATGATGGTATCGTAATTGATAACAATGTAAACATACACAAAGTCTACTAATAACATCACTGTTAGGTTAATAGCTCCTGCAAGTGCATAGATCATGAAGCGAGCAGTCTTATCTTCTTCTTCCGCATGCTCATTACCTTCTTCGGACAAATAAGAAGCGTGAGCATTCTCCACTTCACCTTCAGAAGCAGACTCTGACTTCACGCTCTTCTCCAACCAGATCCGATTCAATACATACAAGAAGAACGTTACAAAGATCAAATATCCCATAAACAATGCCACTGCACTTCCTTCTCCTTCTAGAAACAAACCCGACAATACCCAGCTATACCTTTCACTGTACACCGAGTAAAACAACGATAATATACTCAACAGTGGAAGAAATACCAACATACTAAAACCACTGATCAGAAAAGCTGTCTGTCTCATCTTTTCATTGTATATTCGCAACAATCCGATATTTCTTTGACACTTTCGCAATACACCTCCTACCTTACTAACATCAACGCAATAGTTATGAAATGTCTTGTATCGAGTCAGTAAGAAAGACAAGAACGACGGATCATGCTCATTTTCTATGTTATGATTCTTATTCCTAATAATCCATACCCCCAAACCAATTAGGACACTTAATACACCCATGAACCCCAACCACAAGTAAATTGCCGCATTCGTTGTATCTGATCCACAAGAATAGTTCTCCACTGATGGATCGTGTGTAGGGAGTGCCGAAGAGTCAAAGGAACAAGAGAACAGATTCCCATCGAGGATGTTAATGTTCTCTGTATTCAGCAACGATGATGGCACTGATCCTGATAATCGATTTCTCTCTAACTTTAGAAACGATCCACTTCCCTCAAATGAATACATGAAAGAGCTGAGAGTGCCACCTAAGAGATTGAATGATAAATCCAACTGAATCCACATTCTTTCTTGAATTCTCACAGGAATCGTTCCAATCAACCGATTGTGAGATAAATCGAGATTTAGAAGAGAGGGAGTGATGGTTGAGCTATTGGTGTAGTCATTCGGAAGAGTTCCTGTTAATTCATTGCCTGAAAGGAATAACGACTCCAAAGAAGGTAATTCTAACAGACAGGCAGGAAGAGGATTCGTTGTTCCGTATTTCGTCACGAAGGTTTTGATACTTGTTCCAGGAAAAAGCGCTTTCTGGCAATAAGAACTCGATGAAAGACCATTGAGTATCCAGCTCGTCATATTTCCCAATAAACACCACTCTTGGGGAAACGATCCCCGAAAGCAATTCGTTGAAGCAGAGAAAACTTGTAATGACAGAGGCAAGAAAGTTGGTAAATCACCTGCAAAGGAATTTGAACTAATATCTAAATCAATTAAGAACGAAAAAGACTTCCAATCATTCATAAATGTACCAGAAAAGAAATTATTTGAAATTGACAATATATTTAACCATGTGTCAATTCCATTCGTTAAGAATGAAAAACTTCCTGAGAATAAATTATAAGAAATATTTATAGATTGAAATAAATTAGTAATATTTGTCTGATAGAAACTACCATGAAGATAGTTCTCGCTAATATCCACTAATACATGACTACATGGACTCCAGAGGTTAGTTGGTACAGTACCAGTGTAAAAATTAGAGTTAAGAGAATAAAGTGACAGGAATGTTGGCGATGGTAAAGTTCCTGAGAACATATTACCACTTAGTGCGATACCTTGAAGTTGCTGACTCTCGAAAACTACTTGACCATGAAAAAAGTTCTCTGCTAGATTGATAAGCCATAAGCTCGATGAACTATTCCAAAAGCTTTCAGGTACAGTGCCAGTAAAACTATTCCCATTTAAACTTATATCATTGGTGTGGATTGCAGAAGAAGGTAATCTTCCAGAGAGTAAATTAACAGCGAATTCAACAGTTGCAATCTGTTGATTAAAAATATTTGAAGGAAGACGTCCAAAGAAGTAATTCTCTTCAGCAGTAATTCCAATCAGATTTGGCATATTTGCAAACTTTTCTGATATAGTACCAGTGAACATATTATTGCTAATAATTAATTCAGACAATTTTTGTAAGTTATAGAGACTATCAGGTAATGTTGAAGAAAATAGATTATTTGATAATTGTAAATCTTCAAGAGTTTGAGAACAGTTTCCAATTGTGTTTGGAATCTTTCCATTCAGCTTATTAACGGCGAAATCGAGAAAAATAAGAGGTAAATTGAAAAGTCCGTCAGGTATCGAGCCTGTTAGTTCGTTATAGTCCATCGCGAGGTAAGAGAGAAACGTCAGAGACGAAATCGAGGATGATATTGTTCCATTCAATCTATTATCTTCTAAAACTAATATTCTCAACTGAGAAAGACCGTAGAGCGATTCAGGGATTGTCCCATGGAGGTTGTTGTTAGAGAGATCGAGAATGGTCAGGTTAGATAGCTGGTTTATCGTATCAGGAATAAAACCATTCAGACCATAATTATCTAAGGATAGATACCATATTGTTTGATTGTTCAAAGTACAGAGGATTCCCATTCTGCGATGCAAGGATTTACACTGCTATTGGAAAAATCCCAAACACCGACATCAGAGGTATACTCCCAATTCCATCCTTGGGTAGAGTTATACAAATCATATAATGAATTCCATTGATTGACAGGAAAACTTCCCTCAATCAAAATTATCGTCAGAAGGACGGGAAGAAAAGCGACAAGAAGATTCATTTTCGTTGTGTGTTCCGAATTGTATCTTCTCTTTAATTTACCTTACTCATGCCCAAAAGAAAGAAATAATCACGAGATGCAGAAGCTGAAACTACATATACATAACCACTTTTATCGAGTTACTAAACTGAAGAGTATGATGATCAATTCTATTTTTGATCTAGAAATTAAATCAAACAAAATAATTACCATCCTTGAAATAACAAGATAGTTACTTACCTACCAATTACCAGGGATAATATTTGTGAAGAATCGATTAAACATGATAGAGATTGAAAATGTATTCCAAGTTATTTGAGAAGGGAATCTATTAACGTTTTCCTTTTATTAACAGCAACAGCACAAGAAAAAGGATGAAGAGACCAAGGGAAAAGAGGCTGCTACAGTTTTTATGTCTATACTTTAAAGAATACCTTCTTAAGTAATAGAGCAACATCACTGCCATCTAACTAAAATATAACGCATTAGATATTAAAGAAAAGACATTTGAGGACGTAATAATTCCTCAACTTATTTCAAGTAATAATTATCCTCGAAACAAATGAATGTTTGTTCTCATGTACGGCAGAGGGTCTGCGCTATTCAAACATCTGAGAATGCAAAACCATTTGTTTGAACAATACTACCCAGTTTGGGGTATTTTTCTTACTCTTACAAGGAATGCCTAAAAGTTTCATATCCTGAATACAGTACGCGTCATATCACGAACAACAACAACTACTACTACCGTGATTACCAAATCAATAAAGTAGAAAGAAAAAGAAGGAGACAACTCCTTACAATAATACAAACAAAAGCGCATATAACAATACACAATACATTCATTTTGATTACCTTGTCAATCATTTTTTACTGCGTAGAGTGAAAGAATTTAATTGGTTCATCACATCTTGATATCTCCATGTTAAATGTTCCATCGTTTGATCCGCTAAAAGAACAAACTCATCAGAAGTCTTTCCATTACTCAGCTGCCACATACGATCTCTTTTCACCCAACTAGCAATGAAACCGAATAAACGATTAAATCGATCGTTCGGTTGTTGCTTGGAATCTGATCCGAATATCTTATGCATAAATATGGCATAATTATCAATATATTGCTGAATATATCGATTCGATTGAAAGAGTTGATCTAATAGTGGATTATAATCATCATATTCATTAATATCTGTATTATAAAAGGAAAGAATATTTGAATCTTGATTAGGTTCATCTGAGTTAATCGTATAATTATAATGAAATTGAAAAAGAGAATCAAAATCAGTATAAAAGATAATCCATTGATTTTTTTTCTCTTTATTATGCTGTTGATAGAGGAAATAATTATTACCTGATTGGAAATGATCTTCTGCTAATAAGAAATTCTCTATAACTAAATGACGTATTAATTGTTCAATATTAATAACATCATTAATGCTTTCTTCAAAGTCTTTAGTAGAAGTCGTTGTATTGAAGTAAGTGAGTAATTTCAAGAACTCATCCCATAGAACATCAGTGTTATCACTTTGTGCATCATAGTAATAGATGGTACCACCTGTTTTAGTAGTATGAGATCTTTCTTGATAGTAGGTGATATTATCACCAAAATAACCTAAATGAACATTATAACATAACTTTAATAAACTTCCTTGACCATCATCATCCTGCAATCGTCTAGTAATAAATTCATCGTCATAATCTTCGACCATAATCATTAAACCATAAAATCTTTGATTTATATATAATAAGGCATAACTACTCCGTTGTACTGGTCCACCAATAGCACGTATCATATTATTATAGAGAATATTCTTCAGAAAGGTGTCATCGGGTTCATAACCTGGTTTCAAACCAATTTTCTTCATATCATAGACTCTTTGTCCAGACAGATATTCATTAAACTTTATAGTAAAACCTTTCTTTTGTGATTCTCTTGATCCTTGTCCTTTTAATTTTATACCAATTTGTGTAAAGGATTGACGATTTTTCCCATTATCCCAATAGAAGGATGCTGGGTAATAAGTGTTGTCATAGAGGTGATCGGGTGTTAGTAAAGTGATGAAATCCTCCTCTTTCATCTCAATGCGGATTGTAGAAAGTCGTTCAATGTTGAATAAAGGATGATTATCACCATATTCATCCTCTGATGAGTAAGGTGTCACGTCATCGTAGATGGTGCCCCAAGGAGCATCACCAATATCAAGCTTCTCACTGCTACAATCGATCCCGGTAAAACCACTATCACATTCGCAATAGGCAAAGGGGAATTCACTGTTTTTGTCATCTGGTGTAATGAGTTTGCCATGAAAACCACAGGAATTTCCTGTAATTGGCAGAGAGCAATCTTCACCGCCCCAACCGTTCTCGCAAAGGCATTGACCGGACGAGCACGATCCTTGCTGCAACTCACTATGACAGTTATTTGGACATCCACAAACTCCTTCATAGAATGTTGCGACCCCGCAGGTTAAATAACAGGAGTCATGATCCAAAGCATCGAAGGTTGTAGAATAAGTCACTTTGTCAATCCCACACATCGTTACCTGCATCCCACTGGTATACTTCGCATCGCAAGACGAAGTACAATCATTTCCATGAACTTCAACCGCATAGAAGATTACAATCAAGGCAAGAAAGAACAACATTCTTTCGTTCGGGAGATCTTGTTTACCACTTTTGGTATAGCAGACTTTGAGTGGAGTGTAAATTTATGGATTAGGAAGAACAGCTAATGTTCTCTTGCTAGAACATTTGTAAATTTCCATTCTATGAGCTGTTGCAAATTGTTCCTCTCAAATGTAAATTTATAAATGAGTTTTGAACTTAATAAGCGGACAACATACCGGTAAAATATGGGAGTTAATATTACGAAAGAGTGGTATAAAAACAGCGCATGAAGATCACTGTTTGTGAACTTATTTGATTAGATTTCTTGGGGTGTTTTTAGTGCAAATAATTCTTTCTG
>VFQN01006912.1_pt1 | contig 12572 bp, 9 predicted proteins | sample 3512371 | NCBI WGS metagenome assembly VFQN01 (sample SAMN10412370, study PRJNA504923) | tailings metagenome | isolation source: Replicate 2 from Balatoc abandoned mine | place: Philippines: Itogon, Benguet | collected 2017-08-28
ACATAGTTCAGCGCGTACTTGGCGGCCTCGGTCTCGGCCGGGTCCTCCTCGTCGATGTCGCGCAGTTCCTCGATGTCCTTGTGCCGGTAGAGCGCGTTGTCGTCGAAATTCATCTTGGCATCGAGGGCCACGATGTCGCCCGCACCGGTCACGACCAGCGGGTTGATTTCGATCAGCGAGGCGTCGAGATCGACATAGGCGCGATACAGATTGCCGAGCATGGTCGTGAAGGCGCCGACCTGCTTGCCCGTCAGGCCGAGCGCGAACGCGATCTTGCGGCCCTGGTAGGGCTGGTAGCCGGCGGCCGGATCGATCGCCTGGGTGACGATCTTCTCCGGCGTCTCGTGCGCCACGGTCTCGATGTCCATGCCGCCCTCGGTCGATGCGACCACGGCGATGCGGCCGACCGCGCGGTCCACGAGCATCGACAGATACAGCTCGCGTTTGATGTCGCAGCCGTCCTCGACGTAGAGCCGTTTCACGGTGCGGCCCGTCTCGCCCGTCTGCTTCGTCACGAGATCCTGGCCCAGCATCGCTGCAGCGTGGGCGCCGACGTCGTCGGGGGTCTTGGCGATGCGGACACCGCCCTTGCCGCCCGGGTCGTTCTTGAAGTGACCCTTGCCGCGTCCGCCGGCGTGGATCTGCGCCTTCACCACCGTGACGGGGCCACCCAGCTTGCGGGCGACGTCCATCGCCTCGTCTTTGGTGTAGGCGACGCCACCCTTCAGGATCGGGATGGCGAACTTGGCCAGGAGGGCCTTGGCCTGATACTCGTGGATATTCATGGGGTCCTATCGTTCGGGACGGCGTGCGAGAAACGCGGCCCCTCAGTTTTAAAACGCAACTGACCAAGGGATGCGGCACTTTATGAGCGCCGCCGCCCCTTGGCAACGATGGATCGATGAACGTTTGCGGTCGGTCGACTAAAGTCGAAAGACCCTACTGTCTCAACGGCCAACGATCTTGTTGGTGGCGTCGATCAGGGACTGAACGGCGGCCACCGACTTGTCGAACATCGCCTTTTCCTCGGCGTTGAACTCGACCTCGACGATGCGCTCGACGCCCTTGGCGCCGATCACCACCGGAACGCCGATGTAGAGGCCCTTCACGCCGTACTCGCCGTTCAGCTTGGCGGCGCAGGGAATGACGCGCTTCTTGTCCCGGAGATAGGACTCGGCCATGGCGATGGCCGACGCCGCCGGCGCATAGAAGGCCGAGCCGGTCTTGAGGTGGGCCACGATCTCGGCGCCGCCGTCGCGGGTACGCTGAACGATGGCCTCGAGGCGCTCCTTGGTGGTCCAGCCCATGTCGACCAGATCGTGCAGCGAAATGCCGCCCACGGTCGAGTAGCGCAGCAGCGGCACCATCGTGTCGCCATGGCCGCCCAGCACGAAGGCCGTGACGTCCTCGACCGAGACGTTGAATTCCTCGGCGAGGAACAGGCGGAAGCGGGCGCTGTCGAGCACGCCGGCCATGCCGACGACCTTCTCGGGCGCGAACCCCGTGACTTCCTGCATCAGGCCGACCATCGCGTCGAGCGGGTTGGTGATGACGATGACGAAGGCGTTCGGGGCATGCTGCTTGATGCCCTTGCCGACCGAATCGATGACCTTGGCGTTGATGCCGACCAGATCGTCGCGGGTCATGCCGGGCTTGCGCGGCACGCCGGCGGTGACGATCACGACGTCCGCACCCTCGATGTCCTTGTAGTCAGAGGAGCCGCTGTAACGGGCGTCGAAGCCCTCGACCGGGCTGAGCTGGGCGATGTCGAGCGCCTTGCCCTTGGCCGTGCCTTCGGCGGCGGGAATGTCGAACAGGACGATGTCGCCCAGTTCCTTCTGGCCGGCGAGCAGCGCGAGCGTGCCGCCAATCTGTCCGGCGCCGATCAGCGCGATCTTCTTGCGAGCCATGCGAAAAACTCCCGTTCTTAAAGGCGCCGCGTGGTAGCGCGATTCGCCCGGGGCAGCAAGACAGACGGGGTCAGACCGGGTGTTTCGCCAGGTGCGCCAGCAGCAGATCCGTGGCCTTGGCCGACGCCTGATCCATCACGAAATGCCCGACACCGGGCAGAACTTCCATCGCAAAGGTGGGCTTCACGAACGCCGCCGTGCCGTAGGCCGCGTCGGGTCCGACCGTCGCATCGGCATCGCCCCAGATATAGAGAGTTGGGACCGCGATGGTTCCGATATCAGCGGCCAGCCCCTTGTTGGCGCGATACCAGGCGAGTGCCGCTTCGAGCGCCTCGGGCGTACCCAGCACCGACAGATGATCCTCCAGCGCCTCCGACGGCACGCCCTGGCCGAACAGCCCGTCGCGCAGGCGCTTGGCATCGTCGGCCAGCAGAAGCTTGCCGGTTTCCGGTTCGAGGAAGGCCCGATGGTGGCGCGAGCGGTGCTTCTGGTCGCCGTCCTCCTTCAGCAGCGCCTGCCGGAACGACTGCGGATGCGGCCGCGACAGGATCGTGAGCGACGCCAGGCGATCGGGATGGGCGCCGGCGACGCCCCAGGAGACCTGCCCTCCCCAATCGTGACCGACGAGATGGAAGCGTTTGCCGTCATATCCTGCGGCGGCCGCGATCTCGATCGCGTCGCCGATCAGCCGGTCGAAGGCGTAATTGGAAAGATCGGCCGGATCGGGCCGCGCCCCGGCGGAATAGCCGCGCTGGTCGGGCGCGATGGCGCGATAGCCGTGCGCCGCCAGCACCGGCAGGGCGGCCCGCCAGCTGTGCCGCGATTCGGGAAACCCGTGCAGCATCAGCACGAGCGGTCCGCCGAGCGGGCCGTCGACATCCGTCGTGAATGTCAGGCCCGATCGGGTCTTGATGTTTGTCGTTTCGGCCATGAGGCCGATCAGACACCGTTGGCTTTGAACCAGGCAAGCGCCTTCTTCCATGCATCCTCCGCCTGCTCCTTGCGGTAGGACGGACGGTAGTCGGCATTGAAGGCGTGCGGCGTGTCCGGATAGGTGTCGATCTGCGACTTCTGGGCGGCCGGGCTGCCGGCCTTCAGCGCCGCGCGCATCCGGTCGACGGTGTCGTTCGGGATGCCGGTATCGGCGCCGCCGTAGAGGCCGAGGACCGGCGCCTTGAGGTCCTTCGCGATGTCCACCGGATGCTTGGGCGTATTCGGCGTCGAGTCGCCGACGACCCGGCCGTACCAGGCGACGCCCGCCTTGAGTGCCGCGCTGTGGGCGGCATAGAGCCAGACGATGCGGCCGCCCCAGCAGAACCCGGTGATGCCGAGCTTGGCGGTGTCGGCCTTGCCCTCGCCCTTGGCAAAGGTGACGGTCGCGTCGAGGTCGCCCATGACCTGCTCGTCGGGCACCTTCGCGACGATCTCGCGCAGCAGTGCCTGCACGTCGCTGATGGCCTTGGGGTCGCCCTGCCGGAAATAGAGTTCCGGCGCGATGGCGTAGTAGCCGAGCTTGGCGAAGCGACGGCAGATATCGGCGATGTGCGCATGCACGCCGAAGATCTCCTGCACGACGAGGATCGTTCCGAAGCCCTGACCCGTGGCCGGCATGGCGCGATAGGCGTCCATCTCCTTGCCGTCGCTGGTCTTCACCTTGACGACGCCGGCGGTCAGTCCGTCCGCCGGCGTGGTGATCATGGTCTGCGCCTGGACCGGCAGCGCCGATAAGGCGAAGGTGGTGCCGAACGCCGCGCCGGTTGCCGTCGCCTTAAGGGCATTGCGCCGCGACAGGCCGCCTTCGTTCAGGGAAATCATGCGATCGCCGTCCATATCCTGCCTCCCGTTCGAGTCTCAGAAAAACGTCGCAGAGCCTATGCTGCGGCCCAACGGGCCCACAATCACGTTTAGGCGATGTGATCGAGGTTCAGATACTCCGGGCTCTGCATTTCCATGAGCCTCGAGACGGTGCGCTGGAATTCGAAGGAGCCGTCGCCCTCAGGATAGAGACCACCCGGATTTGCTGCCGCCGAACAGATGAACTTCACCTTCTTCTCGTAGAAGGTGTCGATCATCGTCACGAAGCGAACCGCCTTGTCCTTGCTGTCCGGCCCCATCCTGGGAATCTCGGCCACGATGACGGTGTGGAAATTGTCGGCGATGCAGAGGAAGTCCGCCGCGCCCATCGGCCTCGCGCACCAGTCCATGAAATGCGCCATGGCGACACCCGGAGCGGCGCGCGGCACCTCGACGTTGCGGCCCTGCGTGCGCAGCACGCGCGGCTCGCCGTCGGCGCCGTTGCTGAGCGCCCGGAACGCCTCGTCGAGCTTCTTCGTCGCCCAGGCGCCCAGTGGCGTCAGGTAGAGATCGAGTTCGCGCAACCGGCCCATGCGGTAGTCCTGCGAACCGCCCAGTTCCAGCACCTCGAGCCGCTGCTTCACCAGCTCGATGAAGGGCAGGAATCGGTCGCGCTGCAGGCCGTTCTTGTAGAGATCGTCGGGCGCGCGGTTGGAGGTGGCAATCACCGTGATTCCCTCCTCGAACAGCGTCTCGAACAGGCGGCCGAGGATCATCGCGTCGGCGATGTTGGTCACCTGGAACTCGTCGAAGCAGAGCAGGCGCGTCTCGGCCGCGATCTCCTTGGCGATCGGCACGATCGTGTCGGATTCGGGCGGCGCCCCTTTCGCCGCGAGCTCCTCGCGACGCCGGTGCAGCCGCGCCTGCACTTCGAGCATGAATTCGTGGAAATGGACGCGGCGCTTCTTCGCGACCGGCGCATCCGCGAAGAAGAGGTCCATCAGCATGGACTTGCCGCGGCCGACCGACCCCCAGATGTAGAGGCCGTGCGGCCCCTCCGGCAGCTTGGGGGCATGACCGAGGCCAAGGCGGGCCAGGAAGCCCGGCTTGACCGGCTGGGCGCTGGCCATCGTCGCGAGCTGGTCATGAATCGCCTGCAATCGCAGAACGACTTTTTCCTGCACGGGATCGGCGTGGATCTCGCCCGCGGCGCGGCGCGCGGCGAGGTTGGCGAGCGGGCCCTTGCCGGTCGAGGGGGTACTGGCTTCCATTGCGGCGGCATACCTAGCTCACCGCCGCGCGGCTGCCTATAAGGTGCGGCGATGAAGATTGCGTTCCTCGGCACCTCCGCCTTCGCCGTGCCGGCGCTCCGTGCGCTGGCCGAAGCCGGCCACGACGTCTCCTGCGTGTATACCAGGGCGCCCAAGCCCGCGGGCCGCGGCCAGCAGGAGCGCAAGACACCCGTGCATCAGCTCGCCGACGCGCTGGGACTTGCGGTCCGCACGCCGCGCACTCTCAAGAGCGACGAGGAGGCCGAGGCCTTCAAGGCGCTCGATCTCGATGCCGCCGTCGTCGTCTCCTACGGCCATATCCTGCCCAGAAGCTTCCTCGATGCGCCGGTCCTCGGCTGCATCAACATCCATGGCTCGCTGCTGCCGCGCTGGCGCGGCGCGGCTCCCATCCATCGCGCCATCCTCGCGGGCGACGCCGAGACCGGAGTCACCACCATGCGCATGGACGAAGGCCTCGACACCGGCCCGATGCTGCTGGCGGAAAGCACGCCGATCTCCGCCGCCGACACCGCCGAGAGCGTTCATGACCGGCTGGCCGATCTCGGCGCGCGGCTGATCGTGTCGACCCTCGACGGGCTGCTGCGCCGGAGCATCGAGCCGGTGGACCAGCCCGCCGAGGGCGTCACCTACGCCCACAAGCTCGGCAAGGAGGAAGGCGTCCTCGACTGGCGACGGCCCGCCGCCGAGCTGGAGCGCAAGGTCCGGGCCTTCCATCCCTGGCCCGGCACGTCGTTCGAGGCGCCCAAGGCAGGCGGCACCGAACGCATCAAGGTGCTGGCGGCGGCGCTCACCCTTGCCGGCGGAACGCCGGGCAGCATCTCGATCGCCCGCGACGGCTTTCCGGTCGTGACCTGCGGTGTCGGCGGGCTGAAGCTCCTCAAGCTGCAGCGGCCCGGCAAGTCGGCGCAGTCGGCGGACGCCTTCCTGCGCGGCTTCGCGCTCGAGGCGGGCACCATGCTGGCGTCCCCCGCCGTAGCGCCCCTGCCGACCTGACATCGTGCCGCGCTACAAGCTCACGGTCGAATATGACGGCGAGCCGTTCGTCGGATGGCAGCGCCAGCCGAACGGGCCGTCCGTCCAGGCCGCCCTCGAAGAGGCCGTGTTCGCCTTCTCCGGCGAGCGTCCGCCCGTCCAGGCCGCCGGCCGCACCGACACCGGCGTGCATGCGCGCGGACAGATCGTGCATCTCGACCTGTCCCGCGAGTGGCCGGTCGAGACCATTCGCTCTGCGATCAACTTCCACCTGAAGCCGCAACCGGTCTCCGTGCTCGTCGCCGAACCGGCCCCTCCGGATTTCCATGCCCGCTTCTCCGCGACGTGGCGGCGGTACCGCTACCGCATCATCAATCGACGCGCGCCGCCGGCGCTGGACCGCGGCCAGCTCTGGCACGTGCCGGGCCACCTCGACGAGGCCCTGATGGCCGATGCGGCCGCGGTTCTGGTCGGACGTCACGACTTCAACAGCTTCCGTTCGACCTCCTGCCAAGCGCCGTCGGCGCTGAAGACGCTCGACCTGCTCGAGGTCACGCGCCACGGCGAGGAGATCCACGTCGATGTCGGCTCGCGCTCCTTCCTGCACAACCAGGTGCGCATCATCGTGGGCACGCTGCATCTCGTCGGGCGCGGCCAGTGGAGCCGCGGCGATGTCGAGGCGGCGCTTGCCGCCCGCGACCGCGCCCGCGCCGGGCCGACGGCCCCGCCGCAGGGTCTCTGCCTGATGGAAGTGCGCTACGGGCTAGGCTCCGACCGCGACGGCGACTCCGAGGAAGCGATCGACGATCAGTGAGATGAAGAGCGAGGGCACCCAGTTGACGATCAGCAGGAGCGCCGCGACCGGCCAGGTGGCACCGAGCACCATGCGGGTCGTCACCAGGAACCAGTAGAAGAAGAGCGCCTGCAGGCCGATGCGCATGAGCTCGCCCGGCAGGGGCGGCAACAGTGCGGCCAGCACGACGCCGATCACCGCCACGATCATCGCCGGAAGGTTGACCCAGTTCAGCGCCGAGATGTAGCGCGGAAACCGGTCGAGCCAGTTTCGCCGCCGCGCGATCTCGTAGAAGAGGACGGGAAACAGGGTCCATTCGACGGCGTAGCGCAACGCCTCGACCAGCACGATCTCGAGGTCGTCGGCCGTCGAGGTCACGAAGGCATACCGCAGCATCATCAGGATCGCGTGCAGCGGGGCGACCAGGATCATCACCTGGAACGACCGCACACAGGCTTCCCGTGTATTGTCGAAGTAGGACGGAGCGGCCGGATCGCGCTTCAGAAGCCCGATCGCGCCCTGCATCCCACGGGCGATTTCGCGAGCGTCGAGCACGCAATCAGGCCGCGAAGTAACGGTCGAGAACCGTTTCGTAGACGCGAGCCAGCATCCTGAGATCGGCGACCGCGCTCTTCTCGTCGACCTTGTGCATGCTCTCCCCGACCAGCCCGAACTCGAGGACCGGGCAGTAGCTGCGGATGAACCGCGCGTCCGACGTGCCGCCCGTCGTCGACAGTTCCGTCTCGACCCCCGCCACGTCGCGAACCGCTCCGGCGACGAGGTCGCTGAGCGGCCCGGGCGGCGTATAGAACGACTCGCCGGAGACCTGGACGGAGTATTCGACGGTGCCGTTGCCGCCCAGCGCCTCGTTGGCCCGCTCGATGCGTTCCTTGAGGTGAGCGAGCAGCGTCTTCGAGGTCCAGAGGTCGTTGAACCGGGTGTTGAATCGCGCCTTGGCGACGCCGGGTGCGATGTTGGTCGCCGGGTTGCCGACATCGACGGTGGTGAACTGAAGCGAAGTCGGCTGAAAGTGCGTGCTGCCCTTGTCGATCGGCTCGCGAACCAGCGCCTCGATGATCGCAGACAGGCGATGGACGGCATTGTCGAGCCGCTCGGGATAGGCCACGTGCCCCTGTACGCCGCGCACGACGAGGTCGACGGTCATGCTGCCGCGGCGACCGATCTTCATCATGTCGCCGAAGCGCTTCGAACTGGTGGGCTCGCCGACGATGCAGGCATCGATCGTCTCGCCACGCTCGGCCAGCCGCTGCAGCATCTTCACGGTGCCGTTGATCGCCGGGCCTTCCTCGTCGCCGGTGATCAGCAGGCTGATCGAGCCGCCGAAGTCACGACCGCGCTTCGCAATGAAACGCGCCGCGGCATCGGTGAAGGCCGCGATCGCGCCCTTCATGTCGGCGGCGCCGCGGCCGAACAGATAGCCGCCGGAGAGTTCGGCCGCGAACGGCCCGATCGTCCAGGACGAGAGATCGCCGACCGGCACCACGTCGGAATGGCCGGCGAAGCAGAAATGCTTTCCGCCCGTGCCGATTCGGGCATAGAGGTTGGCCACGTCGTCGGTGCCGGCCTCGGTGAAATCCATGCGCTCGCAGGCGAAGCCGAGGGGCTCGAGCGTGCGCTCCAGCAGCTGCAAGGCACCGGCTTCGCGCGGCGTCACGCTTTCGCAGCGGACGAGCGTGCGCGTCAGTTCGATGACATCGGTAACGTTGGTGCTGAGCGTATCGGGCATGGCCGGACACTACAGGCCCGCCCCTGCCCTGAGAAGGGCGGCCCCGGAAGCAGGCAAAGAAAAGGGCGCCGTCAGGCCAGCCGGCGCCCAGTTTTTTGAGAGGAAGATAGTCTTGCTTGTTTAGGCTGAACTCTGTCGGGCCGTGCTAGGCCACCATGCGGTCGGCCTCCTGCAGGTTGACGGACACGAGCTGTGAGACTCCGCGCTCGGCCATGGTCACGCCGTAGAGGCGATCCATGCGCGCCATCGTGACGCGATGGTGGGTGATGATGAGGAAGCGCGTGTCGGTGCGGCCGGCGATGTCGTTCACCAGGCCGCAGAAACGCTCAACGTTCAGATCGTCCAGCGGTGCGTCCACCTCGTCCAGCACGCAGATCGGCGCCGGGTTGGTCATGAACACCGCGAACAGTAGCGAGAGAGCGGTCAAGGCCTGCTCGCCGCCCGAGAGCAGCGACATGACCTGCAGCTTCTTGCCCGGCGGGCTGGCATGGATCTCGAGGCCGGCCTCGAGAGGATCCTCCGACTCGGTGAGCCGCAGCTCGGCCTTGCCGCCGCCGAACAGCTTGGTGAAGAGTTGCTGGAAATGGCCGCTGACCTGCTCGAAGGCGGCGAGGAAACGTTCGCGGCCCTCGCGGTTGAGGCTCTGGATGCCCTGGCGCAGACGGCCGATGGCGGCGACGAGGTCGTCGCGCTCGGTCGTCATGGCCGTGATCTGCTGTTCGAGTTCGTTGGCCTCTTCCTCGGCCCGCAGATTCACGGCGCCCATCGTCTCGCGCTCGTGCACCAGACGTTCGAGCTTGTGCTCGGCCTTTTCGAGATCCGGCAGTTCCTCGAGCGACTGAACCTCGGCCAGCGCCATCACGCCGTCCGGCTCGCAGCGCAGCCGCTCGACGATGCGCTCGACCACCCCCTCGCGATCCTTCGTGGCCTGCTCGACCTGGCCTTCGCGGCGGACACGGGACTCGCGCGCCTGACCCAACTCGGTCTCGGCCTGGCGGAGCGCCCGGTCGGCCTCCGCCAGACGCGTCTCGCCGATCGCCAGCCGGTCGGCCGCTTCCTGACGGTTGGACTCGGCCTTGTCGATCTCCTCGCCGAGCACGAACCGCTTCTCCTCGATCTCCGCCGGCTTGGCCGCCAGTTCGGCGATCGCGGCCGCGGTCTGCTCGCGCCGTGCGTCGAGTTCGACGATCTGGCCGTCCGCCTCGCGCAGTCGCTTGCTCCAGCCTTCGTGGTCCTGCGCGATCTGCGCCAGGCGCTCGACCCGCATCTTCGACTCGCGCGCGAGACGGTCGCACTGGCCCTCGGCCTCGACGAGCGCCGCCCGCAGCTCGGCGATGCGCACGCGCAAGGCGCCCGCCTCGGCGCGGTCGGCCTGGGTGTCGGCGATCGACGACAGGCGCGCCTCGCGGAAAGTGCGCCGCATCTCGACATCTGCGATGTCGCCCAGCACTTCGGCCATGACCGTCTCGATGCCGGCGAGCCGGGTGCGCAGCTGGTCGGTGCGACGGGCGATCTCGACGTGGCGGTCGCGTGCCTGGGTGGCCAGGCGCTCGGCGGTGCCGATGGCCGACTGGGCGGCGCGCTCGGCGGCCCGGGTCGCTTCGCCGGCTTCCTGCGTCTTGCGGCGCGCGGCATCGGCCACGCTGCGCTCATGGGCGCGGGCCAGGTCGACGCAGGTCTTCTCGGCGTCACGGGCCGCTGCGAGCCACGTCTTCTCGGCATCGACGCGTGCCTGCTCGACGGTCTGCTCGGCGACGACGCCGTCGATCTGATGGCGAATCTCGGCCAGGCGGTTGCGCTGGCTCAGCCGCACGGCAGCGGTCGACGGCGCGCCGGCCCGCATCGTGTAGCCGTCCCAGCGCCAGACGGCGCCCTCGCGGGTGACCAGCTGCTGGCCGGGCTTGAGAGCGGCCTGCAGCGCCGCGCCGATCTCGTCGTTGGCCACGATGCCGATGAACGACAGACGCCGGGCCAGTTCCGGCAAGGCGCCGACATGCGCGCCGAGCGGCGTTGCGCCCTCGGGCAGGGCCGGCGTGTCGGCCAGCGCCTCGAGCGGCAGCCAGTGCACCGGAGCGCCACGGTCCGACGAAGCCTCGAGCTCGTCGCCGAAGGCCGCGCCCAGGGCCTTCTCGAAGCCCGGCTCGACGGTGAGCGCATCGAGCAGCGGCGGCCACAGCGAATCGGCCGCCGACTTCAGCGCGGCAGCGACGCCCGCTTCCTCGGCGCGCAGCTTGGTCAGGCGCGCATTGGTCTTCTGCAGGGCCTCGACGGCGGTGGCGTGGCTGGCTTCCGCCGCCTGGCGCTCCGCCGCGCGGGCCTTCTCCGTGTCGAGACGTTCCGCTTCCGCCTTGGCGACCGCCTGGCGCGCGGCATCGGATTCGTAGCGCTCGGCGTCGCGCGCGGCCTCGATCGCTTCCTGACCGCTGATTCGCGCCTCTTCCAGCGCGGCGCGGGCGGCTTCGAGTTCGGCTTCGACGTCAGGCAGCGCCGGCAGGTTGGACAGTTCGCTCTGGAGCTGCCGCTGCTGCGCCGTGACTTCGTCGCGGCGCGACGACAGTCGGCGCAGGCGATCCTGAAGCTCGGCGATTTCGCGCGAAACGCTCTGCCGCAACGCCTCGTCGTCGGCGATCTGGCGGGTCAGGCGATCGAGCTCGACCTCGGCGACGCCGGTCTCGCTGCGCGCGGTGTCGCGCGCCTCCTCGGCCGCGGCGGCGCGATCCTCTTCGCCGAAACGCTCTTCTTCGAGACGCTCGCGCTGGGCGCCGAGGTCGGCAATGGCGGCCTCGGCGTCGTTCCGCCGGCCCTGCTCACGTGCCAGATCCTGCTCGGTCTGCTGGAGGCGCCTCTCGGCTTCGAATTGTGCAGCGGCAACGCGCTCGGCCTCCGCGGTCAGCGCGTCGTGCGCCACGCGCAGGCGCTGCAATCCAGCTGCCGCCGCGGCCTCGTCGTTGCGCAGCGGCGGCAGGGACGTCGCGGCCTCGGCCTGCGCGGTGGTGGCGAGACCGACCAGGCGGGTCAGGTCTGCGACCTGCGCCTCGGCTTCCTTCAACCGCTCGGCCGACTGGGCGAGATCGCGCTCGGCATTGGCGAGCTTCAGCGCCAGCACGGCCGCTTCGGCGCGGCGGATATGGTCGGACAGGTTGCGATAGCGGCTGGCCTGCCGGGCCTGGCGCTTCAGGCCCTTGTGCTGCTCCTCGAGGGCCACCAGCACGTCCTGGACGCGGGCGAGGTTCTGCTCGGCGGCGCGCAGGCGCAGCTCGGCCTCGTGGCGACGGGCATAGAGGCCGGTGATGCCGGCCGCCTCGTCGATCACCGAACGGCGATCGGCCGGCTTGGCGTTGATGAGCGTGCCGATGCGCCCCTGGCTGACGAGCGCCGTCGAGCGTGACCCGGTGGCGGCGTCGGCGAACAGCGTCTGCACGTCGCGGGCGCGAATCTCGCGGCCGTTCACCGAGTAGGCCGATCCGTGGCCGCGTTCGATGCGGCGGACGACGTCGAGCTGGTCGGTGTCGTTCACCGCGGCGGGCGCCGTGCGGGTCCTGTTGTCCAGCGACAGCATGACCTCGGCGATGTTGCGCGCCGGCCGCTGGCCGGAGCCGGCGAAGATGACGTCCTCCATCTCGCTGCCGCGCATCTGCTTGGCGGAGGTCTCGCCCATCACCCACTTCAGCGCTTCGACGAGGTTCGACTTGCCGCAGCCATTCGGTCCGACGATCCCGGTCATGCCGGGCTCGATCACGAGCTCGGTCGGGTCGACGAAGGACTTGAAACCGGAGAGCCGGAGCTTGTCGAACTGGACCATTACACCACGCCTGTCTGGTTACGTGCCCGAATGCCTACTTGGCGAGCTTGGAGAAGACGCCGTCGAGTTCCTCGACCGAGCGCGACCCGCGATAGAGCTGGCCATTGATGAACAGCGTCGGCGTCGAGTTGACGCCCATCGCCTCGCCGGCCTTGTAGTCGTTGATCACCGCATTGCTCATCGCGTCATTGGCGAGGCACGCCTTGATCTCGTTCTCGCCCATGCCGGCGATGCGCAGCGGCTTGGCGAGTTCGGCCAGCGG
>VFQN01006913.1_pt1 | contig 12571 bp, 9 predicted proteins | sample 3512371 | NCBI WGS metagenome assembly VFQN01 (sample SAMN10412370, study PRJNA504923) | tailings metagenome | isolation source: Replicate 2 from Balatoc abandoned mine | place: Philippines: Itogon, Benguet | collected 2017-08-28
CCGAACCTGACTATTTTCATAAAGTCGTGGACTGTCAGTGGGCCTGCCCGGCACATACGCCGGTTCCCGAATATATCCGTCTGATCGCGCAAGGCCGCTATACCGACGCCTACATGATCAACTGGAGAGCAAACGTTTTTCCGGGAATCCTTGGGCGCACCTGCGACCGGCCCTGCGAGCCGGCCTGCCGGCGCGGCCGGGTCGAAGAGGCGCCGGTGGCGATCTGCCGGCTCAAGCGGGTTGCGGCCGATTTCAAGGACGGCATCGGCGGCCGCCTCCCCAAGCCGGCTGCCCACACGAACGGCAAGCGCATTGCGCTGGTGGGAGCAGGTCCCGCTTCGTTGACCGTCGCGCGCGATCTCGCGCCGCTCGGATATGACTGCACTGTGTTCGACGGCAACTCTAAGGCCGGCGGCATGATACGCAGCCAGATCCCGAAATTCCGGCTGCCCGATTCCGTGATCGATGAGGAATGCGGCTATATCCTCGATCTCGGCATCACCTTTCATTCCGGCGAGCGCATCGACAGCCTCAAGGCGCTGCTTTCGGAGGGCTATGATGCCGTATTCATCGGCTCGGGCGCCCCGCGCGGCAGGGACCTTGATATCCCTGGCCGGAAAGAGGCTGCCGCCGCAATTCACGTCGGGCTCGACTGGCTGGCGTCGGTGTCGTTTGGGCACGTAACGAAGACGGAGCGGCGCGTCGTCGTCATCGGTGGGGGTAATACCGCCATGGATTGCGGCCGCTCTGCCCGGCGCCTCGGCGGTGAGGACGTCATCGTCGTCGTCCGCGAGGGCTTCGACGACATGCCGGCGGCAAGTTGGGAGAAGGAAGCGCTCCTCCATGAGGGAATCACCATCTCGGCCGGTCTCGCGCCCAAAGCCTTCATCAACGAAGGTGGTCGCCTGACTGGCCTGCTGGTCGAACCAGTCACGACCGTCACCGAAAACGGCCGCTCCACGATCATACCGACAGGCGAGCCACCGCGGCAGATCGACTGCGACGAGGTCGTGATCGCAATCGGTCAGCAGAACGCCTTTCCATGGATCGAACGCGGTATCGGTATCGACTTCGACGAATGGGACATGCCGGTCGTGGCGGAAAAGACGTTCGCCTCGACCCACCCCAAGGTGTTCTTCGGGGGCGATGCTGCGCGGGGGCCGAAAAACATCATCAGCGCCGTCGCCCACGGCCACGACGCGGCGCTGTCGATCCACCGCCTGCTGTCCGGCGAGGACATCGGCGAACGCCTGTTACCCCATGTGCAGATCGAGAGCCAAAAGCTGGGCATCCACGAGTGGACCTATGACAGCGAGGTCACGCTCGATCGCCGCTTCCCGGTGCCCTCGCGCGACAACAAGACCGCGCTCAAGGACATCCGCACGGAAGTGGAACTCGGCTATGATCCGGCCCTGGCTCTCGCCGAGGCGGATCGCTGCCTCAATTGCGATGTCCAAACGGTGTTCAGCGGGCCGTCCTGCATCGAATGCGATTCCTGCGTCGACATCTGCCCGATGGACTGCATTACCTTCACCGAGAACGGCGAGGAGGAGGAGCTGCGACTGCGGCTACGGGTACCCGCGCTGAACCCGCTCCAGGATCTCTATGTCGCGGACGGGTTGAAGACCGGACGCGTCATGGTGAAGGACGAGGACCTTTGCCTGCATTGCGGCTTGTGCGCCGAGCGCTGCCCGACGGGCGCCTGGAGCATGCAGAAATACTTCATTGAGATGACCCACGCAGGTGACACATGCCCGACACGCTCCCGATAAGCAGCGTCAACGACTTCGTCGTTCGTTTCGCGAACACCAATGGATCGGGGTCCGCAAGCGCGAATGAGCTGTTCGCGCGGGCGGTGCTGCGGATGGGCGTGCCCGTCGCGGCGCGCAACATATTCCCATCGAACATCCAGGGCCTTCCGACCTGGTACGAGGTTCGCGTCTGCGAGGCCGGCTATCTAGGCGCACGCGGCGGAACCGATCTCGTGGTGGCGATGAACCCCCAGACCTTCGCCAAGGACCAGGCGGAGCTCGAACCGGGCGGATACCTGATCTACGATTCGACGCGGCCCGTTCAGAAATCCCAGTTCCGCGCCGATATAACCGTCCTCGGCGTTCCGCTGGGCGCGATGTGCAACAGGGAATACAGCGACCCGCGGGAGCGGCAGCTCTTCAAGAACATCATGTATATCGGTGTTCTCGCCGCGGTGCTCGAGATGGACACCGACGAGATCGACACGCTCATCGGCCGACAATTCGCGGGCAAGGAGCGCCTCATCGAGGCCAATGTCCGGGCTTTTTATATCGGCCGTGACTGGGCGGTCGACAATCTCCCCTGTCCCATTGGTCTGCGCGTCCGGCGCGCGGACGCCGTCGGCGGGCGCATCTTCATCGACGGCAATTCCGCGACGGCGCTCGGCGCGGTGTTCGGCGGCGCCACAGTCTGCGCTTGGTATCCGATCACGCCCTCGACCTCGATCGTCGACGCCTTCTCCGCCTATTGCGCGCGCTTTCGGATCGATCCCGAGACAGGGAAGAAGCGCTACGCCATCATCCAGACCGAGGACGAGCTCGCCGCCAGCGGCATGGTGATCGGCGCCGCCTGGAATGGGGCGCGGGCTTTTGCGCCGACCTCCGGGCCCGGCATCTCGCTCATGCAGGAGTTTCTCGGGCTAGCCTATTTCGCAGAAATCCCAGCCGTCATCATGAATGTGCAGCGTGGGGGTCCCTCGACGGGCATGCCAACACGCACGCAGCAGTCCGACATCCTGATCGCGGCCTACGCCTCGCACGGCGACACCAAGCATGTCCTGCTCTTCCCCGAAGGTCCGGCGGAGGCCTTCGAGTTCAGTGCGCTTTCCTTCGACCTCGCCGACCGTTTGCAGACGCCGGTCCTGCTTATGCTCGATCTCGACATCGGCATGAACCATTGGCTCTGCGCGCCGCTGCGTTGGGATGACGACCGGGTCTACGACCGCGGCAAGGTGATGACCGCGGCCGATCTCGACGCCGGTAAGGACTTCGGCCGCTATCTCGACGTCGATGGCGACGGCATTCCCTACCGCACCTACCCGGGTACGCATCCGCACAAGGGCTCGTTCTTCACCCGCGGCACCACCAGTGACCGCTATGCCCGCTATACTGAGGAAGGCGGCCCCTATGTCGACAACATGGAGCGCCTCCTGAAGAAGTTCGAGACCGCAAAGGATCTCGTTCCCGGGCCCGTGGTCACCCCGGCCAGCACCCCCTCGCGCTACGGGGTTATCTATTTCGGCTCGACATCTCCTGCCATGGATGAGGCGGCCGATCTGTTGGAGGCAGATGGCCATGCACTCGACCGGATGCGGGTCAGGGCGTTTCCCTTCAACCGCGACGTCGACGCTTTCCTGCGCGCGCACGAGGCGGTGTTCGTGGTCGAGCAGAACCGCGATGCCCAGCTTCGTACCCTGATCATTGCCGAATGCGGTGTCGATCCAGCCAAGCTGACTCCAGTGCTGCACTATGACGGAACGCCGATTACTGCCCGATTCATCGCCGCCGCCATCTCCACCCATCTCGGCAGCGCCACAAAGCAAAATGAAAGGGCGGTCGCATGAGCTATCTCGCCAAGCCGAAGTTCCATCACCCTGCACTGCCCGTAAACACGCTCGGCTATACGCGACGCGACTACGAGGGGGCAATTTCCACGCTCTGCGCCGGCTGCGGCCACGATTCCATCACCGCGGCGATCATCGAAGCATGCTTCGAGTTGTCGATCGCACCGCATCGGGTAGCCAAGATTTCCGGCATTGGCTGCTCCTCGAAGACGCCGACCTATTTTCTGGGGAATTCCCACGGTTTCAATTCGGTGCACGGGCGCATGCCGTCGGTCCTGACGGGAGCCAGCCTCGCGAATCGCGACCTCATCTATCTCGGCGTGTCGGGTGATGGTGACAGCTCCTCGATCGGGCTGGGTCAGTTCGCCCATGCGCTGCGCCGCGGCGTCAACATGGTCTATATCGTTGAGAACAATGGCGTCTACGGCCTCACCAAGGGCCAGTTCTCAGCAACCGCTGACGGTGGATCGAAATCGAAGCAGGGCGTCGTCAACATCGACAAGCCCATCGATCTCGCCGCCCTGGCGCTTCAGGTCGGGGCAAGCTACGTCGCCCGCTCGTTCTCCGGCGACAAGGCGCAGCTTGTCTCGCTCATCAAGGGCGCGATCGAGCACGAGGGCGCGGCCTTCATCGACGTCGTCTCGCCCTGCGTCGCCTTCAACAACCACGAGGGCTCCACCAAAAGCTATGATTATGTCCGCGAGCACAACATCGCGGTCAATCGGCTGGACGTGATCGTCGGGCGCGCACCGATCACGGTCAATTACGAGCCCGGCAAGCTCGAAGTGGTTCAGCAGCACGACGGATCCTGGCTCCGGCTGAGAAAGCTGAACACCGAATACAGCGTGCATGATCGCCGGGCCGCGATAGACTTTCTGCTCGAACACGAGGCCATGTCCGAGATCGTGACGGGCCTGCTCTATGTTGCAAGCGAGAAGGACGAACTGCACGCCGATCTCAACACGACGGATACGCCTCTCAATGCGCTTTCGGAAAAGGAACTGTGCCCTGGCATGGCACGATTGGACGAGATCAATGCAAGCCTTGGCTGAACGTTGCCCCTCGGTGGCAAATGCCGAGCGACGTCACCGCAAAGAGATAAATGGCTGTTCCAGACAGGAAATGCTCGACAGAGCCGATGATGGGTATCTGGAGTAGGACAACACGGCAACGTGTAGGGAAAGACCTGCGGCCAGAAGGATGATCAAGCGGTTTGCCCAGATCTTCGCTGCGGCAATCTCACTCGGACGGACCGGTATCACCGACAAACTCGAGCCCTCTCTGGGCCGGTGCTCGAACTCGGACAGGGCACGGGCGTATTCACCGGCCAGGAATTCGTCATCGCCGTCGCCGGGCCGCTGGTCAATGTGGCGATCGCGATCCTCATCATTGCCGTGCTCGGCGGCTCGGGCGCACTTGAGGATATGACCCAGATCGAGGATCCGCGCACGGATTTCCTCGTCCGGCTGGCGGGCGTGAACATCTTCCTTGTACTGTTCAACCTGATCCCCGCCTTCCCGATGGATGGCGGCAGGATATTGCGCGCGGCGCTGGCCACCCGGCTTTCCTGGTCACGGGCAACCCAGATCGCCGCGACCATCGGCCAGGGCATGGCCTTCCTGTTCGGTTTCATCGGGCTTCTATACAATCCGATCCTGACATTCATCGCCATCTTCGTCTATCTGGCGGCCGCCGCCGAAGCCCAGAACGCACAAATCCGCGACATGTCGTCGAGTCTGCTGGTAGGCGACGCCATGGTGACCGATTTCGCCACGCTGCCACTGTCGGCGCGCATCGCCGACGCGGTCGAGGCGCCGTTGGCCACCAGCCAGCACGAGTTCCCCGTGGTCGACTCCAATGGCAGGCTGGAAGGGCTCGTCATGCGCGACGACATCATCCGGACGCTGAGAGAGAGCGGTGCCGAGACCTCCGTCACCAACGCCATGCGCACCGACATCCCGACTATCCACCATCGCAGATGCCTCAATGACGGGCTGCGCATGATGCAGGAATCGGGCGCTCCAGCCGTCGCCGTCCTCGACGGCGCTGGCCGGCTCGTCGGCCTGGTCACGCATGAGAACATCGGCGAGATGATGATGGTGCGCTCGGCCGTTCCCCCGGGCTTCGCCTTTGGGCGGGGCAGGCGGAAGGCGGATATTCGCAATCGGACATGAACATCCGCGCAGCGACGATCCTTGTATCGAGGACTCCTGCGGAAGCGATCTGCAACTCACGTTCCGATTAATGCAGGGCAATTTGGACTAGGAATACGATCGCCTCGGCGAGGACGAAAATATGCTACTTTACCCGAACCGCCCCAATCAGTGCCAGACGACCGGCGAGATCAGCCTGGACGGTCTGACCATCGAGACCGGAACGGTGCTGTCGATGATCTGGTCGGTAGGCAACCGTGGCCCTGGGTATTTCCCGAGCCCGAGAAATTCGACCCGGGTCGAGGTCCGGCGCGGCGCCTCATGTTCGGTATGGGGCAGCGTTCCTGTCTCGGACATGCGCCATCGGCCGCGCCATGCTGCTGCACCTTGTCAAGCTCACGGAAGAGCAAAGTCCCGTGTTTGAAGGTGAACTGGGGCGCTGGGCTCGACTTGGACGGAACTATTTGCCTCCCACAATTCGGATTTGAAGCTTCGCCCGTTCCATTGCTTATATGGTTGCCGAAATCCGCAGGCATCATCACGGGTCGCCGAATAGGCGAATCGGGATCGCTGAGGAAAAACAGCACCATTTTCGTCGGCATCGTCGCCCGGGCGGCGTGCAACAACAGCGTGCTTGGTGTGCGGAAATCAGAGGGTGGACTGGCGCCGCTGCCGACCACGATCGCCAATGTGAACGACGGCCGCGTCCAGATCCCGCCGGTGAAGGAGTCGAACCGGGAGGAAATCTTCTCGCGCGTCCGGAACCGCAGGAAACTTGATCCAGTCATTGACTTTCGGCAGGCTGGGCTCGGGCTCATGTGGACTGTCGGGATTCAATCCACGGGTTCTCGCCGCGCGGTATCGTCGCGAAGCGTGGAGCCATTCTTCATGCCCCGGGAGAACTATTGGGTATGCGCGGAGTCGATCGACAACGCGCGTTGATGACCCTATTCTTCTCTGGCGCATTCGCTCCAAACCGCAGCAATTTCAAGATTTGATCAGGATCAATGTCTGGATCGAGCGCCTCTTCGATGATGCCGGTGGTTAGGAGATGCGTTTTCCGTGCCGATCGAGGCTATCCTAACGCGTGCCGCAATCGTCGTGGTACTCGGTGAGTTTCGCCGTGATGATCCTGTTGGCAGACCTCACTTGGCAATCCAGATAGGAAATTTCTCGTCGGGCACCGTTCTGCCCCCTTTGCTAATTCTCAGTCGATGAAAGCTGTTCCCATGCTCCAAATCCTCGTTCCGGTCTCGACCTATCCGACTCCTCCGAAAGCTGAACAACTGGCTGCGATCGCGGCTGCCGCAAAGGGACTGGGTGGCGATCTGGAGGTTCTAGTGCATGAGGTCGTGACCCCGCAGGTCGCCTCGGCACTGGGCAGGGCGCTCATCGACGTGGCTTCCCTGCGCAAGGAGATCGAGGACCGTTGCCGCGAGGACGCCAGGAGTGCCGCCGCGGCACTGGAAGACCTCGCGAAGAAAAGCGACCTCAGGCTTCGCAGCCACGAGATTGTTGCCTTCCCGGCGGATTTCTCGACTAAGGCCACGATCGCTGCACGCTACTGCGACCTGTCGATCATTCTCATGCGTAAGGACGACGAAACGGACCGGCATCTCGCCGAATCCATCATTTTTGGGTCGGGCCGGCCGGTGCTGCTCGTTCCCGAGACTTGCAAGGCGCTCGATATCCAGCGCATCGCCGTCGCCTGGGACGGCAGCCGCGTCGCTGCCCGCGCGCTTGGCGATGCCGCACATCTCTTTCCCGATGCGTCAATCGACATCGTCACCGTGACGGACGAGAAGCGGATCGAAGTGCCGGAAGGCGCGAAACTGATCACGGAGGCGCTGGGCCGATCAGCACGCAAGGCGTCCCTCCGGCAGGTCAGGCGCGAGGGGAGCTCCATCGCCGTCGCGCTGCAGGAGGCGGCGCTGTCGCAGCAGGCCGGCATTCTGGCCATGGGCGGCTTCGGCCATTCGCGCCTGCGCGATTTCGTGCTCGGCGGAGCGACGGCAGGAGTTCTTGCCGATGTGCGGTTGCCGATACTCGTGTCACATTGATTGCCTCCCTTGCCCATTCGAATGGATGGTAGACGGAGAAAGCCCAAGTCAAAAAAAGAATAGTAGGACATCCAGTCCGTTTTTGTCCAGAATGAACGAATCTCTTCTACCATCAATATCAGAGATTTCTGGTTGATCCCTTAGCGACGGCCAAGCTCGGTAGGGTTATTCTTTGCGCACATCAACCGCGGCTTGGCGAACCGCGTCAATCAAGGTGTTGACGGCGGTCGCACCCTATCCGTATGACGCGCCGTCTCCCACATATAGAAGGCCCTTTCGACCCTCTTGGCGCAGCGCGCCTGAACGAATACCAAGAATGATCGCGCTGCCTCTTCGCAAATCTTTACCGACAACCGAAAGTTCTGTCGTCTTGCCTCAATTGACCTCGCTTGGTGCTGCCGGAACCGTGACCGGCTCGAAGCATCTTCTCACCCACAACGGGCGCAAGCTTCTCATCGATTGCGGGCTCTTCCAGGGTTTGAAGAACCTGCGCGAACTCAACTGGGCGCCGCTTCCCGTATCGCCGCGCGAGCTTGACGGTGTGGTCCTTACCCTCGCCCATCTCGACCACAGCGGCTATTTGCCACGTCTCGTGCGCGATGGCTTCCGCGGCAAGATCTACGCTACTCCCGCCACCAGGGATGTGGCGAGCTTGATCTTGCGGGATAGCGGCTTTCTTCAGGAAAAGGATGCCGAATTCCTGAATCGCCACGGCGCGACAAAACACAAGCCGGCGCTGCCGCTTTACGGCGTGCGCGAGGCCGAACGCGCGATCGAACACTTCTCGACTGTCGAATTCGGCCAGACGGTGAAACTCGCCTGTGGGGCGCTTCTGCGCTTCGAGCATGCCGGCCATATTCTGGGCGCAGCGATCGCACGGATCGAATGGGGCGGACGTCGGATCGTCTTCTCAGGTGATCTCGGCCGCTATGGCGATCCACTGCTGCCCGACCCGACGTTGGTCGCCGAAGCCGATTATGTGATGATCGAATCGACTTACGGCAATCGACGGCACGAAAAGGACGATCCGGCCGAAGCGCTCGGTGAGGTGGTGGAGCGCACGGTGGCGCGTGGTGGCACGGTCGTCATTCCCGCCTTTGCGGTCGGGCGCGCGCAAGGGCTGCTCGGCGAGTCGGTGGGCAGATTGGCGTTGCGTGCAAGGGAATCTTTAAGCTCTTCAAGGGGTGTCGCGGCGGCGGCTTCAATTTCACGAGACGTCCTGTTCCTGACGAAGACAGGCCGACCGCGCCACTTGACGCTCACGGACATGCCTTCGTCGATGCCGGAAAGATCGATGTCGATTGTGGAGCTTGCGAGTGTCGAGGCGTCGGGCTTCATCTGGTCGATGAAAGGCCAGGCGGCAGCACCGGCCCCAATGGCGGCGGCCGTTCCTGTCGCGACATAGAGGAAATCCCGACGGTTGACTTGCGCGTCAGCTTGCATGGACACCACCACCCCGCGACAACGTCTAGCTTGTTACGATGATGATGGTCACGAGAACACGGCAAAAAGAAGGGCGGAAGATCTGTCCATTCGATATGCACCTGCATGCAGATCGCCATGGTGGTGATGTGGTTGGCAATCGATACGCGCGACGAGATTCCGGACCAAGTCGACAAAGGGAACATTGCTGCAATCGGTGAGGATGCACACCGTCTGGTCGAGCCGCCGACGTCACTAAAACCTCTTGGTGGATCATGCTGTTCCCGTCCCGTATCGTTCATTGTTGCAGGCGGGAATCGCTTTGGTGCTTTCAGGTTATGAAATCCGAGTACGACTCATGCCTCCGAAAGCGCCGTATGAAGGTTCTTCCGCCGACAATATGAAGAGAGATACGACAATGAAGAAGGCTCACCATTTTCCTACCTTGCACGCATTCGGGATAGTGCTCGTCTCTCTGTATGCCGTGGTTGGCTTTATGGCTACAAGCGCGAGGGCAGAGAACGACGTTTTGGCGCCGTCAGGATACTCGGAAGTTGATAGTACTCATCTGACTGCTATGTTGCAGTCGAAGGACTTTTTATTCGTCAACGTTCATGTTCCTTACGAAGGTGAGATTGCGGGCACTGACGCCCACGTTCCATTCGATAGGATCCGGGAATTTCTTGCAAGCTTTCCTGCCGACAAGAACGCTAGGATCGTTCTCTACTGTTTGAGTGATCGAATGAGCGGAATTGCGGCTGAGGTGTTGGTGCAGATCGGCTACAAGAATGTAGTCCATCTTGTTGGCGGCATGATTGCGTGGGAAGCCGCTGGACACGCTCTTGTGAAGTAGATGTGACTCCACCCGCGCCGTCCTGGACGCCAAACATTCACGGCCGGTCGACATCCGCTGCAAACGAGCAGGTTGGCGAAGCTCGAGGACGAATGCCTAGTCGAAGACGCTGATGAGTTGCATGTCGCTGGCACACCGCATCGGCGACGCGCTCGCCGAAATTGCCGAAACTTGATGGGCACGCGAAAAGAACGCAGACGTGCCATTTCTTCTACATCTTTGTTTTTTTCCCGGCAAAGCTTCGACCTATTCAAAGATCGAGACGGTTGTTCATCCTGTTCAGATTTGCAGCCGTATCTTCGATCCAGTGTAAGGAACCAGGAGTTGGTAGTGCGCCGACGGAATCGACGGCAAAACGGGCGGGAGGACATCCTGAGCAAACCCCGCCTGAAAGATGATTTGCTGTGACACCGCTCGATCGAAATTTGTGCCTCGGTTTGGTCAGTCGGGTGCTGACATTGACGTGCCTCCCGGATTTGATCGCACAAGCGGACATGACTGACATCGGAACAACAGTGCTATTGCGATGGTTTACCGACCTCGTTTTGCGAGTATCGACCGGGCGGCTTTCGGGTGCAGCTTTGCATTTAATATGGATCAAGGTTCCGGGACCATTCGACTGCTCTAGTGATCGTGGGAAGTGGGGTTCAACCCCCAGCGGTGCTGAGGGTCGACCGGATGATGACGAACGAAGACGATCGGTATCAGAAAGAGCCTGTTGAGCGGCTAGAGGCTGGCAGCAGCAAGCCTTATGACACGGCTGTGCAGCGCGCATTGATCGAGGCGAGGAAGGAGATTCTCCAGTTCCTCCAGCAGCGCCTTCGGGATCATGACCTCGCCGAGGAGGTTTTGCAGGCATTTTCTCTGCGGGCTCTGGAGCGTGCGCATCAACTGCGCGATGTCCGCACCGTGCGTGGCTGGCTCGGAAGGATACTCGCCACAACGATCGTCGACCATCATCGCAGTGCAAATCGACGGCGACGACGGGAAATCGAGGTCGAGGAGAGCGATCTCGAGAACCAATCCATTCTTCCGGACGCCGAACTAGATGCTGCAATCTGCAACTGTCTCTATCGCCTGTTGCCCACGTTGAAGCCTGAGTACGCGGACATCGTGTGGCGCGCGGATATTCTCGGTGAGCCGCGCGACCGGCTGGCCGCCAGCCTCGGCACCACCTTGAACAATGTGACCGTCCGACTTCACCGGGGTCGGCAGGCGCTGCGTCGGCGACTTGAGGAAATGTGTCGCACATGTCCTATCCATGGCTTCCTCGATTGTCACTGCGAGAAGGCCGAGAAAATCCGGGCGGCGCATGATTCAGTGTCGGAACGACATGCTTCCAGGGCTCTCGGCCGGGACACCCCGCCCGAAGATTCCGATTGACCAGCCAGGAGCGCAACGATGACTACGCCGCCCGTCTACATCTGCGCCCCCGTTCGCACAGCGATCGGCGCCTATGGAGGTTCTTTGAAGGACATACCCGCGTCCGGATTGGCAGGCATTGCAATACGGGAAACGTTGAGCAGAGCCAAAGTCGCTGCGAGCACCGTTGACAGCATCGTGCTCGGCCAGGTCATCCAGGCGGGAGCAAAGATGAATCCGGCTCGACAGGCGGCGATCTCGGCCGGCATTCCGGTGAACGTGCCAGCCCTCACCGTGAATCGTGTTTGCGGCTCGGGCGCTCAGGCGATCGCGAGCGCCGCTCAGGAGGTACTGCTCGGGTACGCAGGCTGCGCCATCGCCGGTGGCATGGAAAACATGGATCAGGCCCCCCACCTGGCGACCCGCGCTCGTTGGGGCTACCGCATGGGCGATGCGGTTCTTCACGACAGCATGCTCCACGACGGACTGAACGACGCGTTCTCCGGCGATCATTCCGGGCTGGTAACGGAGGATCTTGTCGACAGGTACAATGTTTCCCGGGAGAAGCAGGATCACTGGGCCCTTCGCAGCCAGAAGTTGTTCTCGACGGCGCAGTCTTCGGGAAAGTTCGAAGCGGAGATCGCCACCGTGGAGTTCGATGGACGGAAAGGGACCGTTGTTTTCCGGCAGGACGAACACAATCGGCCGGAAGCAACCATCGAAAGCCTGGAGAAGTTGAAGCCTGCCTTCCGCACGGATGGAACGATCACGGCCGGCAACGCACCAGGTCTCAACAGCGGAGCCGCTTCTATGATCGTGGCAAGCGCGCGATGGGCGGAGAAGAATGCGGTCGAACCAATGGCGCGGCTCGTCTCCGTTGGTGTTGGAGCTGTCGAACCGGGTCTCTTCGGACTGGGGTCGATCCCGGCGGTGGCACAGGCCCTGGAGCGGGCAGGCTGGAAGACAACGGACGTGGAACGCGCCGAAATCAACGAGGCGTTCGCAGCGATCGCAATCGTGCTGGTTCAGGAGCTTGGTTTTCCGGAAGACATCGTCAACGTCTGTCCGGCGTCAGCACTGATGGGACCAAATCGGCTTAACTGAGAACGGAGGATTTCTGGTTCAT
>VFQN01006914.1_pt1 | contig 12570 bp, 8 predicted proteins | sample 3512371 | NCBI WGS metagenome assembly VFQN01 (sample SAMN10412370, study PRJNA504923) | tailings metagenome | isolation source: Replicate 2 from Balatoc abandoned mine | place: Philippines: Itogon, Benguet | collected 2017-08-28
CGAGCGGGCGCCGGTGGCGATGGTGCACCAGCACCCGGTGGCGCGCGCGACGCCTCAGGCGGTGCACGACGCGGTGCGCGCCGGCGCGCGCTTCGACCGCGTTGACGGCCATGTCGACTTCGACGCCTACGTGGCGCAGGGCGGCTACGCGCTGCTGCGTGAATGCCTGGCCGGCCAGCGCAGCGTCGAGGGCGTGGTCCAGGTGCTGGACGACGCCGGCCTGCGCGGCCTGGGCGGTGCCGGCTTCCCCGCCGGGCGCAAGTGGAAGCTGGTGCGCGCCGAGCCGGCGCCGCGCCTGATGGCGGTGAACATCGACGAAGGCGAGCCCGGCACCTTCAAGGACCGCTGGCTGCTCGAACGCGACCCGCACCGCTTCATCGAGGGGCTGGCGATCGCCGCCTGGGCGGTGGGCATCGCCGCCGTTTACGTGTACCTGCGCGACGAATACCACGGCTGCCGCACGATGCTCGAAGCCGAGCTCGAACGCGCCAAGGCCGCGCTGCCCGGCCTGCCGCCGATCGAGCTGCGGCGCGGTGCCGGCGCCTACATCTGCGGCGAAGAGTCGGCGATGATCGAATCGATCGAAGGCAAGCGCGGCATGCCGCGCCTGCGCCCGCCCTATGTCGCGCAGGTGGGCCTGTTCGGCCGGCCGACGCTGGAGCACAACTTCGAGACGCTGTACTGGGTGCGCGACATCGTCGAGCGCGGGCCGCAGTGGTTCGCCTCGCACGGGCGCAACGGCCGCAAGGGCCTGCGCTCCTTCTCGGTCTCGGGCCGGGTGCGCGAGCCCGGGGTGAAGCTGGCGCCGGCCGGCATCACGCTGCGCGAGCTGGTCGACGAGTACTGCGGCGGCCTGCCCGAAGGTCACGAGCTGTACGGCTACCTGCCGGGCGGCGCATCGGGCGGCATCCTGCCCGCCTCGATGGCCGACATCCCGCTGGACTTCGACACGCTGCAGCCGCACGGCTGCTTCATCGGCTCGGCGGCGGTGATGGTGCTGACGAAGAGCGCGACGCACGTCGATCGCGCCGTCGATGCGGCGCGCAACCTAATGCGCTTCTTCGAGGACGAATCCTGCGGCCAGTGCACGCCGTGCCGCGCCGGCACGGCCAAGGCGCGCACGCTGATCGAAGGCGAGCGCTGGGATACCGCGCTGCTGGCCGAGCTGTCGCAGGTGATGCGCGATGCCTCGATCTGCGGCCTGGGCCAGGCCGCGCCCAATCCGGTGGACTGCGTGGTCCGCTACTTCCCGCACGAGCTGGGGTTGTCATGAACAAGCCGGTCGAACTGATCGAATTCACCCTCAACGGCCAGCCCGCCGCCGCCGCGCCGGGCGAGACGCTGCTGCAGGTGGCCAAGCGCAGCGGCGTGCGTATTCCGCACCTGTGCGCCAAGGAGGGCCTGGAGCCGGCCGGCAACTGCCGCGCCTGCGTGGTGGAAGTCAAGGGCGAGCGCACGCTGGCGCCGTCCTGCTGCCGCATGCCGACTCAGGGCATGACCGTGGACAGCCGCAGCGAGCGCGCCGTGGCGGCACAGACCATGGTGCTGGAGCTGCTCGTCAGCGATGCCGGCGAGGCCAGTGCCGCGCACACGCACGATTCCGAGCTGCTGTTCTGGGCCGACAAGTGGAAGGCGCCGCGCGGCCGGCTTCCCGGGCGCGCGGCCGTGGCGGCCGATGCCTCGCACCCGGCCTTCGAGGTCAACCTTGACGCCTGCATCCAGTGCACGCGCTGCATCCGTGCCTGCCGCGACATCCAGGTCAACGACGTGCTCGGCCTGTCGCACCGCGGTTCGCACGCGAAGATCGTGTTCGACCAGGACGACCCTGTCGTGGCCTCCAGCTGCGTGGCCTGCGGCGAGTGCGTGCAGGCCTGCCCCACTGGCGCGCTGATGCCGGCGCGCGGCGCGGGCCTGGCGAAGATCGATCGCGAGATCGACTCGGTCTGCCCGTACTGCGGCGTGGGTTGCCAGCTCACGCTGCATGTCGGCCGTGACGCGCAGGGCGCTGAGAAGGTGCACTACGTGACCGGCCGCGACGGCCCGGCCAACCATGGCCGGCTGTGCGTCAAGGGCCGATTCGGCTTCGACTACATCCACAACGAGCGGCGCCTGACCACGCCGCTGGTGCGCCGCGAGGGCGTGGCCAAGGATCCGGCCGACATCGAGCGCTTCAAGCGCGGCGAACTGCCGCTTGCGGCGCTGTTCCGCGAGGCCAGCTGGGACGAGGCGCTGGACCTCGCCGCCGGTGGCCTGAAACGCATCCGCGACGCCACGCCGGCCGGCGCGCCGAGCCGCCTGGCCGGCTTCGGCTCGGCCAAGGGCAGCAACGAGGAGGCCTACCTGTTCCAGAAGCTGGTGCGCACCGGCCTGCGCACCCACAACGTCGACCACTGCACGCGGCTGTGCCACGCCAGCTCGGTGGCGGCCCTGCTCGAGGGGCTGGGCTCCGGCGCGGTGTCCAACCCGGTGGAAGACGTGGCGCAGGCCGAAGTCATCCTGCTGATCGGCGCCAACCCGGCCTCGAACCACCCGGTCGCGGCCAGCTGGATCAAGAATGCCATCCAGCGCGGCGCGAAGCTGATGCTGGCTGACCCGCGAGCCACGCCGATGGCGCGCTTCGCCACCTGGCACCTGCCCTTCCGGCCCGACACCGACGTGGCGCTGCTGACCGGCATGCTGCACGTGATCGTGGCCGAGGGCCTGGTCGACGAGGCCTTCGTCGCCGCGCGCGTCAATGGCTACGAGGCGCTGAAGTCGGCGGTGGCCGAGGCCACGCCGGAGCGCATGGCCGAGATCTGCGGCATCCCGGCCGGGACCATCCGCGAGTGCGCCCGCGCCTTTGCCACGTCGAAGGCCTCGATCATCCTGTGGGGCATGGGGGTCAGCCAGCACGTGCACGGTACCGACAACGCGCGTTGCCTGATCGCGCTGTCGCTGCTGACCGGACAGATCGGCCGCCCCGGCACCGGGCTGCATCCGCTGCGCGGGCAGAACAACGTGCAGGGCGCCAGCGATGCCGGCCTGATCCCGATGATGTACCCGAACTACCAGCGCGTGGTGCGCGACGACGTGCATGCGCAGTTCGAGTCGCTGTGGGGCACGCCGCTGGGCCAGGAGGCCGGGCTGACCGTCGTGGAGATCATGAAGGAGGCTGCGGCCGGCCGCATCACCGGCATGTATGTCGAAGGCGAGAATCCGGCGATGAGCGACCCCGATCTCGACCACGCGCGCGCCGCGATGGCGCGACTGGAGCACCTGGTCGTGCAGGACATCTTCGCCACCGAGACGGCGATCCTGGCCGACGTGGTGCTGCCGGCCTCGGCCTTCGCCGAGAAGTGGGGCAGCGTGACGAATACCGACCGGCTGATCCAGGTCGGCCGCCCGGCGCTGAACCCGCCCGGGCAGGCCCGGCAGGACCTGTGGGCGATCGAGCAGATCGGCCGCCGCCTCGGCCTGCCGTGGGCCTACTGGCGCGACGAGGACGGCGACGGCCATGCCGCCGCCGAGGCGCCGGTGGCGCGCGTCTACGAGGAGATGCGCGCGGTGATGGAGCCGCTGGCGGGCGTGCCGTGGAGCCGCCTGGTGCGCGAGGATGCGGTGGTGACGCCGGCCGAGCGCGAAGACGAGCCGGGCCATGCGGTGGTCTTCGTCGACCGCTTCCCGACCGCCGACGGGCGGGCCACGCTGGTGCCGGCGCGCTTTGCCGCCGGGCCGGAGCAGCCCGACCGCGACTATCCGTTCGTGATCTCCACCGGCCGCGTGCTGGAGCACTGGCACACCGGTGCGATGACGCGCCACTCCGGCGTGCTCGACGCGCTGGCACCGGTGCCGGCCATCAGCATCCATCCCGACGATGCCCAGCGCCTGGGCGTGGCGCATGGCGGCGCGATGCGGATCGAATCGCGCCACGGCGAGATCGAAGGCGTGGCTGACGTGACGCGCTCGGTCAACCCGGGGCACCTGTTCGTGCCCTTCGCCTACTGGGAGGCCGCGGCCAACAAGCTGACCGGATCGGCGCTCGATCCATTCGGGAAAATTCCCGGTTTCAAAGTCACGGCCGTGCGCGCTTTCGCCGTGCCGGCTTAGGTTCGAGGGGGCGGAACCGGCCATCCGGCGGGGCATACTCGCCGGATGTACGAGACCCACTTCGGGATCAGCGGGCCGCCGTTCCAGCTCAGCCCCGACCCGAGCTTCTATTTCGACAGTCAGGGCCACCATGCGGCCCTGGAGATGCTTCGCCGTGGTCTGAGCGAGCCGACGGGTTTCGTGGTGGTCAGTGGCGAAGTCGGTGCGGGCAAGACCACCATCGTGCGCACCCTGCTCTCGGAGGTCGACGCGGCTTCGGTGGTGGTCGGCCAGGTGCTGTCCACGCAGCTCGACGAGTCCGAGCTGATGGGTGCGGTGGCCCTGTCCTTCGGCATCCATGCCGAACTGGACTCGCCGGACAAGATCGAGCAGGCGCTGCAGACCTTCCTGCTCGGATTGGCTAAGGAGGGTCGGCGGGCCGTCCTCATCGTCGACGAGGCGCAGAACCTGCACCGCAGTTCCTTCCACTGGCTGGTGCGGCTGGAAAAGGGCCACTCGCCGACGCGCATTCCGATGAAGATCTGCCTGGTCGGGCAGCCCGAGCTGCGCGACATCGTCGCCGAGGGCGACCTGATCGAGCTTCGCGAGCGGATCCGGGTGCAGTGCCACCTCGGCCCGCTGAGCGCGACCGAGACCGGCGACTACATCCGCCACCGGCTCGGCCGCGTAGGCTGGAAGGGCACGCCGAGTTTCGAGCCGGCTGCCTTCGAGGAGGTCCATCGCTGGACCGGTGGCATCCCGCGCCGCATCAACCTGTTGTGCAACCGGCTGATGCTGTCCAGGTTCCTGAGCGAGACCACCACCATCGATGCGCCGTCCGTCGCCGCCATTGCGCGCGACCTGCGCGCGGAGATCGGTGACGACTCGCCGGCGCCGCCGCCCGCGCAAGCCCCGGCGAACGCGCCGGTGCCCGTGCCCGAGCTGCCCACGCTGACCCTGGAAGTCCAGGTGCCGCAGCCTGCGCCGGCGCCGGCCGAGGCGAAACCGGCGCCGCGCGAGAAGGCGGCCGCGAGACAGCGCGAGAAGGCGCCGGCCGCACCGACCTCGGTCGACCTGGAACTCGACGTCGAGCTCGAACCCGGCAGCGACCGGGCCGAGCCCGTCATGCCGACGCTGCGCGAAGGCGTCGAGTCAAGGCCGCTGCTGTGCGTGGTGGGCGGGCAGGGCGAGCACGTCAAGGCCGCGGCGCTGATGCATGCGATGGCCGCGCGCGCGGAACTGCCGGTGACTCTGCTGGTACGCTGCTATGCCAACAGCGCCTTCGAGCGCCACCGCGACATGTTCGCCGGGCTCGACGTCGCCGGCCGGCTCGTCAACCTCGGCATTGCCGGCGGCACCTACGCCGGCCGGGCGGCCGAACTGATGAAGCGCTTCGAGTTCGTCGTCGACCATTGCCAGCCGGCGGCGGTGATCGTGTTCGACGGCAGCGACGCGGCGCTGTCCTGCGGGCTGGTCGCCAGCCGCAAGGGCCTGCCGGTGCTGCAGGTCGGCGCCGGACTGCGCAGCGGCACCACCTCCGATGCGGCCGACATCACCCGGCGGCTGACCGACCAGCTCTCCGACGTGCTCTACACCACCGAGGCGCAGGCCAACCAGCAGCTCGCGCAGGAAGGTGTCGCCGCCGACCGCATCCGCTTCGTCGGCAACACGCTGGCCGATGCGCTGCAGATCGCGCTGCGCAGCCGGCTGGCCATGCCCAATCCGCGCGAGCGACTCGGGCTGCCGGCCAACCTGCTCAACGACCGCAACGGCTACGGCGTGGTCGTGCTCGACGGCACGCCGAACGTCGGCGATCGCCAGGTGCTGGCCGAGCTGATCAACATTCTTCGCGCCGTGGCACACGACGTCCCGCTGATCTGGCCCATGCACACGCGCACCCGCGAACTGCTGGCCAAGTTCAAGCTCGATGCCGTGGTGGCCAGCGAGCGCATTGCCACGCTGCCCTCGCAGAGCTACCCGTCGCTGGTGCAGCTGATGTCCAACGCCACTTGCGTGATCACCGATTCCTGGAACGTGCAGGAGGAGGCGACCATCCTCGCGGTGCCCTGCCTGACCCTGGGCGCCGGTCACGAGCGACCGCTGACGACCCAGGTCGGCTCGAATCAGGTGGTGGGCCGCAACAAGGCGCTGGCCACCCGCGCCGTGTGGGATTGCATCTTCAACGGCGGCAAGCGCGGCCGCGCGCCCGACCTGTGGGACGGCAAGGCGGCCGAGCGCATCGCGCAGCACATGGCCGGCTTCCTGGCCACCCGGCGCACGGCGCGCGACGGCGTCACCGCCTGAGCGCAGCCGCCGTGCGCGGCGTGATCACGCCGGTGGCCAGCGCGGTGCCGAGCAGGATCACGGCGCAGCCGATCGCCATCGCCGCGGTCAGAGGTTCGCCGAGGAACAGCCAGCCCCACAGCACGGCGAAGGCCGGGATCAGGAAGGTCACCGCAATCGCGTTGGCCGCGCCCACGTGGGCGATCAGGCGGAAGTACATCAGGTAGGCCAGCCCCGTGCACAGCAGCGCGAGCAACGCCACCATCAGCCAGGCACGCCCGGACGGCATGGCCGCGGGCCACCACAGCAGCGCCGGCACGGCCAGCGCGAGTGCCGCCGAGAGCTGGCTGCCCGCCGCCACCGCCATCGGCGCCACACCTTGGAGGCGCTTCTTCGTGTAGTTGGCCGACAGGCCGTAGAGCATCGCCGCCCCCAAGCAGGCCACGACCGCCCAGCCCGAGCCGCCAGGGTGGAACGAAGCCTTCTCCCAGGCCAGGCCGATCACGCCGGCGAAGCCGATGGTCAGGCCGAGTGCCCGCGGTCCGCTGGGCCGGTCGCGCAGCCACCACCAGCCGATCAAGGCACCCCACAGGGGTGTGGAGGCGTTGAAGATCGACGACAGCCCGGCGCTGATGCCGAGCGCCGCATAGCTGAAGAAGAGGAAGGGCAGCGCCGAGTTGGTGAGGCCGACCAGGAAGATGGCGCGCCAGTGGCGTCGCAACTCGCCCCACTGGCCGCGCCACAGCAGCAGCGGCAGCAGCACCAGCGCCGCGCCGGCCACGCGCACGGCCGAGAGGGCGACCGGGCCGAACTCGCCGGCGCCCAGGCGCATGAAGAGGAACGACGCGCCCCAGATCGCGGCCAGCGCGATCAGTTCGCTCATGTCGGAGGCCTTCACGCGCGCGACTCCAGGGCCAGCAGCGCCCGCTTGCGTTCGACGCCGCCGGCGTAGCCGGTGAGCGAGCCGTCGCGGCCGAGCACCCGGTGGCAGGGCACGACCAGCGAGGCCGGGTTGCGCCCGACCGCCGCGCCGACGGCGCGCACCGCTGCCGGCGTGCCCAGCGCCCGTGCCACGTCACCGTAGCTGCGGGTGCGGCCGGCCGGGATGCGCAGCAGCGACTGCCACACCGATTGCTGGAACGGCGTGCCGTGCAGGTCCAGCGGCAGCTCGAAGTCGCAGCGCTCGCCGGTGAAGTACTGCGCGAGCTGGTGCGCGGCTTCGTCCAGCAGCGGGTCGTCGTCGCGATGGGGCGCCCGGAGCTCGCCCGGGTGGTGCTTCTGGCCCTCGAACCAGAGGCCTGCCAGGCCGCGCGCGGTGCGCGCGATGCGCACCGGGCCCAGCGGCGTGTCGACCAGCCGCTGCGCGGTGCAGCAGGCATTCAGCGTTTCAGCGAGCTTGTTCATGTCGGGGTCTCCAGGCTGTTCCACAGGCGCAGCACGGCGTAAGCGCGCCAGGGGTGCCAGGCCTGCGCGTGCGCATCGGCGGCGCGCTGGCCGGTGATGCCGTGCAGGCGCTGCAGGGCCTTCAGCACGGCGACGTCGTGGGGTGGAAAGGCGTCGGGCCAGCCGAGCGCGCGCATCGCCACGTAGTGCGCCGTCCAGGGGCCGATGCCCGGCAGTTCGCACAGCGCGTCGATGAACTCTTCCGGCGGGGTGGCCGGCGTCATCAGCGTTTCCAGGCCGGGCCAGGCATCGGCCAGCGCAATCAGCGCCTGCGCGCGCTGGCGAACGATGCCCAGGCTCGCCACCTCGTCGACGCTGGCGCAGGCCAGGCGCTCGGGCGCGACGAACTGGCGGCCCAGTTGCGGCCAGGGCGTGGCCAATGGCTCGCCAAAGGCCTCGACCACGCGCCGCGCGAGCGTGCGCGCCGCCGCCACCGTGACCTGCTGGCCGAGCACGGCGCGCACCGCCAGCTCGAACGCATCGAGGCTGCCCGGCAGACGAATGCCGGGCGCGCCGGGCAGGGCGGCCAGGGCCGCATCGATGTGCGCCGGCGCCGCGTCCAGGTCGAGCCAGCGTCGCGCCGCCGCCGCCACACGCGCGCTGGCGGCGGCCAGCGAGGGCGAGAAGCGCAGCTGCACACGATCGCGCTCGAGGTCGAAGCGGGCCTCCACCCAGCCTGCGGCCTCGGCGAGCACGCCGGCGCGCAGCGTGCGGCGCACAGCCAGCCCGTCGACCTCCTCGATGCCGGGAATCGCACGCTGGGCGATGAAGCGCAGCAGGGCGGCATGGTCCAGCGGGGCGCGGTAGGCGAGGGTGATGCTCACGGCGTCGAGCGGTGTCTCGACCGCGGCATCACGCTCCGCATCGCCGCGCAGCCGGCTCGGGCTCATGCGGTAGTGTTCCGCGAAGGCGGCATTGAAGCGCCGCAGGCTGCGAAAGCCGCTGGCCAGCGCCACCTGCGCCACCGGCATCGTGCTGTCGGTCAGCAGCTGCTTGGCCAGCAGCAGCCGGCGCGTCTGCAGATACTGCATCGGCGTGACGCCCTGCTCGGCGAGGAAGATGCGGCGCAGGTGCCGGTCGCTCACGCCGAGCCGCTGCGCCAGCGCGGCCAGCGTGGCCGCCTCGCCGCTGGCGGCCTGCGCGTTGAGCTCCTGCACCGCCTGGCGGGCCAGCGTGCGCGATGCGTCCATCACGCTCCAGGGCAGGCCGGCGCCCGGCGCGATCTCCGGCCGGCATTTCAGGCAGGGGCGGAACGATGCCGCTTCGGCCTGCGCCGGCGTCTCGAAGAAGCGGCAGTTGCGCTTCAGCGGGGTGCGCACGCGGCAGACCGGCCGGCAGTAGACGCCGGTGGAGGTGACCCCCACGAACAGGCGGCCGTCGAAGCGCGCATCGCGGGCGGCGAGGGCCTGGTAGGCGGCGTCGGCATCGAGCGTCATGCCAGGGATGATAGGCAGCGGGCAGTGCGCTGCTCGCCGTTTTCGGACATGCCGTCGATGCGGCGCACCGTGTCGCGCAGGTGACGGAGCGCCCGGGTTTGCCCGATCCCTTGCGGAATGGCCGTTCGCATACAACCGGGGCCGACCGGGGGTGCGAATCACCGCCGGCCAAAGCCTCCATCGGAGACCGGGCTTGCAGCTCCTGCAGATCATCATCAGCGGCATCGCGCAAGGCTGCATCTACGGCCTGATCGCGCTGGGCTTCGTGCTGATCTACAAGGCCACCGAGACGGTGAACTTCGCGCAGGGCGAGCTGATGATGCTTGGCGCGTTCTGCGGCCTGGCCCTGATGACGGTGCTGGGCTTCCCGTTCTGGCTCGCCGTGCTGAGCGCGATCGCCGCGATGGCGCTGTTCGGCATCGGGCTGGAGCGGGTCGTGATCCGGCCGATCCTCGGCCAGCCGGCGTTCTCGGTGGTGATGCTGACCATCGGCATCGGCTATGTCACGCGCGGGCTGATCACGATGATCCCGACCATAGGCACCGAGACGCACACGCTGCCCGTGCCCTACAAGGATCAGGCGTGGACGGTCGGCGCGCTGGTGCTCAACGTCGAGCAGATGGTGGTGATCGCCGCCACCGCTCTGCTCAGTGCGCTGCTGTACGCGATGTTCCGCTTCACCAAGCTCGGCGTCGCGATGCAGGCCTCGTCGCAGAACCAGCTCGCCGCCTACTACATGGGCATCCCGGTCAAGCGCCTGAACGGCCTGGTGTGGGGGCTGGCGGCGGCGGTGGCGGCGGTGGCCGGCTTGCTGCTCGCGCCGATCACCTTCGTGCACGCGAACATGGGCTTCATCGGCCTGAAGGCCTTCCCGGCGGCGGTGGTCGGCGGCTTCGGCAGCCTGCCCGGCGCCATCGTCGGCGGGCTGGTGATCGGGCTGGTGGAGGCACTGTCGGGCTTCTACCTGCCCGAAGGCTTCAAGGACATCGCCGCCTACGTGGTGGTGCTGGTGATGCTCGTGGTGCGCCCGAACGGCCTGTTCGGCGAGAAGCTGCGCAAGAAGGTCTGAATGACAGCCCCCACGTCACTCCGTTCCTGCCCCCCGAGGGGGCGCTCAGCCGCCTTGGGGCGGCCCAGCGGCGGCTGAGGTCCCGATGCGCTTCATCTTCAAGACGAGCTACGAGCAGGACATCCGCCTGGCCAAGCACGGCGGGCAGGTGTTCTGGTACTCGGCGCTGATGGTGCTGATGCTGCTGGCGCCGTGGATCGTCTCGGAATACTGGCTCGCGCAGGTCACCTTCATCCTGATCTATGCGGTCGTCGGCCTCGGGCTGATGCTGCTGTCGGGCTTCACCGGGCAGTTCTCTCTCGGCCATGCGGCCTTCCTCGGTGTCGGCGCCTATACGCAGGCGGCGCTCACCGGCGCGGGCGTGCCGTTCCCGCTGGCGCTGGCCGCCGCGGCCGGGATCTCGGCCTTGGTGGGCGTGATCGTCGGCCTGCCGGCGCTGCGCCTGAAGGGCATCTACCTCGGCATCGCCACGCTGGCCTTCGGCTTCATCGTCGAGGAGGTGTTCGCGCGCTGGGAGAGCGTGACCGGCGGCAACGCCGGCAAGCACGTGAAAGACCCGAGCCTGTTCGGCTGGACGGTCGAGTCCGGCGAGCCGTTCTACTACCTGTGCCTGGTGATCACGGTGCTGGCCACGCTGGCCATCCTCAACCTGCTGCGATCGCCCACCGGCCGCGCCTTCGTGGCGATCCGCGATTCGGAGATCTCGGCGCAGAGCATGGGCATCCACCTGGCGCGCTTCAAGACCATGTCGTTCGCGATTTCGGCGGCGCTGGCCGGCGTGGGCGGCGCGCTGTATGCGCACAAGCTGAAGTTCATCTCGCCCGACCAGTTCGGCGTGCTGCAGTCGATCGACCTGATCCTGATGATCGTGATCGGCGGCCTGGGTTCGGTGCACGGCGCCTTCCTCGGCGCGATCTTCCTGATCACCATGCCGCAGGCGATCGCGCTGGCCAAGGACTACCTGCCCGAGGCGATCGCCCTGGCCCCGGGCCTGCAGGGCGTGGTCTACGGCAGCGTGCTGATCGCCTTCGTGCTGTTCGAGCCGCTCGGGCTGTACGGCCGCTGGCTGAAGTTCCGCACCTGGTTCCAGCTGTTCCCGTTCTACCGCCGTGGCATGTTCAAGCGGCAGAAGTCGTTCCAGAAATCGGAGCGGCTGAAATGAGCTCCGGCGTGCTGCTTTCGGCCCGCGACATCAGCGTGCGCTTCGGCGGCGTGCTGGCGGTCAACAAGGTGAGCTTCGACGTGCACCGCGGTGAGGTGTTCACGCTGATCGGGCCGAACGGCGCCGGCAAGACGACGGTGTTCAACCTGATCAGCCGCATCTACACGCCCACCTCGGGCGGCATCGAGTACGACGGCACGCCGCTGCTGGCCCATGCGCCGCACGAGATCGCGCAGCTGGGCATCGCGCGCACCTTCCAGAACATCGAGCTGTTCGAGCACGCCACCGTGCTGCAGAACCTCTTGATCGGCCGCCACGTGCATCGCGAGACCGGCTTCTGGAGCCAGCTGTTCTTCACCCGCGCCACGCGCGACGCCGAGCTGCGCGCCCGCCACAAGGCGGAGGAAGTGATCGAGCTTCTGGAACTGCAGAAGCACCGCGATTCGCTGGTGGCGGGCTTACCTTATGGCGTGCGCAAGGTGGTGGAGCTGGCGCGTGCGCTGTGCACCGAGCCCAAGCTGCTGCTGCTGGACGAGCCCTCGTCGGGCCTGAACGTCGAGGAGACCGACGACATGGCGTTCTGGATCCGCGACATCCGCGACGAGCTCGGCGTGACGGTGCTGATGGTCGAGCACGACATGGCGCTGGTGTCGAAGGTCTCCGACCGCGTGCTGGCGATGAACCAGGGCGAGGTGCTCGCGCTGGGCACGCCTTCGGAAGTGCAGAGCCACCCCGGCGTGATCGAGGCCTACCTCGGTTCGGCCGGCGACGTGGAAAGCCTGCGGAGGAAGGCGGCATGACCGACGTGCTCGCACTCGCCAACGTCGAGAGCAGCTACGGCCCGATCCGCGCGATCCGCGGCGTCAGCCTGACGGTGAAGAAAGGCCAGATCGCCACCGTGCTGGGCAGCAACGGCGCCGGCAAGACGACCATCCTCAAGACCATCTCCGGCATCCTCGACCCGACCAAGGGTACGGTCACCTTCAAGGGCGAGGACATCACCGCGCAGGACCCGGCGCTGATCGTGCAGCGGGGCCTCAGCCACGTGCCCGAGGGCCGCGAGGTGTTCCCGCTGCTGTCGGTGCACGACAACCTGCTGATGGGTGCCTACA
>VFQN01006916.1_pt1 | contig 12567 bp, 24 predicted proteins | sample 3512371 | NCBI WGS metagenome assembly VFQN01 (sample SAMN10412370, study PRJNA504923) | tailings metagenome | isolation source: Replicate 2 from Balatoc abandoned mine | place: Philippines: Itogon, Benguet | collected 2017-08-28
TCGCTCTTTTCGTGCAGGCACTAGCGTTTCCGTGCTTCCCTGACACCTCACACGGTTTCCTCGCGTTTTACGCGTACCCCCACCTGCATGGTCTTGAGCAGCCACGTGAAGAAGGCGCGGTACTGGCAGCCCACCCGTGTGGCCACCTGGCGCAGCACCTCGGCCTGCACCAGCGCCTTGGCCGCCTCCACCTCCAGCACACACACCTCACGCTCCTGAAGGGCAACGCATGCGAGGGAAGCCATGTAAGGCGCCAGGGAAGCACTCGAGTTGCTGGGGCGGAGGGTTTGTGAGTTGGGCAGGGAGGACTGGGCAGGAGCACAGCAAACGGGCGAGGCACGACTGCCTCACGTTTAGGGGGCTGCCAGCGCAGGCAATCCTGGCCTCGGGCGCCATGCGGCAGGCATGTATGCCCTGTCTAGCCAGCCGCCGCAAGCATGCCTCGCCAGCCTGTTGCCATCGCCGTTTAGCCCTACCAGGCCACACACTGCTGAAGGCCGCCCTGCAATCAGCACGCATGCCTGCCCTGCCGTTCCGCACTGTCCACGTGCAACAGGTGACCTTGCGTCGGCCCCCACCTGCAGCCCCAGCGCCTGCATGATGGCCGCCGCCCACCCGGCACCCTTGCATCCCAGCAATAACGCTGTATGACCACACAAGCACTCATTGACCCGTGCCACAGGCGGGCAGACACCCCCCGCACCTGCAGCCCCAGCGCCTGCGTGATGGCTGCTGCGCGCGCCCTGCCCCTCAGCTCCCCCGCCAGAAAGGCCACCAGCTGCAGCGCGGGGATGACGCCGTGCAGCAGCCGGGAGCACAGCTGCGGGGAAGGAAGGAGGCGGGGCGGGGTGGTGAGGAAAAGGGAAAGCAGGCGGCGTGAGCGGTGGACACAGCACATGGGGTGGTGAGGTGCGGGGTCCCGCGTGACGCTGAGACACGCCGTGTTAAGGGTGAACACGGCGTGTCGGTAGGAGCCCTGCCAGCCGGATACCTTGCCGCCCTTGCTGCTTTGTCGCTGACCGGCTGCGAACCGAGTCGCCCGCTCCGACACCCAGTGGCCACAACCCAATACCCACAATCCTTCACCAACTGAAGTACAGAAGTGGGTAACCGCAATGGCCTAGCACTCTGTTCCTTCCCACCTCTTGCACCGCTGCGTCCACCGTCTTGGCCAGGCGCCGCAGCCCCGGCTCCGACAGCGTGCCGGTCAGGAAGGCCTGCAGGGGCGCGCTCACGTGGCCTGCGGGAATGTGGGTGCAGGGGGCACGAGAAGGGCAACGTGTGAGGGTGCTACAACGCCAAGTTAGAACATGCCATCCGCCACTAGGTTGACGATTTGGGCACAGGTGCGGTAAGCCGGCGCTTGCGCAATCCACCAGACCCAGTGTGCGACCGGCCCCACGGGTGGGCCCCTGTTTCACAGCCCCGTTGCATCCACCAAAGGTTCATCGCCTTAGTACTCCACCGACCTCCACCTGCCTGACTGCAAACCTGCACACCCTTTGCCCGCCCCACGCACCCCACCTCCCCACCCCACCTGACGCCAGCACGCAGGTCAGCTCCCCCACCGCGTCGTCCGGGTCGTGCCCATGGCTGCTCAGCACCTCCCGCAGCTGCTCGTCAAAGCGCTTAGACACCTCCCCGCTGGCCGCCTTCCACGCCCGCGCCGCCGCCCCCAGCGCCGCCGCCGCCGCCTCCAGCCGCCCCGCCATGCAACCCCCCAGCAGCGACAGCTCCAGCACCTCACCCTGACAGCTGCCCAGCTTCCCGCAACCGTACACGCTCAGGCTGGCGCCCCCGTACGGCGACCCGCCGCCTTCGGCCCCTACCGGCGCCGTGGGTACGGACGTGACTACCAACCTGGCCAGGTCTCGTGACAGGACAGACTGTACGACACCTGGCGGCACGCTCGGCGGCTGTGGGGAAGACTCCCCTGCCTGCAACCCTGCTGGTGCTGGTGGACCTATGGAAGACCCCACCGGCGGCAGCAACGCCACCAGCACCTCCCCACACGCCAGCATGGACACACAGCCCCCCGTGTCGCTGACCACCAACACATCCAACGCATCGGGCGGCGCAGGCCACTCCCTGCCCGCCGCAGCGTCACCCCCGCCTCCGCCCGCGGCCCCAGCGCCCGCCTTTGCCCCCGGGCCCCCGCCGCCGCCAGCTGCCCCCGCCCCCGGCTGCTGCTGCTCCTTCCCCGGCGGCGGCGGTGCGGGGAAGAACCGCATGTGGCGGTAGCGGTAGGCCAGGTGTGCGGCGGGGGTGGCAGTGGCGGGGTGCGGGGGGATGCCCTGCACCCAGCTGAGGTGGCACACGGGCGCAGGGCCCGGCGCGGGGGTGAGCGCCCCCGGGGGCGGGGTGCGCAGCGTGCGCAGCAGCTCGCAGGCCTCCACGGCGTAGAGGGACACGGCGCCGTGCCGCAGGCCGGCCGCCAACACCTTGCCTGGGAGGGGCCGGGACAGGGGGGGCATGGGGACAGGGAGGGTGCGGTGAGTGAGAGCTGAACAGGGGAACGGAGCAGCATGCCCCAAGCCCCGGCCGGCGGCGCTGTTCTGCACCAGAACAATATCCTTATGTCGTTGCGCACTGCGTACAAGTCCAGCTACTACAAGTAGCAGTAGTAGTTCAACAAGCGGTGGGTTGCGCTTCGTGCCCCACCGTCCGGGCGCCAGGCCAGGGCGGTGACGGGTCCGTCCGGCACCGCCCCCCACAGGCGCTGCCACTCCAGGCGGTACACGGCCAGCTGCCCGTCGTCCCCCACCAGCGCCAGCAGGTCCATGGTGGGGCACCAGCTGCCCAACACCACCTGGGGGGTGGGTTCAGGCGTGTGGGTTAAGGTGCTGAGTGTAAGGGTCGCTGGCTGGATGGCGAAAGAGCGTGGGAAGCGCCCGGAAGAGCGTTGAGCGCGCACATGGTGTGAGGCAGGAGTGCTGTGATAAGAGGTGCGTCAGCAGCAGCAGGAGCGGGCGGCAGCGGAGGGTGAGAGCGTACCTGCTGGCTCAGGGTCTTTTCGTGCAGAACCGTGAAGGCCGTGCCGGTGGCCCCGGCCTGGGACTCCTGCTGAGCCTCCTCCGCGTCGTGAAAGCTGGCATCCGACCCATTCTCCGATGTGTCTTCATGCATTCTTAGTGACTGCCAAATCGACTATAGTGCTACGGTCCGGGCGCTGCAGTGTTTTGGCGGGAAGAGGGCGACACTACAAGCGACGAAGTAAGTAAGTAGAACTAAATACAGCGTAGTAAGCATATGCGTTCGAGTGCTCTGCTTCAGATCACCGCGGCATACGTGCTCTGAGTAGGCACAGGGCCAGGAAGCCCGAAACCCTGGCTCGCAAGGTCCCTCGGTGTGTTCCAAGGAATAAGAGCAAAAGCGAAGCACATCGGTGCACTCTCGGTGCTCTTGCTCGGGCCCCGCATTGCTTGTCATCTACATCAATCCCAAAACCCAAAAGCTTCTGCTTCTCCTCAAGCTCCTCAACCCCGCCTTGCCGAACCTGAACAGTCGGAGAACTTACTAAAAATCATCGCGTCCTGGCCCAAACTATATCACAGGTCCGCCGACCTAGTCGGCTTTTAGCTTTAGCTGGCCTTTCAGTGAGATTGCAAAGCACCATGACAGACTTCTATAAAGACATTGTTGCGGCCTCGGGGATCTACAAGTTCTACCTCAATGGCCAGTGGGTGGAGAGCTCGTCGGGCAAGTCGGTGAGCATCACCAACCCCACCACCAACCAGACGGCCTTCCGCGTGCAAGGTGCGCTGACAGCTGCAGATTCTGCATTTACGCATCATGCTATTCCGCAAAGCGATGCGCACAAGCCAGGGGTGCTCGGTCGGCTCTTGGAAGCGTTAAGTTCTGCGCACTAGGGTCTTGACGACGTGTGCAAGTACGTCGCTGCCGAATCTGATTGGCACTTGTGAGGCATCATCATCTCTGTAGATGATCTATGCTACCAAAAAGCAGCGCGCCAGCTGCGCAGCCTGGCGCCGCCCGGATTCTACGTCGGTCGATCCCTTTTGCAAGCGCTCCAGAGCGGACAAAATTGCACGCATCTCGATAATGTGCCACAATCTTATAAGCCCTACCCAAGGTCAACGTGGTGTGAGTTCTCCCCTACCCTATCCCCTCGCCCACCGCACCTCACCCCCGTAGCGTGCACACAGGATGAGGTCAACCAGATGTTTGACTCGGCCAAGGCCGCCCAAAAGGCCTGGGCAAAGACCCCCCTCTGGAAGCGCGCCGAGCTGCTGCATAAGGTGGCAGCCCTGATGCGCCAGAACGCGCAGCCCATTGCGGACTGCCTCGTCAAGGAGGTGCGTCCTGGGCAACGGCATGCTGCGTGCCACGGACATTCCAGACAATGCATACCATGCGTCCCCACGTGCCCGCTAGGGCAGGGGGGCTAGCTTTAGCGTGGCAACACAACAGCAACGGGGCAACTGTACGCCGGAAGACCACATGCACCATGTACGTCTCTACCCATGCCCACTCCACCCCACTGCACCCAGTGCACCCCAACGCCCACACCCCATCACCCCAAGCCACGCCACCCTAACCACAACACCCCACCACACCACACCGCACCATACCGTATCCCCCACCCCACCCCAGGTTGCCAAGCCCGCCAAGGACGCCCTGAGCGAGGTGGTCCGCTCCGCCGACCTCATCTCCTACACCGCTGAGGAGGGCGTGCGCTACCTGGGCGAGGGGCAGCTGCTCAACAGTGACAGCTTCCCCGGGAACGCCAGGAACAAGCTGTGCCTGGTGTCCAAGGTGGGGGCGACAGGGGGGAGGGTGGGAACAGAGTGCAAATAAGGGGGGAGGTGGGAGAGGCAGGAGGCAGGGTGTGCGGGGGCAGTGCCTGGTGTGTAAGGTGGAGGACAGCAGGGGAGTAGGAGCGAGGTCGAGAGGGTGGGATGCCTGGTGCGAGGGGCTGAGGGGTAACCTCCAAGCCTGGGTGTGAGGTGTGGTCACGTCAAAGTGGATTGGGCGGCGTGCTTGATGTCCAAGGTGGGCAGCACGCTGGGAGAGGCAGTGTCAGGCGGGGGGATATGGAGCAGTCCTTGCTGCCCGCAAGGTGGGGAGCGTGAAGGGGTGCCCGGGAGCAGGGGTTACGGGGGCAGTGCCTGCTGTCCGAGGTGGGGGACTTCGGGACGGGAAGCAGGCAGGGTGGAGTCCTGGTGCCAGGAAGCGAGGGCCGAGGGACCGTGGAGGGGTGAAGGAACCAAGCCAAGGGTGAGGGAGATCCGGTGTCCACGGTGCGGAGCAGCGAAGGACAAAGCGGCAGGAGGAGGTGGCTACGGAGGTGGAATGGGCGCTTGGAGGCGGTTGCAGGCGCGTCGCTGCGCTATCGGGGTGACAAAAGCAGGTCATCACACTGCCAGCGTCGCCTGCCACTGACCAGGTTTCGTCCCTTGGGGCCCTACCCCTCCTGCCGCTGCTCTGCCCCCCAGGTCCCCCTGGGCGTGGTGCTGGCCATCCCGCCCTTCAACTACCCCGTCAACCTGGCGGTCTCCAAGCTGGCGCCCGCGCTCATGGCGGGCAACGCCGTGGTGCTCAAGCCGCCCACGCAGGTGGGGGTGGGGAGCCGCACAGCGGCAAAGAAGCAGGAGTGGAAGCCAAGCCAGTGGGGCCTGATGGGTGGGGAGGGGGAGGGGGTTACAAGGTGTTTTTGACATTGGGCGGTAAGAGTGGATGGGCAGGGGTGGGACAGGGGACAGGGGCAGGAAGCAGGGCTGAGCCGGCAGGGGGCCTCAGGCACTAGTTCTGAGACGTCGGGAGGCTGAGGCAGAAGGTCACGGCAGGGAGAGCGAAGTGGATATGTGGACGGCGGGGTGACAGGTTGCGGGGCAGCGGGCAGCCGGCGGGCTCCCTGTGAAACGGTCAGCCTTAATTGGAGCAAGCGGCACAAGAGCGGTGGCGGCAGGGGGCAGGGCGACAAAGCCCGAACGACAAGGGGCGGTGCCACTGCTGGACGGAAGCACGTCTGGGTCAAGCTATGCCTCGTGCGTGATTGCACGAAGTGATGGCTCAAGCGGACGCCGCCACTTGGGTTGTGACCTGGGGAGCGTTTCGGTCTAGGTCTTGGCCAGGCATACGGTGGTCGCAAATGCCCGCCTGCCAGTACGCTTCATCACTCAATCCTGTACATGCGCTGCCGCTGCTGCTCGCACGAGTGCGGGGCGCGGCGGCCGGCATCCACAGGCTAAAGGGTTGTGGGTCAGCCCTCATGTAACGACGTGTTGACGCCTGCTGCTGCGCTACTCTCTCCCCCCGCAGGGCGCGGTGGCCGGCATCCATATGCTGCAGTGCTTCCACGCGGCGGGGCTGCCCGCGGGGCTGCTGTCGCTGGCCACCGGCCGCGGCTCGGAGATCGGCGACTTCCTGACGCAGCACCCGGGGGTCAACTGCATCTCCTTCACGGGCGGAGACACGGGTGCGTGCGGGCGGGCGCAAGGGCGGGGGGCCTGGAGCAGGACCAGGACCAGCAGGGGGTGGCAGGTTTGGAGGAGAGGGGAACGGCATGGCGCGGGAGGAGAGGCGATCGCCCCAACGGGGGAGCTTTGGGGTTGGGACTTGGGAGCGGGAGCAGGGCCAGCAGCGAGGGTGTCTGGTCAGGAGCCAAGAGCTACCGCGCGACTCGGTGAGGGACAGTCATGCAGCCGTTAGAGCTTGGCTCGGCACAACTTTCAGACTGGGGTCCGGAAGGAGCAAAGGCGCCACCGTGCAGGGGGAAACCTACCTACAGGTCAGGGAAGTGGGACTGTGGGGACGGCTGTCCTGGACGGCACGACACCTGGGCCTAGGGCGAGCCGGTCTGGTCCCAGATGGCAACGCTGGCTGGGTTACTTTGTTGGCAAGGCGGGAGAGGCGCCAGGAGCTGCCCATGCCCGCCTCTCCCGCAGGGTAGCCTGCTCCGGTCCCTCCCGCCCCTCCCTGTCTCCCTGCCTCGCGCTACCCCGCACCCCCTTTGGCAGTACATACGTTACTTGTCAACTGCGTAGTCACTTTGTTTCCCCCGCAACCCCAGGCATCTCCATCAGCAAGAAGGCGGGCATGGTGCCGCTGCAGATGGAGCTGGGCGGCAAGGACGTGTGCATCGTGTGCGCGGACGCCGACCTGCAGCTGGCGGCGAAGAACATCGTCAAGGGGGGATTCAGCTACAGGTGCGGAGGTGCTGACGGGTGTAGGGGCAGGGCCGGGCAAAGGGCCCCTGCAGGGCTACCGGACTGGCAGGGCAGCTAGGAGGAGCACGGGCGGCTTGGAACTGAACCCAACGGCGCCCTTCGCGCCCGCGCACATCATCCTATCCTGTACCTGCTCACAGAACGCATCCCTCTCCTTGCCTTGCCCTCCCCGCGCCCCCTCTTGTTCGCCCCCCAGCGGCCAGCGCTGCACGGCCGTCAAGCTGGTGGCGGTGGTGGACAGCGTGGCGGACCAGCTGGTGGCGCTGGTGGCGGCGGCGGTGGCCAAGCTGCGCGTGGGGCGGCCGGAGGACGACGCCGACATCACCCCCGTGGTGTCGGAGAGCAGCGCCAACTTCATTGAGGGGCTGGTGGTGGACGCGCGGGAAAAGGGTGGGTGGTAGCGGCGGCGGTGGCGGTGGTGGCTCGGGTGCCCCAGGGGGCCCAGGGGCAAGGCTCAGGGCAGGTACAGGGCAAGGGGCAGGGCAGGGGCAGGAGGGCGAAGGACCTGCCCTGCTTGGTCTTGGACCTGCCCTGCAGCGCAACTGTTGCCGCATGGGCCGATAGAGGCACATTTGGCCAAGGAGCTGCAGGGAGGTGAAAAGCATTGCCATGTAGGTGGCAAGGAACGAGGAGTGTGAAGAAGGGGCCTCTGAAACATACCGGGACACACATTCGCGAGAGGCGGGCGTCGCACTGCCGGACTGCCGCGAGGGGGCAGCAGCGCCGTCCTTGCGCAGGAGGTGGGTGACCAGGCAGGTGATTGGCGCGCGGGGCCCGGGGAAGAGGGACAGGCGGCTCCGGTCCGGACCCCAGGATGAGGGCCGGGCCGGGGCTGCCTGCCCCGCTTCTCTGGGGCCCACGCGCCACCCGCCCGCCTGGCCACCGTCCTCGTGCGCAAGGACGGCGCTGCTGCCCCCTCGCGGCAGTCCGGCAACTGACCGCGCCGTGGGGGCCGTGAGAAGCGGGGAATCGGAGGGCCTGTGTGTAAGAGCCCGCGCTCATGCGGAACGGCGCCTGCTCGACCCGACCTTCCTAGGTTTCTTGCACTCACGTTGCTCCCCCACGGCGCCGCCTTCGGACGAGTACCGGCTTACAGATACCAATGTCGAACCATGCGTGCACCACTGATGTCGTTTCTCGGTACACTTACTTTGCCCCCAGGGCGCCACCTTCATGGCAAACGAGTACATGGCGCGAGGACACGCCTGCCGTGCCACGCGCCATGGACGCACATCTACACCCGTCGTGCCCACACACTCTGTCACACACCCGATGTTCCCGTCCCCCCAGGCGCCACCTTCGTGACCGGCGAGTACCGGCGCGAGGGCAACCTCATCTGGCCTGTGCTGCTGGACCACGTGACGCCCGCCATGCGCATCGCGTGGGAGGAGCCGTTCGGCCCCGTGCTGCCCGTGATGCGCGTGCCGGACGCGGCGGCGGCCGTGGCGCACTGCAACGCGCTCAAGTACGGGCTGCAGGGCTGCGTGTTCACTCGGGACGTCAACGCCGCCATCGCCATCAGCGACGCCATGGAGACGGGGACCGTGCAGGTGGGGCAGGGGGGAGAGCGGGGGGCAGCAAGGGACTGGGGGCAGGACATGGCGTAGCTAGATGCGGGCGGGGCAGGAACGGGAAAGGGGAGAGAGCGTGGTATCAAAGGGTTGGTTGATTAGCCTTTGTTTCGCTGAATAGAGGGGGAGCGAGTGGGGCAGGCAGGGAAAAGGGGGCAGGCGTGGCTGGCTTGGGTACAGATGCAGACGGGGGGTGTAAGTGGGTTTCAGGAGGTGTGGCCAGCGGAGGCGGTCAGCGTTGACAGCAGGGAATGCTGACGGTCAGCGGACGGGGTCAGGGGACCTGGCAGGCTCGTGGCAGCGCGGGTACGTGTGGCTGCCTCTCTGCAGGACTGCGTAGCGCGGTGGCTGCAGTACAGTGATTGGTCCTGTTGTTCTGATGTCCTCCGCGCGTGTCAACCCCCGCCCTTTCGCTGCCCCCGCGTACCCCCGCAGGTGAACTCGGCGCCGGCTCGCGGCCCCGACCACTTCCCCTTCCAGGGCTTCCGCGACAGCGGCATCGGCAGCCAGGGCATCCGCAACAGCCTGGCCATGATGGTCAAGACCAAGTCCACGGTGCTCAACCTGGAGAGCGAGTCGTACACCATGGGGTGAGGGACAGGGGAGAGGGGTGTACGGCAGGGCCTTGGGGACAGGAGGAGTAGCGGAAGCAGGCTGGCTTGGCGCAATTTTGTTCAGTTGAAAATACACATGCCTAGCGGCGCAGAGCGTCTGTTCATTTGTGTTTACGCGTGTTGTGGGCACCCGTTCAGCGATCAGCTGTTAGCAATAGTTCAGTTCGGTTTTACCATGTTGCAGATGGAGGAGTGCGGATGGGTTGGAGAGGTGCAGGAGTTGCAGCCTGAGTTGAGCGGTTTTGGCGAGAGAGGGTTGTTGCGATGCGGAGGGACCCCAGCGGCTGTGGGCGCGCCAAGGGGTCTGTTGCGCCCCCGCCGCTCAGAGGGTGGGATTGCATCTGCTGCATCAGTTGTTGTGTGGTAGAAATGCCCCCACTGCTGTATGGTCTTGCTACTCCTTTAGCTCGTTTGTGCATGTTCGGGATACAGCGGTCGCGGGGTGTGCATTGGTGAGCGTAGTGACTTGCAGTGTCCTCTTTTTCCCGTGTCGCGGTCTGCGGCCGCCCGGAGAGGCGCACAAATGAGCTGTGTGGAGGCTGTGGCGGGCGGGCGCGTTGGGGACACAGGCTGCAGGTAGCCCTCGCGTGCTGCAAACGGCACGTGGTTAGCGCTCGCGACCAACCCTGAGCGCATTCAGCCTTAGAGCGTGAAGCTGGAACGGCACTGTGAGGGTAGAGTGGGCCGTGGGCTGTGTGGGAGGGGGGGATGTCAGCATGGGGGCGATGTGCGTGTGTGGGTGTGCCCTCGAGTGTGAGCGTGTCTGGAGAAGAGAGCTTGTACGATTTGGCATTCGTAGTGTCGGCGGCAGTTGCGTGCGCGGACAGTTGGCAGTCCCCGTTACAGAAGGGCGGCATCTCTATGCCTGCGCCTGCTTGGGGCCGGACGAGGCTGAACGACGAGAGACGCGCACACATGTAACGCGGACTGAAGACCCAATACACTGGCAAGGGTCAACGGCGTGCTGTGGAGACTGTGACAGAGATGCGGTACCTCTTGCGCCGCAGGTGCAAAAGTACTGAATTCTTCACGAGGGCTCCGTGCCGGTCATGGGTGACCGTGCCTCGGGGGCCCTTCAGCTTGCAGCCACAGGCCCGGTACGGCAGCGACTGGCAGAATGGTTACACAAGGACCGACCTGCACGTACGTAACGCACTGCTCCTGTTTAAGTTACTGCTGACCATACTCGCAGCCACACGCTCTAGCTCTACAGCTACCATTGGCCGGTCGCACGCGATGGCGTCAGGGTCGATGACAACGGCCAAACGTTTCAAACCCGGCAAAAGCACGACCGCTGACCAAGTGCTGCAAGGATTAGACCTGACAGGTGCATAGCGATGTATAGACAGGATAGCGCCGAGTCCAACACCCGCTGTATGCCAAGGGCTTGCGTTACCATTTTAAGGGCTCGGACCCAACAGAAACCCTTCCCAGTCGCCGGCATGATTACCTACAACCTCATCATACGCAGGCAAAGTTGCAGTTGTCACTGGAGGCAATTCGGGCATCGGGGTGGAGACTTGCCGCGCGCTAGCCCTCAAGGGCGCACGTGTCTACCTATGCGCCAGGGACCGAGCGCTGGGCGAGAAGGCCATCAATGACATCAAGTGCGTCGCAGTGGGTCTACCTGTACCGAATAAATTGCAGCAACTTGCATGCGGCATCTTGTAGCGTATGCGCCCTGTGTGTGACTGGCACCAGCCCTACAGCACTCGTGCTCTCGCTGGCTGCTGCAGGCCCCACTCCCCCACCCCAACCGTGTCCCCACGCCTCACGCCGTGCCTCGCACTTCCTCTCTTTTCTTCCTATACCCCCAGGTCCAGCACCCCTACAGGCGCCCCCGTCCCCCAGCTGCTGCTGCAGCCCCTAGACCTGTCGGATCTAGTCTGCGTGCGGCGAGCGGCGGGGGAGCTGCTGGGAGCTGAGCCGGGCGGCATCCACATGCTCATACTCAACGCGGGGATCATGGCATGCCCGCTGATGTGGGTGCAGCAGTGCAGGGGACTGGGGGCAGGGGCGGGCATAGGGCCAGCAGGCAGCACGGCAGGTCCAGCCCGCTGGGTACCTTGGGGGCGAGGGCTTGCCGTGGGGTTGCGGCATGGCCACATTTGTTGAGGGCTTCAGCGCAAGCAGTGGGAGCCATGCGACGTCGTGCGCAAGGGGCGCTGAGCCGCACCACGCACTGTGTCAGCGGCGCAGCTTGGTAATCCTGTATGAACGGTTTCCATAATCACTGCTTGCAGCTACCACGTTCGCACTGCCGGCATCGATGTGCTGCCCGACGAATGCGCAACCCTAAGCCTTATCCACCCTTACGCCTGCAGGCGCACCAAGCAGGGCCTGGAGCTGCAGATGGGGGTCAACCACGTGGGCCACATGCTGCTGACGCAGCTGCTGCTGCCCGCGCTGACGACGCACGGGTCGCCCGCCCGCGTGGTGGCGGTGTCGTCCATGGCGCACGCGTACGACAGGGGCTTCGAGGCGGGCCTGGACGACCTGGGCTGGCGGGCGCGCCCAGAGCGCGGGTACGACCCGTGGGTCGCGTACGGCAACAGCAAGCTGGCCAACGTGCTGTTCGCACGGGAGCTCGCCAACAGGTGGGGGGTAACGGCAAAGCCGCAAAAGGGGAATCGTAAACAGTCGGCCTGCGAAGATCGAGGTTAGTGGCTGCAACCGGAAGCTGAAAACGACTGAATACTTACCACTGAATACGCACCGGCTGGGGTCACGGCGGTGGCTGCGGCTGAGCGTTGTTTCATGCTGGGAACGCGCTGCTGAGAACCCGGAACGCTAGCTGAAAGCTGACTGGGACTGAATGCGCCCTCGTGCCTATTGGTCCCACAACGGTACAAGCCGGCACAACGAACCCGAGCCCACGCATGTCAACCCGTCTCACCTGGGAACAAGGGCGGAAAGGGAAGGGGAAAAAACGGAAGGGATGAAAATACGTCAGTAAGGTTCGTGTAACGTAAGAAGGAAGCAAATGCACGCGGGCAGGGAATGCGCTGGCTGAGCTGGGCAAGGGTCGCGAGCTGAGGGTGCGAGGGTGACTAGGGTGAAAAATGGAAGTAGATAAGGGGATAAGTAGGAAGAGAATGTGGGATTAGGGGAAGAGGCGCAGAGGGGTGGAAGAAAGGGCGGGTCATGTGACACGGAAAGTACGACAAGCAACAGGGAAGCATGGGCAAGGGG
>VFQN01006917.1_pt1 | contig 12567 bp, 18 predicted proteins | sample 3512371 | NCBI WGS metagenome assembly VFQN01 (sample SAMN10412370, study PRJNA504923) | tailings metagenome | isolation source: Replicate 2 from Balatoc abandoned mine | place: Philippines: Itogon, Benguet | collected 2017-08-28
GTGCTGGTTTGGCGATTCCAGGGTCGATAACAGTTCAGCACTGTCGTGATCCTCCAAGCTGAGTCTCTATAGGTGAGACGATACCAGCCAGCTACAAGCAGTAGCCCTATGCAAAACCTAAGCCAGCCCATGGCCACTGTGGTGCCGCTGTGGTGCGTTCGCCGAAATGGGTGAACTTCTTGGCCGTGTATGAGGGCAAGAGTATAAACTATAATGTTGAAGGCAATATATCTTTTATGTACACACATATGTGACAGGCGCAGCGTCGTCAGAAGACACAATATGGTGCCACCTGCGCATTTGTTTTAAAAAATTGCATGGGACCCAAAGGCAAGCAGCTGCTGGTGCAGCGCATCTCCGCTCCCCTGCGCTGCACCAGCGCCTGCACCAGTGCCTGTGAGCGGAGAATCCCGCTTGCACCTCCGAGGGCTCATTGAAAAGCTGCTGGTGCAGCGCAGCTCCGCTCCGCTGCGCTGCACTAGCAGCTCCACTGAGCCCCTTGAGGTGCAAGCGGGATTGTCCGCTCACAGGCACTTGGCATGGGATTGTTCCATGCAAGCCGCATCATGGGTGACGGTGGCTGCGCTGCGGGCCGTGGCGGTGCGGTAGCTGGTGAACGTGTGTTGCAGGCGTGGGGACTAGGGAGGTGAAGGGGCTGGGGAGCCGGGGACTGGCACACTGGCGGCAAGTGCCTGGCACCCTCAACCTCACGTCAGTCAGTACCGAGACAGAAGCTTGGGTGCGGTGGGTAGCACGACGTGATGGCCTTGGTGATGGCGTGGCCACACTCCCATGAACCCCATGCCAGCATGCGGCTTCGTAACAGCCCCAACGCTCACTGCACCTTGCTTGTTTCAAAAGTACCGAAGTAACAGGCGGTGCAGAGCTTTGGGCTCAACCTTGGTGTCACCGCTCCTTAAACCTGATACCTGCAGCTAATAACGAGAGTCCGTTCGTCATTCTGACATACAGCAAAGTCTACTTGTGTTGCAGTATGGGTTACGAGCGCTCCATAACCACGACAGCGATAACTCGGCAAGTTGCTAACAAGGGAGCTTCTCTGCTGCATCACCACGACTGTAGCAACTGATAGGCCATGCCATTTGGTATCCTTTCGGCGGCAGGCTTGGTGCGGGCGGCGTGAGTGCTTCGGCGGCAGGTGGGGGTGGGGGCGGAGGGGGAGCGGGGCTTACAGCGGCGCATTAGACCGCGGGGCAGCAAAGCAAGGTGACGGGAGTTGCTTTGCAAGCCATTGCAGCGTATGCCTTGGCCGCTTAGCATGCAATGTGCCTCAGGTGTTTCATAGTTGCACATGACGCCCTCCCTCCACATGGGGCCCTCGTGGGGCTCAACGTCTTGTGCGCACAGTAAAAGCAACCCGGTGTGCTCTCACCCTCACCTGCGCCTGGCTCCCCAGCGCTCTACACCCCAGACGCTTACGGCGGCCGGATCCTAACTGACCAGCTTGTGGCGACACAGCGTCAGCTTGTGGCGACACGTTGTGAAGCAGCTTAAGACAGAACGGCGGTTGCGCAGGTGGTGTGCGTGGGCTGTCCGACAGCACTCCGTACGGCGTTTGCGTGGTGTCGGCAACGCGGTACGGCACCGCCACACCTTTAGGAAGTGCCGTATATGGCTAGCAGCAGTCTAGTAGCCGTGTACACTTCGGCTTACTGTACGGCACTGCCGTACAGCATAGGAATGTGCTGTTGGACGTACCGCACAGTCGGGCGGCAGTTTACGACACAGCCGTACAGCTCGGCAGCCCCCGCGCGGCACCCGTTTGTTGCGGGGGAGTGGTGGTGGGACGCGGCGACGGTGGGCAGCGTGCACCTGCACAGCCACGCGGCTGAGCAGACAGCGGTACTGGTTCCTCCCCTAGCACCGGCGGATTGGTCTTCTCGTAGGTGGAGGCACAGTGCAGGGAACCATGCTCAGACCTAAGGCGACGGCTGCAGCGGCGACGGTGGCGGAGTGGCACTTGCGACGGCTACCTCAGCGCCTTACAATTACCACCTCCAACGCCAACACCGCCACCGCTCCCAGCTCCCAGCCCGGCGGACCGCCGCCTGCGGCCACCTGCGGCGGGTGCCCCGCACCGGCTCTTGCGCAGAGCGGTTGGGCGGTGCGACCCCCTCGCCCTGCCAACCCGGCGCAGGTTGCAGCTGGGCGTACGGCGCCGCAGGTGGTGCACAGGCGGTGGGCACCGTGGCCGGCAAGATGGCGCGGGGCGTGTGGGCGTGCAGGCGAGCAACCCGGATGACACGGTGAGGTGGGGGAAGGCGGAAGGCAGCGTGTCGTTACGGGTCTTGTTGTCGTGGTGGTCCGCCAGCTGGATTGAACAGGCCAAGCAGCAGTTGTGCAACTACCGTACGCCTGGTGCTTTCCTCACCTAGTTCAACCCAGTCAAGTAGTGCAGTCCAAGCATCAAAGCGCCCCTGCGCCCCTGTGCCCCTCCCTCCCCAGGCCAGCCTCTGCTTTGGCGCGCCCCACTGCACCGCCCTGCCACGCGGGGTTGCGCCTGGAGCCACGCGTGGCGCTGGAGGGTGCGGCGTGCTTTTGCTACTGCGCATGTGGTCGCAATGGCGTTGGCAGAGCGGCGGCCCGGGGATGCTTGGGGCTGGGGGTCATCGGCGCTGGGGGCTTTGGAGCGCTACAGGGATGGATGGGGGATAACACGGAAGTGGGCCTGACGGCATGGGCATCCGCAGTAACACTGGAGCCGTCGCCCAACCCGCTGCCGCCGCCAAGCCCCCTACCTGCGGCGCGGCAGGCGCAGACCGGCGGCACCGCAGCACACTGTTGGAGCAGCAGCAGGGCGGTGGCGGCGGCGGGTCTTGGCTGTTCGGCTGGCTGAGCTGCTGCCGGGGCCGGACATGACGGACGTACGAGCCGCCTGTGTGCCGTTAAGCCCCCACTGTATCGTGGGACGTGGAGTATGGCCGCGGCTCGAGGTGTCGCAGCCCCGCAAGGGACCGCCGTTACGTCGGCAAGAAGACATACCACCAACGTTGGTCTGTCAGCATCCAGTCGCACTTCGCAGGGCATTCGGGCAGTGGACTGGCGGTTGAAGGTGCCGCTAGATAGCCGCAATGGCTTCCATCCTGCCAGGCAGAGGAGGGGTCAGGGTGCGTGTGGCATCGTTGCGTACGGGTGAGGGCCGCACGCTGCATCCCCAACAGTGGCAAATGTGATATAAGGCCAATAACCTGGTAGCACATGTTGAGAGTGGTACTGGGCAGGAGGGTAGAATGCTGCAGGTGTGCTTGGTTCCAGCGGAGTGCGTCATTTTGCTCTCAACGTTGGCACACCGCCGAAAAGGCTGCTTTCATTCGGTCAGCAGTCATGCATTTTTTACGACAAAGGCCTGTCGTTCGCTGCTCTGATCCGTACTTCTGCGCAACATGGCACTCATGGGGGTGCTCCTTTGTATGCTCACATTGCTCCGTGTGCCGTGGCAAACGTGCTTTCGCATGGGGCACTGGCTGAGTGGCAGCAGGTGGCAGACTTGCAGTGGAGTACGACTGCCACCCGATGGAGTTGTGCTTGATGCTTGATGGAAGAGGAACTGCGTCTTGTGCGTATCTCCTCCAATAATTGACGGGCCGCTGGACGGGCATATGTTCCAGCGAAGCTGTGGGGGCCCAGTCTAGGCATATGGAATTTGACTGCGCATGCCGCTGTACCGAACTTGCGTAACTTTTAAGTGCATGCGGGTACGTTGAGCCGCGTTAGAGCATCAGTGTGAGGCGTCTGTGGTGCGGGCTTACGGTTCACGTTGACGTGAGCGGGCTGAGTCGGCCGGCTCGACCTTGTTGCTTGTGCGGCATGTGAGGGACGTGAGGAAGAGTGATGCTACGCACGCCCTGTCTGTGCAACGTTGTGGGCCGGCCATGTTTAGAGCAAGACTGAGATGTAACATACAATGTCAAAAACGAAGACGACGCTCACACAGCATCTCAGCGAGCCACGCTCCAGGCTAATGGTATTGTTGACCGCCCTTATATGCTGGGGTAGCAGTGGCGGAGTGGTTGTAAACAGCCGCCAGCAAGCGAAGCAATTGTATTTTGCCGCGGTGAACGAAAGTACGAAACTGAGGTGCAAAAGGTGACCACTTTTACAACTGACGTAGTACGTGGGCGTGGTACTGCTTTGTGTTGCCTTGCACTGTACCAGTAGGCAGAGTTGCAGCACTAGCACCAAGACACGACCAACGCTGACGGTGCATGGCAAGAGAGCCTGCGCTGCAACAGGAGCTCCAACGCCCTGCAGGCGCGCGCCTCCTATACATCGCAGCCTGCCCCAGCCTCGTCCCGCATTTCAATCCGTTCCATGCCTCCACCCCAACCCCCCTACCTCCCCACACCCACCCATGCCCACCACCACCCACACCTAGAACACAGCCTCTGCCCCGTATAAACTGCACCGGCATCCATGCGTACTACTAGTCAGGCTCGCACCAGCTTTCACGTCCCTCAGGTCTCTCTCTCGGTGAAGTTTGCCCCAATTACCGGAACCAGCCTCTTATCTTGCCGCAGTAACCTCACGGCATTAGGGGGCAGGGGATCGACGAAAGTGCGACATTCCCATAGACAAGTTGCCAGTGGAACAGCAAGGGACTTGCCAAGTTCAAAGATGCAAGTCAGTCAAGATCCTACACAGGAAAAATTCCGCAAAAAAGCGGTACGGGTACAAGGGGTCACGCGCGGTACTAGTCAGTGGGATGACTACTGCGCCGAAGGCCCATGTGCATGCTACGTAACTGCAGTACCATGGGCGGAGCTCGCCGGAGCTCGCTGCACATAAACTGACACACCACGTACGGTACTGGAGAATTACGTAACATGTACGCCTTTTTCATCATACCAGCCACCAGCTTCATCCTAAATGGCCAAGGCCATCGCACGCACTGGCCCATGCTGGCACTGGCCCATGCATGCAGCATCGGTCGCTTGCAATCTGTAATCACTAAACACCATGATCATCGGTCGGCGCTTCATTGCTGCTTACGCGTTGTGCAGCCTAATGAAGTCAATCAAATCCCGCATGCACACAATGCAGGTCCTGCCCCACCAGCTGCCCCGCCGCCGCTCCAGCTCCTCCTTGCACTCCCCGCACACCCCCATGTGCACGCTGTCGCTGTGCAGGAAGCCCCACTCCCGCGTAAGTAACCAAATGGCATTAGGGGATCCCGAGCGAATGCGGAATACTGCAATCCTCCAGAGTCGTAGTACAAAAACGTGCAGTCACGCCCTGCCAGTGGAACAGAGAAGAATGTCCACAATGCCTGCTTTTACTGCACGACAGTACTGGCGCTACACAAGTACTGGTTAATAGCCCGTATGCCACGGAAATCTGTACAGGTTTAAGGCACTCACGCTTGTACCGTGCTGGTACTGGAAGATGGAGTGCATGAAAGCAAAAACGCTACGCGCAGATAGTGGTGCCCGCTCCCCACACATGACTCACAAGCCGTGAACTGTGAAGATGTATGTACTACCACACACGCTCTGTCAATCCTATCACCAGGAATGCCAAGGTCCCTTCCGTAAGCCCAGGCCGGGCACGGCATAGCTGCCATGCAGTTATGTACGACACGATATCGCAACCACTCACCGCTTCACATCTCCTTACACGTTGTGCAGCCGGATGAAGCCATCCAGTTGCTGCTTGCACACAATGCAGGTCGTGCCCCACCAGCTGCCCCGCCGCCGCTCCAGCTCCTCCTTGCACTCCCCGCACACCCCCATGTGCACGCTGTCTCTGTGCAGGAAGCCCCACTCCCGCAGGCCGTCGTGGCACACGAGGCACAGCGACCCGTCATAAGCAGTGTCCGCTAGCGCCGCCTGCTGCTGCCCCTGCTGCTGCGGCTCTTGCTGCTGCTCCGCTTGTTGCGGCTGCTGTTCCTGCTGCTGCCACTGCCCCTGCTGCTCCTCCTGCTGCTGCCCCCCTGCTGCCCCCTGCATGCCTCGGATGCCTCTAGCCCGGCCAGCCGCTGCAGTGATGGACGCAATCCAGCCCCGTATCGGTAGCGTGCGCGCCCACCGTATTACCTGCCCGGTCAGCATCCAGGCGAAAGCGGCAATCCTCCCCCCCTGCAAGCAGCGACAATCAACACGGACAATTAAAAACACACGGCCATGGATGAGGGCAGGTACTGGGTATGGGTTGAGAGGTGTGCGCAACAAATGCGCATATCGTTAGCTTCGCCGCATGCACTGCATGCAAGCCGTGGCAGGCCAGGCGTCTAGGGGAGCCCCAAGCGAACGAGTGCAACACCGCACAAGCCATCAGGCAGGGGAGGCACCGATGTGAGACCCCCAGCAAAGCTGTTGTGTGTGAGATGGTGGGCTAGGCTTCGCAAGGGCTGTGGGCGGGGAACCGTGTACCGTGTGCGTGGCTTACATATGCACAGCAGCAGAAGACCATGGCCGCAACATTGGCGACAGTAGAGACCATCATCAGCGGACGGGCCACCTTCGTAACGATGTGTTCACTGCAAGCCCCCATGCTGCCGTCGTCTTCGATGTCCTCCCCAAACGCAATGCTGTACTGCAGTCCCTCCAGGTCGGTCGTACACTCCGACAGGTACGGCGTTACGTCATGGCCGTACTCGTCCAGGTAGCGCGGCGACGCGGTGGCTGCCGCCGGGTGGCCCCCGTGCTCCGGGTGCAGCACCACGACCTTGGGCGCCACGCGCGCCCTGTCCCGCCCCACGTGCAGCCCGGCGTGCAGGGCGGCCATGTCGAACACGGCCGAGCGCTGCAGGCCAAGGCGGTTGTACAGAAGCACAGGTCATACTGGATTTAAAATTATGGGTAGAAGCGCATGCTCTTTGCATATTGGTTGGACTGGCTTTCGTGCTACCAAGCGGTTGCTGCTGTCCATGAGCCGTTATGCACGACGACCTCTTCCGCCCCACCTTCGTTGTGGCAATGTCCATGCTCCTCGTGTGGCACCGGAGATTCCCTTGCACCAATTCGTCCAGTAGCTGGGGATCGAGGGCGATCACATACAGAGCGTTACCGTATGCAGCACCATATCTCACCGAAGCAGTTGGTGCTTGTACGGCATAGTCAAAGGCGAGAGCGCAGACCTGGTTAATCGCACGGCGTAAGCCACACTGCAACCATGCAACAGGCAAAATAATCACAGTTGCAGCGTGCACACAGCTCCTGCTCAAACGCTATCGTGCTCAAGGTAGCAGCGCGCTGTAACCGCCCCCATGGCACACGTGGCATTGGTGAGGCCTTGAACATCCTGCACGCGTCCCCCCGGGCCCCACCCCGCCCGGCCCTACCACGTGCACGTCATCCAAGGTGTAGGTCTTGTCTTGGCGCTGGACCGCCATCCAGGCTCGGGGCCGTCCGCCATCGTCCACCTTCGTCTCGATGCGCACAGTCTTGGCGAAGCGCTGCCCCACGCCAAGATGATGCGCGGCCGTAGCAAGCAGGTACTGCTGCTGAATCACCCTACACCGAGCCCAGCAACACCACAGCACAATGATGAGGTGAGGTCCAATGTACGTTTGCCTCATTCAGGCACTCCTAGTGATGCTATGCACACGGTCTGTGGGTCAGCTGCTCGATCTCTGTGTAGCCCGCAACAAGCGTAGGCAGCCTTGCGGGGTTGTCAGGATGATGGAACAAGGCGTTCAATAAGATGGCGAAAGGCAAATAGCACAGCGACATGGTGTAGCTTGCTTTCTGGCAACGGGTCTGGGCGTGCCTGGGCGTAAGCCTGTCGCAAACCCTCAGCTTGGATACGCCCTCCAGCCCACTTACTCATGCACGGCCGCCACATGCCCCTTCGCATCTCCGCGCCACTCCACAGAGGCGTTGATGTACAGGCGCAGGAGGCCGGAGTCCAGCACTGCGTGTTGCAGCTGCAACGTCACGGGGTCATCAGCCTTTGGCAGACGCCAGAGCGTGATGTTTGGAGACTTGGCGTTGACCACGAACGAACCTGCAGGACAGGCGTGTGTAGTCCTCTGGCGGCAATGCACAACCGCAGCCGTAGGTAGCATGGGAAGCAAGCGTGCGTCCGTACGTTGCCTGTTACCCCTGGACCACCACCCACTGCCTGGGGAACCCATCCCGTGCCACGTTGCACGCCTTGAAAAACCTTTCCACGTGCTCTTTCCCTGCGGTCCTTGCAGCGCCCGCCCCGGGCACCCACCATTCCCGTGTGTGCTGGCAAGCAGTTTGGTGCCCTGCCGTTGACGGGCCAACAGCTCGTAGCGCGCAGTGCCGCGGACCGCCATGATATCGTGGTGCAGGTCGCCAAGGGGCTCCAGGACCATGCGGAGGCCTGCCTCCACAACACGAGCGAGTCTCCTGGAACGAGAAAAAAGTGCGAATGTGTTGTATCTGTCACCTAACAGTACAAGGGTTAACATGCTATCCATTGTGATGACGGCTGCCTGCAAAGCAGGAAGCGACATGAAACGCCCTGCAGCACGCACCATGTAAGGCCGCACGCAGCAAAGGGCGTAGACTCCGTGTTGAAGATCGTGTTCTGGGCGAGGCGGACTTGCCACTGTGATCAAGGGAAAAGGCACTGGGGATGAGACGTGTGCTGGCATGTTCACTGGAAGGGTGCCTGCCGACGGAAAGGATAGGTCACTGCCTCCTCGGGGGATGGTTTTCTTTCGATAACAAAGCTCACTATGCGCAAGCGCGTTGTTCCAGTGCAGCATACGCCCCTTTAGCAGCGCACGCACGGGTACTGATTCTGAAACCGGTGGCCACCTTATTATTGCAGTGCACGCAGTAGCGTTCCCTAGGCTGCACCCACCTCGAACACCTGGACTGGCCCCTGGGGTGGCAGCCGTGTTATGCAGGATCGGACGTCCTTGTGGACCGAGGTTACGTTGACGGAACCCAGGAGCGCCTGCCTGTTGTATGGCGCATCCAACAGCTGATGCCGCAGTGCTTGGTTCGACTCCACTTTAGCCGTCCTCCAGACGCCGTCCCAAAAGCTCATCGCCCTCTCAAGGTGACCTGTCGCACTGCTGGCTGCAGGGTCAAACAACGTGTCGTGCGAGGCCTCGTTAGCGCACACGCCTCCGGGCCGGCCAGGCTGCGTACGGCTGGATCTTGCCGTACACTCCTTGCTGTACTTCAACAACATGTCGCCATCTGATCGATCCATGTAAAGCGTACGCTGGCTTGGCTGCGCAATAACCTGTACCAAGGAGCGTTGAGCCCTCGTGGCATGCCCAATTTTGAGCGCTGCCATGGCCAACACGGCTTTGACCTGGGTTGGGCAGTGTTCCAAGTGATAGAAGGGCGTCAGGGCTCATGGTCATTTGCTGCTGATGACCGCTTAGCTGTGTTTGTAAGAGCCGAAATGTGCGGCACAGCCAGAGTAACCCCCAGTCAGGGCAACCTCCGGCCGGTGCACCACGGGGCTACGCAAGCGCTTATAGACCTCCCCGGCACCTTGTCCATGCGAGAATTAACTTAACATGGGTGAGTTCTAGGTATGAGGCGGCAGTACTGAGCGATGCGCCCACATCACAGCCCCTTCCATGCATGGGCCCCAAGCCCAAGCCGCTGCATGGAGGATGGCGCGTCGGGCCCCAGGCGCTGTGCAAATATTACGTCAAGGCACGCGCCAACGATGCCGCAGCGTTGGAGGTCAACCCACCTTATTTGGTGCAACAGGTCGAGATGGCACGATGCACTTCATGTTGTCCGCCACGAGGCTTGACAACAGCTGGGGGTTGGAAGAACGGCAGCACCACAGCACCACCGGTACGACTTGGCAGCAAGGACAGGGCAGCAGGCAGGCTGCCCGCAAAGCAACAGCTGTTTCCCCTGCTAATTCACGTGGCCGGTTGCGGGCACAAAGCAGAAGGTAGCATGGTGTCTGGGCTCGCAACCACAGTTCCTTCAGCCCCGCAATGCAGGTGTAGTAGCGCAAGAGTCCGTACCTTGGCCTGGCCGGATGCACCCTCATATACGTGTCCCGCCCACAAGTACTCGTTGTACATTGCACCGGAGCCCTTGCGGTGTACACGGTGCTGCACGGCAGTGCAGAACTGCTGCTGCACGCCGCACGCCTTCGCAAGGTGAAGCAGCTCCAGGTGCTGCTTGCATGTCCTGGTGAGCGGGGTGCGGCAGGGAACCATGCGCGTGACTGATGTAGACGTTTCCTACAACTACCGTAAGCACGTTTGGAATATGTCATTCCGACCACCCCTATACCTCTCGTAAGCCCTGTAGGCGAACCATGTACAGCGGGCCAAGCAATCCACATGGTGCAACAAAGCAGCAGGAACGAGCAGGCGGTGCCGCTGCTCGCCTACCTGTGGAACTGCGCCTCCGCATGAGGCTGCCGCCCGTCGTCCTCCTGGCCCCAGCTGGTGACCACACGCGTGAAGTGGAGTCGAAGGGTGTGGCTGTGGCCGTGGCCATGGCCGTGGATGCTGTGCCCCTGGCACCAGGCTGTTGCTGCCGTACCCAAGTTGCCAGCGCCCAACGCTACCACCTGGCAGCCACACATGCCATTCCCGACAGCACCTGGCACTACCTTGTAAGGGAGGAGCGCAAGGAGGTGGAAGGGGCCCTGTTGCACCCGCCTGCTAAGGCTGAAGGTGAGGTTCAGACCTGCGGCCAGATGGCAAGGGGCGAGGGGCAACGGGTGGGCCGGCATGCAGGTGTCCGGGAGCAGTACCTAAGCGGCAGACCCGATAGAGGTACCATGAGCATGGAGTGCAATGACCTCTGTAAGCTGGAAGCCGCTGGCCCAAATGCAAATCGGCGCAGCCATAATGGTAGCCATAAAGGTATGTTCAGGGGATGCGGTAGCTGTCCAACGCACCCTCTTGAGTGGCGTAGCCCTCGCCGCCGTACGGCATTGACACCTCCACTGTGACCTGGACGAAGTCGCTAGTGTCCCAACTGCTCAAGAACACGGGCTGCATGAAGAACCACCACCCGGAGTCCTTGTCCATGTGTGGCCAGGACCGCACCGACAGGACCCTGCGGCGGCGATGGGGTGCCCGTAAGTAAGCACCGGTAGCGGGTATGCAGGCAGGGCCTCGCACCCCACGACGTACGTGATGGAGTCGATACCGGTATCCGACCCACAAGGAGGGCAGGGAGGCGAGGACCTACCATGCCACTCCGCCTATAATGAAGGGCCTCGAGTACATGTCGTACGTCACCTCCAGGGGCAGCCGCTCGTTGGTCCACTGTGGTGCCAGGGCAGGGAGAGCAACACAGCGCAACGTGGCAAATGTGAATTAACGTGCATTTACCGTGCGGCCGTTGCACCGCAGAGGGCACGTGGGCCAGAAAGGGACGTCCACGTCGTGAGTAACATTTTACCCAACTGCAGCCTATAATTTCCAGTACAGTTCTGTTCATGCTTCTGAGGGCCTCTGGTGGAACTTATGTGCCAGGTACCGACGAAGTCGTGCGTGGCACCCGCGCACCTCAACGACGTGCGGGAGGCCTTTTCCTCCTCGTGTGACATCCCGTAGATACGATAGAGCGCTTTGGTTAAAGTTCGTGATACATGTATGCGTCTGGGCTGCTGCCATGAGGGTCTGGACGTTTTGTGGCCGAGCCATTACTGCCTCAATCGATGGCAGTAGCGGCACAAAGGTGCCTTCCACAATTCCCGTCGGGGCATAATGTGTGTTTGTGGCCAGGTGGACTGCAAGCAAAAACGCGATGAACACGGTCGAACGGGTGAAGCTCGCCATAGTGCCAAAGTAAGAAATGCCAGGTATAAAGCAGCGATGGTCATGCTTGCCTTGAGCAGTTGTCACGAAGTGGAAGCCTTCCCCGATGGCCACCCTTGCCAGCATGACCTTGGACGGTGGAAAGACGATCAAAATTCATGCGGTTTCGGAGCAAAAGCCCCGCTCACTCTCCAAGTCTCCAACATCCAATAGCAGCAAAAGTCGATTTTGACAGTTTGCATCGGTTCTGGGGGCTGTGGGTTGCTGTAGGGAAGGATGGAGGGGAGACGGTGGTGACCGAAAGTGTAAATGCGGACAAGGGTTTATATGCTGCTGTGAAGTTACTGTATAATATATGGCTTCGCGCGTATGGTTGTATCTGCGTGAGCGCTTTGTTGGCGGCTGTGCAAGGGAGGCACAGGCTTGTGGGCGCAGAGAGAGGCTTTAGACGGCGCACTGACCCTACCTTCCCACACGCCACAGCCCACATATAGGGCAGTACTGAAGTATGTCTTAGTCAAAGAAGCATGTACCAGTGCGTAGCACAGGTGGGTTGCAATAATTGTATGAGTTGAGTTGATTACAGGTATCCCATGCACCTGTAGGTCCCCGGGCCAGAGGCCACAGCCCGAAGGCTTAGATGGACCACAGATTAAAGCAACAACCAAAAGTAGATGGAAAAAGTCAATAATTGTATGGAGGCGTCGGGACAACGGCACCTGGGCACATGCGATGCGCTACACACTCTGTCTCTCTGTGTGGCAGTTACTGCCCTGCACGAGGCTGATGACTGGCTTGTGCATTTGCTGCTGGCCTACCGTACCTTAGGGATATCATCGCTCATGAAATTATTTCCCCTTCCCGTTTGGGGC
>VFQN01006918.1_pt1 | contig 12567 bp, 14 predicted proteins | sample 3512371 | NCBI WGS metagenome assembly VFQN01 (sample SAMN10412370, study PRJNA504923) | tailings metagenome | isolation source: Replicate 2 from Balatoc abandoned mine | place: Philippines: Itogon, Benguet | collected 2017-08-28
TCATCAACTTCTTGGCCCTGCCGCAGATCGAATTCGGTCAATGCGGCGCGTCTCCCGAATTTCGGGTTCTGGCGCACCAAGCCGGGAGCCTCTGGGCAAAATTGCCCTTCCAGGTCCTTGATTCAGGGGTCGGGAAACACGTCGAGCCGAGCAAAAGTCCCGCATTTACCGGGCATTGTAGGCGCTATTCTCCAGACTGCCCGAGAGTCGGGACTGGCTGGGGGACTAGGATTCGAACCTAGAAAAACAGAGTCAGAGTCTGCTGTGATACCATTTCACCATCCCCCAAGCACGGCTGCGGCGGGCGCGGCCGGACCTGAGTCGGCCCCTTGATATACGGACCCGCCGGGCATTTCAAATACTCCGATTTCCTTGTGCGGCGGTGGGTCTCCGGCGCGGCCGGTAACGCTTTTCCAGCCGCTCATCCGCCTCCCGGCAGAAAATGCCGCAGTAAAATCGCTCAGCGCCAAGCTGCCAGGCCTTCAATTCCTCAAGGCACCGCCCGCACCCGGCGCACAGGAAGCCGAACATGGTCGGACGATCGGTTTTCGGTGGCATGGTATTGCGTGTCATTGCGCGGCCCAACGCTTTGCCTGGGCTGGCGTTCCCAACTGAGGCATCGGGTCCCGGGTGACGTCGCCTTACCCGCTCCGTACAGGTCACGCGGCCGTGATCTTGCGATCGCGGCCGGGCCGGACTGGGCTAACCCATTAACCATCGGCCGGTCTCAGCGCCCCCTCGATCACATCCGCGAACGCGCATCTCACGGCCTCGGCCACCATCGGCCTGGTCCCGTCGGGGTACGAGGTTGGATATGCTTTGCGCGAATTGGACCGAGTTGTGGTAGTCACGCGGGTCGTAAAGCTGAGGGCGGAACCGGATGACCCTACGTTCGATCATGTTTGGACTAACCGTCGGCCTGCTCTCCGCTGTGTCGGCCGCCGCGCAGTCCCAACTCGGGAAGGACATGAAACTGGAGGACGCCGGTTTCAAAATGAAAGAGGCCAATACGCCTCAGAAGATGGCCCGCCTCGAATCGGTTCCTCCCTATAAATTCGTGCCGCGCCGCAAAAATGGAGCGCGGTATTACGTCTATGCCGATCCGCAATGCCGCTGCGTTTTTGTCGGCGACGAAAACGCCATGCGAACCTATCGTGACATGGTGATGACGCGCGGTACCGGACTGCCGGGCGTCGGCGACATCAGTCGCAGTACGGGCGGCATCAATCTCGAAAACGAGTTGCAGGACGAGATGAATGACGAAAGCGATACGAATTTCGATGACATTTTCAATCCCGGCTTCTAGCGGAGGCCGTTGAGGAGCCGGGCTCCGGCTCAATTACCGCTTGCGCTGCAGTAAAATTGTGGGTCCACTGCACCCATGGCTCTATTGGATGCAGCCCCATCGACTTCAGCGCCTGGCCCGCGGCCGGGAGCGTCGATGCGACGATTCAAGATCGTTCTCATCAAGCCCTCCCACTATGACGCGGATGGCTATGTCATTCAGTGGTGGCGGTCCACGATTCCCTCCAACAGCCTCGCCAGCGTGTACGGCTTGCTGCGGGAATGCGCCGAAAAGCATGTGCTTGGGCCTGACGTCGAGATCGACATCGAGGCCTATGATGAGTGCAATACCGTCATCGATACGAAACGCATCACACGCGACATCCGCAAGGCCGGCGGTGGCTTCGTGGCGATGGTCGGCGTGCAATCGAACCAATATCCGCGCGCGCTCGATATCGCCCGACTCTTCCGGAAACAGGATATCAAGGTTGCCATCGGTGGCTTCCACGTAAGCGGCGTGATCTCGATGCTGCCGAAACTTACGCCCGAGTTGCAGGAAGCGCTCGATCTCGGCGTCGTGCTCTATGCGGGCGAAGCCGAAGGCCGCATGGAGAACTTCCTGCGCGACATGGCGTCCGGCACAGCCCAGGGGATCTATAACTACCTGAAAGACTCGCCGGGCATGGAAGCGGCGACCTTTCCTATTCTGCCACGCGAGGTGGTGACGCGGGTTGCCGGTCATTACACAAGCTTCGATGCCGGCCGCGGCTGTCCGTTCCAATGCAGCTTCTGCACCATCATCAACGTGCAGGGACGCAAATCCCGCTATCGCACGGCAGACGACGTCGAAGGCATCGTGCGCGCCAATGCGAAGCAGAACATCACCCGGTTCTTCATCACCGACGACAATTACGCGCGCAACAAGAACTGGGAGCCCATTCTCGACCGGCTGATCCATCTGCGCGAGAATGAAGGCTTCAAAATCCGGCTGCTGCTCCAGGTCGACACGCTGTGTCACAAGATTCCCGGCTTCATCGAGAAGGCTGCACGCGCGGGCTGCACCGCGGTCTTCATCGGACTTGAGAACATCAACCCGCAGTCGCTTGCGGGCGCCAAGAAGCGGCAGAACAAGATCTGGGAATACCAGGAGATGTTCTACGCCTGGCGCAAGGCCAAGGTGATGACCTTCGCCGGCTACATTCTCGGATTCCCGACCGACACGCCGGAATCGATCGCGCGCGATATCGAGATTATCAAGAAGGAACTGCCGGTCGATATTCTGGAGTTCTTTTATCTAACGCCCCTGCCCGGCTCCGAAGATCACAAAAACCTTTTCGTGAAGGGAATTCCGGTCGATCCCGATCTCAACAAATACGATCTGGAACACGCCTGTACTGCGCACCCGATCATGTCGAAGGAGACCTGGGAAGAAGTCTATCGCAGTGCATGGACCCGCTATTACAGCGACGAGCATGTCGAGACCATCATGCGCCGCGCCGCCGCGACCGGCCTGAACAAGACCAAGGTGATCGACGGCATCACGCTGTTTTCCGGCGCCTCCCGGATCGAAGGCGTGCATCCGCTGCAATTCGGCTTCGTCAGACGCAAGATCAGGACGCAGCGCCGCCACGGCATGAAAGTCGTCAACCCGCTGATCTTCTATCCGTGGCGGGCCTACGATTTCACGCGGACGGCGGTTCAGTGGGTCAAGCTCGTGCGCAAGTACCGCAAGATCGTGAAGCGGGTCTATGCCGACCCGAACGCGACGCAATACACCGACCACGCGATGGAGCCGCCCGGCGGGCACAACGCGCCGATGTCGGACTTCGTGAAGACCTATGCGGACAAGATTCCGCAAACCCACGGCGCGCCGGTGCGGGAAAGCGCCGCCATCTGAGCCGGTTGCGCAACGCCCGGCACGCGCGCTACTTCTCGGCGCCATGACCGACACCACCGCACCGACAGGCCCGCTCGCCGGAATCCGCATCCTCGACCTGACCAGCGTCATTCTGGGTCCGTACGCAACGCAAATCCTTGCCGATTTCGGTGCGGACGTGATCAAGGTGGAGTCGCCGTCCGGCGATATCATGCGCCATGTCGGTCCCATGCGTAACAAGGGCATGGGCCACATCTATCTGAACCTCAATCGCAACAAGCGTTCGATTGCGCTCGATCTCAAACAGGCCGCCGCACGTGACGCGTTGCGCAAGCTCTCGGCGACGGCCGACGTGTTCGTGACCAATGTGCGCCCCGCTGCGATGGCGCGGCTTGGCCTTGGCTATGAAGACATTCGGGCGGTCAGTCCGCGCATCGTCTATGCGAGCGCGACCGGCTTCGGCGCACGCGGGCGTTATGCCGGCAAGCCCGCCTATGACGACCTGATCCAGGGGCTTTCGGGGATTGCAGCGATCGCGCCTGACGCCTGGGGCGGCGAGCCGCGATACATGCCGATTGCGATCGCCGACCGCACCACCGGCCTTTATCTTGCCAATGCGATTTCGGCAGCGCTCTTTCATCGCGAGCGAACAGGGCAAGGTCAGGCCATCGAAATTCCGATGTTCGAGGTCTTTGCCGAATATCTGCTCGGCGACCACCTGTCCGGCCTCACCTTCGACCCCCCGGAAGGCCCGCAATATTATCCGCGGCTCGTATCAAAGCATCGCAAGCCCTACGCCACGAAAGATGGCTATGTGTGCGTGCTGGTTTACACGGACCTTCATTGGAGGAATTTCTTCAAGGCGATTTCGCGCGAGGATCTGTTGACCGATCCCCGCTTCTCGACGCACGGAGGCCGCGCCGACAACATCGACGACGTCTATGCCTTCGTCGCCGATACGCTGAAGACCAGGACCACGGCGGAATGGCTCGACCAACTGGAGAAGGCTGATATCCCGGCGGCGCCTCTGCACGACATCGCGAGCCTCCTCGACGATCCCCATCTCAACGATGCCGGTTTCTTCCGCATCGTCGACCACCCGACCGAAGGCCCGTTGCGCATGACGGACGTTCCGGGAACGTGGTCTAAATCGCCGCCGGCCGTGCGGAGTCTCCCGCCCAATCTCGGTGAACACACGACGCAGATCCTCCGTGAGGCTGGATTGTCGGATGCCGATATCGCCGCAGCTCTGGGCGAGCCGCCCGCCTGAATTGTTCGCCGACGCGGCTTGCGGCTGCATCGCATTCGCGGTCAAATGGCGTCCTGGTACCAGTATGGGGGTTGAGTATGCGCGCGCGTGCTTCTGCATGCCTCGGTGCGACTGCGACAGCGGTTCTTTTTGCGATGGCGGGGGCGGTCGCAGCCGAGATTGAACGGCCTGCGTCGTTCACCCCGGGCAAAATTCCGGGCATCAAGGCTTCAGGGCCCAACTACTCGATCCTGAGCCCGGTACGCAGTGACGGATTTCTGCGCATCTACAATGTTCGCGCCCCCTATGGCGATTTCACCGTCGTCAGCGACGCGATGATGCAGATGCGCACACGAGAACTGGCAGCCGTTGCGGAGCTCGACAAGCTCACGGAATCCGCAGAATTCAACAACGCGCTCGGACAGGCCGGTCTCGCGCCGGTGAAGTTCGCAGGAGAGCTCCTGGTCAACCCGGTGGAAGCTCTCGGCAACACGCTTGCCGGCATCGGCAATCAAATCGGCCAGATTGGCTCGGGCATCCACAATGCCGGCAAGAGCCAGGACCAGGCATTCGGCGGGTTCGGGGCCGATCAGAAGCGGCGTGAACTCGCCGCCAAGCTCGGCGTCGACCCCTATACCGATTACGCGCCCTTGCAAGCGCGCCTGCAAAAGCTCTCGCAGGCCGCAGCGGCGGGAGGTCTCGTGGTGTCCGGCGCGATGATGGCGATACCCGGCGCGGCGGGCATCGTTATCTCGAATGCCAGCACGTCGGGCCGTGTGAAGGATTCGTTGCGCGACCGGACCGCAGCACAACTCATGGACATGAACCGCGAGAAGATGATGGCGATGGGGCTCGATCTGCGGACGGCCGACGCCCTTTTGCAAAACCGCAACTACACCCCGCTCGACATGACCTCGATGGTGTCGTCGCTCGAAGTCGTGCCAGTGCCCGGACGTGCCGAATTCCTGCGCCGCGCCGTCAACGTCAATCGGCGAGACGCGGCCGTGTTCAACCGCCGTTACACCGAGATGGTGGCGGACTATCACCAGAAAACGCAATCTATCGTGAGCTTTGTGTCGGCCGCCGAGTTTCCCTTCAATCAGACTGCCAGCGGAGCGGTTATCGGAATCTGGCCTGTCGATGCGCTTTCCTGGACCGAGGGAACGAGCCGCGCGATGAACAGCGCAGCCAACGCGATCCGCACCAACCGCCTCGGCCGCCCGGAATTGCGCATATCGGGTCAGGCCACATCGCGTGCAAAAGAGGGCATGCGCGAACTTGGTTTCACCGTCGCGGAGAATGCGAAGCGCTGATGGCTCCGCCAACGGGCGCCGAGGAAGGATAGTTCTGCGGCGAGTCGCGGCACGAGAGTCAACTACCCGACCCCAAGATAAAGGACTCGCCCTCAGGGGACAGAATCGCGATTCATGGTGGTGTGGCGGTTTGGAAATCCGCTTTACGCACTCGAACCGGATTTCCCGAGCCAGGTCACATCTGAGCTTTAAGAATCGAAGCCTCGCCAGGATCGGTCATGCTGCCCGTGTCCCGCCCGCCGCTATCCCGTCCACTCCTGGATCAGCATGCTGCGCAGCTGATCACTCTGGCAGTGGCGGCAACGCTGGTGTCGGCCACTCTGGTCGTGGTGGCTGTCCTCACGGCGTGAATGTCGGGCTTCTCATGAAGCGATCTTGTCGATCGCCAATTTCAGTCCGTCCAGATCGAACGGCTTGCCCAGAAAGCAGATCGGTTCGAACGACTTGAGCCGCCCCGCGACCTCATTCTGGTCCTCTCCGCTGGCAACGATCAGCGGGAGATTTGCGTGAGTTTGCCGGATATCGCGAACGAGATCGTCGCCGCGCTTGTCAGGAAGCCCAAGATCCAGAAGCACCAGCGCGTAATTTGCTCCGGGCGCAGCCAGGAATTTAAGTGCTTCGGCGGCGGTGCCGGCTTCATCGGCTTCCCGTCCGAGATCGAGCAGCATGTCGACTGCAAGCATGCGGATGAGCACCTCATCCTCAACCACGAGCACGCGCCCAGAACTCATATCCCCTCGCCTTTGCGACACTCGGCATACAGCCTGCGCCGCCACTCCGATTCAACCGGACCCATATAGTCTGGCATATCGCGATACGCCGTTCAAAAAAATGGCGGCGGATCATCCGGATCCGCCGCCTGTTACGCCTGACGGTTGAGGGATCAGGGCAGGATCAGTTGGTTTGCGCCCCGCTCTTGAGAATTGGCTCGCGCCACTTGACGATTTCCTCATTCACGAATTTCTTGAGATATTCCGGCGAGCGGCGGTCTGGCACCACCACCATCGCACCAAGGGCTGCGAGCTTTTCCTTGACGGACGGCGTTTCCATAGCCTGGTTGGCCGCGTCGGCTAGCTTCTTCACGATCGGTTCCGGCGTGCCTTTAGGCAGGAAGATCGCGTTCCAAGTGTAGGCCTCCATCCCCTTGGTGCCCTGCTCTTCCGCGGTCGGGAGAGAGGGCAGCGCCGGCGAACGATCCTTCGTCATGATCGCAATCGCTTTCACCGTGCCGCCGTCGATCTGAGGCTTGGCGGTCGAGATGATCTCGCACAGGAAGTCGATGCGTCCGCCCTGGAGGTCCTGCATGGCCGGGCCGGTACCCTTGTATGGGACGTGGACGATATCGGTCCCCATAACCATGTTCGCAACCACGCATCCAAGATGCGTCGCCGACCCAGCACCAGCCGAGCCGAAGGTCATCTTCGACGCATTTTTCTTCGAATATTCGACGAATTCCTTCAGGTTGTTCGCCGGGAAGTCCTTCCGCGCGATCAAGGCAATCGGCACTTCGGCAATCAGCGCCACCGGCGTGAAGTCGTTCGCGGCGTCGTAAAGCGGTTTCTTGCTGAGGGTCTGGCTCTGGGCGTGGGTGCCGACTGTGCCCAGCACGAAGGTGTAGCCGTCCGGCTTTGACTGCTCGACGCGCTTTGAGCCGGTCTGGCCGCCAGCGCCGCCGACATTTTCGACCACGACCTGCTGGCCGAGCACTTCGCTCATTCGGGCCGCCACAACCCGACCGAGAACGTCGGTCGGTCCACCAGCGGCGAACGGAATAATCATTGTGAGCGGCCGGTTCGGATAATCCTGAGCCGAAGCGGCGCTAGATGTCGCCATGAGACCCGCAGCGACGGCTGCGAGGAACGTTTTCTTCAACATGCAGTCCTCCCTAGATTTGCTGGAAGACTTGCGCACCCGAAGCTGCGGGGTCAAGCCAGACCTTGTGGCCATGATGGCGCAGACGTAAACAGCGGCTGCAAACAGGAGAACCTCGCCACCATGTCGGAAATTCGCGTCGCCATCGCCGGTCTGGGCGCTATCGGCCGCATGCTGGCCCGCAAGCTGAATGCGGGCATGCCCGGGCTGACGCTCGCTTGTGCGGCGGCCGGCGACCGCGCAAAGGCGCAGGCCTTTCTCGATGCGGAAAAGATCGCCTGCCCCATCGTGCCGCTGGGCGAGTTCCCTGCGCATGCCGACATCGCGGTGGAATGCGCGCCCGCGGCTATCATCGAGGACATCTGCCGGCCAATGCTGGAGGCGGGCAAATCGGTTGTCGTGCTCAGCTGCGGGGCACTCCTGCCGCGCCCGCAGATTCTGGACCTAGCAAAGGCGAAGGGCGGCCGCATCATCGTGCCGACCGGTGCGCTGCTCGGGCTTGACGCGGTCGTTGCCGCCGCGGAGGGCAATATCACGTCGGTACGCATGACGACCCGCAAACCGCCGGCCGGACTGAAGGGCGCACCGTATCTCGAGAAGAACAACATCTCGGTGGACGGACTAACCGAGGCGAAGCGCGTTTTCTCCGGGAGCGCGCGCGAGGCGGCGGCGGGCTTTCCCGCAAACGTGAACGTGGCGGCGGCCCTGTCGCTCGCCGGCATCGGCCCGGACCGCACGCAGATAGACATTTGGGCCGATCCCAGCGTCACGCGGAATTGCCACGCCATTGAGGTCGAAGCCGATTCAGCGCGTTTCCAAATGTCGATCGAGAATGTGCCGTCCGAGAATCCCAAGACCGGCCGGATCGTTGCGCTCTCGGTCCTCGCGGCGCTCCGCAAGCTCGGCGCACCGCTGAGCGTCGGGACCTGACGGCATGGACAAGACGCCTGCTTGACGGCTCAGTCACCCACAATTCTGGTCTTCGATTCCGGCCTCGGCGGTTTGACGGTTTTCCGGGAGATCGTGCCGCTGCGGCCCGATGCCCGCTTCGTCTACGCCGCCGATGACGCCGGATTTCCGTATGGGCGCCTGTCCGAAGCGGAACTCGGCAAGCGCGTCATTTCGGTGATGGGCGAACTGATCGATACCCATCGGCCCAACCTCGTGGTCATCGCCTGCAACACAGCCTCCACGCTGGTCCTTTCCGATCTGCGCAATCATTTCACCGTGCCGTTTGTCGGCACGGTGCCCGCGATCAAACCTGCCTGCGCGGCGTCGCAAACGAAGCTCGTCTCGGTGCTGGGCACCGAGGCGACGGTGACCCGCGAATACACCAAGAAGCTGATCGCGGACTTCGGCCAAGGCTGCGACGTCACGCTGGTCGGATCGCGTCGGCTCGCCGTGCTGGCCGAAGCGCAGCTGCGCGGGGAAGCCGTGGACGACGCGGATATCGCCGACGAAATCGCTCCGTGTTTCGTCGCAAAAGACGGCTTGCGCACGGATACCGTTGTCATGGCCTGCACTCATTATCCGCTGCTGGCCGAACATCTCAGGCGGCTCGCGCCCTGGCCGGTCACCCTCGTCGATCCGGCCCCCGCCATCGCTCGCCGGGTTGTCGATCTGATTGGACCGGCCGCGCCAGGCTCATCGAAGGCCGGGTCGCATTTCGTATTCACCTCAGGTCAGACGCCCGCGCCCGCGCTACAGGCCGTGTTTTCGCAATTCGGCTGATAGCCTCGACCGGACGGACCTCGGGCCGGCGGGATGCGGACGCTGATTGACTTCCGGAAGCCGGCCGCCTACAACCCGCCCGCGGTTCGGGGGCCTGGCGGCCCCCGTTCCTCGTTTCGCGACCCGTGGTCCCGGCCATTCGCTTTGGCCGATCAGGGCCTGTCGGTGCCGGGTTTCTCCCCGGTACAGAGGAGGGCGCGTTTCCTCAACCTGGTCTTTTCAAGAGGACGCGATGACCAAGCGCACTGAAGCAAAGTATAAACTCGACCGCCGTATGGGCGAGAACGTCTGGGGCCGGCCGAAGAGCCCGGTTAACCGCCGTGAATACGGTCCCGGCCAGCACGGCCAGCGCCGCAAGGGCAAGCTGTCCGACTATGGCGTGCAGCTGCGCGCCAAGCAGAAGCTCAAGGGCTATTACGGCGACATGTCCGAGAAGCAGTTCCGGGCGATCTACACCGAGGCAATCCGCCTGCGCGGCGACAGCGGCGCAAACCTGATCGGCCTGCTCGAGCGCCGTCTCGACGCGGTGGTCTATCGCTGCAAGTTCGTGCCGACGATCTTCGCCGCCCGCCAGTTCGTGAACCATGGCCACGTCAAGGTGAACGGCCGCCGGGTCAACATCCCGAGCTACAAGGTCAAGGTCGGCGACGTGATCGAGGTGAAGGACAAGTCGAAGGAGATGGCGCTTGTCATCGAGGCGATGTCCCTCGCAGAGCGCGACATCCCCGACTACATCGAAGTGGACGAGAACAAGAAGACCGCAAAGTACCTGCGCGTCCCGACGCTCACCGAAGTGCCCTACCCGGTCCAGATGGAACCGCACCTCGTCGTCGAATTCTATTCGCGCTGATTAATCTTCGCCTCATCCTGGATTTCAAAAGCCGCCTCCTGGCGGCTTTTGTTTTTTGTCGGATCGTCGACAAGAACGGCCTCACGCGCTTGTGCAGCGTTAAGGCGGTGCATCGCTGCGCGGCATTCTTTAGCATCCATGGCAAGAAGGAGACGCCGCGTCATGGTGCTGAGGTCGTTTTTTCCTATCGTCGCGTGTGCCGCCGCAGTGTCGGCGGCAACGCCCACACATGCCGGTGGAGTCTTTCTTGACGTTCCTATGACGCGGGTGTTCGCCTGCCAAGGAGCGGAAGCGACAATGGAAATTTATGTTCCGCAAACGCTCCTGACCAAGCGCAATGTCGAAAAGCAGGGGCTCGGCGGAACCGTAAACGGTCTTTATGCGCTCGAACGAGGCGGTGCGCAGACGACCAAAAGCATCGAACCGGTGCGGCTGCGATCGAGCAAAGACAATATGGCGATCGTGATGAGCCAGTTCACGCGCAAGGGATTGAAGCCAGCCATCATTCCAATGACGGGCGGACCAATCGATTTCGACCCACGCTTCCCGAGCGGCGCGAAGTGCGGGCCATTCCGCCCATCATAGGCCCTTCACACGGGCCAACATATTGTGACGGACTGCGCGACCGCAAATCCGTCTCGCCCGGCATACTATTTCACCTGAATACCCATGCGCTGCCGCATATTCTTGAACACGACATCCATCGCTTCGATGATCCGTAGCTCCGGATGCGCCTTGCAATAGACGATAACCTCGTGCTCGACTTCCTTGCCCTTACGGATGTCCATGTAATGCTTCTTCGCGAGGCCGTTGTACCAGCCGCTATACCAGGTCGCGAGCCGGTCGGCGTCCTCCTGCCATGTGTTGGCAAGCTGAGCGCAAGTCAGCGCCTGCACGTTGAGGAACCCCTCCGCATCCGCGTAGGTGCTCAGATCGACCTGGGCATTTGCGCTTGAGGTTGCAATCGAAGTGGCCGCCATGGCCACGATCACGCATTTGCGCATCAGAAAAACTCCATCACCCTTTCACGAGTGCATACGCGACCGCAGCGTTGCGCGTCGTATGAGCCCTATATCCTCATTGCTGGTTCGCTGCTTGCCATTTGCAGCCACCGCCGACGATCGACTGCGACACCATCCGGATCGGCTTCGCACGCGGGTGCAAGTATCGGTGACAACAACAAAGGGCCCGCACGAGGCGGGCCCTTGAGAACTTAACTGAATGCGAAAGGCAGTATCAGGCGATCGCCTTGCCCTGCACTGCAAGTCCCTTTTCCATCATCAGGCTTTGCAGTTCGCCGGCCTGGAACATCTCGCGGACAATGTCGCAGCCACCGACGAACTCGCCCTTGACGTAAAGCTGCGGAATGGTCGGCCATTGCGAATATTGCTTGATGCCCTCGCGCAATTCGCCGGACTCCAGCACGTTGATGCCCTTATACGGCACCTGGAGATAGTCGAGGATCTGCACGACCTGGCCGGAAAACCCGCACTGCGGGAATTGCGGCGTGCCCTTCATGAAAAGCACGACGTCGTTTGCTTTCACCTGGCTGTCGATGAACTGGTTGATGCTCATGGAATATCCGATCTCTTCGGGGCACGTCCGGCGCTGGGGGCTGTTGCACTGAATATAGGTGGCCCCTCTCCGCCGCAACAGTCGAAAACTGGCGTTCTGGCGTCAATTCTCCGGCACGCCGGTCTGCAGAGCGAGGGCGTGGAGCGCGCCTCCCATCTGCCCCTTCAGCGCCTGATAAACCAACTGGTGCTGCTGCACCCTGGATTTGCCGCGGAAGCTCTCGGCAAGCACCGTTGCGGCATAATGGTCGCCATCCCCGGCAAGATCCCGGATCGAAACGTCGGCGTCCGGAATACCGGCTTTGATCAGCCGCTCGATTTCGGCGGCATCCATGGGCATCGGTCAATCTCCTCGATTTAAGGCACGCGGGCGGAACTCTGGGCTCCGCTCTGCCAACGGAACAGAAATAGTGCGATTTGACGGTGCTGACAAACGTCATGGCGACCCACCATGATGGCTGACGTGGGGCGTCCGGCAGACTATTCTGCGACATCGGGAATGAGGCCAGTCAGAAGGATGCGGGGCGTGTCGTACAGTATCGGATCACTGGGCCGTGTTGTGGCCATTGCAGCGCTGATGGTGGCTCCCGGCGCAGCACAAGCGCAGTTTTTCCCGTTCTTTGGGCCGCAGCCCCAGCGCGAGGCTCCGCCGCCCCCACCGCCGCCACAGCAGTCTCGGCCCGCCCCGACGCAGGCTCCGCCGAAAAAGCCGAGGCCCCCGGTGCAGCAGAACGCCGCGACACCCGCCGCGCCAAAGGCCGGGCCGGCAACCGCTGCAATTCCCTATCCCGAAGTCCGGGCAGCTTGTAACGCCGAGA
>VFQN01006919.1_pt1 | contig 12567 bp, 12 predicted proteins | sample 3512371 | NCBI WGS metagenome assembly VFQN01 (sample SAMN10412370, study PRJNA504923) | tailings metagenome | isolation source: Replicate 2 from Balatoc abandoned mine | place: Philippines: Itogon, Benguet | collected 2017-08-28
GAGATAGTTTCATATTTAGTTGTATTTGACGTCTTTTCTTTCTCACATGACAAACACATAATAATAATCTTAAACTCTTCTCTCAAAGCAATCGAATATTAGCAACGAAGAAAGAAAGGAAGAAAGACGAATAACAAAACTACTATATCACATCAAAACCTCAAACCACCTCCCTCACAACCTATCTACACTCTGACACCAGCTAACATAATACAGTCGTAGTATATATACTCCACTCAACTCAACGCAACTCAACCTAACATCATATCACCTCTATTATCGCAAAATATCCTTCTCTCTTATTTATTTGGTAGTAAATCCACCATAAACATTTCTAATTGAATTAGGATCAATACGATAATAAGTTTCACCATCTTCTTCATTCTTATGAGAATAAAGTTCAAAAGAAACCACACCGGAGTTAGTAATCTTCTTTGTCTTACCATCATGATGTATTTTATGAGGTAAATAAGTTTGAAAGAAAGAACGAAACCATAACGAATGTCCACCTACAATAATCGCTTCTTCCGGTCGAGCAAATGCCCATTCATTGAAGGCTTTTAATCGCTTAATTCCATAGAATGACGTACTTTTATTACCAAAGTTTTCTGTTGTTTCATAAACATGTTCAGGATCAAATGGCTCAGTGGCATTACAATGTGGATGTACTCTTTCAAATGGTAGATCAGCAATTGACTTAGGCGAGGAGATGGAATAAGTATCAATGTTACGACTAATCTCTTGTAATGATGATAATAGATGAATCTTCTCTTTTGTTACAGAAACTCTTGGCCATAATGCAACAGTAGTTGTTGCTACTGCACGTCGTAATGTGGATGATACAATAACTGATGTTTTATCAGAATGTAATCCTCTTAATGTATTTAATATTTCAACAACTTCCTCTGGTTGTCCTGATGCAGAATCTAATGATTGTATATATTTACTTAAATCAACTGCCTGTAATATACCTTCATGATTTAATGGTGAATCAATGAAAACAGAATTTTGAGTAGGATATAATAGGAATTCTTTATATAATGCTTTCCCTAATCGACTAATCATACCAGGATTAATACCTTTATTAAAGACATCATTCCAATCAGATTCACCATGTCTTATAAAGATGATGGTCTTTTTATTTAAATTTGGTTTATCTTTAATTAAATCAGGATCAGGGTTTTTCTTTGGTCCAATACCTTTCGTATCTTTACTAATAATCATGAAGAGAATTGCATCTAAATAAACATGAATTTTCTTTAATACATGTTTTATGAAAATATTTTCATCTTCATTTGAACATTGTATCCAAAGATACAAACAAAGAATTAATGAGAAAAATAATATATTATCAAAATGTAGAAAATCAAAGAATCCCATTTTTATAGAAGAAAGAAGAAAGAAAAGTTTGGAAAGTTATCAATAATCTATTTTGAAAATTTTTTTCAAGGTCGGGGTAAAGGAGAGTTAGGGTGGGGAATGGCTTGTCTTTTGCTAGATCTTAAGGTTGTATTGCTTTATTGTTTTGTTTGTTAGTTGATTAATTTGCTGATGTTTCGATCTTGCCCACACTTAGCTGGGCAGGCGAGGGAGAAGTCGCAAAATAAAACTTGACTTTTGTAAAAATCGAAATTTCCTAAACTTCTTCGAATATTTTTTCAAGACTTTGTTTGGCTTCGCCGTGTCTTTCCATTTTCAAAGTGATTGTTTATCATTGACGATCATATACATTCTATATACACCCTGTACAACTAGCTTGAATACACTCTTAATATTTCAATATGGCAGATTACGTTGAGAAGGAAGATCATGAGGCAGGAGATGATGATAACGAGCCAGTTCCAGTAAGTTTTACTGTTATAGAAATTATTGATTTGACATTGAGTTAATCCCAACTTTCATAGGAAGAAGAATCTACTGCAACATTTACACCTGTTGTAAGATTAGAACAAGTTGAAGTCAAAACATTTGAGGAAGATGAAGATGTTCTATATAAACAGTGAGTTCTTTCATCGTATTGCTTTTCATGATTTTTTTCTCTGACCGTCCTGACTTTTCGATTAGACGAGGAAAGCTTTTCATTTTTGGTGAAACTTTATTAGATAAAGGAACTGGAAATAAAACATGGAAGGAACGTGGTGTTGGTGATTTTAAATTATTGAAGCATAAGGAGAATGGCAGAATTCGTGCTTTAATGCGTCAAGAGAAGACCATGAAAATTATTGTCAATCATTTTGTTGATCCGCGCATTACATTAACTCCAAATGTTGGTAATGATAAATCGTGGGTTTGGGTTGCATTTGATTATGCTGATAATGAATTAATCGAGACAGTGAGTGTTCTTTACTTTTCTCTCCCATGTCAATCTGTTTAATCTCTGTTTTGTTTAATGGTAGACTTTTGCCATCCGATTCGCCTCGGCTGAGATTGCTCAAGAGTTTAAGAAAGAATTCACAAAGGCACAGGAGGAAATGAAGTCTTTAGTTGCTGGTTTAGATTCTAAGGAAGGTAGTAAAGAAGCAGATGAAGCAGCCAAGGCTGTCGAGTCATTAAGTGTAGGTGAGAAAGCAACTGAAGGAGAAGCACCAAAGGAGAACCTTTAAGTTTAACAGAACAAATCCAAAACTTCCCTTGAATGTAAATTAAAAATTGCACATTTTTGCTGTATTGCCCGCAATGCGCTTAGAATAGGCCAAAAAATCCCTTCTTAGGTGGTTCGTCTTTCGTCTGCTTTACATCTTTGTTATTAGTCGCTTCTACTGGAGCTCGTTTAATAGGTTTGAACAATGTCGCCTTCAATTTCTGTTGTTCTTCGGGAGTTAATTTTTTACCCGCAACTGCTTTAGTCGCTCCCGCATCATTCACATTATTATTTAACTTTTTCGCAGCCTCAGATGTCCAAGGAAGTGGTAAACCCCCAAAGATAGAAACAGAGTTCCTAATTGAATAAGATGAAGTCTTTATCGCGAGATGAGGACTTACAATTTCCCTTCTCGAGCTTGTCCTTCGTAGTATTCATCCACTTTTAGCTTTTGACTCGCCGTACCTTGTCCTCTTCCTTCCAAACCAACCTTTTTCAAGTCTTTTCCTTCCCAATCCCCTCCTCTTCTCTGCATATACGGACGCTCCTCGTACGGAGTTTTGTTCGGATCGGTAGGGAAGAGATGCTTTGCACCAGACTTTTGCCAGGCTTCGAAGCTTCTGCTTCTAAATCGATTGACACCCATAACTCCAAGATTACCTTTCGCCTTCAGTTCATCTGCCTCCTGGAAGAGCAAGTTAGGTGGTGGAATTTGACCTGAATTTCTTCCATACCTTCTTTTTGATTAATTCCCATTGCTCTTTTGTTAGACCATCAGGTATGTATTCCATACTCAGTTGATTAGATTTTATCACGGCTCTGGGGCTCATGCTCATTCTGAAAGAGTGAACATCCTGAATGAAAACTAACAACGCAACGATAATGGAAATCGCGACAATCATCGTTCTTCACAAATAGTGTTCAATCTAAGCTTTCTCTGGTTATCTAATAGGTAAGGTTAATATAATAATATAATAGTTTATTAGTAAGAAGATAAGAGGCGCCTCTTCCTCTCTCTCTCAGCGAAGATTAGTTGACATCATACTTTTTCAGTTACTGAAACAAAAGATTTCTCTTTATCTGACGTCACCCACCAATGACCTCAGTAATTTAATCAATTCCTTAAAAAAAGAGACGATGTTTATGGAGAGGTTCAAAAATTAATTTAGGTGTTTTTATGATTTTTATTGCTCTTTATTATTGTTTTTGTTGACATAGTCTTGAGAACGAAATACCTTCCGATAGTAACTCTTTCTTAGATACGCTTGAGATTTAATTCTGAATAGTAGAGAAACTAACCCATCCAACAAATTTATTCATTTGTATTCAGGATTGGTTGGACTACATAAAAAATTGTGCATTCATAAGGGATAAGTTATCTAAGCTAATAATATTACCAGAGAAAGGAATAGAGAAGAACTAAAGATCATTAAAATTAACAGCAACCTTTTCCTTCTTTCTTTCCAGTGCCTGCATTTGTTAATTTCTGTCCGCCATTTCCTGCAGAACCTCCGTCTGCGATCAATCTGTTCTTAACATCAGTAGCGATGGTAATAAATGCTTTCTCCACATTCAAATCTTGCTTTGCTGAGGTTTCGAAGAAGTTAATGTTGTACTCTTTAGCTAAACCTTGACCTTCCTCATAGGATATAACTCTTTGATCTTGGCAATCCGACTTATTTCCAATTAAAATTTTGTTAACATTCACATCCGCGTGCTATACGAAATTCATTCATGATAAGGGAACGTAACATCCAAAGAGAGTTCGCAGGTTACTTACCATCTGAATTTGGGCAACCCAGTTCCTAATTGAAGTAAAAGAATTTCTATCCGTTACATCATATACCAGTAAAATTCCTTGCGCTCCTCGGAAATACGACGTTGTTATGGTACGAAATCGCTCCTGACCTGCAGTATCCCAAATCTACAATCACAACCTTTACACCAAATCAACAGAGAGGAGAAAAACGGTACTAACCTGAAGTTTTATTCTTTTACCGTCAAGTTGAATATTCTTTATCTTAAAATCAATACCAATAGTTGTAATGAAAGTAGGAGAGAAGGAATCGTTGGCATAACGTAAGAGCAAACAAGTCTTTCCAACACCTGAAACACAAAATAATAGGATTAATGGCGATGCTTGGAGGGATCTAAGCAAGGTGCTTACCGCTATCACCAATCATGAGCAGTTTAATCTGCATATCGAAAGCATTTTGTCCAGCCGCCATTTTTACTAACTTTGAATATTCAAAATAACCAGGAAACAAACCAAAATTATCTAAACTTTAAACTTGTAAAGATGCTACTATCCTAAATTATTGAAGTAATGCAATAGAAAATTAATAACAAGAAAATGATCAGCGAAAATCTTGGAACGAGTAAAACACTTACTCTTACCTTGTTTTTGACCGGAAAAAATTTGGTTAGTAAAGAATTAATTCAATGACTAACTTTACTAATGAATAGAATGGAATCGTGTATTAACACAAGGAAGGATGGCTGAAAGCGGTTGAAATTTCCTGAAATAAAAGTCAAATGATCTTTTTAGGACCAGTTCTCTTTCTTTGTTTCGATATCCAAACAGTACAAAACGCGTTTTTTCAATAGGAAAAGAAACGCGTTTTCTTTAAAATGCCACTGTTCTTCGTGCTTCGTAAAGTGCACGGTTTATTTTCCTTCATAACATCGTAAATTTGCGAGAAAAGGCACTCTCATTTGTGAGTCAGCATTTAGTTCTGGAAACTATATTCTCTTACTCAAAAAAGAAGAAGAAAATTACTGAAAATGGTCCCGATCGCGATTATTTTCCTTGCCTTTTCGTTCCTCTTGGCAGAATCTTTTCGAGTTATTCGCCCTTCATCGATCCTAAGAGCTTATTCAAACAAAGCAACTTGGCAAGAAGATCTAGACAAAATATTAGATGTTGATACTTCTTGTGAATCTCGTCGCTCATTAACTTCAGCTTTCTTAAAGCGCCTCAGAGAAGTATCAGAGGATGTTCGACAGGCGATTCAAGACAAGAACGTTGAGAAGATAGCACCAAAGAACTTACAATATGGTAAAGCTGTTCAAGGACTTAGAAAATTTCAAAATCAGGTTTTAACTGATGTCATCCCTGAGATCCTTACAAAGACTGTTCCTAAGTTAGTCGACGACGGACCGAAGATCATTAACCAACTTGTTGAGAAAGGACCTGCTACAATATTAGAGCAAGGACAGAAGACAATTGAAAGAGTGCGTGAAATTTCTCAAAATCCATCTGCATTACAGGCGACAGTCGATGATCTAAGGACCGAATTGAAGAATGTTGTGCGGAGTACTCCCGTTGGACTCGAGACACCATCTTATGAGGTATTAAAGAAAACTGATGAGTTCGAAATTCGTCAATATGCTCGATATTCGGTTGTAACTACAAGATACGCTTCTGATGATTCCTCAACTGTCTCTTATCTTGACGGTAGCAATATTCCTGTTGACACCTTTGCTGGAGCCACTGCCTTCCAACGTCTTGCTGGTTATCTATTCGGAGAGAATTCTTTGAATGGAAAGCCTCAAAGTCTTAAAATGACAATGCCAGTGATTATGGATAATCAATCAATGAGTTTTATCTTACCGAATGATTTAGATTCGACGAATGCTCCTATCCCCGACTCTGAGCAGATTGATTTTAATGATGTGGCGAATGAGATTGTTGCTGTTCGAGAATTTACTGGATTGGTTACGGAAGGTGAAGTAAAGCGCCAGAAAGCTAGACTGGAGGAATATTTACTCGCGGAAGGAATTGTTTATGACTCGCAATCTTTCAAGGTGTTACAGTATAATCCTCCATATACAGTGCCATGGATTCGCAGGAATGAAATCATCTGTAAAGTTACTTATCATACCACACCTGCTCTGCAGTCATCATCACATTCGGTCTCTATCGACCAGGGAGTTGACAAGGAGAGAACAGTGACCGAAGATACCGCCAAATTCTTCGCGTCTCCAGAGGCAGGAGACTGATCACTTCCTTTTCATGAAATGTTCACGCCTTTTTGTAAATTAATTCAATTTTACTCGCACTACTAATTACTGAAAGAAATTGAGAAAAAGATTGACTTGGATGACTTGCAAACAGATAGGTAGAGTGAGTGAAACGAGCGCCTCTTGCTTATTTCTTCTTTTGCATTTTCTTTGGTCGAGCATCTTGATCATCTTCCTCATAACTTCGCTTCGCCTTATCAGCTGCACGTGCCTCACGTTCTAGCTCTTCCCAAGACTATACCAGCACAAAGAAGTGGTGAATCAAACAATCGTGAAATGAAGAGGAAGTACGATTACCTGTCCTTTCTCTTCTAAATCGTCTTCTTCATCATAATCACTCTCTGATTCAGATTCATCATACAATTCAGAATCATCGTCGTCATCACTTTCTTCCTCTTCATCAGAGTCACCTGCATCTTCACTGAAATCAGAGTCTGCTTCATCCAATTCATCATCTTCTGTGTCACTTGCCTCAGCAGACAAAAAGAGCCATCCAGCAGGTTTTGATTCACCATATTCATCCTCTGAATCATAGAAGATATCTTTTGTTTCACGAACAATCTTCATAACATCAGTCCAATTAATCGTACGTGGACCTTTCGTACAAGTAATTTCAACTAAATTTAACCAATCTTGAATAACATCCATATATTTAGTATCAATAGCAGTAATCGTACGGGGTGCAGATTCCCAATTTTTAAAAATAAAGGTTAAATCAAAATTCTTCGTCGCGTAAGTAACACGTTCCATATGACAATGTTCAACATCAGATAATGTAATAACGAATGGTGGCCATTCAGTAAGATTTACTAAACAATGTGTTGTTGGTTGTAATAAAACCATTTCTTTGGACCAATTACCTTCAAAACCTGATTTTTTGAAAGGTACATCAATTTGTATATTAAAATCATAATGTGCTGCAACTTTTTCAACTTTTGAACAAAATTCTTTAAATGCTAAATTTAATCTTTTTCTCATTTCTCTTTCACGTTGTTCATCATCCAATTCATCAGGATCATAGGCTGATCTTCTTGATCCTTCTAAATTTAATGATGATTCAATTACTTCAGTATAAAATTGTACATCTTTACATTTCTTTCGACCAATTAATATAAAATCTTTTAAATGGAAATGAATTAATACCATTGTAGTACGATCACATGGTTGGAAAATGGCATGTTTAATATTAGAATACATTACATCTAATATTTCTGCTTTATTTGATGTAAATCTTAAACCATTTTGATGTGCTTCTAAACTACCTAAACATTTACGACCAGATAATTGTGGACGTATTGTAACTTCTTGTAAACGTGGTACACGTTGATCTTTAATACGTATTAATTTTGTTTGTACAACTAAATCTTTTTCTTGTTCAGCTTTTTGTTCACGTTGACGTACACGTCGACGAAGTTCTTGAAACTGTTGATAAACATTTGCTAAATTTTTACCATCATGTGAACGAAATGTTAATTCTTTAATGAAAACACAACTTGCACCATATTTTGCTACTAGATATTGCATATTCTTCGCTGCTTCTTTGCCTAATGCTTGTCCTGGAACATAAAAATTAATTCTCATTTCAGGATCTGGTTGTGTAACACTCTTGATCGTTGATACGTGAAAAGGAATGAGACGACCATTGATGGGTACTAATAAAGCTTCTTTATCCAAATCAACCTTCAAACGGTTTGGAATCAGATCTCTAGGATATTCTTCAGGACCTTTGTAGGTTGTCAAATCTTTTGCCTCAACCTCAGGTTGATCTGAGGTAGCATCAAGGCCGAGTCCTGCGTTCTTCATTTTCTTTCTTCCCTCCTCTAATTTCTTTCGCATAATCTCCATCTGTCTATCCGATCGTTTATTCGAAGCAGCTTCATTGGCTAGCTTCTCCTCGCGAGCGCGGGTACTGCGACGAACACCATCGACGTAGTCGGTACCGCCTGGTCCTTCGTCAGCTTCCTCGTCATCTGCATCCTCTCCATCCTTAGAAATCGAGATAAAGAAACACTTAGAAAGTTTCAACAACTTACTTGATCACCAATCTTATAAGAGACATCAGAGTATTCTTTGGATAGTTTAGTCAGCACATCAGCCACCCCTTCGTTCTGAATCACCACAATATCAGCAATTAACAATGAAAAGACTGATAGCTTCTTAACAGCCTCTGGACTATCCGAGGTATCTTCTTCAGTCAATGGGATATTGTGAAACCCAATAGATAGATTGAACACCATTCCAGGGGAAAATTTAGTAGAATTTGTTGCATTTAGCACTAAACTGCTATCACGGAACTCTAAACCAGTGGCAAAACCTAAACTCTTGGGTAAATAGGCTAATAAAGAAGGATCTTTCTCTGTCAAATATTTCTTTGCTCCCTCATAAACATCTTTCAACTCATTTCCTTTAATCATTTGTTCTAAACAGCGGTTAAATAAGGTTAAAAGGATACCATAGGTAGATTCAATCTTTTGAGGTGCATCTACTAAGAAAGAACGCGAAATCGATGCACAATAGTTTTTGTATCGTGCACCTAAACTGCATAAAATCACATTGCCTGTAAGGTTATCGTTGTTACTGGATGCGGATAATTTAATATCATAGTCTCCTCCAGATTGAATGATAGGGTCAAAGCAACTTTCGACCGTATCTGCGGCTAATTTTAAGTTAATTTTTGAAGGATCGAGGATAATTTCTTCCACCTACAATACCAAACGACGTATAAAATTGGAACAGGGGGTATTGGGTCAGGAAGATGAATTCTTACCTTCTTTGCTAGGTCGCGATGAGAGATTTTAATGTCTTTATCAAGGATGCTTTCCATTTCCTCAACAAATCCATGCTTGATTACTTTATTAGTTAAAACAGCAGCCCTACGACACAATTCCTATACGGTGGAATATTCCAGAGGTGACTTCAAAATTTTATATTCATATGGTCAACACTTACCACTTCCTGTTCATCCTTAACAGCTAAAAATAATCCAACCGCAGGAGCAATTTCACTTTTCTCAATCTGAGATTGTTCGACAAAATCTTGCCATAATGGGATGAAATTACCATTAAATTTATCCTTAAATAAAGAACCAAGCTTCTTTCCACCACCTTTACGGACCGCATTCATTAAACGATTAAAATGTTCACGATTTTGTCCTTCATCTTTCGTTCTTTCTAAATAAGTTAATGTGAAATCTTTTAATTTTTCACCAAGTTGTTGTTTTAAAAAAGCACATTTCTTGGTTGAGGCCATGAAATAGAAGTTATTCCGCGTAATAAGTGTAATGGAATCAGTTAACTCTTCATTACCAAAAAAATATAAATGAAATGCATTTGATTTCGAATAAATTGAATCCCCAGCTGTACCTAATGGAATACATAAGGCATCAGCACCTGAATAGATTCCTGACTTATGGCTCAACCAATCATTTTGCAAACGTTCTAAACGTTCAATAAATTTTTCTTTATTAATAGCAAGCTCCATTTTCCGCAAACTGAACTCTTAAAAGCAATACTTTCCAATAGAGCAAAAGGAGAGAAGAGTGATCGGAGGGAGGGAGCAGGCAATAAAATTTCTGCAGTTTCTATTGCTCTTTCGAGTGTTTTGTGATGTTTTTGTTGTGTGAAGAAGAAGCAAAGGATTTTTTCAAATTTGAAATTTCGAATTCAGAAGTTTACAAAACTCGAGTTTTCGTAAACTCCTCTTCGGCCTTTCATGGAAGATAAGATAAGAGGCCGAAAAAGTTTACAGTCCTCAATCATTCTGAACCAGAAGGTTCTGTCTTAGATGATTCTTCCTCATTAAGGTCTTCTGTATTAGTTCCCTCCTCATTATGACTTTTAGTCTCGGTTTTCACTTCTTCTGGCTTGTCGTCAGAGTTCTGCTCTTTGGGAGGCTCTGGGGCAGGTTTTGTTTTCGTGACAATCACACTCGCTTTCCTAAGATAAGAGAAACTTTTAAAACACTTTTCCTCCTGAAAGCCGACACTGTTTACCTAACAACATCATTATTTTCGGAAAATTTCCACCCACTTTTGTCACATCGAACAACCAACCCATCTTTCTCTCCTTCTTCTAATCCGACTACTTGGTGATAATGGCTATCTAACTTGTCACCCTCGGCTAAATAGAAGGGATGGATCAATACACTCTACGCATTTAAGGAAGCCTCACCTGGAATAAACTCCAAATATCCATATTTCTTCACTGCTAGCTCCAAACCAACACGAATAAATTTATAATTTTCATGAATAGCGTTCTCCTCTTTTGTGTCTCCCGGAACTTCGGTTGGCACCGATCTAAACTTATCTATTATGGGCAATACTTTTAAAACAAACTCCCTTTTATTTTTCGCAATGACTTTTGCTTCATCAGCTGCTTTGTTCCTCTATTGGTAACATTAGGAGAGTACAATGGTTCAGGAAAGGTTACTTACCAGGTATTCATTTACTTGAGCTTGTACCAGGTAATATCCACGAGCACCACTTTCCGAAAGTCTATTCTTTGCTCGATTCAACGATAGCCTTTTCGTTCGTAATGTTTCCTCCAGCTTGGTAAGCTCTGTTTGCAGCTTAACTTCCAGTTCCTTCCGAGCTTCTTCCTTCGGATCAACAGGAGCAGTTGTATTGTTTTGAAGAACCACTGGCTCAGCTCCTCCTTGTGGAGACTCTTCCAATCTTTCATTTTTATCCTCTGTTACACTAGATTGAGGTTGTTGAGACTCCTGAACACTGGATTCTTTTAGTTTCAGCACATCTCGAGACGGTAGAGTTGGGAATCTCCTTCGAAAGAGATTTTGCTGTAATCTCCAAGACCTTGTCAACGAAAAGAGATAAAAAAGAACAAAGACAACAGCGGGCAGAAATATCCTCATTATTTCAGCAGATGACGCTCCTTTTGATGTTTGGATCGAAAGAAAGAAAAAATAGGTCAGTAATGACTATAAGGTATAATAAAAAGAAACCTATATATGAAAGAATGAAATTGCTTGGACAGCCTTATTGGAAGTCCAACACTCTTGCGACGAGCTCAAAGAAAAATCTAAAGTCTCATTATGCTTCAGATTATAGTGGATCATTACCAACCTTTCGCATTCAAAGATTAAGAAGACACGATGAAAAAAAATCGAAAAGGAAACAAAGTCTTCTTTCGGAATGCAATAACCATGCAACTCTTCCGTCAACAACAGAAGAAAACACTTATTTTCAACGTTATCAGAATCTAATGAAAACAATTTATTATACTGGTGATAACTTTTTCAGTTCTGACACTGAAGATCAAATTATTGAACGTGAAAATAATTGGTTAAGGTTATCTACTTTTGGTAAACCATTAGTAGAGTATTATTCATGGGCGATACCATGTGATAAAGTCTTAGATCTTTTCCTTTACTTTTCACCTATCATTGAAATTGGTGCAGGAAAAGGATATTGGGCGTATCTATTGAAGAAGAAGTTTGGTGATAAACTGAAAATACGTTGTTTTGACCGTCATCCAAATTTTCGTCATTCATGGACGATGGTTGAAGCTGGAACTCCATCGAGTATCTTCCAAAGACAAGATATTATTGATGCTAATCCAGAGTTTAAGACTCTTTTCTTATCTTATCCTGATGAAGATAGTGAGTTAGGAAGTGAATGTTTATCGTATTTTCAAGGCGATTATATTATTCATGTAGGGGAATTGATTACAACAGGTAGTTTTGCAAGGCAACCGCAAACGGCTTTCGGTCGAACTACAACGGGATCGTTTCAAGTTGAGCTGATGGAAAAGTTTCATTGTATCGGGAGTATTCCTCTTCCAAATTTACCATTTTGTAACGATCATTTAACAATATGGAAAAGAACTCAATGGATATTAGGGCGAGGACATTACGTGAAACATGTTTTGCAGGCTGGCGCGAGTTTATACAACCAAAATGAAGGTAAGGTCGAGGAAGAAGAGGATGAAGTTGAATACGAAAATGAT
>VFQN01006920.1_pt1 | contig 12563 bp, 12 predicted proteins | sample 3512371 | NCBI WGS metagenome assembly VFQN01 (sample SAMN10412370, study PRJNA504923) | tailings metagenome | isolation source: Replicate 2 from Balatoc abandoned mine | place: Philippines: Itogon, Benguet | collected 2017-08-28
GCCAGAAGAAGCCGGGCTTCAACTATCTGCTCCTGCCCAAGGACCTCGAGGAAGGTCAGATCGTTCCTGAGTTAGCGCCGAAAGGCGACGAGATCACCATCCTCAAAACCACCGACAGCGCCCTGACCGGCACCAATCTCAGGCTCATCCTGCACAATATGGGCATCAAGGATGTGGTCTGCGTCGGCATCTTCACGGACCAGTGCGTGTCCTCGACGGTGCGCAGCCTGGCCGACGAGAGTTTCGGCGTCGTGGTCGTCGACGACTGCTGCGCGGCTGCCACGATGGAACTCCACGAGCGCGAGCTCGAGATCATCAACATGATCTACTGCCACGTGGTCAGCAGCGACGAGCTGTCGGGGTTCTTCGCGGAGAGGTGAGTTCGGACGCGGCGGACCGAAGCCGGCAATTCCGTTGGAGATGACAATGCCCAGCCTCTACGAACGCGATCTCAGGTCCCTCTCCCGCCTCTCCCAGCTGCGTTTCTTCCCGCAGGCCGTCGTAGGCGGCAACGGCTCCTACCTTACGTCCGACGACGAACGAAGGTTGCTCGACTTCTCCGCATCCTGGGGTGCTGCGAGCCTCGGTCATGCGCACCCCGCCGTCCGAGACGCCGTCTCGCGGGCGCTTGCCGACCAGGCCGGCGCGAGCCATTTGTCGAGCGCCAACCTGCCGGCGGTCGAGCTGGCGGAAAAGCTGCTGTCGATCGTGCCGCGACGCGCAGCCGGTCGTGTCTGGCTCGGCCATTCGGGTTCCGACGCCAACGAGACCGTCGCGCGCGTGGTGGTCGCAGCGACGGGCCGGCCGCGCATCCTGGCATTCAAGGGCGCCTATCACGGCGGCACGACCGGCTCGATGGCTGTTTCTGGCCACCCGGTTCAGCAAGGGGTGCCTAAGGCGCCTGGACTCACTCTGATCCCCTACCCCAATCCCTACCGTGACGGCGGCACCGAGGAAGCCGCGAATACTGCGCTCGCCGAGCTCGAAAGCCTGCTTGCCGGTCCAGTCCCGCCGAACGAGGTGGCGGCGCTCTTCCTCGAGCCTATCCAGTCCGACGGCGGCATGGTGGTTCCACCGGAAGACTATTTCCGGCGGATCGAGGCGATCTGCCGCCGGCACGGCATCCTGATCGTCTCCGACGAAGTAAAGGTCGGGCTTGGACGCAGCGGGCGGCTCAACGCCTTCGAGCACCTCGGCATCGAGCCCGATATCGTGGTCTTCGGCAAGGGGCTCGGAGGAGGTCTGCCGATTTCGGCGGCGGTCGGACCGGAAGCGATCATGAATCACAGTCCCGCATTTTCGTTCCAGACCGTGCACGGCAATCCGGTCTGTGCCGCCGCGGCGCTGGCCGTCCTCGGGACGATCGAGCGTGAAGACCTCGCCGGTAACGCCGCCGAGGTCGGCCGCCACCTGATGCAGGAGTTGGAGCGGCTCAAGCAGAAACACGCTCTGGTCGGCGACATCAGGGGGCGCGGCCTCGCGATCGGCGTTGAACTGGTCACCGACCGGGCGTCGAAGAACCCCGCCAAACAGGAAACCGCGTTCACCGCCTACCGCGCCTTCGAGCTCGGCCTTGTGCTCTATTATGTGGGCGTATCCTCGAACGTGCTGGAGTTTACGCCGCCGCTGACGTTGACAAAGGAAGAGGCATCGGCCGGCGTGGCGCTGCTCGACCAGGCACTGACGGATGTGGCTTCCGGGAAGATCGACCAGGCCGCGCTCTCGAATTTCGCGGGTTGGTGAGGCCGGTGAATAGCTGAAGAAGCGGAAGGAAGTTCCACTCCTCCAGCCCCGACCGATTTCTTCTTACCGCCTCTACGCGTCGAGGATCGGGACGAAGCCGCCATGGACCCGCCGCTTCTCGTCATAGGGCACGGCGTCCGGATCCGGATACATGCGCGGGTCGGCGATCACCTTCTCCCATCCGGCATCACGAGCCGCCTTCGACGGCCATTCGATCCACGAGAAGGTGACCTTCTCGTCGCCCGTGGCCTGGACGGCGCCCTTGTAGTCGGTGACCTTGCCGTCGGGGACATTGTCGCCCCAGGCATCGACCACCCGCGTGGCGCCGTGCTCGATCAGGACCGCTGATATCCTGGTGTCGAGGTCGCGGTACTCTTCCTTCCTGGAGGCAGGAACCGGCATCAGGGAACCGTCGACATACCCCATCTTGCCCCCGGCATCCCTGATGCTGAGGGGGGTGAAGCCGCCATAGATCATCCGCTTGCCGTCGAAAGGCATGCCCGCCCCGATCGCCTGCATGCGCGGGTCGTTCATCGCCTTTTCGTAGGCGGCGTCGGCCGCTTCCTTGGAGGGATATTCGTACCAGGAGAACACGATGACCTCATCCGGCTTCGCCTTAACCGCACGTCTGAAATCAGTGATTTTGCCGTCGGGAACGTCGTCTCCCCATGCCTCGACGATGCGGGTCGCACCACACTCCTTGAACAGCGCCGCGGCGGCGGTGGAATGCTCGATATAGGCGTCCTTGTTCGCCCCTGGCACCGCAATGACGAAACCTTCGACATAGGTCATAGCTTTCTCCTCTTTTGCGGGCCTGTCTTCCTGTGCTTGCAAGGCCCTCACACCAATGACGACGCCGACAGGCGAAAAGATTCTTCCTGGCACGAGAATCTTTTCGGGGCCGTCGTGCGTCTTCAGGACAGGTCGACAACGGACAGGAGCAAGACGATGAACTACGCTGTCATTCGTTATGGGGTGAAGGAAACAGATATTGCGGAGAACCGTGCCTTGATCGCCAAGGTGTTCCAGGAACTGGAGGTAACCGCGCCCGAGGGACTACAGTACCTCGTGCTCGAACTGGATGACCGGGAATTCGTCCACATCGTCGGCACGCCGGAAGGCAACGAGGTCTCTCCATTGCCTGGGCTGGCGGCCTTCAAGGCGTTTACGGAAAACCACGCAGACCGACGCTCGACTGCGATCAGCCGGTCGCCGGCCCGCATCCTCGGCGACTATCGGATGCTTGCCGCTGCCGGCAAGCGGACCTAGACGATGATGCTCGACAGAGATGGAGCGTTGCTGGAGCTTATGAACGCGAGCCCTCGGAAACTCGACCGACCGGCCTTGGAAGCGATGCTGGCCGGTCTTCGCCCAAGGCTGCATCGCTACTGCGCCCGCATGTCAGGATCGGTGATCGACGGCGAGGACATCGTGCAGGAGACGTTTCTTAAGGCGCTGAATGCCCTCGACGACAGCTTGACGGTAGATCGGCCGGAACAATGGCTGTTTCGGATCGCCCACAATGCCGCCCAGGATTATCTGCGTCGCCGCAACCGGGAAAGATCGCGTATGAGCGAGGCCGACATGACCGCCATCGAAGATCCGTCCGGCCACGCCGACGCCAGGCACGTCGTTCGAACCGGCCTCAGGACCTTCATGCATCTGCCGGTCGCCCAGCGTAGTGCCGTCATTCTTGTCGACGTGCTGGGCCTCAGCATTCACGAGACCTGCGACGTCACCGGCGCGACACTCGCCGCGACCAAGGCGGCGCTGCATCGTGGCCGGAATCAACTCCGGTTGCTTGCGGAGGAGCCGGCTGAGACCACTAGGCCGGCACTCGATGCCGAAGACGAGCGGCGGCTTCGTCGCTACGTCGATCTCTTCAATGCGCGCGATTTCGACGCCGTGCGCGCGCTCGTCGCCGAAGACATCCAGCTCGAAGTCGTCAACCGCACCCGCATGCGCGGCAAAGCGGAAGTGTCCAACTATTTCGGCAATTACGATCGAGCACGGGATTGGGCCCTCTCCCTCGGCTTCGTCGATGGCAGGCCCGCCATCCTCGTCCACGATCCTTCCGCATCGGACCCGAAGCCTCGCGGCTTCATGCTTCTCGACTGGCTTGGGGACGAGGTCGTGGGTATCAGGGATTTCCGCTACGCGCCCTACTGCCTCGTCGACGCGGATATCCGCCGGCTCGACCGATGAGGCTGTAACAGAGAAGACTGCTCCACGCGGGCGCGATTTTTTCGGCGGCATGTCGATTTCTGGCCGGCCCGAACGTCAATAGGATGAAGGCCGGCATCCATCCGCAATCAAGGATCGGGTTGCCATGTATGTGCCGGTCGCTGTGTTCACGTGAGGGTCATCCATGAATCGGCAGAATCCATATCGCTGGGTCATAGTCGCGGTCGGCGCGCTGATGACCTGCGTCGGCATCGGCGCCATGTTCTCGCTCGCCATCTTCCTCCAGCCCATGTCGGCCGACACCGGCTGGACGCGCGCAGGCATATCGAGCGCGATGACGCTCAACTTCCTGGTGATGGGTGCCGCCGGTTTCGGCTGGGGAGCGGCCAGCGACCGTTTCGGCCCTCGCATCGTCGTGCTGGCCGGATCGCTGCTCCTGGGCCTCGCTTTGGTCCTGGCGAGCCGGGCGACCACATTGGCGAGTTTCCAGCTCGTCTACGGCATCCTCGTGGGGATGGCTGCCGGCGCCTTCTTCGCACCGATGATCGCGGCCACGACCGGCTGGTTCGACACCAATCGCGGCCTCGCCGTCTCACTCGTGTCGGCCGGGATGGGCGTCGCACCGGTGACCGTTTCCCCCTTCGCGGCCTGGCTCGTCGAGACCTATGACTGGCGAGCGGCCATGCTGATCATCGGCGTCGCCACCTGGGTGCTTCTCGTGCCCGCAGCGCTGTTTGTCCGTAGGCCGCCCATTGCATCGCAGGCACAAATGGGGCTGAGCCACCTTCCCGCGGAGATGGATGGCGGCATGCCGGCGGCCAGGGCCTTTCGCACGCCGCAATTCGCAATCCTGGCGGTCACCTTCTTCCTCTGCTGTGCCGCACATTCGGGACCGATCTTTCACATGGTCAGCTACGCCATCAGTTGCGGCATCCCGACCATGGCAGCCGTCAGCATTTACGGCGTCGAAGGTCTGGCTGGCCTCGGCGGCCGTCTGCTGCTCGGCGTTCTGGCGGACAGGCTCGGCGTGAAGCTTGTGCTGGTGGCAGGGCTTCTCGTCCAGGCTGTGGTGATCGGCATGTATCTGTTCGTCAGCCAGCTCGGACAGTTCTATCTGCTCGCCATCGTCTTCGGCACGGCCTATGGCGGCGTCATGCCGCTCTATGCGGTGCTGGCGCGCGAGTATTTCGGCCAGCGGGCCATGGGCGCGGTGTTCGGCGCCGCGACGATGGCGTCCAGCATCGGCATGGCGCTTGGGCCCTGGAGCGGCGGCTGGGTGTTCGACACTTTCGGCGTCTACGACTGGCTCTTCATCGGCTCGTTGTGCATCGGCTTCGCCGCCGCGGCGATCGCGCTGGCCTTCCCGCCGTTCCCGTCGAAGCGCGAGCAATTGCAGCCGGCGTGAACGCCCCGCACGCGGGTCTAGGACAGACTGAGGTGCTGTTCCTTGCGGCGACTTGGTGCCGCGGCGACTCGCACCAACGGTTCCGGCGCAATCGCCGAAAACGCGTGTGAGGCGGCCCCGAGTACCGTTCGGATCAGCGACCGCCTTTCGCCGCGAGATAGTCGACCAATTCGCGGGCAAAGGCGGGAAGGTCGGCGAGCCTTTGCACACAGATCTTCAGCTCCCTGACAGCCCACGCGTCATTGAGCGAAACGATCGCGATATAGTGGCTGGCCGCCAGTCGTTCGGCAACCATTCCGGGCAGGACACCGATGCCCACGCCTGCCTCGACCATGCGGCACAGGGCTTCGAAACTCGACACCTTTATACGGATGTTGAGGCTCTTGCCCATGTTTCCGGTGATCCGGTCGAGAAAGCCGTGAATGGCGCTGCCGCGCTGCAGGGAAACGAAATTGAAAGGTAGCATTTCTGCGAAGTCGACGCTGCCGCGACCGGCGAAAGGATGTGTGCTGGGCACGGCGACGACCAGCCGATCCTCCTCATACGGGATGACCTCGAGCCCGTCGGTCTGGACATTGCCCGCCAGTATGCCGATGTCGACGTTCCCTTCCGCAACGGCCCGGGCGATCTCGGGGCTCAGCCTTTCTTCGAGGTCGACATCCACCTGTGGATGGGATGCCAGGAAGTGGCCGAGCGCTGACGGCAGCACTCCGGTGATGGCGGTGGTGTTGGCGAAGATGCGGACCTGTCCTTTCAACCCTCGGGAGAAGGTCTGCAGGTCGCCGTGAAGCCGCTCCAGTTCCTGAAAGACACGCAAGGCATGAGTAAGCAGCGCGTCTCCGGCCGGCGTCAGCGAAATGCCCTGGCTCTTGCGGATGAACAGCTGCGTATCCAATGCCTCCTCGAGGCTCTTCATTCGCATACTCGCGGCGCCGACCGAAAGGTTCGAACGTTCCGCGCCGCGCGTCAGATTGGCCGCCTCCGCTATGTTCGCGAAGAGGCGCAGATCGACCAGGTCGTAGCGAAGGCTGGTCATGGTTGCTCCCTGTCGGCACCGCGTTCAAAGCGGCTGAAGTCCCGGTTTCGGAATAACGAATTGCGGCGTCTGCCGCCACATGCTCGACTGCAGTTACCAACCATCCAAGGGCGATTTTCCAATGAAGCCTTCACCGAGCGCCGAGCTTGCCTCCTTTGCGGCCATGCTGCGTTATGAGGACATTCCGGCCGAGGTCGGGGCGCGTGCCATAGACCTCTTCGTCGACTGGGTCGGCTCCGCCCTCGCTGGAAAAGGAACCCGACCGATCGAAACCATCGCGGCCTTTGCCCGGGCGATGGGCCCGGCCTCGGGGCCATGCGAGGTTCTCGCCGATCGCAGCACGACTTCGCCTCTCTTCGCCGCGCTGGTCAATGGTGCGTCCTCCCACATTGCCGAACAGGACGACGTCCACAACGGCTCCGTCTTCCATCCGGCGGCCGTTGTGTTCCCGGCCGCCCTTGCATTGGCTCAGGCAACGAACGCCTCGGGCCGCGAATTCATCGCGGCCGTGACCGCGGGTTACGAGGTCGGCATCCGCATCGGCGAGTTCCTGGGGCGCTCGCATTACAGGATCTTCCATACCACCGGTACGGCGGGGACCTTGGCAGCGGCGGCAGCCGCAGGCCGGCTGCTCGGCCTGTCCGCCGAACAGATGCTCGACGCCTTCGGGTCGGCCGGCACCCAGGCCGCCGGTCTCTGGGAGTTCCTGCGCGACGCGGCCGATTCGAAACCCCTGCATACGGGAAAGGCGGCCGCCAACGGCCTCATCGCCGCCTGGCTCGCCCGCGACGGTTTCACCGGCGCCAGGCAAATTCTGGAGGGCAAGCAGGGGCTGGCTGCCGGCATGTCGAGCGACGCCGATCCGGCCAGGCTGACGGACCGCCTCGGCAGCCGCTGGGCGCTCGCCGAAACCTCTTTCAAGTTCCATGCTTCCTGCCGCCATACCCATCCGGCGGCAGATGCCCTGCTCAAGGCCATGCAGGACAACAGCCTTTCGATCGGCGACATCACCGACGTCACCGCTCTTGTCCATCAGGGTGCGATCGACGTGCTCGGCCCGGTCGTCGATCCCGTCACCGTGCATCAGGCCAAATTCTCGATGGGCACGACGCTGGGTCTGGTCGCTGCCTATGGCCGCGCCGGAATGAACGAATTCGAGAAGGGTTATGACGATCCGGCCGTCGTGGCCTTCCGCAAACATGTGACCATGAAGCTCGACCCTGAGATCGACGCCGCCTACCCCGCCCGCTGGATCGGCAAAGTTGCGGTCGAAACGCGGGACGGCCGCCTGGTCGAGGCACGCGTGGACGAACCGAAGGGCGATCCCGGCAACACGCTCAGCCGGACGGAAATCGAAGCGAAGGTCGCAGGGCTCGCAGCCTTCAGCCATGCGGCTGACGAAGCCGAAGTCGGCGCGACGCTGCCGCGTCTCTGGGCCATCGCCGACGCCAACCAGATCGGCCGGCTGATGCCGGTGAAGGAGAAGCCATGACCATCGGCGATTTCGACCAGGGCGAGGAGATCGCCACGATCCGTGAGAATGTGCGCAGGCTCTGCGAGACCTTTCCTGGCGAGTATTGGCGCGACCTCGACCGCGAGGCCGCCTATCCGACGGAATTCGTCAAGGCCTTGTCGGATGCCGGATTTCTTTCCGTTCTGATCCCCGAAGCCTATGGCGGTTCGGGCCTGCCGCTGTCGGCCGCGGCCGCCATCCTGGAGGAAGTCCAGAAGGCGGGAGCCAATGGCGGGGCCTGCCACGCCCAGATGTACATCATGGGCGCCCTGCTTCGGCATGGCAGCGAAGAGCAAAAGCAGAAGTATTTGCCCCGTATCGCGTCGGGCGAACTGCGGCTTCAGGCCTTCGGCGTCACAGAACCGAGCAGCGGCACCGATACGAGCTCGATCAAGACCTTCGCACGCCGCGAGGGCGACCACTATGTGGTCAACGGTCAGAAGGTCTGGACCTCGCGCGCCGAGCATTCTGACCTGATGCTGCTGCTCGCCCGGACCACGCCCAAGGAACAGGTCGCCAAGCGCACGGACGGGCTTTCCGTCTTCATCGTCGACATGCAGGCGGCGAAGCGGGCCGGGATGTCGATCAAACCGATCCGCACCATGATGAACCACGCGACGACAGAGGTGTTCTTCGACAATGTCGTGGTGCCGTCAGAAAACCTCATCGGCCAGGAAGGTAAGGGCTTTCGTTACATCCTTTCCGGCATGAATGCGGAGCGCATCCTGATCGCGGCCGAATGTGTCGGCGACGCCAAATGGTTCCTGGAGAAAGCGTCGGCCTATGCCAAGGAACGTGTCGTCTTCGGCCGTCCGATCGGTCAGAATCAGGGGATTCAGTTCCCGATCGCCAAGGCTTATGCGCAGATGCGGGCGACAGAGTTGATGGTGCACCAGGCTGCGGCGCTGTTCGAGGCCGGCAAGGATTGCGGTGAACAGGCCAATATGGCGAAGATGCTTGCCGCCGAGGCCTCCTGGGCGGCAGCCGAAGCCTGCGTGCAGACACATGGCGGCTTCGGCTTCGCGGAAGAATACGACGTCGAACGCAAGTTCCGCGAGACACGGCTCTACCAGGTGGCGCCGATCTCGACCAATCTCATCTTGAGCTACATCGCCGAGCATGTGCTCGGCATGCCCCGCTCCTATTGAGGAGAAGCGGATGCTGCCGCTCGAAGGACTGCTCGTCGTGGCGATCGAACAGGCTGTCGCAGCGCCGGTCTGCACGGTCAGGCTGGCCGACGCCGGTGCCCGCGTCATCAAGATCGAGCGCGCCGAGGGCGAAACCGCGCGCCATTACGACAAGGCCGTCCACGGTACCAGCGCCTATTTCGCCTGGCTCAATAGAGGCAAGGAAAGCGCCGTGCTCGACGTCAAGGACGCCGCGGACCGGGCGCTCGTCGAGCGCATGGTGGCGAAGGCCGACGTCTTCGTGCAGAATCTCGCGCCCGGCGCCGCGGCGAGGCTTGGTCTCGGCTCGGCCGATCTGGTCAAGCGTTATCCCCGGCTGATCGCCGTCGACATCGTAGGTTACGCGCAGGACAGCACATATCGCGACATGCGCGCCTATGACATGCTCATCCAGGCCGAGAGCGGCATCTGCGCGGTCACCGGCACCGAGCACGAAGCGGTCAAGGTCGGCGTCTCCATGGCCGATGTCGGAGCCGGCACGAGCGCTCACGCGGCCGTTCTCGAAGCACTCATCGAACGTGGCCGGTCCGGCAAGGGCAAGGTAATCGAGATCGCCATGTTCGACGCGATGGCAGACCTGATGAGCGTGCCGCTGCTTCATCACGACTATGCTGGCAGGGAAACGCCAAGGGTCGGCCTCGCCCATGCCGCCATCTGTCCCTACGGCCGGGTCGCATGTGCCGACGGCGAAGTCGTGGTTGTCGTTCAGAATCCCGGCGAATGGCGGCGTTTCTGCGAAGGCGTGCTGGAGCGCCGCGATCTGATCGAGGACGGCCGTTTTCTCGACAACCCGTCCCGTGTCCGGAACCGCGAGGCTCTTTCAGCGATCATGGCGGAAATCTTCACGCCGCTGCCGCGCAAGGAACTGATCGGCCGGCTCGAAGCGAACAAGCTCGCCTGGTCGAATGTTTCGACCGTCGCGGATCTCTCGGCGCATCCGGCGCTGCGCCGCGTCGCGGTGGAAACGCCAGGTGGTGTCATGAACGGTGTCGGCTCGCCGCTGCGACGCGACATAAAGGGCGGCGCGGTGCCGGCGCTGGGCGCCCACACCGATGCCATCCGCGGAGAGTTCAGGGAGTAGGCCATGGCCGGGATCGACGTTGAGAGACTGCAGGGCTGGATCGGCCGCACCGAGACAGCCCAGGACACGATCACGCCCAGGCTCGTCCGTGAGTTCCGTGCAACGCTGGGCAGCAACGCGCTTGAACGCACCGACATCGCGCCGCCCGCGATCCACTGGTGTCTCGCCCCCGCCGCGCTTCCGCCCGAAAAGCTCGGTCGCGACGGACACCCCGAAAAGGGCGGCTTCCTTCCCCCCGTGCCGCTGCCCCGGCGCATGTGGGCCGGCGGGCGCATCGCCTTCCATCGGCCGCTGCTCGAAGGCGATGAGGTGACGCGGACGTCGCGGATCGCCGATGTCACCGCCAAATCGGGCAGGAGCGGAGACCTGGTCTTTGTCACGGTCGAACACGAATTCTCGACCGAGCGAGGCCTCGCCGTGCGCGAGGAACAGGATATCGTCTATCGCGAGGATCAGGCCGCCGGCATCGCGCCCGCGCAGGCTGACGAGCCTGCCGGCGCACATCACGTCACAGTCGAGGCGACCACGACGCTGCTGTTCCGTTATTCCGCCCTCACCTTCAACGGCCACCGCATTCACTACGACGTCGACTATGCCCGGGAGGTCGAGAACTATGCCGGGCTTGTCGTTCACGGCCCTTTGCAGGCGACCTTGATGCTGCATCTGGCCGCCAAGCTGAACGGCGACACATGCCCTGCCCGCTTCAGCTATCGCGGCATGGCGCCGCTCCTCGCCGGCGCGCCGTTCAGCGTCAACGCCGACAATGATGGTCTTTCGCTCTGGACGGCGAACGATACCGGGCAGGTCGCGATGCGCGCCTCATGCGAGCGCTGAAAGGGCAACTTCCCGGGTATTCAAGTTTCCATCCGCCGAGCAGCAGCCGATACCGTTGCCCCGCATCCGTGCTATGATCGCCATGGGTGCGGGTCGGCTGCAGCGCGCTGTTGCGCGCCTGAAACGTTCCGGCCTCGCTGTTATGAAGGAGGCCGAGATGGCTGCAATTCCTCCCGTGTGCGACTTCGGTTGGCCGGCGATCGACGCCGTCCTTCCCGGCATCGACGGTCGGGATCATTCGATCCTTGGGCAAGCCGGGCCAAACGGCCTCGTGGTGGCCTTCATCTGCAACCACTGCCCCTATGTGAAGGCAGTGATCGGACGCATCGTCCGCGACGCGACCGACCTCAGGGCCGAGGGCGTCGGCTTCGTGGCGATCAATTCCAATGACGCTCACGCCTATCCCGAGGATTCCTTCGACAATATGAAGAGCTTCGCGGCCGAGCACCACTTCCCCTTCCACTATCTCCATGACGAGATGCAGAAGACGGCGCGCACTTACGGCGCCGCCTGCACGCCCGATTTCTTCGGCTTCAACCGCGAGTTCAAGTTGCAGTATCGCGGCCGGTTGGACGCCTCGCGCAAGGAGGCGGGTCCGGCCGACCTCCGTCGTGACCTGTTCGAGGCGATGAAGGAAGTAGCCAGGATCGGCAAAGGACCGGCCGACCAGATCGCATCGATCGGATGTTCCATCAAATGGAAGGAACGCGAGTTGCATTGACGGGCGTGCCGCCATGGCCGCCCGCCGACAATGCGATGTCGATCGCTTCTACGGATGCTGCTTCAGATAGGCGATGACGTTCGCGATCTCGTCGTCCTTCTTCAGGCCCGGAAACGCCATTTTCGTGCCCTTCACCATCGCTTTGGGGTCCTTGAGATATTCGGTCAGCTTGGCCTCGTCCCAGACGAGACCGCCCTTGCCGGCATCAATCATGGCTTGCGAGTATTTGAAGTCGGGATGGGTGCCGGCGGTGCGGCCGATGACGCCCTTGAGCGACGGGCCGACCTTGTTCGTGTCCTGGTCGGCAACGTGGCAAGCCTTGCATTTGTTGAAGACCTTTTCACCCGCGGCGGCGTCCTGCGCATGGGATTGCCCTGCAGCAAGCGATGCAACTGAGATGGCGGCAAAGAATGCGATCATACGCATGACGTTTCCTCATCTGTCGTCGAGGGTCCCCGGACGACTTGGCCCATGCCGATGCTTCGATCCCGCCGGCATGTGCGTTGACGCGGGAGAGCGGAATGTCCGTTCTTCCGGGAGGAATTGCGGCGCCCGCATTTCGCGTGAAGCTAGAAGCGCCCTAGAGGAAGTCAACGGCGCCAAGATGCCGCGGACACAAGGAAAATACACCTTTGACAATGACATAGCAGCTTCGCAGTATATCGCCTCTTGCGAGGAAGGCGGCACGTCGTAGCGCATACGATCCAAGCTGATGCGTGACGACCTTGGACTGCGCGTCAAGGCGACCCGAGACCCCGGCGCCCCCGTGCTTGCCTCCCCGTTGCAACCTCAGAAGGAGCCCAGCTGATGAGCACGGAAAACGCACGCAACCTGAGAAAAGCCCCGCTCGCGACGCCGG
>VFQN01006921.1_pt1 | contig 12560 bp, 19 predicted proteins | sample 3512371 | NCBI WGS metagenome assembly VFQN01 (sample SAMN10412370, study PRJNA504923) | tailings metagenome | isolation source: Replicate 2 from Balatoc abandoned mine | place: Philippines: Itogon, Benguet | collected 2017-08-28
GGTGGGAAACCCCGTGTCCTTGATTGCCGGGACCAGCTCTGTTTCCCGAGCGGGAATGGGCTGGGCTCTGGAAGGGACCAAACTGTAAATCCATACCATACGCAGTGCGAAGTGCGAGTCTATATGGTTGGGCATTACACTGTATGTACCGGTATGTCGACCAGTGCAGAGGTACCGTATGCGTGGAGTGTTGTCGGAGGAAGGCATGTCACTCTGGCGTCACCACATCATGGGCACCTCTCTCTGCTTTGTGCAACTGTGCTATGGCCTAAGTAGGGTAAGGCCAGGAATTCATGCGGCACAAGGGCTGAGACACCCTAAGTGGAGCCGCCCAGTGTGCTTTGGCATCCTGCCATCATGCGCACATGTTGACCAGAACACCTCCTAGCCCCCCGCCTCTCCCCGCCCATGATGTGCTCGTCGCACCTCCCAGTTTGGCTTCCTGACACCCTGAGCACCGCTCCACATGACAGCAAACAAACGTACCAGGGCCAGTGTGATTGTCATGCTGCAACTATTCTGTTACGTGACCGCTTGCCTCAAAACGACGGCAATGAAGCCCATATCAACTCCCACATACATGCGTTCACTCACTGTCCTCGACCCAAGGCTTCAACCCGTTGCCCTCGATCTAGACAGATCCACCTCACTGTAAGCATTCCACCACCAGCCCTATCACGTCACTGCTCCAGCACCTGCCCTGGATGCTGCTGTTGCAGCAGCTGGTGACAGGTGCTCCCTGACCCATTGCCGGGACCTCAGGTCCGCCTGGCGGATGGGCTCGGGTATGCGGTGGCGGCAGCAGCGGCGGACCAGCTCCACCGATGTTGACAGTGACAGGCGGTGACCTGCGATGCAGCACATGGCACGATGCGGTATTCTAAATGGCGTTGAGTTTAACACTGCACACGCACTGGGAATCAGCTAGCGACAGTAGCCGAGAAGGTCGCTACATCAATTTCCACCTCCTGTATCAGCTCCCCCTGACCGTAACCCACGCACCGATGCTGATATAAATGGGCTTCTTTGTAGCTCCTGGGCATAGCGCCACGCCATGCACTGCCCCGCTCGTGCCGACGAGGGGCACCTGCACGTCTCTCGGCGCAGAGGCAGCAGCACCACCAGCGGCACCCTTGGGACCAGCTGCGCCCCGACTGCCTCCTGCGTCCGCATGCACCCCGGATGGGCCACCTCCTGCACTGGCTGCCTCCCTTTGCGCTGCTTCAGCGGCCTCCTGCATCCCAGCCGTGGCACAGTGTCCATGTGGTGAGGCCAGGATGCACAGTAACAACCGGCGGCACATCCCAGCGGCAGGAGACCAAACAGGGCGGACATCCTCAACTCCTGGAACCACAGCGCACGCAAAAGAACGGCTCGCCCGCTGCCGCTGACCAAGTAAGGGCAACAGGGCGGCGAATGCGCTACTGCCGCCTCTACTGCTGACACAAACCCTCCACACCGCTTTGCGGAGCAGTAGCCCTGCCGGCAGCGGATCTCCGTGGAAGTTTACACCAGACGAAAAAACCACACGCCGAGGCGCCTTGCACGGAACTTGGTCTTGCCGGCGTTGTTGACATGTCCGTCTTCGGCTCCGTGGAAGTGAGACATGTGTGACGAGCCTGAGTGCGTTGGCTGCATCCTGACACCACGTGCGGCCGGCCTTCCCCTGCCCGGGTACCCGCCCCTCCCCTGCTGCCCCACCCGCACGTCGGACCTGTCCAGCAGATTACTGGCCCGCTGCTGTCGCGTCCAGCAACTACCCCTACCTTCTGTGACGAGCACCCAACAGCCCATTCGCATTGCGGACCCTTTTCCCCAGCCGTCCAAAACGGAAACACCTGGTTCCAAGACCTTAACTAGCCAACTGCACGCCCCCAGCAGCGCGCCTACACAAGCCACGTGTCCAGCCCTCACCTGGCTTTCCCCACCCACCTGCAGCTGGCGACGCACGTGGAACCTGTCCAGGCCGTCCACCACCAGCAGGTTCTTGGCCACGCCCACGGCCGGGTAGCCGCACACCACACCAACCTGGGTCCGTGGGTTGAGGCGTGAGGTGTGCACGGCTTGGGGCCACAAATATCTGGGCCTGCGCGAGCCAGGCTCTGCACACGCTGCATAATGACGAGTGCCTGACCACCATCCACACGTAAATTGCAATTCGCGGGTGCCGCTGATTGATGTGGATGCGTCGCATGTCAGACGTCGCAACCCGATGTGCCAGGTGCGTGGGGGCTCTGCTTACGTGGCAGGCGCTGCCGCAGCCACGCGGGTGCAGCACGCCGCAGCCGTCTACCAGCAGGACCTGAGAGCAGGGGGCAGCGGGCAGCAGTGGATTCTGCGCTGACCTGAGAGAGCAAGAGCAAGAGACCAGGCAGGTGCCGGGTCAAGCAAAGTGCCGTAGCTTGAGCGGCCACCTGGGAGGGAGTAGTAGCCAATTTACAGCTGCAAGCCTTCTGCTGCAAAGGGTTGGGGGCAGCCATCACCTGGTGCACTGTCAGCAGCAACACACTCCGTTGAGCATGCGAAGCCCCTGGCGCAGCTTCGCTCATTATGGCATCGGCAGGAGCAACTGTGGCAAGTAAGCCGGCCCAGTCTGGGGCTTTGAAGCCGCTACTGCTGTCCCACCACCGAAACGGCTTGCCCTCCACTGCCGCACTGTGCAGAGAGCCCCGCACGTTGCGTACCGGATAACTCAAGCATACATTATCTAGGTCTTGTACCCGGCACAGGTGTACGGTGGTCTTCCCACCTGGGGATTGTACGGCGTGTCCTGTGCACGTGTCAGCAGCTTGCCGTACGCGTCCGCCTCCCGGAAGCCCAGGAATCCCGCCTGGTAGAGGATATCGCACGATGCGTGTGGGAACAATGTAGGGCGTCCGGGAAGTCCTGAGAACTGTCCGCAAACAGCAACAAACATAGTAAGCGAGGCGAAAGCGAGCAGATGACGGACACGATCTCACCTGGTAGGGGATGCTGAGGTCCACAGGCTCGAAGTCCTCATACACCACGTTTAGGTCCTGCATACGGATGGGACCAGCCACCCATGTCCTCAAGTGCAGCTACCGGCCAGTGTGTAGTAGGATGAGGTACAGGGATGTACGGAATGCGCAAGTGCCAAGTGTACGATATCGGTCAGCGTGCTGTGCAGTGGAGTACCGCACGGCCACCAGGGCCCAAGGTAAGGGAGACAGTGTGGTGGAGGCACAGGAACAAAGACTACAGCCAAAGACCATAGTCGTGCTTGGATATGAGCTGATACCTTGACTTTGTTGCACTTCGCAAAGCCGTACATTATAACAGCAAAACAGGGGGGCACGGACAGGTTTGGACGGCTGCCGCCACCGTGATCCAACGCACAGTACATCTGCCACCTGCACTGGCACCTCTCTCGCGGGGTGCAGTACGGTAGCTCGCTACGCGTACTTCCGTGTCTGGCAGCACACGCGCCCACGCCCCTTTACGACCGCATGCCAAAACCCAACGACTTGGTCCCCCTGCCCCCTCCCCGGCCCCCCGCACCGGGTAGCTCACGACCACCAGAGCCGCGACCCCAGGCCCGGTGGCTCCCGGCTCGTGCTGCGCCGACCTGCGCAGGCCATGGGCACCTTGCGTGCATCAGGCAGCCGCATGTACACACAAGCATGTACGACCAGCCTGCTGTGGTGAGGTCTTGCTACCGTAGTGACAGTGTTCTTGCGTCCGATGCATGCACCGTAACCCAGGAGCAAGGACCCCGATGCGCATGCCTGCACCCTTGTGAACGGGCAGGTACACACTGCTGATCCTTGTGCGCGAGGAACGGTACGCGGCGTGCGAAGTTGTCGCCAAGGCCAGGTGTCTCGGGTCGGGTGCGCTATGCCACAGGTCCCTCACTCGTGCAGAGCGCTCACAGGCCCATGGGTCGGTGCTGGGCGCCTTTGGCCTCAAGGACAAGACCCCGCCTACTGATGCTGGCTCACGAGTCTGCATCGTCGGAAGTTGCTGACGGGCTCTCCACGAAGGAGATGTCTAAGCCACCAACCCTCTCCAACTGTACTGCGGGGTAAGGCAGGGGAATGATATGTGTCCCCTGGGTGCCACGAAACCAGGCCCTGCTGTGAATCAGTGTCACTAGTAACGCGTACCCTTGGTGGCGAGCCATCATATTCTGCTTCATCTACGCGCCATGGAACGTCGTCTGTGTTGATGATGCGTGCGGCTATGTGTTGCTGCTGCCTGCAGGCACCGCGAGGAAGTGAGCACTTGTAGCACAGGAGGTACCGAGGTAAAAGCGCGCCATTAAGATAGAATTCCGTTCCGTACGGCATCATGTTTACTATATTTAATAGCTTGTCTCATTATCACAAAGAACGACATGGTCCATGTGCAAAACGTGCGAAGATGGAGGAGTGAGTGGACAGCCCCTACAGCCCTACAAGCGCCTCACAATCAAGCCAAAAACAACCTACTTGATCCAGTCTTCACGATTACCGGACATCGTGGCAATCGCCCAAGCCGTTGCACGTCCACACCAGGTTCGCTAAGCCACGTTTCATGCAGCACCCGTACAAAACTGGCTCCCCGGGGTGACCAAACGCGCAGGCCAGCGTACTGATGCATAAAGGATACTTTTAGTCAGTCACCTGGGTCGCTTGCTGTAGAGCGATTGATTAGTTACTTCCGGGACTGGTTCAATCGCCGCCAGGATGCAGCGCACCCTCGCAAACCGGCAGTGCGTGGTGAGCTTAAGTATCGATAATGAACGAGCCAAAGCGATGATTGGGCCCATAATGCAAATTCTTGGCCTCGGCCTGCGCGCTGGTCGATCGGTACCCTAGTCGCCGTCTTGACCCTTGTGATGCAATGAAAACGCCTTCCAGGCCAGCCGTCGGGCTGCTGCAGCCCGTATTGGTCGGCAACAATGCGTCCGTGTGTCCGCAGGTGAGGTTCTGTATGGTCTTGACGCAGCTGCGCCTCCATGGCGACCGGCACGTGGAACGTGCTAAATAACAATAAGCCTGCTTCACACATTATGCAGTTGCTGCTGGTGGAAAGCCCACTGTGCTGGTGGCTGAGAAGCTGGGCTCCGCTGGTAAGCGTTGCTTTCGGAGATGTCCGCGCAACCGTCGAACCTTGGAACCGCGGCCAAGCAGCCCTAACCAGTTGCCCTGTCAATGCACAGGTATTGACATGCTCAAGGAGACCTGCAATGTTGAGACCGCCTACGGCATGAAGCCTGAGGTAAGGTGCAGCCAGGGTGACTGGCTGTCACACCGGGTCAACTGGTCAAAACTCCACACCAATCCCGACACCTCCGGTTCCCCTACCCCTACAGGAGCTGTGCGTCAAGATCGCCACGGCAGACGCGCTCATCGTGCGCAGTGGCACCAAGGTACGGCTTTGACCATACGGTATGGAAAGCGTTGCGTGCCCCTGGCGCTCCTGACCACATCCCCAGCGAAAGCATCCTAACGACCCTGTTCTGCCGTACTGCTGCTCCCATGCCAGGTCACCCGCGCTGTGTTCGAGGCCGCCAAGGGCCGCTTGAAGGTGGTCGGCCGCGCCGGTGTGGGTGTGGACAACGTGGACCTGGCCGCTGCCACCGAGGTGAGGCCTGCAGCTAACAAACTTTTTACAAAGTGGGGCGCTTTCGTGTGTGATGCTTTTGCAACGATAGGCACCGGTTGCAGCATCTGCAAAAGCCGGTTGAGACACGTTACGCCATTACGGCCTGCTCTCACCACCTGTTGTACGTTGGTCTGTTGCGGGGCCTTCAACATGCCGCCTGCCATGGACGCACCCCCTTACGCCCGCTTTGTCGCCTTGCCCTGTGCCCTGCGCCCCTGCAGTACGGCTGCCTGGTGGTCAACGCCCCCACCGCCAACACCGTGGCCGCCGCCGAGCACGGCATTGCGCTGCTGTGCGCCATGGCCCGCAACGTGTCGCAGGTGAGCCGCAGCGAGGTCCACACGGAGCGTATGGGTGCAAGGGTGTGTATTAGCTTGTCCCCCCGGGTGCTGTTGTGCGCCAGGGCCCAGGTGTGCTGTGCCACAGCTGAGCAGCAAGGAGCTGTCGAATGTGGGCGGGTGTGGGGGTATTTGCTTGCCATCAGTGTGCTGCCAGAGCATAAGTCACGGTGCCAAGAATGGGATGACTGCGCGCACAGCGGAGCGGACGGCAGGCGGGGTAAGGGCATTCGCCCCGCGTACTATCTCGCGACAGCAGGCAGACGCATACGCGCGTGAAGCCGGTAAAACCTGTAACATCCGCGCACAGTAATGTTCAATGTGACAGCATAATCAATTGGCCTTGCCTACCCCAACCGCGTCATTCCTTGCTGCCCCCAGGCCGACGCCTCCATGAAGGCCGGCAAGTGGGACCGCAACACCTACGTGGGCACCAGCATGGTGGGCAAGACCCTGGCCATCTACGGCTTCGGCAAGGTGAGGCAGGCTGCTGAACCACACTGGGGAGTAACAGCCGGGTAGTACGGGATACCGCAATGTTTGTATGGCATCCTCCTGCCCACTTCAACTGGGTTCCACAAGGTGAGTGCGGTTGACACTAGCCGGGGGTTGCAGGAAAGCGAGCAGCGCTGTCACCGCCAACGCCCAGCCTAAGCCTCTGCACCCCACAGATGCTGTCACACGGCGCACTCAGGACCCGGTATACCGCGCGCCACGCACGTGCACCAACATAGCCATGGTACGCCATGATGTCGTGGCCCCACGCACGTGACCCATCGCCCTCCCCCCATGCGCACAGGTCGGTGGCGAGGTTGCCCGCCGCGCCAAGGGCCTGGGCATGACCGTCATCGCCTACGACCCCTACGCCTCCCAGGTGGGGTGGGCGATGCATTGCAGTGTGGACGGTATGCTGTAAATAGGCGCTGTGTGTGCAATGTGTAGCACGGCAGGCGCCTACGACCCGTACGCCTCCCAGGTGGGCAAACGGTGTGGGGGGCGGCGATGTAGGCAGCAAAGGCGTAAGGAGTGGGGCATAGCGCGTTGAGGCACAGCGGGCTTGTGGAACGCGGGTCGGTGGGACGTGGGCCAGGCCGGAGCGGGAGGGGGTCTGGGTCAAGGATGCGGATGGCAAAAGCAGCTGGAGCCCAAGCGGGCGGCAGTGGAAGTGGATCGCGAGCCCTCGTTGAAGTGCATGCCTGGGCAACATGGCCGGTACGGCAGCTGCCGCTCCCGTGCCACCGCGTTACGCTCGGCTTTCGTTTTCTCCACGCCTCGCTCTGCAGGAGAAGGCCGCCGCCCAGGGCGTGACCCTGGTCACCTTCGACGAGGCCCTGGCCCTGGCCGACTTCCACTCCCTGCACATGCCCCTCACCGCCGGCACCAAGGTGCGCCTGGTCCGGAGCGATGCGCCTGCTCGTGCCAGCCTGTCTGTCCGGCGTGCAGTTGGGAGAGGCGTACGTGCAGCGGGCGAGGCCTTCACTGCCCAGTATGGATGGGCTAGCGGTGCTGGGATAAGCGAAGAATCGCCCCGAACATGCGTGTGCGTGCCCAAATGCGCGCTCGTCGCCTGGCGGCTCTTCAAGTCCCACCCGTTGTAAGAGACCCACCGCATGCCGTACGGTACTCTGACGTTCAGCTGGGTGCTATGTGAAGCGCATTTCGCTGGGTCTAGTCCGATTCCCAGCGGTTGCCTGGTGTAAGGCCACTGCATCTCACCGTGCTGCACGTTTACTCACAATCACAGGACCTGTTCGGCGACGCCGCTTTCGCCAAGATCAAGAAGGGCTCCCGCGTCATCAACGTGGCACGTGGCGGCGTGATCAACGAGGACGCGCTGCTGCGCGCGCTGGACGCCAAGATCGTGGCCGGCGCCGCGCTGGACGTGTTCATGGACGAGCCGCCCAAGTTCGACGGTGAGATCGCAAACAGGAAGTTAAGGGGCTGCTGACGGTGTGTACCTCACGAGAACCCAGGGGCAGCACCCATTGGGCACTTTTGTCGCTCCTTCGCAGGTTGACCGCTTGTTCGGCCGGCTTGACCGCGCAAAGGCACACCCTGACCCTGGCCCGTGCAGTCCGCCCGCTGATCGGCCGCCCCGACGTGGTCTGCACACTACCCCTGCGTGTTTGCACCGCTGGATATGCGCTAAGACACATCTTAACCCACCCCTGTGCCCACACACACTTATGCAGGCCACCCCCTGATCGGCCGCCCCGACGTGATCTGCACGCCCCACCTGGGCGCCTCCACCACTGAGGCGCAGGAGGGCGTGGCCATAGAGGTGGTGGAGGCGGTGGTGGACGCGCTGGCGGGCAAGCTGAGCAGCAACGCCGTCAACGCCCCCATGGTGGGTCGACGTGGGTGTGTATCAGCAGTGTGTGGGGTGACATGGTGGTGGGACGCGCGGGCGGGCCAAGTTGAGCAGCAAGGCCTTCAACGCGCCAATGGTGGGGAAGGAGGGGGCTTGTGTATTAGCAGGGTGTAGGTTAGTGCGGAATAGTGGGATACGCGAGGTCAGCCGTAACCCGCGGACGCCCCTTTATGGTAGGTTGACAGCGGGCAGGTGTTATCTAGGTGGGATCATCCATCTGTAGGCCACCTCTGTGGGCGACGTACGTACGTGCGGGAGGCATCGAGAGGTGGTGGAGCAAGGCCGTGTTGGCACTCACGGTGGTGGACGGGGAAGGTAGTCGAGGCGTTCCGGTTTGCGGGACGAGTGCTTGCTATTGCGAAGTGCGCAATCCGAGAGGAGCTGGAGTCGGCCATCGTTGGAAGCACGGAGCATCTGCACCCGGCGGCAGCCCCGAGGTGGCGTATCGCACGGAGCAGCTCAGGCGCGCGGTGCCCACCAGCCCTTCCCGCCCCATGATGCCCCACGTGCACCCCGACAAACTATGCGTAACGTGTAGCTATGCATGCAGCTTACCAACCAACCATCCCTGTCAGCACATCAGCACCGGCGACATCATTTCTCCCCAAAAAATCGATGTCACCTACGCCATTGCTTGCAGGTGCCCCCCGAGATCCTCAAGGAGCTGCAGCCCTACATCCAGCTGGCGGAGGGCCTGGGCAAGGCGGCCGTGGGCCTGGTCAAGGACAGCGGCTTCACGGAGCTGTCCATCACCTACTCGTCGCCGCGCGGCGACGACCTGGACACCCGGCTGCTGCGCGCCATGGTGATCAAGGGCGTGCTGGAGGGCATCACCACCTCCACCGTCAACCTGGTCAACGCCGACCTGCTGGCCAAGAACCGCGGCCTCAAGATCACCGAGGTCAACGTGCGCGTGGGCGAGGGCAGCGAGGTGGGTGTGCGCGGCGGTTGGCGGTTACTGGGTGGTTGTCGTTGGTGGAGGAAATGCGCGTGGGCGTGGGCGAGGGCAGCGAAGAGGGTATGGGTGCGGGTGAGAGGGGAGAGACCCGGGGTACTGGGTTGGCCTCAGTATGCGGGCGGGAGGACACAGGTGATACCCGGTTGACGGGTGGGAGTTGGGGGGATAAAGAACGCACACGCTGGTGTTCAGGGATAACAAGGGGCCCTCTATGTGGCGAGGATGCACCCGCCTGCTGGTACTACTCCGCAGTTGCCTTTTTTAACACTAGGCTGCCCAACGTACACGCGCGCAGGTGCTGAGCAGCATGTCGGTGGCCGTGGGCGCCGCCTCCAAGTTCTCTGGCGCCGTGGACAAGACCAGCCGCATCTACGTGGAGGGCAAGGTGATGAACAACAAGCCCTTCCTGACCAAGATCGGCGGCTTCGACGTGGAGCTGTCCATGTCCGGCTCCATCATGCTCACCCGCCAGCGCGACCAGCCCGGCATTGTGGGCGGCGTCGGCACCCTGCTGTCCAAGGACGACGTGAGTGCGTGTGATTTTCTCCGCACAGCACCTCGTGGCAGAGGCACTGTCTTGCAACTTGTTGTTACTGGTTAAGGGTGCACGGGACAGGCCACGTTGCGCGTTAGGTGCTTTGCAGACATGGGAAGGACGGCTGGGGTAGGGTTGGGTGAGATCGCGCAGGCTGAGAACACTGCCTCCTGGTGCACTCGTGCGCCCCGTGGGGCAGTGGAGTCCTAAAACTGTGCGAGAGGACCCGCGGCAACGCGGGCGCCCGGGGTACTGCTGCCGGCCTGCGGTGGCCGGCCAGCCTCAAAGACGGGCGCGCAGCCACAACAACACAGCAACAAACAGCTCACGTTGCCAGTGCAGATAAGGACTGGGTCCCCGGTTGTGAAACCTAGGTGCTTCCAACGCGGCGGCGCGGTCTGGTCATGTACTCGTGGACTTGCGAAGGGTTCATGACAACGCTCTGACCGCCCGTCGTACGCTGACCCCTCTGTACGGCAGGTCAACATCTCGTACATGAGCGTGTCCCGTACCGCCCGCGACGGCGAGGCCATCATGGCCATCGGCATTGACAGCGAGCCCTCGGACGCCACCATGGAGGCCATCACCAAGGTGCCCGGCGTGGTGGAGTGCACCGTGTTCAAGGAGGACTTCGCCGAGTAAATGCCAACGGTTGCGGCTAGGCAACAATGGCATTTAGCAAGATGACGTTGCGGAGGTGGAGGGCATTGCGCAACACCCTCCTTGTGGACCGCTGACTGCGGGAAGCATGGACTGGGCTGAGTGCCTTCGTGCGGTGGTAGTGGCGTGCTTGGCGACGGCTGCGTGCGTGGCGAGAAGGCGTGGGTTGCGGGGTGGGGTCCTTGGGTGGCTGTGCCTAAGATTCCTTGCGGTTCAGTTGTACATGTGGTATGCTTTTGCTGGAGAGGTGCGTGCCGTAGACTGATTGTTACATTCTCGCTTGGGTGTGAGCTGCTGTGATTGTGGCTAGACATGAGGGGCTCGGGGACCTTGCTTGCGCCTAACAGCGGCTATGTTCTCGTTGTTTATGCTTGGACCTTGACTCTGCATCCCGCCGCCCGCCTGTCTGGTTCTTTGCGTCTGCTGCGCGCGGGTGCCTGGCGGGTTAGGGGCATGGCACGTAAGGGCCGTGCGCGATCGGCATTGCACAGAGAGCAAGGAGTTGCTGTTTGCTCCCTTCTGCAGAAGTCCTGAAGACGGGCGTCATAGTTGGACTGACAATCTGGTCCTAGCAGCTGTGGGTTTGCGGCCGCCGCCTACATTGTGGCGCACTAAATTCTTTGGCCCTTATATGCTCCTGCGGTGGGGCTGGAACGTTGGATGCATGTCGCTTTGACGCTCTCGTGCTGATGAGACACCTCAACTGGCCTGCTTGTTGAGCTTATCCGGGTGACACAGCCAGGCTACCGGTACCGTACGGTACACAACGCGACACGGGCTGGGAAAGCAGCTGCCGGATTACAGTGGGTTGACACATGCCAACGCCAAATGGCAAGTCGAGGTGCCAGCCGCCGTGCGACGTCATGAGAACAGCGTCAGCCAACCTTGCAGCAGGTCTCAAAGGGAGCACCCAACCCGGGAACCCGTTGCCACGCATATGCGATGTTGAAACCGCACCGCTGTTATCCTCGGCAGTGGGGGTTCGGGCTAGTGGTTATGCATATGAATAACGACATTGCATACGAAGTCGCAATAGGGTCCCCACATGCCCACGAACATCCCACATCGGGCTTCACTCAGATTACCCGTACAGACGCATGCACAAGACAGAGTGTCACAGGACAGCAAATGGGCTTCCGGGGAAACGCCCATTTCCCATTCACATGCACCCCCACAATCTGACAGCCAACTACGTAGGGATACGCAATACCGTAAGGTCCCCATCTGCCGGCAGCAGCACGAGCAGGCCCTTGACACAACAGCTTCCAAGTCCCCACTCCCCAGAGCGTCACACTTGCGCAGTCACACTGCAGCACCCATTCACCGTCCACAATGTCCCTGGCCCTCCGAGCTCATTCCCTCGCGACAACGCCCTCCGCTAACGTCAATATGCCCTGTTACATCGGCTTCGATATGCCACAGTAGTCCTCGTCATGCCGTGTCACTCTATGTAAACTGCGCAGTGCTCATTGCCCACCCGCGGCCTGCGAAAGGGCGCAGGCCAGGGCGGACAGCACGCTGGGGTCCAAGCCGCCCATGCCCGCCGCCCCCATGAATCCCTGCATGGCGGGGTTGAGCAGCTGGGGCTGCTGCTGCTGCTGGTGCAGCGGCAGGGGCAGGGGCAGCTGCGGAGCGTTGCACGCATCAGCGTACTTGAGCCGCTGCTGCAGCATCTGCAGGGAGGGGTCAGGGACGTGGGGCTCGATGTGGCGTATTGGCCACGTCGGCAGAAGGCACGGGCAAACACGATGTCAATTTGCTGTTCAACACACGTGGTCGCAGACACCCGCCGCCTAGCATGCCGTGCCACCCACCCTGCTCTCACCTGCACGCCCAGCTCCTCGATCTTAGCCACCTGCGTCAGCGCCGCCCCCACGTCCCCTGCCTGCAGGAACATCTTGATGGTGGCACACAACGCCAGCAGCGCCTCCGGCGCCGAGTTAATCGTCTGCACGTAGCTCGCCGCCGCCGGGCTCGACACCCCCCGCAGCCCCGGGGCCGAGGCTGGGGCCCCCCCCCCTGCCCGCGCCTCCATACCCCGCCCCCCCCAACCCCCCCCGGCCAACAACCGCGCCACGCCCCGCCCCCCCC
>VFQN01006922.1_pt1 | contig 12559 bp, 8 predicted proteins | sample 3512371 | NCBI WGS metagenome assembly VFQN01 (sample SAMN10412370, study PRJNA504923) | tailings metagenome | isolation source: Replicate 2 from Balatoc abandoned mine | place: Philippines: Itogon, Benguet | collected 2017-08-28
CGGCGTCGTCGATGCCTTCGGCGTCGCGGTCCATCACCAGCGAGATATGCTCGAGGAAGCCGCCGAGATTTTCAAAATCCTGCATGGAGCGCACAAGCTCCTTCAGGTTTTCGAGCCGGCCCGCGGCATCGGCGGAGCGATCCTTCTGCCACATCTCGGTATAGCCCGACTCATCCAGCACGATCTCGGCGAGTTCGGTATGCGGTAGGTGATCGGCCTGCGTGCGCCAGCGGTCGAACGACGTCATGAGATCGCGCAAGCTACTGCGCGGCTTGGGCTTCAGTTCGTCGGTCTCGATGATCGCGCGCGCGGCTTCAGTCAGCGGCACACGGCTCATGCGCGCGTGATCGTGCAATTGCTTCACGGTGGCGTCGCCAAGGCCGCGCCGCGGCACATTGACGATGCGCTCGAAGGCGAGATCGTCGGACGGCTGGTTGATGACGCGCAGATAGGCGAGCGCATCGCGGATTTCGGCGCGCTCATAGAAGCGCGGGCCGCCGATCACGCGATAGGGCAGGCCAAGCGTGACGAAGCGATCTTCGAATTCGCGCATCTGGAACGATGCGCGCACCAGGATCGCGATCTCGTTCAGCTGATGCTTCTTGCGCTGGAGCTGTTCGATTTCCTCGCCGATGCCGCGTGCTTCTTCTTCCGAATCCCACGCGCCGGTGACGGTGACCTTCTCGCCTGGAACGGCCTCGGTGCGCAAAGTCTTGCCGAGCCGGCCTTCGTTATGCGCGATGAGATGGCTGGCCGCGGCAAGGATGTGGCCGGTCGAGCGGTAATTGCGCTCCAGGCGGATCACGGTCGCGCCGGGGAAATCCTTCTCGAAGCGCAGGATGTTGTCCACCTCCGCGCCGCGCCAGCCATAGATCGACTGGTCGTCGTCGCCGACGCAGCAGATGTTGCGGATTTCCTTCGCACCATTCCTTTGGTCGTCATCACCGGGCCGACGCTCCGCAGGTGCGTCGTGCCCCGGTGATCCATCTTCGTTCGAACCGATGGATTGCCGGGTCAAGCCCGGCAATGACGACTGAGAGGAGCGTGGCTGACCGAGCAGGCGCAGCCACAGATATTGCGCGACGTTCGTGTCCTGATACTCGTCGACCAGAATATAGCGGAACCGGCGTTGATAATCGGCGAGCACATCCGGATGATGGCGGAACAGGCGCAATTGCTCGAGCAGAAGATCGCCGAAGTCGCACGCATTGAGGGTCTTCAGCCGTTCCTGATAGGCGGCGTAGAGCTCCTTGCCCTTGCCGCCCGCGAACGCCATCGCCTCGCCCACCGGAACCTGGTCGGGCGTCAATCCTCGGTTCTTCCAGCCGTCGAGGATCCCGGCGAATATACGTGCCGGCCATCTTTTTTCGTCGACGTTCGCCACTTCTAGGAGCTGTTTGATCAGCCGGATCTGGTCGTCCACATCGAGAATCGTGAAATTTGATTTCAGACCCACCAGCTCGGCGTGGCGGCGCAGGATCTTCACCCCGATCGCGTGGAAGGTGCCAAGCCACGGCATTCCCTCGACAATTTGCCCCACCATATCGCCGATGCGGTGCTTCATCTCGCGCGCGGCCTTGTTGGTGAAGGTCACCGCGAGGATTTGCGAGGGATGCGCCCGCCCGAGCCGCAGAATATGGGCGATACGCGTTGTAAGTACTCGGGTTTTTCCGGTTCCCGCGCCAGCCAGCACCAGCACCGGCCCGTCCAGCGTCTCGACCGCGAGCCGCTGCTCCGGATTGAGCGCATTCAGGTAATCGGGCGCCGGCCCGCCCTGCATCGCCTGCATTGCGCGCGCGGCAATGCCCAGTTTTCCGGGAGTTTTTGCTTGTTCTGCCATGCGAATCTCAATGCCCAACATGGCATTGCGAGGCGCAAAACGGGAGGGGGCCGCCGTCCGTTTGTGGATGGCGGCCATCGTCTGGTTTGCCGCCGTTATCCGGCCTCTGCTTGGCCGAGCATCTGCAGTGGTCGGCGATGTTCGGCCGGCTAGTGCGGCTTGTATTCCTGCTTCGGCGTGTTCGCGATCCTGACCAGATCCTCGGCAGCCTTGCGGTCCTCTTTCAGGAACTTGGCAAACTCCGCGGGGCTGGTCGGCGCCGGCACCACGAGTTGCTTCTCCAGGAAGTCGCCGAATTTCGGATCGCCGAACACCGACACGAATGCCGCATTCACTTTCTCCACGATGGATGCCGGCGTGCCCTTCGGGGCGGCGAGCCCCCACCAGCCCTGACCGGGATAGTTCAGCCCCGCTTCCTTCAGCGTCGGTACATCGGGAAATTGCTTCGAGCGCTGATCGGCAGCGATCGCGAGCATTCGGACCTTCCCGGCTTCCATCAATCCGCGGAAGTTGCCGACACCGAAACGCGTCATCTGCACTTCATCCGCCGCAAGCGCCTGCGCGGCCGGGCCGCCGCCCTTGTAGGGCACGCCCACGATTTTCGTTCCCCATTGATTGTTAAGCCACACGCGAAACAGGTCCGGAAACGAGCCGTTGCCGAGCGTCGCGTAGTTCAGCCCGTCCGGTTTCGACTGCGCCAGCGTCTTGAGTTCGGCGACAGTCTTTGCCGGTACACCGGCATTCACGAACAGCCCCTCGGTCAAGAAGAACAGCCGCGTCACCGGCACGAGGTCTTCGGCGTTGTAGGGCAGCTTGTCGAACTGGACCGGATTATACGACATCGTCGAGTGATAGATGACGCAGAGGGTATAGCCATCGCCCGCAGACTGCGCGCATGATTGCCCGGCGAGAATGCCGGCGGCCCCGCCGCGGTTCTCGATCACCAGCGGCTGACCGAGTTTGGGTTCGAGTTCTTTCGCCGCAGCGCGTACGATCACGTCTGTGACGCTGCCGGCCGCGATCGACACGATGATGCGGATTGGTTTGTCAGGATAGGTTTGCGCGCTGGCCGGCGAGAATGAAAGCGCGGCGGCGGTGAAAGCGACGGCGCAAATCTGCGCAAGCCGTCTCATGGTGCGTCTCCCTGAACCGTTATTGCAGTGCCGGCAGTTTCTGCTCGGGTGCAAAGCGTAGCCCTTTCGGTTCGATCGCTTCAAGGCGCGCAAACCGCGATGCGGTACATGACGGATAAAAATCGCGGTTGGCGCTTTCCCGGGGCGCAGGGCTGTCCGCATGGGGGAGGTGGTTTCCGCTTCGTCAGCAGCCTCCCGGCAAGGCATCGCGATGCGTTTAGTCTTTCTCAGCAAAGCGCGGTTAGGCTGAGACATCTCGCCGGGCTCACGGAGGCAACGATGTTGCGGGCAATCACTATCGCTTCGATCGTGTGGGGATGCAGTTGCGCGTCCGCGCTTGCGCAATGCGCGGTCGAGCCATGGGGAATCCCGTATTTCGGATCGAACACCAGTACCGCGATGTCAGCGGGCAGCGGACAGCCGTGTCAGGTCTACGCCAACGTGGGCGGCACCAATATCGTGACCTCGGTCTCAGTTGTCGCGCCGCCGCGCCACGGCGAGGCTTTTGTGAGCGACAATGTCGTCACCTATCGTTCGCGCCCCGGCTTCACCGGATCGGATAGCTTCACATTCCAGGTGTCGGGAAGCGGGCCGGGCGGCAACGGCTCGTCGTCGGTGCAGGTCGGCGTCAGCGTTCAGTAGCGTTGCGGGATTGCCGGCCCTGGTCTCAAATGCAAGGCCGGCATTCTTTCATGGCTGCTTACGCAGCGAGCGCGGCTACAGCCGCTTCGCGAACGCGTCCTGGATAAAATCGTCCAGCATGCGATAGGTCTGATGCGCGGCGCCGGCATCGAATTTCGCAAAGCCCGGCATGTCGGTCTCCTCCTCCGAAAAGGAGTGCAGCCGGCCGCCAAAATCGAGCAACTGCCAATTGGCTTCGGCGTCGTCGAGTTCGGCCTCGAGCGCATCGCGATCTGCCTTGGGCGCGACCGGGTCCTTGGAGCCGTGGATGACGAACACAGCGGCTTTGATGTCGCCTTTCTTGGCCGGCATCGTGGTGGCAAGGTCGCCGTGCAGGCACACCACGGCGTCGAGATCGGCACCGCTACGCGCGAGTTCGAGGACATTGCCGCCGCCGAAGCAGAAGCCGACAGCGGCCTTTTTCGATGTATCGCCGATGCCGCGCTTCTCTGCCTCCGCGGTCATCGCCTGCAAGGCAGCATTGACGCGCTTGCGACCTTCGACGCGGTCTGAGCGCACCGCCATCATCAGGTCCTGGGATTCCGGCGGGCCTTCCGCCGTCTTGCCCTCGCCGTACATGCAGCCGACGAAAGCGATGTATTTGTCGCCCGCCATCTTTTCCGCGCGTTTGATGATGGTGTCGGTCACGCCCAGCCAGTTGGGCATCACAAGCAGCAGCGGCCGCTTGGTTGTGATCTTGTCGTTCCAGACGAGCGCGCCATGCCCCGTCACATTCCCCGCCTGATATTTAATTCGCTCAACTGCCACGCCGTCCTCCAAAACACGAAACCGCTATTGCGGGATCACTTCGCCGATCATGCCGGCATCGAATAATGTCACATACATCCGTCCGTTTGAATGCGGCCCGATGCAGCGCGCGCCGGCGCCCGGCACAGGGATCGGATATTCGCCAACCATGGTTCCGTCCGGCCGCATCCGTCCGATCTTGTTCGCAAAGTTTGCGGTGAACCAAAGGTCGCCCTCGGGCCCCACACACACGCCGCGCAGCGACGAGTCCGGCGTCGTCACCTTGTGCTCGGTGATCGCACCGGCGCGATCGATGCGGCCGAGCGCATTGGTCGAGGTTTGCACGAACCAGATCGATCCGTCCGGATGCGTCGCCATTGCGCGCGGCTGACTGTCATGACTCGGTATGGGAAATTCAGTAACGACTCCGTCCATCGTAATCCGGCCGACGCGGTTGCCTGCGGCTTCGGAAAACCACAATTCGCCGTCGCGTTCGGCAATCGAAAGCGGCCGCGCGCCGGGCGATATGCCTTCGGAAAATTCGGTCACGACACCGTCCGGCGTGATACGGCCGATCCGGCTCAACTCGGTTTCCGAAAACCATACGTTGCCGTCGGGTCCCACCAGCGTTCCATCGGGGCCAGCGCCTGTTGTCGGCAGGTCGAACAGGGTAACAACTCCCTGCATGGTGATGCGCCCAATCTTGTTCGCCTTTTTCGCGCAGAACCACATGTTGCCGTCGCCGCCGACCGTGATGCCGATCGGCATCGCGTTGTCGACGGGAAGACTAAATTCTCTGAAAGTTGAATCCGTCGGATCGAAACGGCCGATCTTCGACGCACCGCTTTCGCAAAACCACAGCGCCCGGTCCGGCCCCTCCATACAAATGTAAGGCTCGGACTTCGGCGATGGAATTTTGTGCGTGCGGATCAGCGGAGGGGCCTCGCTGCGCATATCGTCTGCACGAGTCTGTTGTGGGGCGGGTGCCGCCATTAATCCCCCGTTACCGTTGTTTGATGGATGCCTATCGACAGCGGGACCGTATCGGTGAGAGTGAACGAGTCAAGCGCACTCGGTTCGTGTCTCACGATGCGGTGAAGACGCCTGTTCACACTCGCCCGCGCTCGTATCTGTCTGCTGCCGGCCCATCCGCTATGCCTTCCGAGCCGTCACGCAGACTCGCGCTTTGAAGATGTAAATTTTCGAGGGCGGCGTCGCCTCTCGCGGAACGGTCGGCTGACATGCGCGTTCGTACGGACATGAAACTCCTGATTGGCGGATTATCCTATCTCATTGTCGTCGGGTCTCTGATGGCCGCGACGTTTGCCGGAATATACTCTGTCGAACGTAAGGTGTCGGAAGACGCACCTGTTCTGGCGCACGGACAGGTGTCGGATGCGGATCGGCGTGCGATGGCTTTGCAAGAAGCGAAGGTGGATCCCGACCGAACCCCGGTATGGATCGTCCCGACGACCAAATATGAGTATACGCCGGTTGCGATTACTCAGCCCAAGCCCCGTGCCGTGATCGGCGCCCGCGCCGCGGTACCCGAGCGCTCATATGAAGGCGTAAGAGCTATCAACAGCGCACTGCGCGACAGGGATCGTGGCACACGTTCGGCGATGGGTTTTGCGCCAGCGCGCCGAGACAACGACCCCTTCTATCGGGACTGATCAGCAGTCAAAAATCTTCGCCGGGTCAAGCTCTGTCCGGCATCGCGATGCGCTTTCCGGCGGCCTCCGGCCGCGGAAGGCGGCCGTGCGACAGCTTTATGTCGCTCAGTCGCTTCATGATGTCAGACGGGAAGGGCGCGACCTTCCGCGCTGTCATGTCGATATGAAGAGACATGTTCTCGCATGTCGCCGAGACCCAACCTTCAGTCGCGTGAAACAACTGCTGAAAAAAGTGCAATCGCTTTGAATCGAACTCAATAAGCTGGAAGGTCACCCGGACGGGATCGCCAACCTTCAATTCGCGGAGATAGCGGAGATGGACCTCGGCCGTGAAGAAGGAGTGATCGCGCTCCTTCAGATAATCCCATCCAAACCCCGCCAGCGTGTACATCTCGTCCACGCCGCGATCGAACAGCACGTGATAATAGGCCATGTTCATGTGGCCGTTGAGATCGATCCACTCCGGATTGACCGACATCACCGACGACACGAAGGGCGCGAAGAAAACAGGCTCGAAATCGCTACGGTCCAGCATGGCGCAATATTGCTGCAGCGCACGCGCGCTGTAAACCGGCAAGTGCCTGCAATCGCTGGGCTTTGCGAAGAATGTCTTATCGCGTCGCCCCTGGGGTGCATTCGACCCGCAAACACCCGAGCCACGCCGCATTGAGACCGGAATGGTGACGCCTGTGCGCCACAAAGCCGGCAGCGGGGTCGCAGCTGGCCACGACTGCGCTCTCGAAAGCCAGGCCACACTCTCTCGCAGCGTGTCTTGCGAGCAGTCAGCCGCCTGATTAGGGTTCGCCTCCTTTTTGTCCCATGAGGCTCCCGATGGCCGTCGCCGCAGCAAAAACTTCAAACGAAAAACGCGATGAGATGGCGATCCAGGGCGCGATAGCGGATCTTGCGAAGAGCTTCGGCAACCGGTTGGTGACGTCGCAGGCCGTCCGCGAGCAGCATGGCCACACCACCACCTGGATCGAGAATCAGCCGCCGGACGCGGTGGTGTTTCCGCAGAACACCGCAGACGTGCAGGAAGCGGTCCGGATCTGCGCACGTCACAAAGTGCCGGTCATCCCGTTCGGAACCGGTACCTCGCTCGAAGGGCACGTGAACGCGCCGCAGGGCGGGGTATCGATCGACCTGCGCGATATGAACCGGATCATCGAAGTCCATGCGGAGGACCTTGATTGCGTGATCGAGCCAGGCGTCACGCGAAAGCTGTTGAATGAAACGCTCCGCGACCAGGGGCTGTTTTTTCCGATTGATCCTGGAGCCGATGCCTCGCTCGGCGGCATGGCGGCGACGCGCGCCTCCGGGACCAATGCGGTGCGTTACGGGACCATGCGCGACAACGTCATGGCGCTGAAGGTCGTGCTTCCCAACGGTGAGGTGATGACCACCTCGACGCGCGCGCGGAAGTCATCGTCGGGTTACGATTTGACCCGGCTGATCGTCGGCTCGGAGGGTACGCTCGGCATCATCACCGAGTTGACGTTGAAGCTGCACGGTATACCCGAGGCCATCGCGGCGGCGATTTGCCCGTTCCCGAGCGTCGAGGCGGCGTGCAATGCCACCATCCTGACGATCCAGTCCGGAATCCCGGTCGCGCGGATCGAATTGCTTGACGAGGTGCAGGTCAAGGCCTGCAACGCGTATTCGAAGCTCAGCCTGCCGGAAAGTCCGCTGCTTCTGCTCGAGTTTCACGGCACCGAGGCCGGGGTGGCCGAGCAGTCCCAGCGGTTCGGCGAGATTGCGGCCGATCTTGGTGGCGGCCCGTTCGAATGGACCGTCAAGGCGGAAGACCGCACCCGGCTATGGCAGGCCCGTCACGACGGGTATTGGGCCGCCAAGGCGCTGCGGCATGACAGTCAACCACTCGCCAGCGATGTCTGCGTACCGATCTCCCGGCTCGCCGAATGCGTGGTGGAAACGCAGCGCGATCTCCAGCAGACCGGGTTGCTCGGACCGATTGTCGGCCACGTCGGCGACGGCAATTTCCACGTGGCGCTGGTGGTCGACAAGAACGATCCGAAAGAGATGGCCGCGACGGAAAAATTCCTGTCGAGGCTGACCGAGCGGGCGATGCGAATGGGGGGAACCTGCACCGGCGAGCATGGTGTGGGGCAGGGCAAGATGAAGTATCTCCTTGCCGAGCACGGCGCGCCGGCGCTTGCTGCGATGCGGGCCATCAAGATGGCGCTGGATCCGGACAACATCATGAATCCGGGCAAGCTGGTTCCGGACGCGTAACCGGCGATCACCGCGGACATCGACCCGCCGGACCACAGATTTGCCGCCAACAGGCGGTATCCGGGTCGGTGTTCACACAAGCGACCTGGCCTGCGACAGCCTCCGCCTTGCGGTGCGAAAGGCACGGGACCATTCTTTCGTTGTGACGATTCAGGTGGATCCGTGCAGGCAACGCTGCTGACCTTGGCTATCGCCGCGATTTTGGCGCTGCTCGCGGCGTTGCTCGGGCCGCATTTTGTCGACTGGAATGCGCATCGCGCCACATTCGAGCAGCAGGCCAGCCAGGCAATCGGGCTGCCGGTGCGGGTTACCGGCCCGATGGACATGCGGCTTCTGCCGTCCCCGTCGCTGGTTCTGTCCGGGGTGGAGATCGGTGAGCCGGGCGATGCCCAGGCTCTGCGCGCCAAGGCACTCGGCATCGAATTCGCGCTGCCGCCGCTCTTGTCCGGCAGATTTCAGGCGGTCGAGTTGCGGCTGATCGCCCCCGAGATGCAGGTGTCGCTGACCGCAGAAGGCCGGATCGTATTCCCAAACACTCTTGCCGCCATGACCACGAGGCCGCTGTCGATCGACAAGCTCGTGGTCGAGGATGCGAGCTTGCAGCTTGCCGATGCGGGGAGCGGGACCAGCACTGTCCTGTCCAAGCTTTGGTTCAACGGCGATGTAAAGGCCTTGCCTGGACCGATCCGCGGCGAAGGCGCGTTTGTCATGGACGGCGCGCTCTATGGCTATCGCATTGCCACAGCGCGGCCGGAAACCAACGGATCGCGCATCAAGGTCACGATCAGCCCCGCGGATCGTCCCGTGTCTGCCGAAGCAGAGGGATTGATCACCGCTGCCGATGGTGCGCCAAGATTCGAGGGTGTGGCAACGGTTGCGCGGCGAGTGCCGGTCAAAGGCGACAGAGGCGATACCGCCGAGCCCTGGAAGATCACCGCGCGCGTCAAGGCCAACGCAGCATCCGCGCTGTTCGAGCAGGTCGAATACCAATACGGTCCGGAAGATCGCGCCCTCAAGCTGCTCGGGACCGCGGAGGCGAAATTTGGCGCGCGGCCGCGGATCGATGCGGTGATGTCGGCACGATCTCTTGATGCCGACAAGCTGTTCGGCGGGGCCGACGGTGTCCAACGAACGCCACGCGACACGATTGCCGCTCTGGTTTCGGCAGCGCAGCGGATCATGGGACCGCCGGTTCCGACACAGGTCGGATTTGGCATCGATACGCTGACGCTGGGCGGTGCCAGCATCCAGAACATCCGGGGCGATATCGAATTCGGCCGTGGCGAAATGACTGTGACGGCGTTTGAAGCGCGCGCGCCGGGCTTCACGCAATTGCAGGCCAGCGGCCGGATCGAGAAGTCTGGCGATCAGCTTGCCTTTGCCGGGCCAGTCGCGCTGAGTTCGACCGATCCGCGCACCTTTGCCGACTGGCTCGAAGGAAAGGCCGGTGCCAGCACCATTCCGGCGCGGCCGATCCGGCTGAAGGGCGATGTGACCCTCGGACCCGAGCGCATTGCGGTCGAACGATTGCAGGCGGACATCGATCGCAAGACGTTCGACGGCGATTTTTCCTACGTGTTTGCCGGCGCGGCTGTGCCGGCCCGATTGAATGCGGCGCTGCGTGCCGACGAACTCGATGTCGATGACTGGATGGATCTCGTTGCATCGTTCAAGGCGCTTCCGGTCGCCGCAGAACAACACGACATCTCTCTCGCACTGTCTCTCAAGCAGGTCCGGTTCGGTGGACTTGAGGGCTCAGGGGCTCAATTGAAGCTGACGAAAAAGGCCGGTGCGCTTTCGATCGACGCGCTGGCGATGCAGGATTTCGCCGGACTGGGTCTCGATGGCACCGGCCGCATCGACATGGCTTCGCGTCGCGGATCGATCGCGTTTAATATGACGGTTCGCGACGGAGACGGCCTTGCGGCGCTCGTCAAGCGCGTTCCGGCTGAGTTTTCCGCACCCTTGCAACGCGCCGTTCAGGCTGCCGTGCCGGGGAAGTTATCCGGCACCGTCGCGGTCGAGCCAGCGAGTGGCGATAACAGCCGCGCCGTAATCTCGATGGTGGGACCGCTCGGTGCTGCCAATCTGAAGCTCGACGCCGTGCTGACCGCCCAGTGGATCAATCCCAGCAAGATTCTGGTCACGCTCGACACCGCGATCGACACCTCCGATGTGAATACACTCGTGAGGCTTTCAGCCGCCGAACGTTATGTATCGGTGCCCAAACAACCTGGCCGCTTCACCCTGTCGGCAAAGGGCGCTCTCGATGGCGACATGACGATCGACGCTCGCGTCGCATCCGCCGATCTCGACGCACGTGCGAGTGGTAAAGTGCGTCCGTTCGCCGAGGAAGCCGCGCGCACGACACTCGATCTAGACATCCGGAAGGCCAGCGTCGTTATCGATCCTACGGCCGCAAAAGTCATCCCGATAACGCTCACCACGAAATTGTCGAGCGATGCGCTGGGCGTTCGTTTCGAGGACGTTGCCGGGACGATTGCAGGAACGCCGGTCCGCGGGAGGATCGCACTCACGCATAGCGAGACGTCCGAACTTAATGGCGAGATACGCACCGACACGATTGATGTCGCTGCTCTGATCGCCGCAGTCTCGGGCGTTTCGCAAGTCGGACGGGGTGAAAGCCGCTGGAGCGAAACGCCGTTCGCGACTCCGGCGCTTCCGAAATTAACTGGCCGGCTTTCCGTCAGCGCCGCTCGGGCCACGTTCACCCCGGCGCTGCAGGCATCCAAGTTTCGGGTGGCGCTGCGCCTTGCTGACAACATTCTCAAAGCCGAAAATATTTCCGGCGAATTGCTCGGGGGGCGATTGTCAGGCGAGATGACGTTGCGTCGCGCTCCTGATGCGCTCGGCCTGCAAGCCCGGATCATAGTGGCGGATGCCGACGCAACCCAGTTGCTGTTCGGCGATGGCGCTGCGCCGCTTACAGGGCAGGCCGCGCTAACCCTCCAACTGGAAGGAATGGGTCGCAGCCCTCGCGCCTTGATCGGGTCCCTCAACGGCACCGGAACTCTGGTCCTGGATAACGCACGGATAGCGTCGCTTGATCCCAATGTGTTCGCGGTTGCCATACGCAGTGTCGATCAGGGACTGCCTATCGATGCCCCGCGGGTTCGCGACATCGCAAGGCGCGGACTCGATGCGGCTCCACTGGTGATGCCGCATGCCGACATGACGCTGACGATCGCGGCCGGTATTGCGCGTATCGACACGTTCAAGGCGCGCGCGGAGTCCGCCGATCTTGCTGTAACCGGCTCTTACGATTTTTCCGACGCGCGTATCGATCTTCGGCTCGCGATGGCCGGAGCCGCCGCAGACACTTCACTCCGGCCAGAGATCGCCGTGCAGTTGCGGGGCCCGGCCGCAAAGCCGGAACGGGTGTTGGATGTGTCGACGCTCACCGGTTGGCTCGCATTGCGATCGGTGGACCGCCAAACGAAGAAGCTTGAGGAGATCGAGCAAGGTCGCGGGGCTGAGGATGCGCCGGAGCCGCAGCGAAAGGAAAGCGGCCCGCAAAAACCTGAAGCGGCGGTCGCGCCACCGCGCCGTATTCAGCAGCTGACGCAGCCACCGCTGCCGCCGGCTGTCGAAATCGCACCCGCGCCGAGCGAACGCCGCAGGACGTTGCCTCAGACGCAACGTGCAGAGCCGAACCGCAGTGACCCGCGATCCGATCCGCCGTTGTCGGGAGGAGCCAATCCATTCCCGCGGCCAATCGGGTCTCCGCCGCCGCCGGTCTTGAGGCCGCCGCAGGGCGTACGGCCGATTTTCTGAACGAAAGCGTCGCGCGCGCGCACGATAAGTTCGATCAGCGAGAATTCTGCTGGTCAATTCGGCCGTCCCCCCGGGCTCTGGCGTGCCGGACGAACCGAATGGCAGGCGGGTCCGGGGTCCCAGCGGACCCCGGGTCTTTAACGGCGAAGATCTCTGTCGATCGACTGTCCGCGATAAAAGTCGAGCACGAATAACCGGATTGCAGATGACAGATTGCCGTGACGTCGTTGCGAGTCGATGCTGGCTACGATGTCCGACAAAGTCATGTTCCGCGAGTCGGCGATTTCCTTGAGGCCCTTCCAGAATGCGTCTTCCAGACTCACACTGGTCTTATGTCCGGCGATCACTATCGATCGTTTCACGACCGGTGACTTCATTGGCCTATCCGCTTCCAATCCGGTGGCCGTCGAGATTGCTTGCAGACTTGTCACGTTGCG
>VFQN01006923.1_pt1 | contig 12558 bp, 17 predicted proteins | sample 3512371 | NCBI WGS metagenome assembly VFQN01 (sample SAMN10412370, study PRJNA504923) | tailings metagenome | isolation source: Replicate 2 from Balatoc abandoned mine | place: Philippines: Itogon, Benguet | collected 2017-08-28
ACCAGGAGTTCAAGTGCGAGATCTGCGGCAACCAGAGCTACTGGGGCAGGTGCGGAGAGAGGGGCTGTGTGGGGCGCATGCAGCCGCTGCTGCGCTCACGGCGCTGCCGGCGGTGCAGCTGTCACCTATGCTGAAGCTGGAGTAGATTTACTCGCTGGCCGCCCCTTTACGTGTTTTCTTGTGTCCACTACCTTGTTGTTCGCCTCCGCTCGCAAAGCAGTTGCGTTGGCTGGCTGCGCCCTCCCAGCCTCGCCCTCCCCTGCACCCCATTTCTGATATTGTGCCGCTCCTCGGTGCCGCCACCCCCTTCCCAACCCCCACGCCCAGGCGCGCCTACGAGAAGCACTTCAAGGAGTTCCGCCACCAGAACGGCATGCGCGCTCTGGGCATCCCCGACAAGCACGTTGCGCTTCCACATACTGCAGCACCTTTGGCTACTCATGGTAGACATGACTTCCTGTTTCTTGTGTGTGCCTTTCCACAAATGACTGGCTTTCCGCGGTTTGTCAAGTGGTGCTCCGGCATTAGGCTTAAAATTTACGCATGTCCCGAATTGACAGCTGCAGGTAGACTGTCATCCTCGTTGGGTTGGAGTAAGAGAGCCAGCACACAACGTACATAATATACATAATGCTGTAGGGTCGAACTCGCTCTACGTTGTAAGCTCTTTCCACGATGTCAGCCGACAGGTCAGCCGACCTGCGGCAGCTAGAGCTGGACCTCCAGAAGAGAGGTGTAAGGCCAGAGCTCTTCACGAGCAACGAGCTTGACCGCTTGTTGGAGGCTGGCTACGTCGACTGGGATGAGCTCAGAGGCGCTACACGCGAGAGCTTGCTCGCGTTGAACCTGCGATACGCGCGCGTGGACAGCATCCTCGCGGCTCAAGGTGAGGACGCATGGGACTTTCGTCAAGGGCTGGGCTGGGCTAATTGGGGAAAGGTGACATCGGCACTTGGTGCTTGCTTTGTCTGGAAGCATTTGTTGTCCTTTTCATCTTGCGGATGGGTTCTAGAGTATTGTTGGGGCGCACGATTTGCTTGCGACAGTCCAGGACGAATGAAGGTACCAATGGTAGTGCTGGCGTGCGCACCAGCCCATCCCCAACGCATCCGACGAAATCCGACCCAAACTTATATGTTTCCCCTCACGCAGGCCGGCAGCGGATCCGCTGGAAGTGGGACGATGCGCAGCGGTCCTTCTTTGCGGTACGTGGGAAGGGCGTTGATAGGGGCGCCAGCAACGGGACTCTGTCTTGCGGTGACCCAAGTGCGTCATGGCACGGTTTTCAACGGTTTATGTTAGGGCGATTGAGCAAGCATGCTTGCCGGGGGTGCTCCTCAGGTCCTTTTTCGGCTGGCACACGTGCCTGCAATGGCTTCCTGTCGCAGTGAGATACGTGCTGGCTGCTGTTGTGCGCTGATTACACTATACAGAAGGCCCAGGGGACCCGGTACATACCTGAGGGGCCGAACCCATGCAAGGACTCCCCAACGCACCGACCTAGGTCACAGGAAGGGCAACACGGGAATGAACCCCCTCATTAGGATTAACCGACCGGGCACACCTCAATTGGTAACCAGCCCGTTGGGCCTCTCGCCCCTTTGCTCCGCGGCTCAGGATTCTTTCCCTCCGCTGCTGACTACCATGTGCTTGCAGAGCGTGGCAGCAGTGCCGGAGTTCAACAAGAACATGTGGATGCTGTTCATGATGCTGTACGTCGGCGGCATCATCATGGTCGCCTTCTTGACCAGCTGGCCGCGGACGGTGCCCCTGGTGTTGTGCGGCTGCATCACGCCGCTGCTGCTGGCGAAGCGCTACATGGGGGACGGGTTCCGTTTCGTGATGCAGGCGCTTTCAGAGGTCTGGGCAGCTGCTCGTTCTGCTGGCGCAAAAGCAATCATGCTGGCGTGCATTTGCTCCCCGTGGTACGCTTTCCGGGTGTTGTTGTGGGTGCTGCTCTGGGCCCCCCCAACGCTGTGCATTGGTACAGTGGCGTTAATGGGCCCATACGTTGCACTGCTAGGCCCCATGTTCATTTTCGGTGTCGTCATCCTGCTGGCAATCCTACACCGGCAGCCTCCACCCGCTGAGGCCGTGGCAAACCTGTTGTGGGTCATGGCCGACATCAGATCTACGACTGGCGAGCACCTGCTGTCCTTTTCCTTTGTGCAGCAAGCACAGGAGTGCGGCGCCTCCCTGCTGCTGCAGTGGATTGACTGCCCGCAGTGGGCGGGGCCCGCTGCTGGTGTTGTGTGCTTGTTGGGGCTTGACAGTGCGTCGAACAGTGGTGGCGTAGAGGCGGAGGCAGTGGCGGTAGAGGAGTGACGTCGCACTTTGCTGTTAGCAGCTGTTAGTATGTACGCAAGGCACAGTGGGGTTGTGAGCTTGCGACAAGCCAGTGTTATGCGGCGAGGGTTTATTTGCCCTCCGCATCTGCTAAGACCTCCCCAATACTGATGCTGCTCCTAGACCAGTAGTTCACAACTGAAGGTAGGGGGTAAAGGGCTACATGGGCAACTAGCGGGAGAGCATGCACGTGGAGGGGGCACCAAGGCGTCAAGAGCCGAGGACAATAGGTGGACAGGTGCAGGTTGGAGTCGCGGTATGCTTTCAGGTCCTATTGGCCATATGTGAGGTTTTCTGCTTCTTTTCATGGCTTTAGTGCATTTTCTGCTTTCTGCACTGTGTCACAATCTATGGTGTGCCACGTCACTTTCGTGTACCCACGTTGGGGTACACGTGTGGGGGCAGCCGGAAGGGAGAGGTACCATAGTCAGGCTGATCGTTCGGCACGCTGCTTGGGCGTGTCGGAAAGCATACCGGAACCCGCAACGCGCTGTGAACAGACTGAGCAGCGAGGCGCTCTGCTATTGCGAAATAGTGATCTGGCTTGCTAATGTCGAGGTGAGCCAGCTTGTAAGTCGTTGAGTGCATTGCCTGTGTGATAGGTTTGCCCTATTGGCTCAAACCTGCGAACCTCGCCCATCCTGGAGCACCCTGATATTTTTGCCTACCATGAGAGCTTTCAGGATCTCGCAAGATCCTCGCAAGATTCGTGCACGGGTTGAACTCCTCAGAAAGGCATCGGAGTGGTGTGCGAAAGCGGAAGCGCGCATGCGTGCACAGGCACGCTCAGGCACGTGTCCCGGCATAGCTCCAGCGTCCAGGGTGGGCATGATCCAACCGCCCCTAAGCCACCTCTCACAGCCTTTGAGCATTTCCTTCCAGAAGGGTTACGGGGGTATCGGAATCCTATTTTAGCAGGTAGATCCTCAAGGTCGTCCCTTCACTTGGCTTCAAGTCGCCGGCGCAGGAGGCTCCAAGGAGACAGTAATCACCAATCTTGCCCGCACGATGCAGCCATACGTATTTCGGCTTAACGTTTGACCTGATCAGCGCGACCAGGCTGGAATTCAGGAACTGTGACATCATTCGAAAGTCCGGTGACCCAGGGTCGTAATAATGTGCCATTTTGGCCACACACCTGGCAACATCAATCAACCATCCTGTTCCAAAAGCCCACAACCGTGCGCAAAGCGGAGGCATCTCGACAGCTCAGCGAACAGCCACGGGTGGGTGGGTAGCCGTGCAGTACAAAAGACTGCATCAACATGACCTGAAGCTTAACGGCAGGGTCTTTTACACATGCCTTCAACCATCCCACCGCCATAATGCTTGCGCAGGGATTTACACTGTACGTAGGCCAGGGACATAGGTCAAGTCAGGTACAGTAGCTAAAAATGTACACATCGAGTTAATGCACATGCAGGCAGCCATGACTCCTTTCGCACTTCAGACGTTGGTAACCGTCCTGACCGTGCCTCGTTGAGGCAAAGTCGAGCCGCCGTAGAGTAACCTCGCTGCCTTCCCGGCAGAAGTCCACCCTCTACCCGCACCCTTACACGCGCCCCCCCCCCCCTCGCCCATGCTGGCAGAGCACCCCCTTGCACACGGCCCCAACACGCCTATTGAGGATGCCTCCTACTGCTAGCACACTACCCTAGATCAAGAAAAGGTGACAACCCCCTTATCATAGCCCATCCTGCCTCACGTTGTGACGCCACGTGCCCGAGTCCCCTGCAGCTCCCGCACCGCGGCACGCGTGCGCCTTGAGCTCCGGCATGGTCTTGGCCGCGCGGCCGCAGGCGTGGCACCTGAGGGCCGCCCCCTCCAGCTCCCGCTCGCGCTCGGGGCTGACCAGCGCCACACGACCACCACCTCGCATCTGCCGCTCCAGTTCATCCAAGGGGATGAAGAAGGCCGTGGTGAAGTTGTTCCAGTGCTTCTTGTGCTTGAAGCAGGGCGAGTCCGTGCGCGTAGTAGTGACAGTGGTACCTATGGGGGACAGGAGGAGGATGGGTGTTGTACATGGAGAAGGCCAGGAGTGAAGCCATGGGCACCGGCGGGAGCTGCACAGGCAAGTCATCAGATATGCGTCAAGCCCTTTCGGCCAGTGCCTGAGGCCCAAAGAGGCCATCGTTGTGCCCCGGCGCGCTCACAGAACCCCGGGTCATTGCCCACAACGTCCGCCACCACATAAAGTAGGCGCATAAAGTAGCAAATCACGCCCCTCACACACCTGCGTGACCACGTGAATGTGCAGCTGGCACATGGAGGGCACGGCGTGGAAGCCCAGCTTGAAGCGGCACAAGGAGGGGACCTGCGGCAGGTGCAAGCAGCAAAAGCAGTTACCACAAGGTTCCCGGACCGGACTGCAGCACGGCGCCCTGCGCCTCGGGGCAGAAAAATACGTCGGCGTAGAAGGCCACAAGGGCCCACCCAGGCGAGTTCTGCCCACCTCCATGCGGCGCGACAGATGCAAGTGCTTCCATGTACTCCAGCCAGGGCGCGCCCACCACCCTCTGCGCCCTGCAGCACCCGCCACCCGCCAGCCCACCTCTGCCCTTCGCGCGCGCGCCCAGTCCTCCCCCACGCGCCGCATGTAGTCAGCGCGCCTTGGGGAACTTGCCGCGCATCAGCACCTCCTGGCGGGGTGTGTGCAAGGGGCGAAGGCGCCGGGACCTTTGGTGCAGGGGCGGCGGCGGCTTGAGAAGTCTGCGGGACGAGGGGCCCTGCACCTATTACCTTTGGGTTGTCGCCAGAAGGGGCATTAAATGGAACCCGCAATGCCTTTGGAGTTAGCTAAGTAGTTGCAGGGGCTGCGGCATGGCAGCTAGGACGGGTAGGACCGAGCTTGCAAGGAAGGCACGCGTCAACATGGTGTACTGCGTGTCTATGTGTAAAGCAGTTTTGCAACAGGAGCTGGGCAGGATAGCAAGGTGCAACGCTCACCTGCTCGTCATGGTACAGGATGGCATCGCCCGCTGCGTCGGGGCTGAGGGCGGCGGTGCACAGCGCCTGGGCCCACACGCCTGTGAGCACGAAGCGAGGATCGGGGGCCTCCGAGGAGCCTGGGGAACGGGCGCGTAGTCAAAGGTGTTCACCCAGAGCCATCTAAGCAAGGTATCCTCCTATGTAGGCTGAGCTTACAGAACTGACGAGCAGACGAGATCGGATGAGACCGGTGAAAAAGGAGGCGCTCTCGCACATTGGTCGAGGCTGGCGCCGGAGCTCCATACGGCGTATGTGCGCCGTCTCGGAAGGGGTTGACAGCACGTGCGCCACCAGGTGAAACGTATTCAAGCAATGGAAACGTCGTGGCATAATTGTAAAGGAGATGTACTGTGCACCACTACCAAGTTGAAGACCCCTGCGGATCCCTAGGCTACTGTCTAGGCTCTAGCCATCTCTGTGCAGCTGCTGCTGCCCCTCGGGACCTGCGCCTGCGGCATGCACGCCAGCTTGCCAGAAGCACGTTAAGCCCCACTCCGGAACACTTCCTTCGTTATGATTATTGTGCTACAGACGTTTCCCCCTTACCATCACACCGGACTGCATGCTTTCATGTTACCCCTCACATCATCATATCCTCGAGTTCAACAGTGGCATGCAATTACACAGCGGAGCTCTCCCGTCTCCCGGACCACCCTCCGCAGTCACCTGCTGTACCCGCAGGGGCCGCCGCCTTGCCCTGCTTGCCCCGCGCCCCAGCGGCTGCTGCACCCCCACCTGCTGCCCCAACCCCGCCGCCGGTCGTCTGAGCGCCCTGGGTCTTGGCTACCCCCATCAGCACCGCAGACGCATTTGGCCGGGTGCCGGCGGACGCCTGGCCCGGTTCCTCGGCTGTCCGCTATCGCCCGACGGTGGAAGCCCTCTTTGTTGCTGAGCAGGCACCTGCGCCGGCGTCTGGCCCGGTTCTGCTGCCCCTTCATTAAGAGCAGCCCTCTTGCAGGCCCGCCAGCCCCGCCGCCGCCGCCCGCCGCTTCCCCGCTGCCGCTGGCCCTGTTCCCGCCGCAGCCGCCTTGGTGGCACTGCTCCCGCGGACACTGCCGCTATTGCTGGTGCTGCTGCCTCCGGCCTCGTTTTCCCCTCTGCGGGCTTCGCTAGTGGCGCCTTGCCAGCCCCTGCTCCCGCCGTCCCAGCCTTCCCTGTCCCCGCCGCCGCCATCGGCTTAAAGAACGCCTGTATCCCTGTAGCCGCCGCCGGCTCCTTCCGCCCTGCCACGTGCGCCCGCCACGCCGCGAGCGTCGCCGCCACAGGGCCCCCAACCCCTGCGCCCGGATCCCCTGCCACCGCCGCACCCTCCACTGCCACACTTACTCGGCGCGCCGCCTGCATGAAGGCGTCCGTACGGCAGTCCATGACGGAGGCGAATCCCTCCGCCTCTGGGGGCGGCCAGGGGTCGGTGCTCTTGGCCAGCTCGCCCGCCTTGCGGTGCACCACCGCCTTCATCTTGGGGCCCTGCAGCACCGTGCAGCAGCAGCGACTGGTGGCAGACCAACCATGGATATGTACTCAAACTCGTGTCGTGGTATCCCACAGGAGGCTATAAGGTCAAGGTACCGGCAACTGCGGGTGAGTACCAGGCCTGTGGTCACCTGCGTCTCACCTAATGCAACGCAGCGCACTACATCATGCCGCAGCAGACGTTCACCTGTCTATGACGCAGCAGGAGCCGCTGGTGAGCGCCAGGCGCGCGGAGGCGAGGCACTGCTCCCGCTTGCCCGGCCGGCCGTTGGAGATGGCGTCCTGGGGCGAGCGAGCATCGAAGCACAACGCAGGCGGATGCACACCGAGGACCGGGCGTACTGCCTTCCGCAACCGTGTATGAGGGCAACTGTACTAAGCTGCATATGATGACTCATGAACCGCAACCTGGCGTGGGGCATGGCGACGCCACAGGTGGCAGGATACCCTATGGCGAGGCAGCAGTTTGTACATGGGTAGCCACGGAGGGGTGCAGCATTTTTGGCATTTTTATGTGTCATCAGTGTCAGCACAAGGGCACGTAGAGCGTTCATCGGTGCTGCAAGGTATGCCGGCGGGGAAATCTCATGCACCTCACACCTGGTTAATGTGCACCCACCACACGGCTGACTTGTCCAGCAGGGCCCGGCTGAAGGCACTCTTGCCTGCGCACACGCCGGGAGGGAGAGGCACCAGGACCATGTGCAGCTGTGCAACGCAAACTACCTTTCTTTCTTTTGCTGGATAACACCTTGTGCACTCATACTACGCAAAATATGTTACGCATTGGCTAGGTCTCGTGGTACTGGAAAGCGGTCCTTATTCGAGCAACCTGTGCTCGACCGACCAGCAGCAAGCGCCGACCCACCCTGACCCTGGCAGCCCCGCCAGCAGCAGCATCATTGGCGGCACCCGCCCCGGGGGCTTCTCAATAACTACCCCTTGCTGCACAGCAGGCCTGCGTGGGCCCTTGGCCCTGGGCCTCTATCCGTGCCCTTCCTTAGGCTATGTGCACCCTCGACCCCGCCACTAAGAGCACCTCCTCGCTGCTGGTTGTAGTTACCCCCATGCTGTCTTCAATTATCCCCGCAGAGCAGTCCAAAGTCCCGAAGTCTCGTTATTTCCTCGCATGCTGCGGTGGTTGACAGGCTGCGTGGCATCGTGGGGTGGCCCACGTTGGTGCGTTTCTCTGGTGGCCCGCGTCGCCGGCTTGGCCCTCACGCCCGCGCTATTGCGCACCCCAAAACTCATAATGCCTATACATAGTAACATTGGGGCGCGCGGGCGCGGCTGGCGCGTGCTGTAATCACGAATCGAAGGCTGGCCCAAACACGGCAACCTTCGAGCAACCTATGACCAAAAGGGGGCCATGCACATGCCGGCCGCTTGTAGGTAGCCGACGTCGATGTCGCTGGGCTCTGTCGCTGGGCTGGGCTGGGCTGAGCTGGGCTGGGCATCTAAAGGCAAAGCGCATGCGCCGTACCTGCCAGAGAACGGGACCCCCCAGCGCGCCTTGCATTGATTGGACTACTGACGATGCCTGCTGTCTTTCTTGTGGAAGCCCAATTGCGCGTCTTTTGTTGTACGACGTCTTCTGACTACACGACGCAGTATTATTGTTGTAGGGTTCAGCCACGCACTTTGTAATCCCAACTTTTTCCAGTCAGCTTAATGTCAGCCGACGAGCAGCAGCAGCAACAGCAGGAGGACCGAGATGTGCTCAGGCTGGCCCTCCGCGAGATGGGTTTGAAGCCCGAGCGCTTTACAAACGACGAGCTTGACGCGTTGTTGCGGGCTGGCTACACTGACGGGGAGCAGCTCAGAATAGCTACTTATGAAAGCTTGCGCTGCTTGAAGCTGCGACTGGCGCGCGTGGACAACATCATCGCGGGTGAGGACGCAGGGGACTGGGCTGGGCTGGACTGGGCAGGGCTACATCGGAAAGGGTTTGTGACGCAGGCGCTTGGTGCAGTGCCGCAGAATCAGACCGAAATTAAGACCCGAAACCAATGGAGGTAACCCGAACTACTAGGCCTTGCTATCCTTTGTAGCATGCATTCATACTGCTGGCGTTGTCTAGGGTGTGCTAATGGCGAACCCAGCCTGGGAGACCTTTGCTTATCTTTGGATGATCCGACAAAAAGTCTTGCTGCACCGTTTGCTCGCGACCGACCAGAATCAGTGATGGTGCTTGGTGCTACTGGGTGGTGCACCGGCCCATCCCCAGCGCGCCCGACTTAACCCAACCCGACCCAACCCGACTTAACCCAACCCCCTTCGATTCGCAACTCCCCTCACGCAGGCCAGCAGCGGCACCGCTGGGACTGGCCCCAGCAGCGGCACGTGCAGCGGCCCTTCTCGGCGGTACGTGGGAGGGTGGAGCCAGCAAGAGACCTCTGTCTTGCGGTGGCCCAAGTGCATCATAGCACGGTTTTGGCCACGGTTTGGGTTTGGGCTCTTCGGCCAGCATGCTTGTGGGAACATATGCGGGTGCTCTTTAGGTCCTTGATCTCGGCTGACACCAGGTTCCTACACATTGAGAAACTTGCTGGCTGCTACTGTGTGCTGAGGAAAACCGCGACTAAGGGACCGCGTGCACCTCAGTTGGTATCCAGCCCACTGGACCTCTCTTAAGTCCCCTTGCTCCGCGCCTTACGGTTGTTTCCTTTTCTGCGGGCTCCATATGCTTGCAGACCATGGAGGCAGTGCCGCAGGGCAAGAAGAATATCTGACTGGTGGTCACCGTGAGTGGCCTGTGGGTTCCGCAACTCGGCAGCCCTGGGCATGTACGGCTGCTGTGGCTCATGGCAGGTGTGCCTTATACGAAGCAGCTGCTGCCGACTGTGTGGGCAGCTGCCTTTCCTGCATGCATACATGCAAGCATTTGGGCGTGCATTGGCGCCCTTCAGTACGTCATCCAGGTGTTGACGTGGGTGTTGACGTGGGTGCTTCATGAGACCCGTGCGGGCGAGAGAACGGAGCAACTGAACTCACGTGGACCCCATTCCCATGACTGACTAGCTACAGCAGGCCTGCACCTCGACTTGCGCATACGTACACGAGCGAAGCATGAGGTGTAACTGTGCGAGACTTAAGTCGTGCGGTATGTTGATTAGGCCTGGAACAGCAAGCTAATCCAGACTACATAAGGCATAGTGTATGACTGCCATTGTAATTTTGAACAACGATTGCACTCTCCTGAGAGTCCCCGCTTCCCTGGTGTACGACGGTGTACGCTACATGGGAGGTGCGACCCTGCGACCCCAATGCTACAGCTTGACTACTGCCTATTACTCTCGCGCTACAAGTACAATTAGCAACAGGGTTCCCAGTATGGCAGGGGTCCTTGTTTATAGTATGAGAACGTCCTGACTCAACCCCCCAACGTGGAGTGGCACCATGACTACTGCTGCTGCCAAAGGTTGCACCATGCCACCCGTCCCCTACAATCCCAGCAACCGGGTTCCACTCCCTAGGGGGGCACATGTCCTCACTTTGGGCTGCAATAACTTTTTCAAGGACAGAAGCATAAGGTCATGCCGTAGTGCTCTGGATAGGTCTTGCAGCAGTGCTTCCGGTGATGGTGCACACATCCTTTTACAAGTGTCCTGCAACGCCGTACGTGGCCTGCCGTACAAGGGGTCATTTTGGGCCAAAGGCACGTGGAAGGGCCCCAAATGGCTGCATTTTGTGTTCCTGCAACCTAATGTCCACTAAACGAGATATATAGCCATCATTGCCTGCTTCACCCCGCACCACCTGGTCGGTAAATCGTCAAAACTGACCATGACCGGCATGCGAGGGAGGTCCTGAAATGATGAAGCCAAACACGGCCCGCACCACATTCTTTATCCAGTATATATAGCAAGAAGTCATTGCGATTGGTCAGGCAGCGTATATCCCGCCGGAAGGCACCAGAAGGGACCCAAGGCAGGCACGGCAGGCAGGATTTGAGCCGGCCCAATGTCGACGTGCTCCTTTCGCACTGCTGGCTATATAGATACTTAAGATAAGTATATAAAGCATAGCTGCGACGTCGAATAGCTCGTCGGGTGTGGGTTACGGCACTTTTCAGAAGCGTGAAACCAAAGCGAGGCACAGCTTGTCCAAACAGCGCCTTGCCGCCGAGCCAAGGGCTACATGTTGTCTGTGAGCCTTACAGAGGGCTCCTATGCTTGTACAGCGCTTACGGAGCAACTGCCAAGTCACTTTCAGCGCATGTCTGGACGAGCGCTCTTTGTGCGGCTCCACACGAAGAGCGACCAACAAACATCCTAGCATATGTATAATATAGCGGGTTGTGTGGTCGGGCGGCCTAAAAGCGGGGGACACCTGAGGTCTGCCCAGGTCAGGGGAGGTGGAACCCGGTTGACTCCCAGCCGGGATAGCATTCCCTATTCCAAGCTTGCTTGTCGCAAGCGTAGATTTTAAGGGAGAGGAAACCGAAGGCGAGGCAGGGGCAGCAGCGGGAGAGGTGGAACAGGGGCACAGGCGGCACGGGGCTCTCAAGCAGGGGAGTTCTCTGCTGCACCGAGCGGCCCTCCGGCCACGATGGATAGGAGCTGTACGGATTGATGGTTGACACGGTAGGCACTTACCACCATGCCACCACTGCAACGTCGTGCCGGCATCACAAACGCGCCTGCATTCAATGCATGACAGTATATGATAGCATCTAACTGTTACTTTCGGTCGTGCGAGGGGCCTAACCAAGGCAAAAGTAAGGGGTGGACTGGCCAGCCATGCGCGTGGCCATGCGCCATGCCGCGCCCGGACCGATAGCACCACAGGGTCGCGGAATGCGCTGAAAGCAGTCTATATACATTCAACAATTTGTATGGGCTCCGGTTACGCACTCCGGGGCGCCTGAGCCCTTAGGCAGCGGGCTTTGTCCCGTCGGCACGTGGGCGTGCAAGTTGGGGTCCCCCAATCCCGGTCAACACGATGGCCCTGAGACAGCTCCAAGCCATGTATGGATTGCACACATTATATATAGTCGATGAAACATTGTAGCCGGTGGCGAGGACTGCAGCAAGCGTGCAAAAGCCCCCTACATCCCTTGCTACACCCCTTGTACGGCAACTGCCGTAACTACCGTGGAAGTACGATTACCAGGGATTTGACTATCATTAACGGATAGTCTGCATCAAAATGGAGCCGCCAATGTGCGTGGTGTCCTTGGTCATCGCACTTCCAGGGGGGTTCTGGGCCTTGGCAGCTAGGGCCTCTGGGGACACAGTGATTGGCCGAAGTGTAGCCAGGTAGCCACAACACCGCCACTGGCCACCACCAGCAGCTAAGTGCAGGCGCTGCTACCAGTATACCAGTTGCAAAACGCAAGGTAGCCATGATTGTTACAGCATTGAGCGCGTGAGCAGAAGTCATTGGAGTTTGAAATGTTGGACTGTCAGTGTGAAGGTAGAGCAGGGGGCGAGGAGGTGCTGCCTGCAGTGACAAAAGCGCGCTAATGGGACAGGCGTCCGCTGTGCTCGCCAGTTCTAAGCACGTTGCCTCACGTTTGTTCTGGTACACAGATGGGGCTTCTCCTGTCTGTCAAGACTACGAGTTGCTGTGAGCGCAGCGCTTTGCACGCTCGTTGTGTGGCCAGCGTGTGCTCGTTCTGCTACCCTGGTTGTCGGGCCCCACAACTGGAATGAAACAACATCGCCACCTGGGTGTTAACTACTCCGGGCAATGTTATGTAAAGGCGTCAAGGCTGCTCCCACCACGTGCCGTTAGCGAAGTAGCAGT
>VFQN01006924.1_pt1 | contig 12558 bp, 2 predicted proteins | sample 3512371 | NCBI WGS metagenome assembly VFQN01 (sample SAMN10412370, study PRJNA504923) | tailings metagenome | isolation source: Replicate 2 from Balatoc abandoned mine | place: Philippines: Itogon, Benguet | collected 2017-08-28
CTTCACCTCAAGCATTGCCGACTACTTCCCATACAAATAGAGGCATGACCCGCGGTGCGACTCATCCTGAGATTGAGGCTTCTAAATATGATTTGGATGAAGAGGAAGAGGTTATAGATGTGGACACCAAGATTACCGTTCACAAAAATACTTTCATTGGCTCTCTTCGCCTTTCTCAAAAGCAATTACATGATTTATATAAAGTTCCACAAACTTTCTTTTATTTGAGAATACGTCAAGGAGAAGTTAGACCTGGCCAGAAAGATTTCAGTGATCACGCTGTTTTAGGAACAAGAGGAAGTTCAGGTTCTGTATACGATTTGGAGCTAGTTTCACTCGATCAAGTTGATAAAAACAATTATTTTACTTTATCTAAGGAAGGTGTGACACAGTTTCGCAATAAAGTCTCACAATTTACTGGTTTGGCTCAATGGGAACGAGAATATCGATTATTTCATAAAATTGCTAATATTAACTTCTTTCGCATTTATAAGCGGTGGAAGGTAAGGAATGCCTTTTTTCCTTTCACCTTTAATCTAAATCTATGCGTTTGTAGGCTTTTACTGTCTGGCGAAAAATTTTGCGTTTCGGAAAGATGAAAAAATCTGCTGAAAATCTTGAGAACAATTTGTTCACCTTTAACCCGCCATTACGAAAGGCCCTTATTATTGTCCGAGAGATGACAATTCCGTTAGCCAACATGGGAATGCTATCATTACCAAAGGGTCAGATCTTTGATTTAGATGATTTTATTCGTGCTCAAGCACATGTTCACGAAGAGTTACGCAACAAACTTCGCTCGTTATCTAACGGCGTGCTAACCACGGTTCGATCCGCCTGTGATGAAGTGGTTGATCAATTCTTGAAAATCAATAACATCGCTGCCAATCATAAAATGACTTTTATGGAGCGTGCGGCATTAAGATCAGAATGTAAAAAATTGACAAGATTCTTGCGTATGATGGATATTTTGATTGCTGATTTCCTTCGCACGATGATTACAGATGCAGTGTTAAAACTTGTTGAAGCTGTTGAATTTGATTCATTGGAACCTCGCATTGAAACATCCGATGAAATTGATCGCCTGAAGTTACAAAAGAAGCGTGAGGCAAATCTTTGGCGTACACCACTTTTCAGAATTGTTGCTTCTTTTCGAAAAGGTCAAAATGTCGAAGCTGAGGATTCCATTACTTTAAGTCCCAATTATGATGCGCTTGTTCATGCATTAGATGGAGTGATTCATGATGCGTTGGAAGTTGTTGGTACTTTCGTCAAAGTTTTAACTTCTCCGGAGACTGAGATGTATGTCATGCCTGGAGAAGGTGATGAAGAAGATCATGAAAGTGGTGAACCAGAAGATATGATTACAAACATTCGCAATTCACCAGTTTTTATTCATTCCAAGGAAGCAATTCATTACCATGTTAAACACGCCTTTTCTGCTGTCAAAGAGTATTGTGCTGTTTTTGAGCCTTTCCGCCAAGTGTTTTTACGAAATACAGCGAATGTAGCAAATATTTCAGTCTTATTCCCAGCTGGTGAAGTTGAGAGCTTTCAAAACTCTATTGCTGAATACAGACAGCAGATTGATGAGTTCAAAAACGTTCCTCGTTATTCTGATGTTGGTGTCGTTTTTCTTGATAGTGTGGATATGAAGCTCTCCATGATACCCTCGCCTCTCGCCGGTTTACAAGCGATTAGAACCTACCTCCCAGAGCTTATCTTGTCGAAAGCACAAGAGCTTGTTGATCAAGTTGGTGCAATGAATCCAGTTTTAGCGGGCGAGCCAAGTACAGTTGAGGCTTATGTCAATAAGAAAAAGATAAAAGATGCTGCAGCTGCTGGATTAGAGGAATACCAAGCGCGCCAATCCTATATTCGATCACTAGTGCATGTCATGGATGATAATCAGTGGGCTCCACCTGATCAAGTTAAAGCATTAATGCGTATGTTGAAGGATTCTCTTGTAATGTTGGAGTCTAATATGCAGTTAGCTGAAGGAAAGGAGGAGGAAGAGACTAAAAAATTCTCTCTCCAAGTTACAGATGAATGCCCTAAAGTAATCAAACGTTTAGGCGAATTAAGAGAGCAATTAGATGCCAATTTGATTTCTGATCCAGATGCTGAGGATGCTAAAGTTGTCAAGTATCTCTCTCAACAGGAAGCAGATTTCCATCGCCTTAAAGGACGTGTGGAAAAACTTCAAGAATACCAAGGTATTCTCAAATTACCAGTCGATGACTTTGAACTTGTTGAGGAAATTCAATCCGATCTCAGCTTAAAAGTTCGTTTATGGAATGATCGCGTTGAATGGGGTAAATTGCGTCAAAAGATCTTAGAATCACCAATCCAGGAATTAGATGTATCGATGTTAGAGAAAGAATTGAACAGATACAATAAAACAGTTGGTCTGACTTCGAAAGGCCTGCCATTAAACAAAGTTGTGCCTAAACTCAAGGCTTCTGTTGATGAAATCAATCCTGTATTGCCAATTATTACTGATTTACGAAATCCAACTTTGAAAGATCGTCATTGGGAGAAAATTACTGCTTTAATTGGTTTTAATATCCAAGAATCGGAAAATTTTTCGTTATCCGATCTGATTACCAAAGGAGTCACAAAATTCCAAGAAGATATTAATGTCATTGCCACTGCTGCACAACAAGAGAGTATTTTAGAAGAAATGATGGCAAAAGTTACATCCATCTGGGAGAAATTAACTTTTGAGGTTAAACCTTACAAGGATGTCAAGGATTTGTATATCCTAGGCGATACTTCTGAAGTTGTTGCAAGTTTAGACGATAGTTTGGTGACAATTAATACTGTTTTAGGCTCTCGTTATGTTGCGGGTATTCGAAATTTTGTCGATTCTTGGCGCTCGAAACTCATGCATTTCCAAGAAACCTTAGATGAATGGTTGACATGTCAGCGTAATTGGATGTATTTAGAGACAATTTTCGGCTCCCCTGACATTATTCGCCAGCTGCCTGGTCCCGCAAAAACTTTCCAGGCTGTTGATAAGTCATGGAAATTAATAATGAAGCAAACAAACGACGAACCTAACGCTTTAAAGGCTGGTACTCATGATCGAAACCGCCGCGATATTTTCAGATCGCATAATGCAAATTTAGATCAAATTCAAAAAGATTTAGAGGATTACCTCGAAACCAAGCGTATGGCCTTCCCTCGCTTTTATTTCTTGTCCAATGATGAGCTCTTAGAAATTCTATCTCAAGCAAAAGATCCTCGCGCTGTTCAACCTCATTTAAGAAAATGCTTTGATAATTTAGTCAAACTAGAATTCGGGTCAGAGCCGGGAAGTATCGACATTTTAGCGATGTTTTCTTCAGAAAACGAACGTGTCTCATTGGGAAAGAATCTCAAAGCACGTGGTAACGTCGAAGAATGGTTGACTGCTGTCGAGAAGAGAATGAAAGAATCGTTGCATATGTTTATGAAAGCAGGTTTACTCGATTACGATACAAAACCTCGTGAAGAATGGATTTCTCATCATCCTGGTCAAGTTGTTGCCACAGTCGCCCAAATGACATGGGCAAGAGGAACTGAACAGGCACTTCGATCATCGAATCCGATTAAAGAAATGCTGCGATGGTCAGAGGAGTATAAAGCAGAGCTTCAAAAGCTTATTGTAAAAATTCGTGGCACTTTAACCAAGCTCGTGCGTTGCATTATTGTCGCTCTTGTAACCACCGATGTGCATGCTCGTGATATTATTGATGAATTATGTGACCGCCAAGTCCAAAATGTTCATGATTTCCTTTGGCAACAACAATTACGATATTATTGGGAGGCAGAGGTTGATAATTGTATTATTCGTCACTCTGACGCTCGCGTGAATTATGGATACGAATACATGGGCGCCACCAGTCGTTTAGTGATCACCCCTTTGACTGATCGTTGTTGGTTAACTCTTACCGGCTCTTATGCATTAAAGTTAGGCGCGGCTCCTGCTGGTCCTGCAGGTACTGGAAAAACTGAATCCTCCAAAGATCTTGCCAAAGCTATGGGTATTCAATGTGTGGTGTTTAATTGTTCTGATCAAATTGATTATAAAATGATGGGAAAATTGTTTCGAGGTTTGGCACAAGGCGGCTCTTGGGTTTGTCTTGATGAATTTAATCGTATTGATATTGAAGTGCTTTCCGTTATCGCTCAGCAGCTTTTAGTTCTTCGTGAAGGAAGAATTGCTCAAAAGCCAGTGATTAATTTCATGGGAATTACGATTCCTTTAGTCGATCATCATGTAATCATTACCATGAATCCAGGTTATGCTGGTCGAACAGAACTTCCTGATAACTTGCAAGTTTGCTTCCGTCCCGTGAGTATGATGGTTCCTAATTATGCTCTTATTGCTGAAATTATGTTATTCGCTGAAGGTTTCGGTGATGCCAAAAACCTTTCCAGAAAAATGTGTAAACTTTATATTCTCTGTTCTGAGCAACTTTCTCAGCAACCTCATTATGATTATGGTCTTCGTGCAGTCAAATCCGTGTTGGTTATGGCTGGTGGCTTAAAACGTGCTAATCCAACTACGGAGGAGGATTTGGTGCTCATTCGAGCCTTGCGAGATTCCAACGTCCCAAAATTTTTAGCGGACGATCTTCCCCTTTTTGCTGCCATTGTGCAAGACTTATTCCCTGGAGTCGAAATTCCTAGTAATGATTACGGTGAATTACAAGTTGCCCTGGAAGAAGAAATTACGAAAGCTGGCCTTCAGAAAGTTCCTAAATTTATGGGAAAAGTTATTCAAATGTTTGACATTTTTAACATTCGTTTTGGAGCAACTTTAGTCGGGCCTGCGGGCACTGGAAAGACGACTTGTTATCGTATTTTGGCTGCTTTAATGACCAATCTTCGAGAAAAAGGATCTGCGAATCCGGAATTCCAGAAAGTGCGCTATTTAGTGCTTAATCCAAAATGTATTACCATGGGTGAACTTTACGGTGAGTTTAATCCAATGACACAAGAATGGCATGATGGTCTTGCCTCGAGTATTATGAGAGAGTTCGTCGCAGAAGAGTCAGATGAGAAACGTTGGACGGTTTTCGATGGTCCTATTGATGCTCTTTGGATCGAAAACATGAATACAGTGCTGGATGATAATATGACTCTTTGTCTTGCAAATGGACAGCGAATTAAATTAAAGTGGGAGATGAAATGTCTCTTCGAGGTTAATGACTTGGCTGTTGCTTCACCTGCTACAGTCTCTCGTATCGGTGTGGTTTACATGACTCCATCTGATCTCGGATGGATGCCTTACGCTCAATCATGGTCGAAGCGCGCTTTACCTGCCGCATGTCCAAGTTGGGCTATTGATCGCATTTTAACATTATTCGAAAAGGTTTTCTCCAAAGGCATGGCATTTCAACGCAAATTCGGTAAAGAGCCAGTTGAAACGGTTGATGTCCAACTCACAATTAGCATGTGCTACCTTTTCCAATCAATTTTTACCGCAGAGAACGGTGTTAAATTTGATTTACCGCAAGGAGAACTTTCTTCGTTGTTAGACAAGATCTTTTTCTTTTCTTATGTCTGGTCTGTTGGAGGATCGCTTGCTGATCGTTACTGGGAGCCATTTACCGAGAATGCTCGAGAATTATTTGAAGAGCAATGCCCTGGCTTAGGATTACCTGGAGGAGGAACTGCTTTTGATTATTATGTTGATATGAAAGAAGCCCGCTTCAGAGAATGGACAGAAATTGTACCATCCTTCAAATATGATGATACTGTGCCTTACTTCAGTCTTATCGTGCCAACAACTGATACTTGCCGCTTTTCGTATGTGATGAAGGCGCTTATCACTGTTGATAAACCTTGTTTCATTACTGGTGTCACTGGCACTGGTAAAACTGTGGCTGTGCAGACTTTATTGAATAGTCTCCAACCGATGCCCTATGATGGCGGAATGGGCTTGATTCCCATCTTCATGAATTTTTCCGCCCAAACCCGCTCTGATGTTACTCAAATGACAATCGAGAGTAAGTTAGAGAAGAAGAGGAAAAATCTTCTCGGTGCACCTTCTGGACGTAAAGCTGTAGTTTTTGTGGATGACGTCAATATGCCTCTGGTCGAAACTTATGGTGCTCAACCTCCTGTCGAATTATTGCGTCAGTTCTTGGATTTTAAAGGTTTTTACGATCGAGATAAACTTTTCTGGAAGGAAATTGTCGATGTGCTGATGTTTGCCGGTGCTGCACCCCCTGGGTAAGTATTTAAATGACTTCCGCCTTCATTTTTGATTGTTTTGCGTTTTAGTGGTGGAAGATCTGTCGTTACTCCTCGCTTCACTCGTCACTTTAATGTACTTTGTATGCCTCCCGCTTCAGAAAATGCGCTCACTGTCATTTTCACATCGATATTATCTGGATTCCTCGCTAAATTTGAACCAGAAATTCAGAAAATGGCTTCTGGTGTAGTTGCTGCTACAATTGAAGTTTACACCAAAATTTCGCAAGAGTTATTACCTACGCCATCGAAATTCCATTATACTTTCAATTTGCGCGATATTTCGAAGGTATTTCAAGGTGTTTTAATGATTCGCCCTCGTAAATGCTCCGCAAGTGAAACTTTCTGTCGTTTATGGGTTCATGAGACCTCTCGAATTTTTTATGATCGTCTCATCAACCAAGAGGATCAATTATGGTTCCAAAAGCTCATCGTTGAATTATGTTCACGCCATCTCCGTTCGCCTTACTCACAAGAAGAATTATTCATTAATAAACCAATTGTCTTCGCTGATTTCTTGCGACCTGATGCTGATCCTCGATTTTATGAGGAAATTAAAGATATTCCAAAGCTTACACAAGTGCTTAATGATCTTTTGGATAATTACAATATGACTTTCCCAAGTCAAATGAATTTGGTTTTCTTCGAGGATGCTTTGGCCCACACTGCCAGAATTTCAAGAATTTTACGTCAGCCTCGAGGTAATGCTATGTTAATCGGTGTTGGTGGATCAGGAAAGCAGTCTTTGACGAGAATGGCCGCTTTTGTCGCTAATATGGCTTGTCTTTCTATCGAAATCAATCGAGGATACGGAATTAATGAATTTAGAGAGGATATCAAGAAGTTTATGCTTAAAACTGGTGTTGAGGGCAACGAAACTGTCTTCTTATTCACGGACTCCCAAATTGTTGATGAAACGATGTTGGAGGATCTCAATAATGTTCTCAACACAGGTGAAGTATCGAACCTCTTTGCTCAGGATGAGACAGACAAGATAGTTGGTGACATGATTCCAGTTTGCAGAGGTGCGGGAATCCCAGAAACTCGAGATAACTGTCTTGCTTACTTTGTTAGTCGCGTTCGAGATAAATTACATATTGTATTATGCATGTCTCCGGTTGGTGACGCTTTGCGCATTCGCTGCCGTCAGTTCCCTTCTTTGATTAACTGTACCACTATTGACTGGTTCCATGGATGGCCAGAGGCCGCGTTAGTCTCTGTCGCTGAGCGATTTCTTGGGGATCTTGAGCTCCCATCTGAAGATATTCGAAAAGCAGTTGTGCGAATGTGTGGATATGTTCATCGTTCTATCGAAAAGACTTCTGCTCAATTTTTCCAGGAGCTTCGACGAAGAGTCTACACTACTCCTAAATCATATCTCGATGTGATTAATTTGTACATGAGTATGTTGAAGGGTTTACAAGATGTCGTCGACCTTAAGTCCGAGAGAATGAAAGTTGGTGTGCGAAAATTGAATGAGACGAACGCAGTGGTGGACGGTTTGAAGGCGGAATTAGTCAAACTTGAGCCTATCTTGAAAGAGAAGGCCATCGAAACAGAGGCACTATTGATCGACGTGGCGAAACAAAAGGCTGAAGCGAACATAGTGGCTGATAAAGTCGCGCAAGAAGAAGCTATTGTCGGAAAGCAGGCGGCGGAAACGGCAGCAATTGCCGCCGATGCCCAAAAAGACCTTGACCGTGCTTTACCAGCGTTAGAAAGTGCTGTGAAAGCTCTTAGCTCTCTCACAAAGGCGGATATTACAGAAGTAAAATCTTTTACGAACCCGCCTCAAGCAGTTCGAGTAGTCATGGAGGCAGTTTGTGTCTTATTAGGTGAGAAAGAAAGCTGGGATAACGCGAAGAAACTTCTTGGAAGATCAGATTTCATGGATTTACTAACAGGTTATGATAAAGATAACATTCCTGAGTCTCGTTTGAAGAAATTGCGCAAGCAATATATCAACGCAGAAGAAATGCAAGTTGAAGTAATTGAGAAAGTCTCCAGGGCCGGGAAAGGTTTGTGTATGTGGGCAAGAGCAATGGATGTCTATGCTGATGTTGCGAAAGAAGTTGCACCAAAGCAAGCGCGCTTAGATGAGATGAAAGCAGCTCTCGCAATCACGACCGCACAATTAAAGGAGAAACAAGCGCAATTAAAAGCTGTGATGGATAAAGTCGCCGCCCTTCAGAAAGCTTGTGATGATACTCTTTCTGAGAAAAATCGATTGCAAGTTGAGAGTGACACGACTGCGAAGAGATTAGTTCGTGCAGAGAAATTAACTTCTGGTTTAAATTCTGAGGGTGAGCGATGGAAGAATACAATTACTTCTTTGGCAGAAGAAAAGACGAATCTTATTGGTGATTGCTTCCTGTCTTGTGCTTGTATCTCTTATTACGGTGGTTTTACTGGCACTTATCGTGACGCTATGATTGCGGATTGGTTGCATCAGGCCAAGAACTTTGGTATTCCAGCATCTGCCAAATTTTCCCTTGTTCACACACTTGGAGATCCAGTTCAAATTAGAGAGTGGCAGAATCAAGGCTTACCCACTGACCCTGTTTCTGTAAATAACGGAATTTTGGTCGATAAATGTCGACGTTGGCCACTCATGATCGATCCTCAAATGCAAGCAAATCAATGGTTACGTAAAAAAGAGGAAAACAACAACGTTATGATTACAACAATGAGAGATCCAAATCTTCTTCGAGCTCTTGAAAACTGCATCCGTTTAGGTCGTCCTTTGCTGTTAGAGGATGTTGGTGAACAAATCGAACCAGCTCTCGAACCAATCCTTCAAAAGGCAACTTTTAAACAAGGATCACGTTTATTAATTCGTTTAGGTGATAGTGACGTTGATTATGATACAAATTTCCGATTATATATGACGACGAAGCTGCCTAATCCTCATTACCTTCCTGAAGTGTGTATCAAAGTTACTTTGATTAATTTCACGGTGACTATGTTAGGTCTCGAATCGCAACTTTTAGGACTTGTTGTGAAAGCTGAACGGCCTGATATTGAGCAAAAGAAAGTTCAATTACTTTTACAAATGGCGGAAGATAAGCGTCAATTGCAGATGTTAGAATCAAAAATCTTACAACTTTTATCAGAATCAGAAGGAAACATTCTTGATGATGAAGTGCTGATTAATACTCTCTCTGAGTCGAAAGTAACAGCAATTTCTATCGGAGAGCGTGTAGCTGAGGCTGAAATTACTGAACAAGATATTAATGAAGCCAGAAGTCGTTACCTTGATGTTGCTACACGTGGATCTATTATCTACTTTGTCATTGCAGACCTTGCTTCCATCGATCCGATGTATCAATACTCTTTAGCATACTACACTCTACTCTTCCAACGATGTATTGGTGAATCAGAGAAATCGAACGACCTTGAAACACGTTTACACAATATTATTGATTATTCTTCTCTTGTGATTTATGAGAATATTTGTCGTGGTTTATTTGAAAAAGATAAAATTCTTTATTCTTCCTCCATTTGTTTCCAAATATTACGTTATGCAAAGGAAATTCATGATGTTGAATGGAATTTATTCATGAGAGGACCTGGTGCTGTTGATCGTAGTAATATGCCACCAAATCCTTATCCTGAGAGTATCCCTGGTCCAATGTGGGATATCATCTACTCCGCTGAGCAACGTATGCAGTATGTGGTCAAACCTCCTGCTTCTGGTGAAGGTGGACAAGCGAAAGAGGAAAAAGAAGAAAATGCTACTGGTATGGAGCACATTGCCTCTCATGCCACACCTTTCCAAGGTCTTTGCCAATCGATTAAAGAGAAATATGCTGGCAGAGGAAAGGAAAGTGAATGGGCAACATGGATGGAAAGTCCTAACTTAATGACTGCACCACTTCCTTCAGGCTTACAAGAGACCGTTAATTCCTTCCAACGTCTCATTTTAGTCAAAGCATTGAGAGAAGATAAGTTACAGCAATCCATCGCTTTGTTTGTAGCAGAGAAACTCGGTCCTCGCTTTGCTGTATCCCCATCAACATCGATGGAAGATATCTACAGAGATCTTGACAATAAGACACCATGTATCTTCGTTCTTTCTACCGGTGCTGATCCTACTGGTATGTTACTCCGTTTCGCAAAGAAGTCAGGATACGGCGATCGCTTGCACATTGTCTCATTAGGTCAAGGACAAGGACCTTACGCGAAGTCCTTGATTGATAATGGAACAAAGACTGGTGATTGGGTAGTATTACAAAATTGTATGTTAGCAAAGTCATGGATGCCTGAACTCGATCGCATTATCTTCGATTTACAAGAAAGAGCGAATAAAGACGATGGAGGAGGAATTAATAAAGATTTCCGTTTATATCTAACATCAGCACCTGCTGATTATTTCCCTGTTTCCATCTTACAAAATGGTGTAAAGATGACGAATGAACCACCAAAAGGTTTCCGTGCAAATCTTCATCGATCAATTGGTAATTTAGTGAAAGAAGAAGATTATGAAGCATTACCACAAAAGTCATTAATTGCATGGAAGAAACTTCTTGTTGGTATGATCTTCTTTCATGCAAATATTCAAGAAAGAAGAAAATTTGGTCCATTAGGATGGAATATACGTTATGCCTTTGATGAATCAGATCTTGAAACTTCTATTGCTGTATTAAAACGTTTCTTAATTGAACAAGAAGTTTTCCCTTGGGATGCTTTGAACTACGTCACCGGACAGATTAACTATGGTGGTAGAGTTACTGATGATTGGGATCGACGATGTCTCATGTCGATTCTATCGATTTATTTAGTACCTGACATCCTTAATGATGAATATCGCTTCTCTAAGTCGGGTACTTATTATGCACCTCCTGTTGGTAACCTGAAATCAGTGATCGGCTATATTGAATCATTACCAACGAGTGACGATCCTGAGGTCTTTGGAATGCATGAAAATGCTAATGTCACCTTCAATACCAACGAATCATTGGCATTGATGGCTGCATTATTGTCGTTACAACCTCGATCTAGTGGAGGAGGATCTGGTAAGACGAGTGATGATGTTGTTGTTGATCTAGCGAATACCTTCGAAGGACAATGTCCAGTGCTGTTATCAGAGGATGAAGCAGGTCCAACGACCTTCGTCATTCAATCCAATGGTTTATTAAATTCATTAGCCATCTGTTTAACACAAGAGATGGTGAAATTTAATCGATTATTACAAAGAATGCAATCATCATTAAGTGATTTAAAGAAAGCTATTAGAGGTATGATTGTCATGTCTAGTGATTTAGATGCAATGTATACTTCTTTCCTCAATAATCAATTACCAAGTCTATGGGAAAGAGTTTCCTTTGCTTCGTTGAAGACATTAGGTTCATGGGTCAATGATTTGATCTATCGTGTCAAGTTTATGCGACAATGGTTGACGAAGGGACAACCTCATGCCTTCCCTCTTCCTGTCTTCTTCTTCCCACAAGGTTTTATGACAGCATCTTTACAAACCTTCGCTCGTAAACACATGGAAGCGATTGATGGGCTGTCCTTTGAGTTCCATATCTTACAATGTCAGCCAGAGGAAGTGACCACCTCCCCTGATGATGGTGTTATTATCTTTGGTCTTTATTTAGAAGGTGCAAGATTCGATCAGAAGATTCAGAAAGTCGTTGAGAGCAAACCTGGAGAGATGTATGACTTACTTCCACCGATTCACTTTAAACCTGCTGTAGGACATAAGCAATGGCCGAACACATATGCTTGTCCCGTCTATAAGACAGCAGTGAGGAAGGGTGTCTTATCCACGACTGGTATGAGTACGAATTACGTCTTACCGGTGGAGTTACCAATCTATGCAGAGGAATCAGAACAGAAATGGATCTTAGCAGGTGTTGCAGCATTGTGTAACCTTACAGATTAAGAGTAGTAGTAGTAGTAGTAAATGGGTGGATTGTATATTATTGTGGTGTTGTTTTTTTTTGTTTGTTTTCTTTTTATTTCGAGGTAATCGTCACCTGAGTATCAAGAATCTGTTTTTGAAATTTGTGTAAGAAAATGAGATAATTCCAACAAGCCTTTGTTCTTTTTCTTTTGCGATTCATTGGATGATGGTGGCGTTGCGTTCATGCGCTATGTACGTCATCTTAGTGGTGGCGATTGAGCTCATTCACTTGGATAATTTTGTGAGACAGAAGATATAACCATAGTAAAGGAGTCACCGTTTGAGTAGCAAATAAAGCTGGTTCACTTTGTATGGTAACCGTAAGATTCTCATTGGTGAAGAAAGAGAGAGTGTGTTGTGTAGGTGAGATGTTGACTTAATAATTACATCACAATTCCGTTATT
>VFQN01006925.1_pt1 | contig 12558 bp, 14 predicted proteins | sample 3512371 | NCBI WGS metagenome assembly VFQN01 (sample SAMN10412370, study PRJNA504923) | tailings metagenome | isolation source: Replicate 2 from Balatoc abandoned mine | place: Philippines: Itogon, Benguet | collected 2017-08-28
GGAATCGCCAGCCACATCGGTACTTATGCCAGCGTGACAGGTCCTCAACTAGAAACCAAAGCCGAATACCGAATGTTAAGAATGCTCGGAGCTGATGCCGTAGGAATGAGCACCGTACCTGAGGTAATCGTTGCAAGGCATATGAATTTGGAAGTTTTTGGAGTATCAGTCATCACAGACATGTGCATTCCAGAAACTTTAGAAAAAGCTGAAATTCACAAAATACTGGCCGCCGCCGCAAAAGCAGAGCCTCATATGACCTTTTTGATTAAATCATTACTAGCCCAAATCCCCTAAATACCCGCTGCAAAAAACCGACTAAAATCCCCTTTGTTTAACTATCTTAAGGATTAGTTCAGTATTTGTCATTTTTTTTAGTGTTTTTTTGACACATTACTTGGAAAATTGCCAATTATCATTTTATCTTTACACCGTAGTTCTGTTAAGGACTTGTACTCAACCAAATTCTAACATTATTGAGAGAATATTTTACCGCAGTCATGAATTCAGGTTTATCGAGATTTACTACCGTGGCTATGCTTATTTTATTAGCCGCAGCTTCTCGGGTAGTGCCGCATCCTTTCAACTTCACTCCTATTGGAGCCATGGCTTTGTTTGGTTCGGCTTATTTTAACCGCAAGTCTCTTGCATTCGTGATTCCTATGCTGGCAATGCTACTAAGTGATGCGCTCATTGGTAATCCTTCTCTGCCTTCGTATGTTTCTTTTGCTTTGATTACAGTATTAGGTTTTGTACTTTTGAAGAAAGTAACACCTACAAGAATTGTAATAGCAAGTTTACTTGCTTCCACTTTGTTCTTTTTAGTGACAAATTTCTTTGTCTGGTACAACGGTACTTTTTATCCCCAAAATTGGCAAGGATTGATAGCTTGTTATGTGGCTGGTCTTGCGTTTTATCAATCTACATTTTTTGGAAATCTGTTTTTCAACACCATCATGGGAGATTTGTTTTACTGTAGTGTCCTTTTTGGTAGTTTTTATTTTATCCAACGATTTGCTTTCAAGCCCAGTGTGGCATAAAAATATTTGTTTTCATGGCTGTTAATAGGTAGACAAATAGCCCCGAGATTTCGGGGCTATTTTCTTTTTCCTTGTAACCCTCCCGTATGCAAACCTACGATCGTATCTCCCCGCCGAAAAAAGCCTTTTTTTACTAAATCATAAATACCAAACATCATTTTGCCGGTATATACCTCCTCCAATGGAATACTCGTTTGATTTTCGAAGGATTTGACAAAATCTAAAAGCAGGTCATTGATCCGTCCATAACCCCCAAAATGGTAATCACTCATTATTTCTAGATTACTAACATCACTTGAGAGATAGCTTCCTATCATGTTTTTAACAACATCCGAACTCAACTTCAAACTCGGAAAAACCAACACTTTGGTATCTGCATCCGTAGCAAGCCCGGCGGCAGTAGCTCCCGTCCCAAAAGCGGTACACATATAGTGAATAGGAGCATTGAGTTGCTGCTTGATCTCTAACATTACTTCCGACATTCCCAAAACTGCCAAGTGATTTGACCCACCTTCGGGCAATACATAGCATTCATTACCATACATAGTCACCAAGCCTGATTTGCCTCGATATGCTTCACGACTCACAAAAATCAACTCCATCCCACAAGCTGCCGCAAATCGTAAGGTGGGATTGGCATCGGTCGACAGCTCTTCTCCTCTAATAACCCCTACTGTGTGAAAACCCATTTCTTTTCCAGCCGCCGCCACCGCTGCTATGTGATTTGAATAGGCTCCTCCAAACGTAAAAAGTGTTTTGAATCCAAGCCGCTCGGCTTCGATTAGATTATATTTTAATTTTCGCCACTTATTTCCAGAGACTTCAGTATGAATAAGGTCGTCTCTTTTGATACAGAGTCGAATCCCTCTATCGACCAAAAAAGGGTCTTCGACGATTTGAAGAGGGGTTTGGGCGGTGTTTTCCCAAAATGTAGCGACAAGATTCACGGTAAAAATTGCATTTTATGTACATTTGTTCGTTTTCAACCCAAGTTTCAACAACTTTCACCTAATTGTCCAACAATCATGAAAAAAATAATTTTGAGTGCGTTGTTTATCGGCCTAACCCTCTCCGTAACCGCACAAGACACCCCCACTGCCGATGCCATCATTGATAAGTACCTCAACGCTATTGGGGGAAAAGACGCCATCGCCAAAATCGAAGATCTGACTATCGGAACTACTTCCGAAACCCAACGTGGCACGATGGAAATGGAAGTCAAAATCAAAAAGCCTAATAAGTTTTCTTCGGTTATATATATGATGGGCAACGAGGTCATGCGCTCTACCAGCGATGGTTCCAAAGTCGCTACCGTGTCTGGTTTTGGCGGTAATACCAACGAGCGCACCGCTGAAGGCAAAGACGCCATAGCGATGATTCTCCAAAATGTCCCTTTTCCTGAATTACTCTATGCCGAATATGGCGTACAAAAAACGGTCCTTGGCAAAGAAGCCCTGGATGGCAAAGATGCGTGGAAAGTAGAAATTGCAATCCCCGAAGGTCGTAAATGGAACGAATTTTTTGACGTAGAAAGCGGACTAAAAGTAAAACGCATGGCAAACATGGAAGGCATGCGCCCAGGTGGAGGTCAGCGCCCCGAAGGCCAACAAGCCCCAAGTGGTGGTGGTGGCAACGGGCCCGGTGGTGGTCAAAGAGGAGGTATGCGTGGAGGCATGGGAGGAGGTATGATGAATGCCACCCTGAGCAACTACAAAGAGATTAAAGATGGATTTGGGGTTAAGATTCCATTTACCCGCGAGCAAGGTAATGGACAATTTAGTTCTAAAGCGGAGGTATCGTCGGTAAAAGTCAACAAAGGAATTAAAGATAACACCTTCACAATCAAATAAAAGAGTAAACAAAATAGGCATCAATAATGATGCCTATTTTGTTTACTCTTTCTTAAAATGAAGGGTATTGATTAAATAATCATTTTTAGTTACCCTCATCAATATGTACACCTGAAACTTAACGCCATTGGTTGTTTGGTAAGTTCCAGTACAATACCTCACCTTAGAAGCTGTCCCCTGAAAGCCATATTTAAAGTCTTTTGGGGGATATTTTTTAAAAAATGACTTTAAAATCAATTCAGCTTGTTCATGCCTTACGCGCCTAAAATCGACCTTTTCAGCATCAATGACCAGTTCCAAACTTCGTTCAAAATAATCAGCCAGCACACTTGCATTCCCATTTTTAAAGGAGCCTTTGATTTTTTCTGCAATTTCGACGTCTCGTGCAGTACTCCCTCCCATGAAGCTACATAGAGTTCCACTGATTATCAACGTCAAGCATATTTTTTGAAAGATTCTCATGAGGAAATAACCATTTAGTGTTTGATTTCAAATAGTTGTTGGCTAAAATTGTGCCAAACTCGCGATTTTTTTTAAAATTGTGAGCCCATCTCATCTAGCTACTATAAATAACAGAACCTGTGCAGCAAGCCATTCTTACCCACAAACAAACATTGCAAAAAATCAAGCGAATTGCGTTTGAGATTTATGAACGCAACTTTGAAGAAAAACACATTATTCTGGCAGGAATTACGGGAGAGGGCTATGAAATGGCCCGTTTACTTCGCTCATTTATTGAAGGCATTTCCCAAATGGAAGTGACTCTGATGCTCATTAACCTCAACAAAGAACATCCTCATACGGCTCCTATTCAATTCAACATCGACAAAACAATGCTTGCCGGAAAGGCGATTGTGGTAGTCGACGACGTCTTAAATACGGGGCGAACATTGGCTTATAGCTTAGCACCTTTTTTGGGAGTCGCGCTCAAGCGCCTACAAGTGGCGGTGATGGTCAATCGTGGGCATCACTCGTTTCCTATTTCCGCCGACTATGTAGGGTATTCGTTGAGTACCACCCTCAGTGAGCACATCCATGTCAAACTCACTGGCGACGAAATCGGAGTATACTTGAGTTAGAAAAAGGGAGAGCCTTATACGTCTCTCCCTTCTATGTGAAGATTTTTTAGGGTTCTTCAAAAATAATAGCGGTACCATTGGCACTGACCATCAGCATAGAACCATTACCTCCTATTGTTTGATAATCAAGGTCTACCCCAATGATAGCGTTAGCTCCCAAACGTTGAGCTTGCTCAATCATCTCTTTGAGGGCAATGCTTTTGGCTTCGCGCAATCCCTGCTCATAAGCCCCCGACCGACCGCCAACGATATCTCTGACACCTGCAAAAAAGTCTTTGACTAAATTGGCACCAATGATTGCCTCACCGTTGACCAAGCCGATATACTGTAAAATTTTTTTCCCTTCGATGTTGTTAGTAGTTGTGATAAGCATGAGAGTTTAGCGAATGAGAATGGTTTAAAGTCGTTGCAATATTATTTATATCGGGGCATTGTTCGATAGAAAACAGGAACAACGGTCTTTGTAATGTACCAACACTGAAAATTTATCCATGAATATGCGCCTCATCCGTACATTTATACTCGGTATCATGCTATCTGCCTTTTATATGAGTAATGCGCAAGCCCCCAAAATAGCCGTACAATTGTACAGTTTCAGAACACAATTGGCCAAAGATGTACCTACTACACTGGCTAAATTAAATACAATGGGTGTAAAATACGTAGCATTAGCGGGAACTTACGGCAAAACTATCCCAGATTTTTTGGCTCTCCTCCAACAATTTGATCTTACTCCCGTAGGAAGTGGGGCAGATTTTGCGGACTTAGCTACTCAGCCCGAAAAAGTAGCCAAAGACGCCAAAGCTTTGGGTGTGAAATACGTAGTATGTTTTTGGATTCCGCACGAAGGCGATGATTTTAACATAGGACACGTTCAGAAAGCCACGGAGGTTTTTAACAAGGCTGGCAAAATCTTACGCGAACAAGGTATTATGTTCTGCTATCATCCTCATGGATACGAATTTCGTCCTTATGGAAAAAGCACGCTATTTGACGAATTAGCCCAAAAACTAGACCCCCAATACGTAAACTTTGAAATGGATACCTACTGGATTAAGCACCCAGGACAAGACCCCGTAGCGATGCTCAAAAAATATCCCAATCGCTTTCCTTTGCTACACTTAAAAGACCGAAAAATCGGGACAGTCGGCAATCAAAATGGGCGAACCGACGTCGAAACCAATGTCACCCTTGGTACGGGCGACATCGACATCAGCTCTATCATGAAAGTAGCTTCTAAAATCGGCGTCGAGTATGCAATCATCGAAGATGAGTCCTCTCGCTCCGAAGTCCAAGTTCCCCAGAGCTTAGCTTTTCTTCAAAAACTCAAATAAGCTATTTTATTTAACCGCTGTATTCACAAAAAAGGCTATCTGTTGGTAATAATCCGCCACTTGCCTTTCTTTTTGGGCAGGCGTCCAGCCAAGTTCCTGCGCCATCAAATCAGCAACTACTTGGATAGCTTCTTGGGCCGCTTCCCAATCCATGATTTCGAGACGCATCCGGCGAGCCAACACATCGCGTATTGTAAGCGCCATTTCTTCTCTTACTTGATAGATTACTTCGGCTTGGATGAAGGGATACTTTTCGACCAAGCGTTGTGACCATCGGATATTTTCTTGCGTCAGACGTGCCACCTTATGCGCCCGACTTCCGTATTTTCGAATCAAATGTTTGGAGATGTCCTTGGCCAATCGATATACCATTTGGATTGTTTTCCAATCCTCAAACGCATAATCCTCCCCTCCTACGAGCACATGATTGGCCGTTTGACAGGGACGTTCTATCCTCAACAATTCGCAGGTTTTGTCAATAGTATCTTTGGCCATGTACCGATAAGTAGTCCATTTTCCCCCTAGCAAGCTCACCAAATTGGAATGCTCATCGTGCTCCACTTCATGATCTCGGACGAGTTTTTTGGTAGATTTAGAATCACCCGCCGCCAACAAAGGCCGCAACCCACCAAAACCCGCTTTTACTTGACTTTTGTCGGGGCGTTTGGCCAGATAAGGAGCCAACGTATCCAAAAGGAAATCAACCTCTTGGTCTTCTAAAATAGGCTCTGCCTCTAGATTTTTGTAATCGGTATCGGTAGTCCCCAAGAGCAATTGGCCCTCAAACGGAATCGCAAACACCACCCGCCCATCGCTCGTTTTAGGAATAAGCATGGCATCATTGCTTTTCAGGACTTCATAAGGGAGCACTACGTGTACACCTTTGCTGGGACGAATCCGATGCGAAAGCTTAGGATTGGCTTTGAGCCGTACAAAATCCGCAAAGGCACCCGTACAATTGACAAAAATCTTAGCTTTGATTCCAAAAGATGACTCAGACTCTAGCGGTTTGGCTACCGCAGTGGTAAGTTTGCCTGCATTATCTCTTTCAAAATCAAGCAATTCAGTATAATTCACGATAGCCACTCCCGCTTCATCGGCTGCATGTGCCAATGCCAAGCAGTAGCGAGCATCATCAAGCTGACCATCAAAATACAAAACCGCACTATGAAGTTTTTTGGCATCCAAAGAAGGCATTCGCAGTAGGGTTTCCTTTTTGCTCAACCAACGGCTTTTGGGCAAGGCATCGCCTTTGGCAAAAAAATCGTACATCCGTAGCCCAATGCTAAAGTAAAGCCCCTCCCACCAACTAAACACCGGCGTGAGCAAAGGCAAGGGGCGAGCTAAGTGGGGCGCATTTTGGAGCACAATCTGCCGTTCTTCCAACCCATGCCGTACTTGTTTGAGTTGCGCAAAATCAAAGTTCTTAAATGCTTGTTCCAAATACCGAACCCCTCCGTGGATGAGCTTGGTAGATTTGGACGAAGTCTCAGACGCAAAATCCTGTTTTTCAATCAGTGCCACCTTCAACCCTCGCAAGGCCGCATCCAATGCGCAGCCCGTTCCGCTTGCCCCGCCACCTATGATACAGATATCGAACGTTTCATTTTGTAATCTCTGGAGATTCAGGGAGCGTTTCATATATTATTAATCAACTGTAATTAGCGATAGACGGGCGAAGTTACCCTATTTTTTCGACTCCATTGGTAATCGTTACTACATAACTTACCAGCGGACGATGATATTGGTTAAGATAAGCCGTAGAGATAGCTTCAATAAAATCTTCTACCTTTTCGGTTTTGACGATATTGATTGAACATCCCCCAAATCCGCCCCCCATCATTCGGGCACCTATCACTCCCTCTAAGGTTTGGGCGGCCTCGACCAAAAAATCCAGTTCTACGCAGCTCACTTCATAGTCTTGGCTCAATCCCGCGTGGGTTTCGTACATTTTTTGTCCAAAGGCACCCAAATCACCGCGTTGTAAATCTTCACAAGCCGCGACCACGCGTTCGATTTCGCCACTGACATAACGGCAACGACGGTAGACATTATCGGGCAAATCGTCGCGATGAGCTTCTACTTGGGCTAAACTTACCTCTCTTAGGCTCCGAATGCTGGGATAAAAGTTTTTTAAAATCGCAACCCCTTCCTCACACTCCTGACGGCGAGTATTGTAGGCCGACTCCGCCAAAGTATGTTTCACGCCCGAGTTGCAAAGTACGATGCGATAGTTTGTCAAATCAAACGGAAAATACTCATAGCTCAAATCACGGCAATCGAGTCGAATCACTGATTGCTCCTTACCATGAATCGACGCAAACATGTCCATAATGCCGCACTGTAGCCCCGCAAAATGATGCTCTGCCAACTGTGCCGTCAAAGCCAAATCTAACCGACTGATATTCAACCCAAATAACTCACTCAAGGCATAGCCCATGCCACTCTCCACGGCTGCTGACGACGAAAGCCCAGCGCCGTTGGGCACATCACCCCCAAAAGCCACTTCAAAACCAGTAGGAATCGTCAATCCCGCCGCTGAAAGCTCGCTTACCATGCCGATGAGGTAGTTGGCCCAACTAACGGAAGACTTTTGGACATGGTCCAACGAAAACTCATAGGCTTGTTCCAAATCGGCGGCGTACAACTTACAAAGGCGGTCGGGGCGCGCTCGGATGGCAAAATAGATGGCTTTGTCGATAGCCGCCGGAAGCACAAAACCGTCGTTGTAGTCGGTATGCTCGCCGATGAGATTGATACGACCCGGAGCACGTACGATAAGGGTGGGATTTTTGGCGTAAATGGCTTGGAATACGTCAGTTATTTTGTCGGGATAGATATTCACTCGCGATAAGATTAAGGTAAAATCATGTACAGCACTAAGACTGCAAAAATAGGGAGTTTGTGAAGGCAATTACAATTTTTTAAAAGAATGTTGTTAAAACTAAACAAAAACCTTACTTTTGCGCCACGTTAAGCGTTGGGTCCCGTAGCTCAGTTGGATAGAGCAACAGATTTCTAATCTGTCGGTCTTTGGTTCGAGTCCAAACGGGATCACCCGGATGTCACGTCCTGATACGTCCTACTACAAAAAAGTGCCTTAAACTTGGTTTTAAGGCACTTTTTGTGTTTTTTGGCATTACGTCTCCCCTTTGATTGGCCCACGAATCCCAATAATCCATCATTGACCATCTACTGAAGAAGAAGTGTATTTTTTTACAAAAAAGTTATCAAGCGGTAAAATACTGGTTTTACAGTATTTTTTGGTTTGTTTCTTTTTTATACTTTCGCAGGTGTAGTTTTTTGTTAAGATTGAAGTACCCTAGCCTCTAGCATCCATCCATTTCATTTTGACCAAGATGACACCTTCACGGCTTATTTAGAATCTTAGGTACCATGACGACCGCATCGAAATAGAGTTAGTCAATGAGACTTTGAAAAAAGAGATAGTTTAAGTGAAAATCCTAGAAAGAACATATTCAGTGGATTTTCAGGCAATAATTATTTTGACCACCTGAAAATCCACTAATTTTAAAACTAAAAACAGTAACCAATGGAATTATATTTGACTTATAAAAGCCCAGAAAACAGGGAACTTAAAAATGTCCCCTCTATGCCCCAAATTGATTTTTTCAGAGAATTTATCAACGTTGCAGACGAAAAAGAAGTCAGACAATTGGCACTCGACTCAAATTTAGAGGAAAATGCTTTTGACTTTTTATTAAATGGAGAGGATTCAGTGGGTGGTGACTATGACTTAGACGACGAACAATTAGCGTCAATGAAAGAAGAATATGGCGAAGATTTCGAAACAAATGATTACACTCCTGAATATCATTCAGCAGATAAAGTTTTAACCGCCATTGAATCTTTCATCAACCTACATCCAGAACATGAAAGTTATAGAAATGAAATAAAAACATTTCTGAACTTTTGCATTGAAAATGACCTAAAAGTAACAAATTATTCAGGTTTCTAATTTGAAAGTTTATCTAAAGACAGAAGTCAGTAATCTTAAAATGAATTTTCGACAACTCACTCGTGATCTAATCCCACATAAGTACCTCCCGTTTTTATAAAAGGATATTGTAACGGGTCTAGATATATTAGATTTGCTCTCTCAAAAATAGGACTAAACTCGTTATCATCTGTAGCTAAGGGCATATGTTCTATGTCACTAAAAACACTTCCCCTCTTTTAAAAACCCTCCATGCTGTACTCCCCCTCCTTATAAACTCTTTAATAGAATACAATATCAATAGGCTAAAACACATCATGAACTTCTTACTTTCGGCTACACCCAATAAAAACGACGACTTCAGTAAGCAAGTTTTTGGTGAATAAGTTAAAGTTTTTTTTGCGGTATCGAATGTTTTGTAGGATCATAATCTACGGGAATCATATCTGCAAAAAAACCCACACATCTATAATTCTCCACGACGGGGGCATTTTTCACTAAATTTCCCCAGTTATCATCTTTTTTCACAACCTGAGATACTACAATTGAGTCACTTCCCTCATTACTTTCATAAAGGAAATCAACAAGAAAATATTCTAAAGAGTTATCCATAGAATGATTAGAGAGGTTAGAATGATTTAAAATGGCTAAATATACAATGAGGGCGTCAGTTGCGCCCCCTTTAATCAATCCTTTGCAGACGTTGAAAAGCTTCCTTTTTGGCTTTAACGTCTGTATTATTAAATATTTTAAAGTTTTCCCAGTCTACATAAGCGGTGTTACTAGATACATGTAAATAAGGACGTATTTCAGCATTATCGAGCTCCGGAACATATACGACAGTAAGCGTGATACTTGGCTGATATTTCGGATAAAATGTTAATGTAAGTTTCATTCCAATAACAGCGGCTTTCCAATATTTTTAAGGTTTTGCAGCTTCAACAATCGCTACTTTATTCTGGAGCTTTTTAGCTTCCTTTTTATTGTTTGACGGGCTATCCCCCATTCTTTCACGCGCTCTAGCCGCCAAGAGCCATATCGTCACCTTATCCAAGGCATAATAGCTCCTTATGTTTTTGCAATTGTGCCCCCTCTAATTTCACCCCCGAAATAATGTCAGAACCTATTTTTTCACAACCTTTGACAGGGCGTTCGTCGCGCTGAAGGTAAGCGTTATGTTCGGTAGTACTCATACGATTGTGCCCTATTTTCATCCCTAAAATTCATTTATTTAACAAGTTATGAAACTTTAATTATGAGACCAAGTTTTAGGACTATAAAATGCAAAAATTTAAAGAAAGTTGTTTTAGAGTGTCACGTATATTTGTAAGAATGCAAGATTAGATTCTTGTATATCTATTGCTAATGATATTGCGGTTTTTAAGTATTTTATTTATTTTTGATGAGCTAAAGTAAATTAATTCGAAAGCTTTCTAATTCATAAATATTTCCAAGTTTGAATTTATTTGAATAACCCTAAAAAAGCCTCGTAGTACACTTATTATCAACAAATTAGACGTTCGGAAAACACCAATTTTTTCTTTCATAACAAGTTATTTGACGTATTTTTTCCTAAAAGTAGCGCACCCAAAAACTACCATATATCACTCACTATCAAACACTTAAACCCAAAAACATCTTTAAAAGCACTTTCCAGTAGAACAAGGATTGAAACCTGGATTCTGGCTGTTGTGTTTTCAACAATCCCCATCTTTAAAAGCACTTTCCAGTAGAACAAGGATTGAAACTAACAAAGATAATACTGCTTTTCTTTGTAAGATAGTCTTTAAAAGCACTTTCCAGTAGAACAAGGATTGAAACGAAAGAGAACCATGGTAGCTACTATTTAATCGCTTTCTTTAAAAGCACTTTCCAGTAGAACAAGGATTGAAACTGAGGGAGACATAAACAACTTGATAAAAGGCGTTTTCTTTAAAAGCACTTTCCAGTAGAACAAGGATTGAAACTAAAAATGTATACATACGAAGTTGGGAAACCCTACCCTTTAAAAGCACTTTCCAGTAGAACAAGGATTGAAACTTGTTCATGGAGGGCAGCCCTTTAATGGACTGATTGGCTTTAAAAGCACTTTCCAGTAGAACAAGGATTGAAACTTTCAAAGTAAGATACTATAACATCCCCCGCTTTGTACTTTAAAAGCACTTTCCAGTAGAACAAGGATTGAAACAATACCGTTTAAAAATTCATTAAATCAATTCCAAGTCTTTAAAAGCACTTTCCAGTAGAACAAGGATTGAAACGTCAAAATCGCATTGTGGCTACCTTTACGACCGATACTTTAAAAGCACTTTCCAGTAGAACAAGGATTGAAACTATAGTAGCTGCCTGTACTTTCTTCGAAGCAAGTCCTCTTTAAAAGCACTTTCCAGTAGAACAAGGATTGAAACCCGTTTCTTCGATTATTGCGAACCCTAGCAGTACGCCACTTTAAAAGCACTTTCCAGTAGAACAAGGATTGAAACTGCCCCTCAAATTCATGCTCCCAAGTGCCGTCCTTTCTTTAAAAGCACTTTCCAGTAGAACAAGGATTGAAACTGATGCTGGTTATGTCATTGCTTGTTTTCCGGCCAATCTTTAAAAGCACTTTCCAGTAGAACAAGGATTGAAACTAAGAAGTCCTTATCCCGTTCAGGTCTTTGATTTGACTTTAAAAGCACTTTCCAGTAGAACAAGGATTGAAACTCGTACTCCTTGTTTGATAAAGCGATAATAGAACGCTTTAAAAGCACTTTCCAGTAGAACAAGGATTGAAACTACTTCTTGGCAAATCCAGATATAACGTCAATAACTTTCTTTAAAAGCACTTTCCAGTAGAACAAGGATTGAAACATTTAGGGCCTCGAAGCTACATTGGTGGTGAGGCCGGCTTTAAAAGCACTTTCCAGTAGAACAAGGATTGAAACCGCTCAATTTGTTGGCATTGCCAAGATTGCGAAAAATCTTTAAAAGCACTTTCCAGTAGAACAAGGATTGAAACATGATTTTCGACCCAACTCGGTAGGATACCTTATAGCTTTAAAAGCACTTTCCAGTAGAACAAGGATTGAAACTTTCGTTTTCCCTATGCTCAAGGCCTACGCAGAAAGCTTTAAAAGTACTTCGAATCAGTGGCGTTGCAGCCTGTCCTTTCATAGTCGTGGTACAGGAAACTGCAAGTATTGTTTTTCTTTCAACCTTAAAATAAAAAAATATTGATAAATAATTATACTTTTGGTATATTTGTCTAACTTATTAAAGTAGTGGTAATGACTTTTTGAGCCTCTCCATTTTATGAGG
>VFQN01006926.1_pt1 | contig 12556 bp, 21 predicted proteins | sample 3512371 | NCBI WGS metagenome assembly VFQN01 (sample SAMN10412370, study PRJNA504923) | tailings metagenome | isolation source: Replicate 2 from Balatoc abandoned mine | place: Philippines: Itogon, Benguet | collected 2017-08-28
CACAAATGCGGCACGTACGGCAACCACGCTCGCGACCCTGTGGCCTGTTGACCTCGAGATATCATCACATCAACCGAAACCGTATGACCATTATTGCCGCAGATTGTCATTACGGCCACAATGTGCGCCTGCCTGGCGTCAGTAAACGCGGCTCATTGGTGCATATCCATGGCAGATGTACCGCACAAAAGAAAGCAATCGAAGTGCATATGCTTACAACACCCAGACAGTCACGGTACGCAGCCCCCGTACTCCGCATGAACACTCACGCCAGTCGCAATGCACCCACGGCCAGCTCGCACCCTTTCCCAACCTTAAAGGTTCGCACCCAGCTTGCCGTACACCAGGGAGTACAGCCATGCCGTACACACGGCGCCCGCAAACAGGTTGCCTAGCGATACCTGCACGTTGCGCCGGGCCGGCAGGGTGCGAAACGGGCGGGGCGTGTGGGGCGTACTACTTGGGCGACTGGTGCCGTGAGCGCCGCCTCAGCTTCACAGGGAAACATGGCAGAACGAGCACAAGGCAGCCGGTTGCGGTAGTCCAGCCAGCCTTCACGTCACCGCCAGCTGGTTACGTGCCTCTGCGGCCAGCTTGGATGGTCCCAAAGCCCGAAGCTGTGTCAGAAACAGCTTGCTGTCCAGTACTCGCCGCGCCCCGCTGGTCCTACTGGGGCGACTGCCACTGTGCAGCACTGCTACGATTGCGGGCTCCATCCACTGCGCAGCGCAAGGCATCCTTTTCCCCTGCCCTCCCTACCATTGTCACCCACCGGTATGAGGTTGTTTACCAGGAAGGCGCCCATTGATACTGGGGCGCCCAGCACCATGCCCATGGGGATGACGAACCTGCAAGAATAATTGGCAGCACGGGATAGGATGGCGTGAGTTCAGTTGAAGGCAAGAAGTATACACAAAGGCACGTCAAGAGCAACAACCTTCAAGCGCAGCGACTTACGTGCAGCGGGGTTAAGGCAATTTCACTAGTTATGCGCGCAGTGTGGGTAACACCACCGCTTGGGACTGAGCACTACCCACATGTTGGCTACAGAGTGCTCCAGGCCCACGGTGACGAAGGCGGTGATGGGCATCCACAGCCCCATCAGCTTGCCCTGCGTGCGGGGTGATGCGACGGGATGGAGTGCAGGGCCCCGGGGGGTGGGCAGGAGCGTGTTTACTGGGAAGCGAGGCGGTCCTACACCAGGTGCGGAAGGGCACGTCATGCACCCGGGGTTGAGTGACCCATGCGTGTACGCTACCGCCTTCGCCGCGGGGGCATGGCACTTCATGGGTGATGCAGGCTTTATGGCACGACCACTGCCCCTTCCCGTACCGCTCACGCAGAACGTGTGCGTGCACGTGTTGCCCCTGATGTTCCCAGCCAGTGGCCCTGATGGACCACCCACCCCACACGCACCGGCAGCGTCGGCGCTGACATGGCCATCCACACCGCCAGGCACACCAGCCAGTTGCACAACACCGAACGCACGAACACCTGGGCGTGGAGGGGAGCGTGGGAGGGGAGCCGTGGCCAAGCGAGGAGGGCAGTGCCTCACGCTAGCAGTAGCCCTGGCACATACGCAGCTAGGTAATCTCTTTCATAGTTCAGCGAGTGCAGAACGATGCATCTCCGCACCGCACAGGAAGGGCTGTGCAGCTGGCCCTTGTGCACTTGGGGCCGTGCCGAACACCTGTGCGCAGCCCTGAATAGGCGCCACTCGGGCCACCTTTCCCGCCAGCGTCTGCGCACCTGCGCGAAGGGCAGGGAGGTCTTGGCCACTGCCAGCGCAGGCAGCACCGTGTTGGTGGCCAGCACCCCCGAGGCGTGCAGGGCCGCCACCATGGCCAGGCAGCCGAGCAGGTTGCCTGTCGGGGGAGCATCGGTTACAGTCGACGCAGGCCCGGCCCGGTTGGGTAGAGTGTAACAGCGCTTAGAGGGAGGTCGAGCAGGGCGCAGAGTCCTAGCGCTCAACATGGCCATGTAGATGAGGCCCAGGACGCCTTGGTCAAGACGAAGGGGGTTGGCGGCTGTTTGCGGTGTGGACGGCCTCACGTTGCGCATGAGCAGGCGCATGAAGTGCGATTGATGTTGGAGCGTGCTTCTGAATGTAGCTCAATCCCCGGACATGAGCAAATGTGTCAAGGTGGCCTGTGCACGCCTGTTGCCGTCCGTGCCTGCTCATCGTGCTCGACGTCACTCACCCAGATACACAACCGCCCAGCGCGGCAGCACGTCCCCCCAGCGAGCCTGCTCTTCAAACACGGCAGCCGGCATCAGGGCACTGCGGGGGTCAGGTACACACAAGGAAGACCAGAAGGGCTTCACGAGCGAGGTGCGGCGGAGCAGGTTGGAGGGGCCGAACCGCCATGCAACACTGCAACCTCCCTTGGTTTACGCAAGTCCATGGCGCGCGTCTGTCACACCCTGCGACCCCGCAACTGCGCGTCAGTCGTACAAGAGGCCTATTCCCCCGTACGAGGATACGGCATCATGCCCTGCCCCGGACCACGGCTACGACAAGCATACGCCCGCTGATGCGCGTAAGAGCTGAGAATTGTACAGCACGCAGTCGAGCGCATTGTACCCCATCACCCGCTGCCTGTCCCCTCCCCCAAACCCTACCCAACCGCCAGCTCCTGCCCCACTCACGTGTTGCCGGTGAACAGCTCGGCCCCGCACACGGTGATGAGCGACAGGCCCAGGGGGAACACCGCGGCGGACAGCAGCTTGGCGGCGCCGGGGTTGGAGGACAGCAGGCCTGGGCGCCGGGGCGGGGCAGGGGGGCAGGGGCAGGGGCAGGGGCAGGGCGGGGTATGCGGGGCAGGGGCAGGGACAGGGGCAGGGGCAGGGCGGGGTATGAGGCTGAGAGGGGTTTAAGGGGTACGAGTTGGGCAAGCGACCAGTACGCTCCGTGGCGTAAGGAGCGAAGGACGAAGATGCAAGGGAGGACTGCGAGAGGCGGTTGGCTTTGGTGGATTGAGCCTGCTGTACTGATCGCTTTTGGCACGCATCCCGCACGCATGTCGTTGTCCGTGCGCGCCCCCATGTCCAGGATGGGGGTTGGGAGGATGTCACTGCCTAAAACGACGGTACGCCGTATCAGCGGTCGCTCACCTGGTACGTTGTTCAGTAGGGTGAAGGATAGCATGGCCCCGAATCCAAGGTAGACACCGGCCAGGATAGAAAGGATGAAGGCCTGCGGCAGCAGTTGAGGGCGCCAGTGCATCAAGTGCTGCAATTGTTCGTGAGAAGGTTACAGGGGGTTTGGAATTTGATCATGGCAAGCACATGTTGGCGGATGGCAGGTCTCAACCGCAGCAGCCGGCTCTACCCAAGAACATGATGAGCGGTAGGTTCAGGTGTGTTCTCGGTACTGCCGGGCGTGGTGTGAGAAACGGGTGCGAAGTTGCCAGGTCGGAGCGCTGTGTAGTGCGCTTCAACACTGGCTTGCAAGTAGCGGCTTATGCTGCTTGTGCGGCTGCGGCTTGTGGTACGGTCACCGGCACGAACAGACTGCTAGACGAGCAAGTACAATTCAGGGTTCTTACGTCGCCTATTACCTTCCCAAACGAAATCTGCGATTTAGCAGCTCCAGCCTTGACAGCAGCGGCGTAGATGCCAGCAGGGGGCAGCAGTGGAAGAACAGGCGCTGGGGTGGGCGCCGACGGTGCGGGGTCCGGCGCGACAGCAGGCGCGACCGCTAGAGGTGGCAGGAAGGCAACGTTGCACGCCATGTGGTTGAGGGAAAAGTAGTTTGGCTCTAGCTATGGAGCTCATTACTGGGACGATGAGCCGTTCTGCCCCGCCGGGCGTTATGCTGGAGGAGTCAAAACTGTGGGGACAACATGTTGCTGGTGTCCTAAGGACTACAGAGAGGAAGTTCCTACACACCTGCATGGTGTACACCGGTAGGGGTGCCGTCAGCATACGCAGCTGGTACCATCATTGTCCCGCATGCCATATGACGACCAGACCGAGGAGCGAGGAGTGGAGACCGGCATTGCCCAGGACGCACTGGAGTGCTTTTGCGTTGGAGATAGCGGGCCGTAAGCAAAGATGACTGCATTCCTGGTTCTTGGCAGCAGGGCAGGTAAGGTTCACTGAGAGCAAAATTGCACGACAGACGGGGCTCGCAGGAACTGGTTATGTGAGTCTGAGCACGCTTATTATGGAGATGTTGTTACAGTATCCCCTGGCACACTTTTAGGAGCGTAATGGCTGTCGGGTACTACGAGGGCGATGAGCATTTTGCTGTTGCGATGAGCCGAGCCTGTTGCATGTACTAGTTAAAGTACAAGTGATCATGACATAGCTTTCAAATGACACCAGGCAGATAGGTCTCGCGTGCCTCGGCCTCAGCATGCGACAGCTGCGACAAAATGCGTATCCTGGTGCGGGACTCGTTGCCGCGGCGGGCTTCATCTGCAGCAAGGGTAGGTTCTTGTATACATTGCAAGCAGGTCGGATAGTGCATAGCCATCCCGGACCGTGTTCCGACCCGTGCCTGCGCAAACTGCAGCAACGCGGCAGCAACTGGAATTCACGGGAGGAAGACTACAGCGGCGATGAAAGCCGGCATGCCAGCAGGCCTCGCCAGGTGCGGCGCTGGTGTGGGGAGACCGGGTACTAGGGGTTGGGTGCAGGGTTCAGCGGTACGCGGTGGGGTTCGGGGTGGCTGCTGGGGAAATGCAGGACGGACTCTGCTTAAAAGCCTGCGCAGCGGGCATGTGCGCTCAGCAACCATTTCCGTAGCGGCAAGACCACAGTGCCATGCGCCATCCACGTGGCCGTACCCACCACGCTCGCAGTTGCACAGATAGACGCAACACACCCCATGCTTCATCCGCCTCCCTCAACCACCATTCCACTGGCCTTCATGACCGCAGCAACTACGCTCGTCCAGTTTCGGGGCGCGGCCTGCAACCGCTTCACACGCGCGTGGTCAGGCGGGGGCCAGGCCCGGGCTGGGCGGGGGCAGGGGGCGCGTCTCGGAGGGCCGTGAGGAGACCGGCGGCTGCGGCGATGGCGGTGTGTCAGTCATGGCGGAGACGGTCTTCCTGGACAACGTGGCATACGCGCTGCGAGTGAGATCAGCGTCCTTGTTAGTGCCCTTGGGGGCTCGCTGTGCCACCGTTGGGCGACTGCATGTGGGCTAGGTTAGGGGCTAGGTTAGGGGCAAGCCGGTTGGGCCTGGTCGCGACCCTCTGTGCAAGGCTTCAAGCCGCGTGCAGGACATGTGTGGTGTGCTTCGAGCGCATGCGTCCGGCATGTGCGGCTGCTGCAGGCCCAGCACCTGTACGCCCCGCGCGGCTTTAGCCTGTCCCTCTGCCTGGCTTTGGTGCTCCGTGCCCGCAGTCCCGCCTGGCCTTCTCGCCCTACCTGGCCGGCAGCAGCGCCGAGGACACGCTGGCGTACGGAGGCCACGAGCGGCAGGTGGTTGGGGCAGGAGCGTGGAACGGTGGAACACCGCCTTGGGCCGTAGGCAACCGAGTGTGTAGCACCGGCGAGACGTGCACAACGCCTGCTCCCGTCGGACCGAGAGCCTGTGTGTTGCCCCACAGCACTCGCTGCAAGCGGTACGCCCTGCTCCACGCGCTGTGGTATAATGCGGTAGTTACGATTGGCGTATGAGTGACCCTTGCCTCCGCCTTGCCTACCCTGCAGCCCCCGGCCTCCGAGCTGCAGTCGGCCCGGTCCGCCCTGCAGCGCGCGGCGCTGGGGCGGCTGCGGGAGCTGCAATTGCTGGCGGAGTGGCCGCTCATGCGGCCGCGCAGGACGCCGCAGCAGATGGAGCGGCTGCTGGCAGGAGGTTGGTTCAGTAGGGGTGGGGTTACCAGTATCAAACACCGAAAGTGTACACGCTCGTGGGGTGGCCACACGTGTGGGGCTGTGTAGGCCATGGACCACCGGTACCTAACGACCTTGTTCAGCCGTGAATCACCTATCAGGCAATGTCCACCTACAATTGATATGCTGCGCGTCCGGCGCAACTGTAACCAGGTGCCCGCGCTTCGGAGCTGGTGTCCAGCCGTTCCGGTCCCGCCATGGACCTGGCGCTGCCCCGCCTGCCCGCGGCGCTGCTGACCCACGGGTCGGGGGCCAGCGGGCCGGGGGGAGGGGCGGGCGGCGGCGTGTGCCTGCTGGGGCCCACAGACGTGGCGCTGGCGCTGGCGGGGCAGCACGGCAAGGTGGGCTGCAGAAGACTGTCGTTTTGAAGGCCCAGCCGCTGTCAGCTCTATCCACACGTATGTGCATGCTGACGGCAGGTAACACCGCAGTCACGCGCTGCTGTAGAGCACTATAGACTAAGAACAGGAAGGTACCAGGAAGCATCAGCAACGAACCCGCAGGGTGCTGTTCACCGGTACACCTGTGTCACGAAGTGTGAATAACACAAGCTCCCTTCATCTCGCGTGTGCCGTGCCTCTCATCCTGCCCAGGATGCCCTGCCGCTGGGGTCCACGCTGCGCGGCCCTGGGCCTGCTGGGTTCGGCTCTGCAGCACACGGCGTGGGGGGCATGATGACGGCGGTGCTGGCCGCCACGTGCACTGCCCCGACCAGCAGCAGCAGCAGCAGCAGCGTTCCTTATGGAGCGGGGGTTGCCGCTGACGGCCCCTCTCTGCCGGCCCTGGCGGCCGTGCCCCCGCTGTTCCCACCCACCGCTTCCACCGAGACCGCATGCGCCGGCAGCGCTGCGGGCCATAACGGCTCGTCCCATGCACATACTTCCTCTTCCACTGCGCTGGCAGCATCCTGCCTTGCCGGCCTCCGTGACTTCTTCCACGACCTGCGGCCTGAGCAGCGGCATGTGGGTATAGAGTGGCGGGATTGGTGGCATGGGGACGGCATGTGAGGGGTTGCCGTGGGCCGGAGTTGTTGTGGGGGAGAAAGGCGGACTGCGCTCCAGTGGCAATTTTTCGCAGTGGCGGTGTGGTGGACAACACTGCTGGAAGCACGCTAGGCAGTATGCAGTTTGCACTCCTTAACTACGTCTGCCACGTGATTGCAACCTTTTCCCTCCACCAAGGTGTGTACGTATCACATGCGCCTCCAGTTATAACTTGTGTGCTACGCTGTGTTGTCGGTGCAGGTTGGCGTGGACGACCGCTGCTACCCCTGGTTCCGGGACGTCAAGCTGTGCGCCGCACGTGCACTCCTAGCGGAAGGCAGCGCTCGGAGCTGTGCGCGCTTCGCCGTGTTCGGTGCGCCCCACGGCGTGCGGGCTGCGCTGTGGGAGACGGCGCTGGGGCTGCGGCCGCAGGACCGTACGGCAACGGTGACGGGCGTCGTGCCGGCGGCGCTGACGCCGGCTGCGGCGGCTGCGGCGAGCAGCAGCGGCAAGGGAGGGCGCGGGAGCGCGGATGAGGCGACCGAGTATTTTGAGCGGCTGTGTGAGCAGGTGCGTGGACTTGGCGCCTGCACAAGGCAGAGCCGCCGGCTGCTTGGCTTCCTGCAGGAACCGACCTGCGACTGTGAGGGGCCGCCCGTGCACAGCTGTGAGGCCCCTGCCAGAACGCGTGGCGCTGCAGCACTACTTGCAGGGCCCGCTGGACTTCCCATTGCGCCAGCACCGATACGCATGAGCTCATGCTCAAGCACATGAGCATGAGCTCATGCGTATCACCTTGCCCTCCCACAGTGTGCCAGGTCTCTCTCATATGCTTAGGCTCTGCTTGTGCACTCCTTCCTGCCCCCGCCCCCAGGTGCTGTCCCAGCCGATGCTGGTGGACCTGCTGGTGGTGGAGGACGCGGCGGCGCTGGCGGGCAACGCGGAGGCCTTCTTCCTCTTCGAGGAGGACATCAGGTGCGGCAGGAAACTAGGGTTGCAAGGGGCGACGTGCTGGACTGGCACACCCTCCGAGCTCAGTGTGTTTGTTGCCCGTGCGGCGCTTGCAGTGAGCGGCTCGGGTGCAGGCCCCAGCAGCGGTGGATGCGCCGTCAGCTGGTGGGCGCCTTAGGCGTAAACTTAATCCTTTCGTGCTGGTACAGCTCATGCAGACGGAAGCCGGGCAATTGCTATTGGGCGTTTGACCCTGTCGACCGCATGTGTCTTGCTCTTATTCCCGCCGGTAATGGTGTCACACGCCATGAGCACCACCCTGCCCCTCAGGGCGCTGCTGCTGGCCTTCCTGCGCGACGCCGCCGTGGGGCCGCGGCTGGCGGCCGCCCCCTTCGCGCCGCTGCACGCCTCCAGCGCCGTACAGGCGGCGGTGGTGCCGTCCCCACCGAAGCCAACGTCCACGCGGCCATCGTCCGGACCCGGCCAGCAGCAGGGGGAACCCAACAGTGCGAGGGACGCTGGTGGTGGCGGCGGCGGTGCTGCAGGCGCCGTGCAGCGCTACCCGCCCTGCGGCGTGCTGCCCTTCCGCGGCCTGGCGCTGCTGGCGGCGCCGCTGTTCTACCTGTACGACAACCCGGCGTCGGCGTACCGCCTGTTCAGGTCCATGTACTGCAGGTGCGGCACCCGGCACTGCGGGAGGTTCTGGGCGGCAGGAAGGCACGGAAAGCCGTTCGTAACGATTACGAGTTAGGGATTGGGTACAAAGGTCTTCAAGTACGGTGCTGGCGCTCAACCCGCCTGCATCCATCATTTACAACCTCTCTGCAGGTTTTGGGTGAAGCTGCACTCGCTGCAGTCCTGCGGCATGCCCTCCCCCGCGCTTCCGGAGCTGCTGCAAACGCTAGAGCTGCTGCTGCAGGTAAGGCATGGTTTCGGCAGTTTCCCGAGCACTCCCATGTGCTGCGGCGCTGGTTTGGCCCAAGTTCTGTGACCCAGCGTCTGGAAGAATACAAGTATTGCGCCGCATCTTCCGCTGTTGTCCCTTGACCTGCGTCTTTGGCACCACCTGTGCGGTTCCCAAGGTCCTCTCACCGCCTCTTCGCGCAGTAACTCATTTCGCCCCCTGTCCTGCATGTACATTACAGCCTTCCCCTTAGCTCCCGACCCTGGGCTGTGGCACCACTTGTGTTGCCGCCTCGGGCCCACTTTTCACCTGCTTCCCATGGTAGCCCCTCCTGCCTCCCCTGAATGTGCTTACACGTGCCTGCCCGCCACCCCCAGGCCCTGGACCCCGAACTGTGGCACCACCTGCGCCACCGCCTGGGTGTGCGCCCTGCTGCCCTGGCGCTGCCGTGGATCACAACCGCCTTCGCAGGGGCGCTGCCGCTGCAGGAGGTGCGGCTCGGGGGCACGGGGGGCATCGAGTGGCCAATCTTGTACGTGCCGTCTGACACACCTACATTCGCCCATGGAGGTACATGTCCGTTGCGGCTCGTCTTGTGCCGCAGCAAGTCTGGGCCGCTGCTGTGCCACTGAGGCTGCCTGACACGTGTCTTGGTGCAACTGGCGCCCGCAGGTGATGCTGCTGTGGGACCGCGTCATCGGCTTGGACTCGCTGCTGCCGCTACCGCTGCTGGCGGCAGCCATCCTGCGCTTCAGGTGGGTTGCTAAGACACCTCTGGAGCACGTGCCGCCAGTAGAAAGCAGCGAGATGGACGGCTCGCAACCGCAACACGAGCTTTAGTTACCGCGTGACTCTCCACCCTTGCCGCAGTACGAGTACGGCACTCTTCCGCCTGCCGTCCGTTTTTGCCTCCCCGATCTCCCCATTTGCAGGCGCCAGCGTGCTGCTGTCGTCTTGCATGCGCCCCACCTCGCCCACTGGGGTCTCGGCCACCTAACCCTACCCACTTGCCCACACTTCTCCTCGCCCCCGCGCCCATTCCCCGCAGGCGTCACGTGCTGCTGTCCTGCAGGTGCCCCGCCGAGGTGGCGGCGGCGCTGCGGGACCTCAGCCAGCTGCAGGCCGTGCCGCTGATGCAGGCCCTGCTGTTCGCGGGGCACAGGCAGCCGCAGGAGCAGCACGGACAGCGAGATCAGGAGCCAGGGCTTAGCCATGAGCAGCAGCGGACACAGCACGAAGGGCACGAGTGGTATGGAGCGGCGTCGGAGCGTCTGTCGCCCCCGCCGCAGCAGCCGCAGCAGCAGCAAGAGGCCCACGGGCGGCCGCCGCCGCCCCCGCCGCCGAAGCCACAGCTCACGTAACGCATCGGAGGGCTGGACACGTATGAGCGGATTGTCGTTGGGGTAAGTGGTTTGTGTGCAAGGTTGCGTGCAAGGTGATCATGGCAGTGTTACATTATTTTCGTAGGTACACGGGTGCTACGTGCCATACCGGGAGGGTGCAGGCGAGTATGCGGGCAGTTGTCGGCGAGCAGCGGGGAGAGAAGCACCTGATGAACCCCAGGCCGATGCTCAGTAGTTGAGTTGGCTGCCTGGTATGCACCAGGTACCCAGATGGCACACGGACACCGGCTGGACGCAGGGGGAGCTCTCAAACTGAACGTGCATCAAGCGGTGTCGCCATGTAATCACCTTTCTATGGCGATGGGGCACGTGACTGAAGCCGTGAAGGCGAGGAGGGAACGGTACAGATCTCCTTATTTCATCGTCACAATCGTATGGCGGATGGGATCAATTCTAGCGCTCACGACTTCCGTCCGGGCGACCGGCCGCTGCTGCTGCACATGTGTGACGAACGTGGCATGTGTGACGAACATCCTGGCAGGAAAGTGCCACGAGTGTACCTTAGAGTTCCTTGTCAGAGTGAAACCAATAACAATGCTCGTAGCATAGGAGTTTTGGACTGACCGGTGCGGTGGCAGCAAGGCCAGCAACCGGCAAGGCTGCGACCTGAGCAGTAGTGGAGCTGTACGCAAGTACAGCCCGTGTTGCCGGAATGCGATGGCTCAACCGCTGTCGCAAGAGTCCCTTGTCGCATGCTGGACGTGTGCACAGTTTGTGGCGGTGTAAGGCAGCTTTGTGCTTTTAATTGACTATCGCGGAGCACCATCCTGACCATGCTGGCCCCGCGGTTAGTCAAACTCAACTTCAAACGTGGCAAGTTGATGCGAGGGGTTCTAACACAGGTTTTGCCTTCCTGCATCATGTGTGCACCGTCAAACAGTTGAGCGTCGTCAGTCCTAAATACACATTAGATACAATCGTGACGTATTACAGCAGCATGAGCAACAACAACTCGTCCAACGACGAAATAAGTTGCTGACAAGCTGCAATCCTCACCCGCTTTGGGATTCGCTGCATAGCATGCGGTAAACTGGAGTTTCTGTACTCTTAATACATGGATGGCGACCGGGGAATTGCCGTCGCGAGTGGGACGTTTGGTGTTACTCGTCCTCGTCTCTCTGGCACTTTTGAGGGACGCCTTTGCGTTCGGCCTGGATGCACCTTTGGGGCCATGTACACAGGCGGTTTTGGATGTACTGGGCGTCGATGCAAGGTAAGGGTTGCCCACCATGCTGCTCCTAACATCGCCTCCGACGGCTGCTGACCGACGGTTGCCGTCCTCGATGCGTATGGCAGCTCATCTCTCTCTTTCAGGGGCGTATACCTTAACGTGTCCGCCCTGCATCTGGTGGATGCCACACTTTCAACGTGCGCGAGGTCATCCTCCTGCAAGGCCTCGGTGAGTGCGTTGCAAGCACAGCGGTTGCGCAACCTATGCAATGGCCTACAAGTCTTGCATATGCCTGCACTGCTGGCCATGGCGAAACATGCGAACGCCCACCAGACATGCTGAGGCGTTTGCGTGGCCGTGCGCACACGTGTCCTCCCCGCCCACCGTCAACACCAAATGTCAGACACCTCCATCTCGCACGCATCGTGCTCCTTGCACCTAGTAACTGACAAAGCCCACCCACAGCGAACCAGCGTGCCACCTCTAGCCAACCCTGACAGCGTGACAGGATCACTGCACCCCATGCAAACTCCCCAACGTGCAGGGCCTGGTTCGCGTCACGCGCCTTCCCGCTTGGCACAACGGTCTGCTGGAGGCATGGCTGGGGGACGTGCGGCGGGACCCAGGACTCCTGCTGCTGGACATAGACGCCAGCGCAGCGCTGCCGCCCCTGGCCTCCGTCCTTGCCAATGCTTCCGAGGGCGCCGCCCAAGACCCGCTGCACAGCGGCAGCGCGGTGGTGTCCTCCGACCTGTCCGGCACGCCGCTGAGTGCGATTGCGGGGGCCATCGCTGACTTTGACAGCACCACCGAGAACGCATGCGCCGACCCGCAGCAGCCCGTCGGTCCGCTACACCCCCGGACATACCTGCTGATGTTCTACAGACATGACGTGGTCTCTGCCCTGCAAGCCACTGGGTACAGCCAGCTGAAGGGCCCGCCAAATGACTGGGGCGAGCTACTCAGACTGTTGCAGAGCTTACAGGACGCACGCAAGGACCAGCAGCAAACGCAGACATCACCAAAGAAGGGCGCTGCCCCTCCCGCTGGCGGACGTAACCCTGGTGGCCTGCCCCCGCTGCCGCGCTACGGGCTGTGCGTGACGGCGCACTCGCACTGCGGCAGGGCGGGGGACCTGTTGTCGGCCATCGCCGCCAGCGCCTCCCAGACGGCCGGCACGGGCCAGGGTTACGTGTTTGACACGTGGCAGCCGCCGGATGTGGCGGAGGCGCGGGTGGCGGCGGCGGGCTGGCGTTACGCCGCCGGCATGCTGCGGGCGCTGATGGCCCACAACGCA
>VFQN01006927.1_pt1 | contig 12555 bp, 19 predicted proteins | sample 3512371 | NCBI WGS metagenome assembly VFQN01 (sample SAMN10412370, study PRJNA504923) | tailings metagenome | isolation source: Replicate 2 from Balatoc abandoned mine | place: Philippines: Itogon, Benguet | collected 2017-08-28
CCCCCCCCACTGCCCCCCGCCCCCGCCCTCCCTTCCCCCCCCGCCCCCCCCCCCCCCCCCCCCCTCGCTTGCCCCACCGACTGCCACTCGCCCCCCCCCCTCGCTTGCCCCACCGACTGCCACTCGCCCCCGCCCTCCCCGTTTACCTGCGGCCGCTGCCCCGCCAAGCGCAATCGCGTCCTTCGCATTCGCGGCCAGGATATATTCATACTCCCCGGCCACGCCCTTGCCCTTGCTGATTGTGATGTTGGGCACGCCCGCGCCGCCGCGCTTGGGCGGGTTGGACGGCCGGAACGGCTGCGGCTGCCTCGCCGCAATGTCCGCCTCACGCTCCACCCTCCGCCGCTCCTTTTGGAGCTCCTCCGGGTCGTGCTGGTATTCGTATTCCGTGGCGACGCCTCGGAAGCCCTGGCGTTCGGATAAGGTTGTTTTGTTGTAGCCGTAACCACCGCGCTTGGCTGGGCCGGTGTAGAAGCCGCGCGGCTGGCCCGGGATGTCTCCCTTGATACGGCGGTTGGTCAGGCCGTCGCCCGACTGCGGTGGGTGGGTTGAGGTGGGGTCAGGTGGGTTTGCACTCGGTTGCAGGAGCATTGCTGTGGAGAAACAGGCGGGTGAGACGATGGACCTAGGCGATGTGTGTCACAGCGCAGCGATTCATATGCGGGCAAAAGTACATGACGCCGTCTTGCAGGGATGTGGGTTAGTGGGCACGTGGCATGGCAGCAACCCCACGACGCCCGGCCACGCTGCTGAGGATTGCTGGGCGCCGTACGGCCCCTCGCTAACCCCCAACGTCGCTGCAGCAACGCGTATGTGCGTGGAGCACAGACGGTGCCGGACATGCCGATCGGGCTGGACGGGACTCACGTGCACGTACTCCACTTTGCCTTCGAAGGTCCCTGTGAAGTCTCCGGGTGTCGTGCTCTGCTTCATGGGCGACGCTGCTTTGAAGGGCCGCGTCACCACCTGCCCTTTTCGTGCTTCATTCTGCTGTTGCAAAGCTCGCCGCTGGGGATCAATGAAGCGATCGCCCTCATGGAGGGACTTAAACTGGTCGAACGTCGCGTCATTGTTCTGCGAGTAGGGGGAGGTCGGCGTTGTGGGCACATGAAACACATGGTCACAAACATACTGTAAGCAGATGCAGCAAGACAGCCGCAAGCCCTTACGGTTCGCCTCAGCGAACCGGGATGTCCGCACACGTCGCCGACGCATGGCCAAGGTAGTAGCCGACGCATGGCCAAGGTGAAGGCCAGGCAGAAGACACCTACCTTTCCTGTTCGAGCAGCAGTTGCTTTAAAGTTAAGTCCTTGATCCCGGTCCAGCGTCCCTTGCCCTGCGCCTGGCGACACTGACCGAGCGCGCCCTGGGCTGTCACTGCCACCCTCCCCGCTTGCTGATGTACTGCCTGGTATAGGTGGTAATCCTGGCTTCAGGTATACATGCTCCTTGAACATTCCATACTTTGTCGTCATCTTGCCTGTGGCCCAGTGGGCGCTAAGGTGCTTGCAGGCGCTAGGAGTACACTATTTCAATTCAACAACAGGTAATTAAGGAAGTGAATCAGAAAGAAGGTCGACTGAATCACAAGAAAGTGGCCAAGCCTGCGTATTCATGGCTCGAAGCCTCGTCGGCCGCATCTGCACTCCTTCCCGCAGTTCCGGCACGCTTCTGACGCTAACTGTCAGTAAGCTGTCAGTTATCAATATTATAAGCAAATAGTATTCTTGAAGACCCATATCGTGACCCCTTCTGCAACACGCCTCGCTTCTAACCGCAAAGTTCTTTGTACAGCGTCTGCCTACAGCATGCCACTTCCCTGTCAACGACCAGCAAGAACGTTGCATTAGCATAGCCTGAACAAAGGTGGTTAAGTGGTCGGGGTTCGCTAGGCGATGGGGGCCACGGCCCCGCCCGTGGAGGATGCGCAGGGCTTTGCGGCACCCACTGCAAAATCCCTTCGCGCTGCGGCCGAGGGTCGGGCTCACGCAGTGCATCTGCTGCTGTCGCGTGCGGGCCCACGCCCAGCGTGGGTGTCAGCCGAGTGGCCCGCAGCTGACTTCAATGAGGAGCCGGGTGGCGTGTCCGTGACGGGTCTGCCCGCAGGGTCCCGGCAGAAGCAGGTGCGCAACGGCACCAGCCCAAGCCCTTTCCCCCCATCCCTCACACCACAACGCAAGACGAGCGTGGCCATCTGTCAGCAGGCAACTCTGTTGATTGTACAAGGATGCTATGTACGGTACCTGCACGCAAATGCCGTTGTGCAGTAGTACAGAGTAGTACGGGATGGAGTAGCTGGCAACCGTGCCACACTCGTGTCCCGTCATGATACGATGCTCATCAGCTTACCCACTCCGGCTCCCCTGCTGCCGAACACTTGCAGCAGCCCAAGCCCCGCGTGTCTGCCGGCCAACGGTCTCAGGTTTGCCGACAGCTGGCAGCAGGTGAGCTGCGTGCGGGAAGAACGCATGGTGGCCCCGTTCATGGACGACCGTCCTCCCTATCGGTCCGCGTGAACGCAGTACAAGCGGACGGTGGTACGCATCTTGACATTTTGCTGCATATGTACACGATAAGTAGACTTGATCCTGTGATGCTTGGCCACGGCCCCTTGTGTTGCAGCACGCCACGTTGTTAGGTTCTACACGCATCCCAGTCCCTTGCGGACACGTGCATGTGCATACGCTGCGAATTCGTCGCCACCACCAATGTCTTCTGCTCTTTGCACCCTCAACAGAGTGCGACCATACGGACACGCGTCTCCGCCGCCTAGAGGACGCCTGTGCCCACCTCTCGGGCTGGCACAGCGGCCACCATCCGCAGCAACACGGACCTGCTCCCACACACTTTAGCCACCCAGGAGGCGAGCACCAGTGGGGCCTCAAACCTCAGCAGCTGTTCCGTGACGCGGACGGGCCGAAACAGCAGCAACAGCTTGCTGCACAAAGCAGCCCTTGGCAAGCAATAGGCCTGCACTTCTCGCCGTCCGTTCCGCCGTCCGCAGCGCCCACACCCAAGCGGCCCGCCACACCGCCCACCGTCCCGCGGCCTGCCGTGGCCTCCACAGCAGCAGATGCAGCAGGAAAAGCCACGGCACCCACGCAAGCGAGCCTGCTTTCCAGCAACCTCGCAACCCCAGCAGGTGGCGCCGGGACACCTGAAGCGGTGCCCAATCAGCAAGGGGGTGCCAGGCGGCGGCTGGTCTTCCCACCACGGGATGCGCATCAATCCGGGGCTGCGGGGAGGCCTGCTGGCAGCACCCCGCAGGCAGCTAGCATGCAAGTGCCCGGGCACCCGCACGACGGCCCTAGTGGCCGTTACCAACAGGCCGCGGCTGTCTCGTCCTGTCCGCCGCCCTTCCAATCGCCTGCGGAACGGGCAGCGCCCCTCGGAGTGGGATCAGGGGCTGCCACAACACCGCTGGCGCCTGGCGCTGTGGCGGCGGGAGGAGCAGGGGGCCGTGGTGCCCTTGGCGTTGGGGCAGCGGCGGCGGCACCGGCAGCTGCAGCGGCTGGGGAGGGGTCGGGAACCGGCAGGCCCGGGCGGCTAGCGTGGGAGGAGCCGACGAGGCTTCTCGTGCCAGGCTCCGCACACAAAATGGACGGTGAGGGGCGTGCTGGAGTGGGGGGCGACACACCAGGGGAGAGGGTGTGCAACTCTGGCCCATGAGGGGGGTGCTGCGCCAAAACCTCCCCTGCGACACATGCAGCAGTTTCTGCCTCGCCACACCCAGTCTCCTAATCGAGTATGCCTGTACCTGGATCAGGCTCATATTGCCTGCATCCCGCACCGCACCCGCTACGCACGCAGTCTTTGCAGTGCTGTTCGGTGCGCCACGCTGTAAGCCCCGGGAGGGTGCCAGCCTACCGCCCTGTACCGTGAACTTCAAGCCAGTCCTTACTCTCTCTCAGGGTTCAGGGTCATCGCTCGATACGCACATCACTACCGTTTGTGGGCGCACGCAAGCTTGCCGACCGGTATCTTACTGGCCTCCTCGTTTGTACCTCCTAACAGGCATGGCGCAGCTGTGCGAGGCCGCGTCTGTGACCTGGCCGGAGAAAGGGGCCGACGGCCACGGCCCATGTGGCACGTATGCAGCTGCCGCACCCAGAGGGCTAGACGCCGCCGCCGGCTACCACTTGTACAGAGGGGCACACTTGACCAACAGGTGATCATTAAGGCTGCGCAGCCGGCTTTGGTTTAGCGACCAGGAGAGGGCCAGGGGGGTCACTGTTGGTGACACTGGTGACCACCACGTCGTGCGTAGCCCCCGGGCCCCGCACAGCCCTACCCATCCTGCTTGGCTACGGGACCAGCTCCTTGTCCTGATTATCACGGCGTACGGGGTGCAGGAATACGGGGAAAGTGTCCAAGTGTCCTGCTCGCTGCGCCTGCACTCCTGGTCTCCACCGCCGAGTGATACACACAGGGTGCTGGTGCGCGTTCCTGGCTTCCCCTGGTCTTTACCGTTATGCCACAAGTGTACGCACCGTTATGCGTGGCTGAGTGGCTGTGCCCTGCCCCCTGCGTGTATACTCGCTGCCGCAGGGAGCGGTTACAAGCGGGCCTGGCAGACCTGAATGCGGAGCTGCATGCGTCGTGGACAGCGCTGGTGGCAGCAGGGGCGGTGTAGCGGCAGGCGTGGCAGGAGCCAGAGAGCGACCGAGTTAACGAGCGGGCGGGCATCGCGCATATGCTTGCACTGGGGCGAGGGCGCACCGCCCTTGTTGAGAGTGGGCGGCGTGCTGAGTGCATAGGGACGAGTAGGCGGGTTGGCGAACGCACTGACCGACAGGGCACTAGAGGCACTGCGTACGTATAGGATTGCCAAATGGAGAGTCAGCACACAGAGGCGATTGATGAGGGAGCATTTAGTGAAAGCGCATGGCGGCTAAGCGAGACTTTGAGGACTGACGGGCAGCGCTTGGGGCGCACGGCACGGCGGGGCGAGTCTGGAGCTCCGGACGGGCATGCATGCGTGCACCGATGCATGTGTGCTGTGCGGTGCCATACGTCACTGCTGTGTGCTATATGCCGGTACGGGAAGCTAGCGATGTGGCGGCTGGCGAGAGGTGTTTTACAGTTGAGGGTTGCAAGCGGGCGATTTGCAGGAGCGCGCTGGTGCTGTACGGTGGAAGGGGGAAACCTGTCGAGGTCTTTCACCGTGAACTGTTATGATGTCAGGCGACCGGAGCATCCGCGTCTCTCGCCAGCACACCACAGCCTCCTCTACCGGTACTCCCACCTGCCAACAGGTGCCCCATTCAACGCACAATTCCGCATCGAAAACGCATTATCAACACGCGTGGTATCTCAAAACGAAGCAGCACATACTGTCGTGTGTCCGCTCAGTCCACCAGCTTCTGGTCACCTCTTGGCCACGGCCTGGGCCGCGAGGGCCCACAGGGCTTAGCTCTGGCCGTTGGGCCACGGTGCTGTCGCTGTACCATATCTCTAGACAGAGTGCGGCCAAGGGAGACTCCCCCTGCTTGCACCTCAACCGACCCGGAGGCCCAAGATTGCATAACCGTACGTTAGCACACCTCGGGCTGATAGCACACCTCATGCCCAGCCCACTTGAACCACGGGACAGAGGCACATGAGGCGGTGACAAGTTCAACCCAAAGTTGACGGGGTGTGCAAAATGGAGGGCACACCCACAGCTTGCACACCGTAAAAACGAACATACAGGGAGTCCAGGCGAGTCAACAAAGGTACAGGCCTACAATGCGTCAGGATGTAACCACGTCACGCATGGGTAGTGCTGAAGCAGCCACACGAGACGCAGCGCGGCTGTGCCGAACAGACTTCAAGGTCCCACGTGATACCAATACGCGGCACGGCCGCAGCAGCACAGACGGCAGTCATACACCTCCGTTCACGCACAACTTGCCTCAACTGGCACTCATGCACAGTTTATCCCCAGACGCAGTGTCATAGTGAAGGTCAGCAAAAGCGGTCAGGTGCATCAGCTACGCCACAAGCAACACGGGGTCACTGCATCGGTCGCAGCCGGAATGATGTACGGCACCCAGCAGCATGTCAGCGGATGTGGTAAGAGCGCCCCTGACGACGGTACATGCAACACGTGTCGCACATCCATGCTTGCAGGGTGGGCTTCTGTTCACTACTTAACCAGTGAAATGCATATGCAATGCAGTCAGCATTCGTTTACAGCCGTGGCCTCCCTCAGTCACGCATCCTCATCTCCCGCCGCCGCCCGCCGCCTCCTTCCCCAGCAGGATCGCCGTCCGGTAGTTGGGAGCGGTTGGCGGTTGCACGGGGTCCAATGGCACGTATGTCTCTGGGTCCAGGTCGTAGGTACGGTCCGCATCCCAGCCCGACAGGTCGCCGCACGACAGGAAGGGCACCGTACGCACGATGTACGGCTGGTCCTGTTGTTCCCCGCAGGCAGGACGGCAGCGCTTACAGGTCAGATTACAGTAAAGTGGTGTAAATTGATCTGAATGCGGTACTCGCTGCACGCTGCACCCATGGGACTGCCGTCTCAATGCCCCTCGTGCACACGTGCAGCTTCGCCCGCCCTGGCCGCACCTGGTAGGTCGCGTGGTAGTCCTGCTGCGCCCCCGTCAGCAGCGCCTGCGCGGCACCGCCATGGCACGGCATAGCAGGGCAGGGCGTATACGGTACTGCTTGAAAGGTATAGATGGTGAGTAAAGCTTAACAGCATAGGATACGTCGTTCTTAAGTGCAAGGTAGAGGTGTTCATTGTGGGAGTTTGAACCCCAGGCCACATGACGGTACAAGGCAAGCCTTAGTCCTGCCAGTATTTGTTTGCGGCCAAACGGCTGTTTGTGCCTTTCTTCCCACTTGAAAACAATTAGCTACAGCACCAGTACCTGTACCCTGGGTGTTAGTAGAGCACCCAATACGGTGACGCATGCTGCAGTGACAGCCAAATCGTACTCAAGGGCTACCGCGTCGAACTGCATCAAAGGACGCCAAACCGCAAGGCGCCACGCACCTGCAGATAGCTGGGCGACAGGCCCGGCGGCGGCGCGAAGCTGCGGCACACCACGAACGCCTCGATGGAGCTGTTGCGAGAGGACTTGGGCTTGGCGATGTAGACCTCGGGGAACAACAGCCGCAGCTGGCTGTACAGCAGCGCAACGTCCTTGCCTGCGGGCCACAGCGCCCAGATGTAATGTTCAATGTCATGCAACGGAGTTAAACTGTGCTAATGGACGAGCGCAGCGCAACAACCTCGCGTGCAGGATGTTCATCAGATTCGTTCATGTAACCTGAAGGACAGAAGGTGATGGAAGGGGGCAGCGTATGCGTATACGCTGTCCCGCCCCCAACTGTCGGTAGGGCACTTACAGCGTCATGCACATGGTGCATGGTGGCTTGATGCTGCAAGGCCGGCACGCTCTCACCCCTGAAGATCTTAGCCACGAAGGCGCCCCCCGGCCTCAGCACCGCCGTGGTGATGGACAGAGCCGCCAGCAGCAGCTGAGCCTGCGTGGGTTAACGCACACGCGTCCTGGTAAACCGGTGCAAGTACGCATTCGGAAGCAATTCCTGCTTTGCAGAAGCTGACGCACAGTGCTGTCGTTCAAGCGTTATGCCGTACCTCCAATAAACTGGTTGCATTAGTCGTGACGCCAGGCACCGGCCAGCCGGTGAGAGCGCAACCGCGCATGCGGCTCAACCGCACTTCCAGCCCGGCTAAGACCTAAGAACGAATGGCAACCACCCCCGGGCGCTACCGGGGTCGCCACCCAAGTCATTCGTCACGTGCCCCGTCCGTGCACCCTTGGCTACCGGTACGCGCAAAGCCGTACGCGGTCTCAGCATGCTGCCGTACAGCGTGCCGTACCTGCACGTACTCGTCCAGGTCGTGCAGGCCGGTCACGTCCGGCGCGCCGTCGCACACCACCAGGTCGGCGGGCCGGCCGTGGAAGTGGGAGATGACCTGTGGGCGGAGGGCACAGGGGGGTTGCGTTGGACGTAGGGAAGGCAGAGGGAGGCGGGGTGGGGGGCACGGTAGTGGTCAAGGCCCGGCGAACGTCATGGCAAGGCCATGGAAGTGGGAGATGACCTGGGGCGGTGGTGGTGGTGGTGTTGGGTGTACGGAGGACGGAGGACGGGAGGCAGGGTTGGGTACATGGGGTGGGAGAGATGTAGCGGTCCCATGCAGCTGTACGACACCCGCCATGGGCGCCATGGGCTGCATGTCCTTTTCACCTACATCCCCTACAAACCTGCTAACCCGCACGCTGCTGGCCCACCTGCTCAGCAGTGCTGCTGCTGCTGATGCCCCCTGTAGGTGAGTAACGCCCTCAAGGGGCGCCGTGGGCTGCTGGTCCTATTACTCTTACCCGCACCCCTCCTAACCCACACATCGCTGGCCCACCTGCTCCACGGTACTGCTGTTGGTGATGTCCCCCTGCAGCTGGATGACCCCCTCTAGGGGCGCCATTGCCTGCAGTCCCTCTGACCCTAATCCCCACACCGGCTAACCCACCTGTTCGGCGGTGCTGCTGCTGGTGATGTCCCCCTGCAGCTGAATCACTCCTTCTAGGGGCGCCATGGGCTGCAAATCCACGGCCACTATGGTGGGTGGCGCGGGGTTGCCCGCGCGGACGGCGGGCAGGTATAGCTTGCGGCTGAGGACCTGAACGGTGTGTGGGTTAGCATGGGTGTGGGTAAGGCAGGGAAGAAGCTTCGTCTCCGCTTACAGCGGGTGCGTAGAAGCAATACGAGCAGGGAGGGAATGCGCGTTTGGGGCTGACTAGGAAAGCGGAGAACTGCATTCGTGGCCCGACTTGCAAAGGCGGAGAGTCGTGCGGGTGCGTGGTACAGCTCTTGGGCCGATAGAGCTGCGTTCGATAGGCTGTTGCACAGGGCACGCTCAGCAACACCCCTGCCAGGCTCACCTGGCTCCAGCTTCCCGGAGCTGCACATAGATCCACAGCATTCTCGACGCCTGTACAGATGTGTGCGTTTGAGCGGGGCGGGACCTGTTGGTGGCCACTGCGAGTGTCGACAGCTGCACCTGGCTTGGCGGCGGGTGGCGCAAGCTCAAGTCAGGGTCTTTGACTGGCTACTTCCATGCTTGTCCTAACCTGAGAAGATGTCAAAGGCTTCATCTATCTGCAGGAGCTTGTATGCGCTTCGCGCTCGCCAGCCCTCTTCCTTGGCCTTTCGATAGAAAATGTCACGCTTGTCTTTTGATGCTTTCCCCATGATAAAGATCGATATTTGCCGACAACAAGTTGAAAGTATGCGCTTCAGCGGTGAGGAAGGGTTCCTGAGTAAGCAGGTCCAACTTGCATGAGGGGACTCCCATGCAACATTGCGTTGGGGCACCAGCCACGGCAGTCAACAGTCATGGACGAGAGCAGGAACTAATACTACTTGCGCTGTAGTCTCCTCGCTCTGCAAGTGCTGTTGTGGGGAGAAAGAGAGGAAAGGCAGCCCGTGCTCAGTGTAGAGGGCTTCATCGCACGTGAGGCACAATGCTCCAAGTCTTACATGCAAAGCCCCTAGTATCGCAACGGCGATGCGGCGCGACGGCATCCTTCGGTCGCCTGGTCGCTGGCGTGCGGAGACCAGTCTTCTGCCGCGCGGAGCAAGAGCCCCGACCAATCCCTATTGTTCGTGAAGAAGGTATGTATCACGATCCGCAACCTGAGATACATCGTGGCCCAGATGCGCTTGTCCTGCGTCTGGGACTGCGTGTGTCCTCGCGCAACACCACAACACCTAACCAACCTGTGAACCGAGACTCCGCGCACACGGCATCGCTCTGCGCGACATGATATGTAGGACTACCAACTGTCCGTTCATCTCCGCCCGAGGATGACGACGATGAGCCCATGGAGCCGACCGCGGTGCAGAAATTCCTCTTCCCTGACAAGGAGGAGCTGCCGAACGACCTGGAGATGCCCATCTGGGACCACCTAGAGGAGCTCCGCGAGCGTGTGTTTGTGGGCGCGCTCGCGGCAGCTGCGGCTATCCTCACCTGCTTCGTTTTCTCGAAGGAGCTCATCGTGTTCCTGGAGGCACCCGTGGCAGATGCGGGTGTGCGCTTCCTGCAGGTCAGCGGGGAACAAGCACAACTTCACATGGTTGCAGTGGGCACCTGGTAGCAAAGCTGCTGTGGCGGGAGGAACGCGTTGCCTTGCCGCCAAGGCCACCGCACGCGTGCATGTCGCCTGACACGTGCCGGGGCTGTGCAGCGGCGGTGGCGGCACGGCCAGGTGCAACCGCGCGCCCGACGCTTGCCAATGCACGAGGCATGGCCAATGCTAATTACCTGACAACCTCACTGTCCGCTGTGCCATAACGCCCCACAGCTGTCCCCAGGAGAGTTCTTCTTCACCACCCTCAAGGTGAGGCCGCTGCACACGCCCGCAGCCGCGTGTGTTGTGGTGTATGGGGTTGCGTTGTACAACTGGGACCAGGCAGTAGTGACCTGGCCGGTATGGTCTGTTTGACCTGGTCTACGTCGGGCTGCGGCTGGGTCTGGGCTGCTGCGGAGGCAAAGGGGACCTCACCGTGCCCTCGCGCCTCCACCCAATCGCTGGCATGGGACGAGAGCCGCACCTGCCTGGAAGTGTTGTGGATCATGATGACAGTCGTGGGGTCGTACAGTCCATTGGCTGGCCGTGCTCGCCCAGGCTGGGCGCAGCCCTGCGGCACTGCAGAAACGGACGCGGGCAGGGCACGGCCCAGACCTGGGCCTGGGCCGCAAGGACGGGCCGGGGGTCGGGGACAGGGACTGGGGCTGGTTCTGGGTCAGGGGCAGGGTCAGGGCCTTGGGATTTAGGGTCGGGATACGGGCAATGGCAGGAGCGGGGGCAGGGGCAAGGGGCACCGCTTGTGTCAGGGCGCGGGCTGGATGCAGGGGCAGGGCCAAGGGCACTGTGCCGGGGGTTGGTGCGGGGTTGGGGCTGGGGGTCTGGGTCGGGTGCCGGGGCTGGGGCTGGGGCTGGGGCAGGAGCAGGAAATGGGGGGCAGGCAGTGGGCCGGGGTCAGGCTCGGGGTCGCGGGTCTGCGGTCAGATCTTGGCGCAGGGTGGGGGCTGCGAATGGGAGCGGGGTTTGGATAGGGAGCAGCTTGGAGCAGCAGGCACGGGCTTACGGCAACCACCTTACTGCGGCGCCCAGGGGGTCGCAGTGGCAGGGGCAGGAGCGAGCGCCCCGTGGCAAAGCTTCTGGCAATGCCGGTTGCGGCTGGCCGAGTCTACGCTGAGTTCAGGAAGCCGCAACTGTACCGCTTGCAGACCTCGTAACATCCCGGAGGCCCGAAGGCATCATATAAATATCCCACAATATATGCTGGATAAAAAATAATTCCATTGTTTCTTATGCCGTATGCTGCTGCTGTGCCCTTCCGCAGGCGTCTGGGTACGCGGGCCTGCTGCTCGCAGCCCCCACGGTGCTGTACGAGATCATCGCCTACGTGATACCCGGCCTCACAAAGTCGGAGCGCGGCTTCCTGGCCCCCGTCGTGTTCGGCAGCTCCATCCTCTTCTACACGGGGTAAGGGTCTGTGCGTGCGCGTTAATACACACCTGCTGAGGCTGGGGTTGAGTGGGTTAGCATGTCGGGTACTGGCATGCAGCTGTGGCGCACGAGCCGTATACGTGCCGCGGTGCGGCGTGGCGGTGCGGCGTGGCTAGGGGCCGCTGCGTCAAACCCGGGGTGGACGCAGCGCGAGGGGCGCGTGGACTGGGGCCAGGTTGTACATGGCTACCTGGAGGCTGGGGTTGGGCAACCGATTTTGATCCAATCTAAACGGAAGGCGTGACGTTGTTTGACGGAATCTAGTCTTGGTGGAGTTGCCCGTCCTCGACTTGGGCGAAACAAGGCGACCCCAGCTGGGGCAGCCATGGTCAGAACTACGGCACAGCAGGAAGGCTCGAAGTGCGGCTCGCGCCTCCAAAGCGCTGGGGTCAGCCGGGAGGCAGCGGGATGCCGTACACTGCGGTACGGTGCAGTACACCTAGCTCAGCCTGGCCGTCCCTGGCAGTGTGCTTTAAGGCCGGCCGGCTCGGCCCTGCCGCCACCACCACCACATCTCGTACAGCCCCCATAGGCGGGCTAGCGGTATTGCACAACATGCCAAGCAGCGTGCCCACCCCAGTCATGCCACCCCCCGCACAATACCCCCAGGCTGGCCTTCCGTTACGTTTCCCACCCTGGCCACGCCACCTACCATACATGCGATGCCCCCAGGCTGGCCTTCTCGTACGAGCAGTATGGTAGTTGGGCCCGCCTGCCCCTGCCAACACCATTCCCAACACCACCGCCGCCGGCGCTGCCCCCCTCACCGCATCCCCAGGCTGGCCTTCTCGTACCCTGTCAGCACCCCCTGTCAGCACCAACACCAGCACCGCCGCCGCGGCCCACCTGATCGCGGCCGCAGGCTGAACTTTTTGTACGTCGTCCCACCCTGATCAGGCCCCCCCCCCCCCCCCCCCCCCCCCCCCCCCCCCCCCCCCCCCTCGCCCCGCCCCCCCCCCCCCCCCGCCCCCCCCCCCCCCCGTTCCCCCCCCCCCCCCCCCCACAGCACCCCCCCGCCCAC
>VFQN01006928.1_pt1 | contig 12554 bp, 10 predicted proteins | sample 3512371 | NCBI WGS metagenome assembly VFQN01 (sample SAMN10412370, study PRJNA504923) | tailings metagenome | isolation source: Replicate 2 from Balatoc abandoned mine | place: Philippines: Itogon, Benguet | collected 2017-08-28
AGATGGGTTTATACGCGATGTTGCCATAGTTCCACTGATAGAGTGGCTTTGCTTTGGCCACACCACTAGTGGAACTAAGGTGTCAGGGTGTCCTCCCGATACTGGAGACGTGCGCTACCGCATGGTGTCGACTTGCCTAAGCAGTCACATACGCGCCGGTGCACGACGGCGTGGGCCCTACTCTACAAGGAGAAAGAGATAATAATGATTGGAGCTGATTAGTGATCGGGGCGTACCTGCACCACACCAGGCTGGCGGGCATTCCCGACTTTCGTGCTCTGCTTGATCATGCCTTTCCGTTCCATTCGTCCATGCAGGGGATCAGTGACAATGCGTAGACAAGATTCGCTTCTCCAGCGTCGCTCGGCACTCGGGCTCGCGGGCGGAGGCCCACTGGCCTGCACGGTTGCCTCTGCTCACGTGGGAACAACCGCGCATCGCTTCGCGTGGCACCCAACCGTCAACCGTAGCGTCCTTGGCCCCCTACTGGGCCCTACCCCGCCCCATTCTGTATCCGGGCGCGTCCTTCGCAGGGGGAATGGCCATCCGAATGCTCCACAGTCCCCGGCAGCCGTCCCTCGCCAAAGGCAGCAGCACCAGCAGCGTTCGGCAACCCAGGCCCCCGCACCCAGCCCTGAGGTCCAGGAGCTAATAAAAAAGCTGGCTCGCGCAAACAGTGCCGCGACCGTCATAAGGGAGGTACAAGAGTGGCGCGAGGCCGCACCAGGCGGCCAGCAGCGGTATTCACTGGCAGTGGTGGGCTCAGCAGCGCTGCGAGTCCTGACCCGCGTGCTGGGCGCCGGCGCTAAGCCACACCGAAAACAGTGCGAGGAAGTCGAGGTGCGGATGCGTGAGTGTGTGTGTGTGTGTGTGTGTGTGTGTGTGTGTGGGCCGATTGACGGGCTGTAGGGTCGAGGGTGCTGACGACTTGTCCTCGGTATGTCCTCTTGTGTACAAGGGCACGTTATTCGTTGCCTGTTTGCAGCTGGCATACGCATAGGGACGTGCTACCGCGTGTGTGCAGGGACTCAGTAGTTTTTGTCCCCCGCCACAGCAACCCCTGGCTTTGGTGCAAAGGCCTTGGTGCGGTTGCTGGTCTTATCACGACGCAGCGCAATGCCGGTAGCTCAAACCGCTGATGGCCTGGCCACGCTTAGGTTGAGCATGCACAGGTGTTGACGCGTTGCGCCACCGTCACTGCCCCTGGCCCTGGTACCGCAGGCCTTCGTGCGGTCGCTGGTCTCGGAGCTTCATGGCCTCCGCGAGACCCTGACCCTGGAGCACCTGTCCGCCGTGGCCTCCAGCCTGGTGGTGCTGCTGCCGCTGCTGGAGGCACACGGCGGGGAGGCAGCAGCGGAGGTGCAGGGCGCGCTAGTGACGGAGGCAGAGGCGCAGGAGGACGGGCACGAGGTGCAGGGGGAGCAGCCCCGTAGCAGCTGCAGCCCCCAGCAAGCGCGTGAGCTAGTAGCTGCCTTGCCGGAGCTGGTGGCAGGCATTGTCTCCCGTCAGGAGCTATCGGCGGTCCTGGTGCCCGTGTGCCAGGCCTACGGCTCCATGCTGCAGCTGCTGCAGCTAACCCACGCCGATGTACAACGCCAGCAGCCCGACGCCCTCACCCATGACGTCAAAGCCCTCCACGCCTCCCTGTCACGCACCGTGCTGTGCGCCCCGCGCCTGGCCAGGCAGCTGGGCCACGTGGGCATGGCGGACCTGGACGCTGCCGTACAGGTTGCCGTACAGTACCGCTTTGCTCTACCGGCAGGCATCCTGTCCGTGCCGGCGTCGTTCTGGGAAGCCGTACGGAAGCGGGTGGACGAGTTGACGTGGGCGGCGCGGGAGGGTGCAGCGGTGGCGGAAGGATTGCCTGCAGAGGGCCCGACAGCAGCGGGGCAGGCCAGCAGGGGGTCTGAGCCACTCGATGCTCGGCCGCTTGTGGCGATACTGGAGGCCATGGGTCGTGATCTGGCAGCCAAGCAGCGCGAGGCGGAGCGGGCTCCCGGTGGGGCTGACAGAAAGCCCAAGGGCCCTGGGGGTGCGGAGGTGTGGCTGGTGGATACCACCACCCTGCTGCTGAGGTCCCACCAGGCGGACATGCAGGACAAGTGGAGGGGGCTGGTGGCAGCTGTGGCATCGGCGGAGAGCCAGTTGTCAGAGGCCAAGGGGGACCTGGAGGCAGCGGACAGCAAGCGCAGGGCGCTGCAGGAGCAGCTGCAGCTGCTGCAGAAGCAGGTGGGAAAGAGGAAGAAGGCCAAGGCGGGCCAGCAGGCGGATGAGCAGCAGGACGAGGGGGAGGCAGCGGAGAAGGCGTTGGCGAAGGCGAAGGATGAGTATAAGTACTACGAGGAGTTTGTGCATGATGCGGACAAGTTGGTGAAGGACAGGAGGAGGGACCTGCAGCAGCTGGGCGTCGCGTGTGTGCGGCAGCAGCTGGACATGGATGCCCTGCTGCAGCTGGTGCGCTGGGTGGCGGAGGCTGGAGGTGTTGCAGCAGCAGGCGGCACGGGCGTGGCCGTGGGCGCGGCGCTGGAGGGCGTCGTCCTGGGGCGGCTGAGGGAGCTGCATCCGGTGCATCTGGTGCAGGTGGGTACGGGATGTGAGAGTACTGACGTTGGGTAGAAAGCACAAGCCGAATGAACTTTCCGACGCGGTGAGAGTACAAAATCGGCGATCGGGAGTCGGTAAGCCCCGGCCTCCGGGGCCCCGTAACTGGTGTATGCGGCTGCGCCACTACCGTATGCTATGAGAGTAATATTGGGGGGCTTTAGTAGTTGGACACTGAAAGCCGTTCTTAGTGGCCTCACCCATGCCTTGGTCCCTGCGCCCATGCCCTGAACCCTGTCCTCTCGCAAGCGAGCACGCTTGTGCTGGTGCCGGTGTTGTGCCTCGTAAACGCACCGCTTGTCGCGTCTGTCCCGTCTCTGCAGGCGTTGTCGGCGCTGTCCGCAACACACCACACGCTGTCCCAGAGGGCCTTCGAAGCGGTGATCCAGGCCCTGGTCCCTGACCTCGGCGAGCTAAGCCACGCGCAGCAGCTGGACATGCTCACTGCGCTTTTGGGCCCCGGCGAGCAGGCGTCAGAGTCCAAGGCTGGCCCCTTCCTTGCCGCCCTCACGCGCGCCGTCGCCAGCAGCGGCCCTGGCGGCCTGGGTGCTGCCCCTGCCGAGCTGCTGCTCGCAGTGATGAGCGCAGCGGCCCGGTGGCGTGTGGATCTGGGCCAGGAGTGGGTTAGGGAGGTGGAGGGGGTGCTGGTGCGGAAGCTGTTTGGAGAGGGCAAGGGCAGGGGCGAGACCGCTGCCGCTGGTGGCGCGGGTGGTGCGGGAGGAGGAGGGCCAGGCGCAGGCGTCGAGCAGGGGGCGCCGGCCGCGGTTGGCGGCGTGGGGGTGCTGCGGTGGCAGCTGATGAGCGACGTGGTCCTGCCCGCCGTGCAGCGAGGCCAGTCCTTCAGCAAGGTGCGGAACCTGGTGCGCACAGCACGTCCTCTATGCAGCATTCCGTGCTGCAATTGCAATTTGGCGGAACGCAACGTCAAGGCACAAGTTACATATCCGGCCCCCTTGCTTTTCGGCAGCGCTGCACCTTGTTCCTCACCCAAGGTGGCCCTGGATTGAAGGCACCTCGTTGTCTCACCCCTTGGACCCTGTGCCGCAGCCCGACCTGGTCGTGTGTGGGTTGGAGGAGTGGCGGGGCCGTGCCGCCAAGCCCTTCCCAGGCCTGGACGCCGGCACTGCCGCGCTGCTGCTTGGGTGGGCGGCGCGCGGGCACGGCTGGCCGCCCTCAGCCAACCTGCACAGGGTGCGTTCGTTGGCTTGAGGCCCAGGTGCAATGCCTGATGCTGTTTGTCCCGCCATGCGTTGCTAACAGGCGGGATGTGGTCTGGACGGTGCAGCAATCGCTGCACTGTTGGTTCATGCTGACGGTTCCTGGCGCATGCATGCGCACGCTGTGCTGTGCCCGTGCCAAAGGTGGTGGAGGCCCTCGCGGAGGCCGCACTGCGGCTGCAGCTCGAGACCTCGGAGGAGGTGGCCAAGATGCTGCTCGTGGCGTCAAGGGCTGTGGAAGCTACCGTGCTGGCGGTGGGTCCACGGCTCCTGTGTGCTCCCGTTTCCCTCTTTTTAGGATCCGAGTCTAGCCGCGGCTGTGCACTTTCCGTACGGGTACGGTTCTGTTTCATCTGTGAGCTGGTCGGGCAGCCTCATGCACTCTTGCCTATGACGTTGTGTTCGCATTAACCGCCCTGCCATTCGCACCATCCCTACTCGCTCCTTCCAAAATTTATCCGGCAGGATGGCTCCCCTAAGAGTCGCTCTGCAAACCCAAGCAGCCCCTGCCCGTGCGCTTGTCCACACCCCAGGAGCAAGGCGGCGGCCCCGCAACCGCGCCGGACTTCCTCGTGTCCGCGGCCAACCAGCTGCTGGCCATGAAGCCAACCACCAACGACCTCGCCAGCGCCGTAACCGCCCTGTACAGCAAGCCGCGCCCCAACCCCGACCTGGCGCTCCTCAAGCGCATGCTGGACATGGCCCAGCCGCAGATGGCGGGCGCCCGCCCCCTGTCGTACGCACAGCTCCTGGCGGGCTGCGTGGCGGCGGGCTGGCGGCCGGACGACCGGTGGCTGGCGGAGCACCACGCTGCAGCCGCCAAGGCGCTGCGGGCCGCCGACGCGGACGTCCTGCTGCAGCTGCTGAGCTCCCTGTCGGAACCCACACTCGCTGCCCAGGCCGGCAGTGACCCTGCGTACGTGGCAGCTCGTCAGGCGCTGCTCCGCGAGGTCGCACTGGGCCTGCTGCGGAAGCCAGCTGTGACGTCGCTGATGGCCCAGCCGGACGTGCTGGTGGGCGCTGTACGGCAGGTTGCCGTACAGGGCGCCTGGCCGGACGGGCAGTGGGTGGCGCGGGTCGTTGAACTGACGCAGGAGCTGCTGCCGTCCCTGTCACTCACGGGCCTGGCGAGCGCGGCGGAGGGCCTGGCGGAGCTGCGCGCAGCTCCGCCAGTTTCCTTCCTGGATGACCTGCTGATCCTGGCTGGCGAGTACGGCACAGAGTTGTACGGCGCGGGACAGCTGGGCCTGCTGCTGGGCGGGGTGCAAGCGCTGAGGCGCACGCTGCCCTCAGATAATGGTGGCGATGGCTTGCTTTCGCCGGAGGCGGCGGCGGCATGGGGTCGCATGCACCTTGCCTTCCTGCCGCAGTGCCTTGACGTGCTGCCCACCTACACGCCAGCCCAGGCAGTCATGGTGGCGGGCGGTGTAGTGGCGTTCCAGCTGGCCCAGCCCACAGAGGGGACCACGGGCGCGGATGCGCCGTGGCTGGCCGGCCTCCTGGACGTCCTGCTGCAGCGCCGCACGCCCGTCGCCCCGCCCCCGCCCGCCCTGCTGCTGGACCTGCTGAGCCTGGGCTCATGGGTGCTGCCCGGGGGCGGCACGCTTGGCGCCTCCAGCTCCCCCCAAGAGGGCCGCACATGGTCCCTGCTGCGCAGCTACGTGCAGCAGTCCCTGTCGGACCTGGCTGCGGCAGCCACGGAGGACATCCCCTGGTCGCAGCTGATACGTGCGGCGCTGGCGGTCGGCGTCCGGCCTGAGCCCGGGGTACTGCAGAGGTACGCTGCCTCGCTCGCGCAGGCCCTGTACGACACGGTTAGGTTGAAGGCGCCTTCTCAGGAGCATCTAAGCGGCGCAGTGGGCACCCTTGAGGAGGCGATCACGTCTGCGCTGATGCCGGCGCTGCCGTGGGCCCCAGAGGGCGACGGCGGCGCGCTGCTGGTTTCGGTCCTGGGGGACCAGAAGCTGCTGCGCGCGTGCAGCCCGGGGCAACTGGCGCTGCTGTGCACGTACGCCACGCAGTCGGGGCTGGGCGCCAAGGCGGCATTGATGTGGAAGAACGTGGCGGCGTGCAGTGCGGCGTTCTTGCCGGCGGCAACGGGGGAGACTGCCGCTGTCGCTGCCGCTGCGGCAGACGCCTTGGCTGTGTGGTACACGCTGGAGGTGGCGGGCTGCAGCGTGGCTGCGGGCGGGCAGGGGGCCCACATGCGCACGTGGCTTGGGCAGCAGCTGCAAGGGCTGGACGCTGGCAGTGGCACCGACACGAACGACGGTGGTCAGCGCGTGGCTTGGGCACCCACACCTCTGCTGGCGCTGCAGGTGCTGTGGGTCGCGCACCGCCTGGACGGCCTGACCCTGGTGCCCCAGGGCGTGTGGATTACGCTGTGGGGTGCCCTGGACGCCTTCTCGACGGCCGAGCAGCTGCAGCTGCTGCTGCCGTACCAGCTGGTGCAGCTGGTGGAGCTGCGGGCTGCGGCAGTGGCGGCGGAGCTGCCGCTGCTACCCGCGCCGGGCGGCCACATCCACAGGGTACTGGACGCGCTGATGCGGCAACCGACGACGCCATCGCTGGGCGCTCGTGCTGCTGCCGCTAGCGACATGCACCTGATGAGGGCGCTTGCCTGCGCCAGGGCGCTGGCGTACCTGCCGGCGGAGGAGCTGGGAGGCAGCTGGGGTTCGCTGGTGTCGCTGTCGCTGTCGTTCTTTGCAGGGGGCTGGGACGCCACTGCCCTTGGTGGTCGCGCCAGCGGCTTGTCCGCGGCAGATACCGCAGCGTGGGTCAGCGTGGTGGAGAGGCGTCAGGGCGAGCTGGGCGGCCCCGCTATCAGGCTGACGCTGCCGCAGCTGCAGGGGATCGCCAAGGCCCTTGCGTCGCCCGCAGCCGGCCTGGTGCCAAGCGCCAAGGGCTTGGGCGGTGGTGCGGCAACGGCGGGGCTGGGCCTGCGGGAGACCTTGACGGTGAGAGAGGTTTGACCAAGCCGCCTGCCCGATGTGATGAGCATGCCGTGTTGCCGGGCCTATACTGCTGAGCGCCCTCCACCGCGCAAGCGCAAGGGCACCGTCCTTCCGCCCGCACCCTCCACCTGCTGCCACTTGCCTGTGCTGACTGGGACCCCATAATGCCATATACACACCAGAAAGCTGCCGACCTGCCCGTGCGCGGCAGGTAACGGGTACGCTACTGGCCCTGTCGCCACCGGGGCCGAAGGCACTGGAGGTCCTGACGTCGTTGCTGAAGCAGGTCGAGGATGCAGGGGACACACACCTCCTTGCCGTGAGCTCCACGGCGCAGCTCACTGCCCTGGCCTCGGCCATCATTCTGGCAGGGGGCAGCCAGCCGCTCCCTCGCACCGCAGCGGTTGCGCTGGTGCAGCTGCTGAGCTGCGAGGGGGTGGTGCAGCAGCTGCCGTCTGGAAAGGTGCTGCAGTTGGTGGGGTTCAGCCTGGCGGGGCGGCGCCAGCTGGGCGGCGAGGGGCTGCTGCCAGACGCGCTGGCCGACGCGCTGGCTGGGAAGCTGGTGGACGAGGAGGGCGTGTCGCCCCTGCGCGCCAGCGTGGCGGTATTCGGCTGTGGAGCCAGCCCCACCGTTGTGAACCAGGCGGCCGCCTTCATGCAGCAGGCCGAGGAGTTTGCACCTAGCAGTCGCTCCTCGCGGGAGCTCCTGGACGACCTAGGGCTGCTGTACAGCACCGGCTTGTGCGAGACGGAGACCACACTGGACGCCCTGGGCCCGACCCAGCCGCCGACGGTTGGCGGGGTTGGCCCAGGCAGCCAGGTGTGTAAGGAGCTCAAAGACGGTGATGCTGTGGCAGTGGCAGCCGCCGCAGCAGCGGCGTACGGGCCCAGTCAGCAGGAAGTAGGCACCCCCGCCACCGGCGGCATCGTTCCCCTGTCGGAATACACCCTGGCACTGCTGCGGGGGCTGGCGGAAGCCGCCCGGAGGGGCGACATGGAGCTGTGGCAGGAGGAAAACGGGAAAGGCGCGATGGCAGTGTTGCGCACGATGGAGGTGCTGTACCGGCGCTTTGGCAGGCTGCACATGCAGCGGCGGGAGGTGCTGGATTGCCTGCATGCCTTCATGGACAGCATGCCGGTCCCTGGCGGGGATGGGGGCGACCAGCAGATGGCGGGCGAGGCAGCCGGCGGTCTGTGGTCTGCACCGGCGGTCGGTGGGCCCGTGGGCCAGGAGGGCAGTCCCATCTGGGACATCTTGCAGTCGGCCTTTGCCATTGGTAAGGGGCACGAGTTGGGGCGAGCGTGGTTCTTTCCAACAACAACTGGCTGTACGTCTTTGCCGGGAGGCATGGAATGGGTGTTGTAAGGTAGCAGTCGTGGGGATAGGTACGGTATACCGTGGTGGGCCGCGGGCTTGCCAAAGGACATGATGGCGAACGCATGCCCGAGCCTCCCCCCTCAACCCTTACTTTGGACGCTTGCAGGCTGCACGGAGCCGAGCACCCGCACAGGCCGCGTCAGGCTTGGCGACGCCCGGGACGGCACCGTCGCCGCCGCCACAGGGCTGTCGTACTGGCAGCTGCTGACGGCGCAGCACAGCGACACGGGAGGCAAGCAGCACGGCGGCAGCCCCCACGGACCGTTCCTCCTGTCCCCAGCCAAGACGTACCGGCTGGTCCTGCACCTGTCCAAGTGCGCCCTGTCGTACTGCAGCAGCATCTCCAAGACCGCGCCGGAGCCGGCCGCAGCACTGAGTGCAGCCCTGCGCAAGATGGGGTTGCCTGCAGAGGACATCATTGCACAGTACGGCGTGTACGGCTCCCAGGGCGCGGGGCTGCAGCCGGCGGCGTTCCTCATCGGCCTGGCGCTGGACTGCGAGGGCCGCAGGCACGTGCTGGGGCTGGGCGGCATGGACATGTGTATTGAGGCACCTGGCCGCAAGTGTACCGTACTGATGCTCCCTCCCGCCCCTTGCCTACTGTGGTCTTCTTACCGCAAGTCTCCCCTTGCCTCCTGGCCACCACACAGTCACGAGCTGGGGCTGGGTGACGGGGGTACGGTATGTGTATTAGGGCCCCTGGCTGCGCCATGTGTATGCACGTACTTGCTCACGGCCGCCCCGCAGGCACGAGCTGGGACTGGATGAGGAGGCGGCCCGCGAGCTCAAGGCAGTTGTGTACGAGGTGTGTACGGCGTAGAACTGGCAGTTTGTTGGTTGGGCTGTTGAATGCGCTTGGATGCTGGAGGGCTGGTCCTACGTGCACGGGAGCCTGACCGCGGCTTGATGGCCCGTTGCTTGGGGGTTTCTACCAAACCAGCCGCAAGCCTAACTGCGCACCCCACGCACGGTCACGTCGTCAGCCAGCCCGCTGCATCCTCTTTCCGTAATCTTATGCGTAATCTTATGCCGGTTGCCTGCCTTGCCATATCGGGCTGTACGTAGATGCAAGCACTGTGGGCCGTGGAGCTGATTTGGGCCAGGAGCGAGAACCACACCGTCGTACTGACGTCCTCGCCCTCCACCGACAACACGGCGAGCGGCGTCAGGCACCTGAACCTCGTCATCGACGCCCTCGAGCCCTTCGTCACGCCCAGTGCGCCACTGAAGGACGCCAGATACCGCCTCTTGTACGAGCGCTTCCGCCTCGCCACGCCAGAGCACAAGTACGGCCTCGTGGCGATAACTTGCAACAGTTACCCTCCCCTGCCCGAGGGCGTAACGCACTGGGACGACTTGAACCTGCTCCTCTCACCGTACAAGGTGCGTGCAGGGGGTGGTGGTGGTGATGGTTGTGGTTGTGGTGGTGGGGTGGGGGGTGTCAACCGTGTGCTGGGGTTGGGATAGGGTGCAGATTATGTGATGGGGTGGGGCGTGTTTAATTGTAAGGCAAAGTTGTATGCAGCGCCGTAAGTTGGTACGAGGAGGGGGGGAAGGGCATTTGGGGTAGCGGCGTTCCCTGGTTGCACGGTGCACCTGTTTGAGTTTTTAACAGCTGAAATGGCAATAGGGAAGAGTCCAGTACACAATCTACATGGCATGTCTTTCCAGCAAAAACGCGCGTGCTGCAGCCAAGCAAAGTAGGCAGACCATGTCATACCTGATGAGAGTTTGGTGGGGTCCATCCATTGTGCCCCACCACACGGCACGCCCAGCTGGGCAGGGCTTGGGTCCGCCCTCCCTCGCCGGACGTCAGCAGGTGGTCAGGAACGATGGAAGGGCCTAGGGCCATGGCTGGCCCCGCACCTGAATTGACCTTGCTACTCTCCGTGTGCTCCGGGTTACCCCTGCCACCCCACAGCTTGACGAGGCCTCCCTGCTGCACGACCTGCGCCGCCCCCCGGAGGCCAGGCACCACCCCCTGGTGCTCCCCACGCACCTGCGCACGCCCGCTGGCGGCTCGCCCACCCAGGCCCAGGAGGCGTACATCAGGGCCATTGCGCCCGTCTTCGTGGCCCTCCGCCGGCTGCTGGCGCTGGTGGCCGCGGACGGTGGCCTGCTGCTGCTGGCCAAACAGGAGCTGCAGGCGGAGGTGCCGTGGGTTAGCCCTGCCTACGGGGCCTACGGAAGCATGGCACCACCCCCAGGTCGGTGGGCGGTGCTGCTGATGCTGGTGGTGCTGCCGGAGGGCATATGCCGGTGGCTGGCCAGGAGGGAGGTGTCGAGGGGCAAGGTGGGGAGCGCGGAGGCGGCAGAGGCACGGGTGGAGGAGCTGGCGGCGGAGATGCTGAAGCGCGTGCCGTGGGCGGGGCACGTGTGGGAGGGGCAGCAGGAGAGGCTGAGCGAGGAGGAGAGGGAGAGGCTGGAGAGGGAGCTGCGGGAGGACAAGGCCAAGTTGGCGGCGGCGGGTCGCTGGCGGTCCGGCAAGGCGCACGAGGCCGGGAGGGGTCGTCTGCAGCAGAATGGAGAGGTGCCACTGTAGGGGGGGCGTGGGAAGTGGGCTGGGGAGGAGGCGAGCACCAGGTGAGGGGCAGTGTGTAGCACGGACGGTACAACCTGCGTGACACCCAAATTGGTATGCTGGTATGCTGCATGTATTTGCTGCACAGTGGGGGCCGGGGCTCCGCTGGCTGCACGTGTGCCTGTCCTATGTGACACTGGTATGGTGATCGGGGGTGGTTGGCCCTGCGTGACACGTGACGCTGTGTCCTGGTGGGCTACGTGTATCGTACTTTGATAGATCGTGTGTTTCGTACAAAGGCTAGTGCTGCTGCCTTTCGCTGCACGTAGTGCCTTGCGGCTCCGTTTGCGGCTGGCTTCTTCGTATGACAAGGGCAGCTTCCACTCAAGCTGCATGCGCTTGTGGCAAGGGATGGAGGTTTTGGGGGTGGGTGACTGCACGGGGTGTTAACGATTATACGATGTGGTCAATGGCGACGCCCTGAACGGGTTGCCAGCGTGGCATGCCGCTTGTGGCAGCACGCCCTCTTGGCTAGGTACGGTGTGTGGCAGTGTCCATGTGTCCTAGCACTGCGGCTCGAGCATGGTGTCACCGCATGGTGGGTGCCTGCCAGGAGGTATGGCTGGACGAGGTGGCGTTGGGGAACTGTTGGGTAGGTTGGGATCGGGACAACTCGACGCACCTTGACGCAGGCGCAGGCCTCTGCGCCGGCCTCTCCCGTGGTACTTAGCCCCCCGTGTGTGTGCGGTGCAAGCTCCAGACCGCCCGACAACGCGTGACACTCGCTTGTTGTACGATTGCAGCGATGCGAGGCCTATTCTACATCGGACGTGGCGAGTTTCAGGGCGGAGTAGCTCCAAGCAGGCAGGACTGCAGGCATCAGAACACAGGGTTGAAACCGCATACGGTTTGGGGATTGAAGGGGAGCACTTGGGGAGCAGGATTTGAAGGGCAAACCGCGGAGTTCTGCAGGGGTACAGCGGGGAGGGTAGCCAAACAAGCCGTACAGCATAGTACTTGACGGGTAAGTAAGACGGGATGGATTGTAGACGGACGGTAGCTAACACTACTGTGCATGCAGACCGGAATGAAGAGATGCGCAGGCCTAGGTAGGTGCTGAAGGACGGGCACAGGACATGCACCGTTGCATTGTAAGTACAGTTCCAGTGGTGCAAGGACTGATGCTACAGAAGTGTGAGCCATAGCGAACAGGCAGGAACTTCAACGACCAACAGCGGAGAACATGCATGGGGGAGCCACACGCATGAACACAGTGCATACGGCACGGGGGGCGGAGCCCCCCCACCAGCGATTGACATGCATGGCCTGGACCGTGCCGTATGCCCTGTATTGATGCGTGTGGCTCCCCCATCGAAAAGCAAGGTGTCCGCTCGGGGGGGCGTGAGGGGGCGGAGCCCCCCCACCAGCGAATGTCGAATCCTTGCGTAGAGGATTCCACATCGCGGCCCGTGTCAGTCGAACAGGGCCCGTTTGCCGATAGGGAACTGATCGAAGGCCTGCTTTCAATCTCAGGACTACTGCTTTTTGCCTGTTTCAGGCCGGCGTTGCTGGAACTTTTCTGGTCGGCAATTGTCACATGTCAGAGTCCGGTCATGCCTCTGGAAAGCCTTGAAGCCTGCGTTCGGCAGCTTCTACATATTGTTGGTTTGCATGTTAGTCTGCAAGAGTTACAGAGGGGCCAGGGTACCCGCCGCATGCGGATACCTAGACCTGAGGGGCAGAACATCCCCTCCCCTGGGGGGCCCCAACCCATGCAAGGGCAACCCGACGCACCGAACTAGATCACCGGAAGGGCCACACGGCAATACACCCCCTCACTAGACGGACCTGGCATGGGCAGGCACGCAAAAGACACTGGCTAG
>VFQN01006929.1_pt1 | contig 12551 bp, 8 predicted proteins | sample 3512371 | NCBI WGS metagenome assembly VFQN01 (sample SAMN10412370, study PRJNA504923) | tailings metagenome | isolation source: Replicate 2 from Balatoc abandoned mine | place: Philippines: Itogon, Benguet | collected 2017-08-28
GTGGGGGGAGGGGCACACTGCTGGCACCTGGGGTTGTGCTGCCACCTCCTCCGCTGAGACGCAGCCTCGGGGCTGCAGCCCGTGGTGCTGCAGCTGGTGTGGGCACACCGCTGGCGCCTGGGGCTGTGCAGCCACCTCCTCCACTCAAACGCGGCCGTGGGGCTGCTGGCCGTGGCGTTGCAGCTGGTGTGGGCACACCGCTGGCGCCTGGGGCCGTGCAGCCACCTCCTCCACTCAAATGCGGCCGTGGGGCTGCTGGCCGTGGCGTTGCAGCTGGTGTGGGCACACCGTTGGCGCTGGGGGCAGAGTCCAGTGACAGCTCAGAGGAGGAGCGCAAGGCGGCCGCGGATCTGAAAGCGCGGAACAGGGTTAAGCAGAAGAGGGCACGTGGCAGAGAGACTGCGGAGAAAGCAGCGAGTCGTAAGCAGAAGGATGCTGCCACTCACGCGGATGCACGTGTGAAGGAGATGCCGCGTGCAGCAGCCGGGCGGAAGCAGAAGGATGCTGCCACTCACGCGGATGCACGTGCGAAGGAGACGCCGCGGGCAGCAGCCGGCCGGAAGCAGAAGGATGCTGCCACTCACGGGGATGCACGTGCGAAGGAGACGCCGCGGGCAGCAGCCGGCCGGAAGCAGAAGGATGCAGCGCACCACCAGGCCGGCAGGACAGCAAAGGCGCAGGAGCTGACTGCACACCGAGTCAAACAGCTGCAGAGCCTGTTTAGCAGCATGGCTGGCAGCGACGCCGACGGCGAGGAGGAGCCTGGCGCGTCATCATCGTCAGACAGCAGCATGGAGGAAGCAGCAGCTCCTCCCCGCAGGCGGGTAGCGTGCCGGCGGCGTCGCGGCACCACCACCGCGGCCCCTCCTCCCCCTGCGGCTGGCCCCTCAGCAGCAGCACGTGGCGGAGGCGCCTGCAGGAAGGGCGACCGTTCCTGGCCGCTGCTGCCCACGCTGATGAAGCACCTCTGCTGGGACTACCGGCGCGAGGACGATCCGGTGCAGCCCAAGATGGGGCCGTACGTCGGCTCCGAGGCCACCAAGGACTGGCCGCAACGGCAGCAGGACCTCCCCGCGGGCAAGCCGCCGCACGAGATCCCCATGTCGGAGCACATCAGGTTCGCGGTGCTGCTCGCGCACTCCTGCAACCACTACATGCCCGACAGCGTCTGCGCCTGCTGCAGCGAGATGAAGGCGCCGGCAGAGTACATGCTCATGCCCTTCGAGCTCATCCCGCATTCGGAGCTGCTGCGGGCCGACATGCCGCGCACCAACGCGGTCATCCGCCCCTGCTGCGTCGTGCACTACCGTTCGGAGCCGCGGGAGCAGCACAAGCCGCCGCCCGACCCCGTGCTGCCGCCAGGTTTCACGCGGCGTGGGCTGGAGGCGTGGCAGAAGCAGGGCCACACGCTGCCGTTCGATCAGCCGGACGTGCCGCGGCGTGAGGCACAGCAGCCGGCCACACAGCAGCAGGGGCAGGGGCAGGAGCAGCAGCAGCAGGCGCCAGGTGACGCAGTGGCAGCGGCGGCGGCACATCGGGGCGCGGGCGCTGCCGCTGCTCCAGCAGTCCCCGGCCAGGTGGCTGTTGCTGCTGCCCAAGCGGCCGTCCGTCAGGAGGAGGCAGGCAACGGCAGCGATGACAGTGGGTGTTTTCATGCGGGCTCTGGGGTGACGTCCGCTTTGCCATATGGAGGGTGCTATGCTTCTGCAAATCAAGGACGCAAGTAGGCATGTACCATTACGTGGTCTCCTTGACAGCCTGTTGCTGTTGCTGTGCTGGAACGCAGACGGCGTGGTGACGCCTGTTACTGCCGAGGACATGGAGGAGCCGGCGGCCACGCAGCAGCCGCCCCCAGAACAGCTGCCACGGCCGCCCGATGGAGCAGTGCGTGGGGGCCCTGCTGCTACGCCGGCTGCTGCTCGTCCTGCGGAGGCCGGGCGGCAACCAGATGCGGCCAGCGACAGCGATGACGGTGAGTCCTGCCCTTCAAAGGTCGTGTTATAGCTGTGCGCCGAGAGGGGTACCGTACCGTACGGCAGTCCTTTGCGATCGCTTGTTTGCAAACGGCAATCAGACACGTTCGCGTCTGACGACTCTTTTGTAATTGTGCTCAATCGCAGATGGCGTGGTGGCGCCTGTAACTGCCGAGGACGTGGAGGACTACGTGCGGCCGCCTGATGGTGCCGAGGACACAGGTCAGCTACGCGGCAACTCAGAGAGCGAACAAAGCTATAACCTGATGTCAAATTGATTTCATCATGACATGCTCTATACATCTGCTTCCATATGTACGTGCAGAGTCGGAGGAGGACGCTGCAGACGCAGACGTGGACAGCTGGCTGCCCAGGTACCCCGCTGCGCTGCAATGCAAGGACGATCCCAACGACCCCACCCGCATCTTGGTGCCGTACTGCATGCGGTACGAGACCAGCGGCCCCAATCGTACGGTGTTCAAGCAGGAGGATGGCGAGGAGCTGGTCTGCGTGTGCAACCGCTGCTCCAACGCGCTCGTGGGTGAGTGGGTGCGGCTGAACGGAAGGGCGTGTGTATTATGGAAGGACATAAGACTGCCGTTCTCAACTAGTGCGTGCTATTCGGCACCATATGAATATTGACATGTGTGCTACAATACGTGAAGAGGCTGCCATACTTTGCCGTTTACCGTACGGCCGGCATCTTGTTTAATGTCTGCGTGCCCTCAAACACACCTCCTTTTGTTCCCCCCCATGCACACAGGACGGCGCATCCCGGCTCTGTGCCTCGCACGCTGTGACAGCGGTGACGTGCCGGCCTACAACGGCAGGAATGAGCGCCTGCTCCGGCTCACCTACATCGAGAGCATGCTGCTCTGCCGGCGCAAGGTGCTGCAGCAAGTGCTGGCCGTGTACCGCGCCAACTGCCCGCCCGACGCAAGGCCGCTAGCGTACAAAACCCACGGCGTGGCGGTGTCTGCTCCAGGCAGCGAACCGCTGGAGCAGTACCTGCCCATACCAGCACGCGACATGCCAGAGACCGTCACCGTGGCCGTCATGAACCAGGTGCTGGACCGTGCGGACATGGAGCGGCGCCTGGCGAGCGTCAAGCCCCTCAAGGTACGCGGCGCCAACCTCGCTGCGTGGGTCCACCACCTACAGGACGTCAACGCAGGCGTGTCGGTGGACGACGCCACGCTGCAGCAGTACGAGGGCAGCCCGCTGTACGGCCAGCCCGGCGGCGCCGTGCCAACGGCCCTGCTCGAACAGGCCGTGGCCACGCCCCGGGCGGACGTGGCGGCCGTGCTGCAGGCCACCTTCCTCAACGACCGGGCCGGCAACGCAGCTGTACGGCAAGGCGAGGATGAGCTCATGGCGGCACAGCGGGCGCAGCGGCAAGGCGGGGAGCGGCCGCAGCCTCCGGCGGAGCAGCAGAACATGGGAGGGGCAGGCACGGTGCCGTACGTGGGCCTCGCAGCGCAGCCACGTGCCGCCAACGACGGTGCCAGCCCGGAAGGCGAGGAGGAGACACCGTCGCTGGAGGAGCTAGAGCTGGTCATTCCGCAGGCCCCGCCCCCGGCGCAGCCCGGCAGCGCAGACGGCGACCGCAGCGTGGCGGCCGTACGGGAACAGCTCGGCAGAAAAATGATAGTGCACTGCGCCGGCGGGCCTGGCGCAGCCATCCTGAGAGAGGACGATCCCCGCGATCTGGCAGAGTCCTTCCCAGGCTCCATGCCGTTTCCCTGGGGAGGGCAGCGCCCCGTGCAAGTGTCCACCACGCTGTTCCACCGCCACATCGCAGCCAAGGTCCCCCGTGAGCAGTTCAGCGGCAACCCCCACCTCATGGTCCGCATGGCAGACATGGAGGTCAAGCGAGAGGTCCGTGCCTCCACCGCCATCACCGCCCGGGTCGCGCCCCAGGTGGTGGAGCAGGCTGGCACCCTGCCCCGGGAGTTCACCAGGCAGCTGGCAGAGGTGCTGTCGTTGCGGGTCAACGACCCCAGGCGGCAGCGGGTCATGAGCCAGGCGCACGACGCGCTGCGCAGCTTCGTCACCGGTGTGGAGAAGGTAGTGGGCCGTGTGGACATGACGGACGCCTACTACCGGAACGTGCAGCAGGAGCTGCGCTGTGCCAACCTGCAGCTGGGCCTGCCCATGCTGTTCTGGAACATCAACCCAGCGGACATGCACTCTGGAGCGGTGGTGCTGGCGAGCGGACAGGTGGGAGTAAGGCATCGTAGGGTCCAACCACACACGTGCCTTACACTACGCCCACACGAAAGTGCCTTGCATGCATATGCGAAACACCGGTGCATTTGTTACGTTCATTCCACATGATAGTCGTACGTCGGCGTCTATACCTGTACACACGCACACGTTTGTACACACACAGCCCAGCACAGCCCTACACCCGGGACACAGTTGTCTGGCTCTGCGTATGATGTACGACATGGTGCCCCGTATCCCATGTCACCGATCAACAGCACAATTGACTGCTTCCCCGTGCGACACGTGACCTGCTGGTCCGCAGGAGCTGGAGCTCAGGGACGACGGGCGCCCCGCAAACGACACCACCGTGGTGGAGAAGTGGAAGCGCGTCCGTGAGAACCCGCACAGCTGCGCTGCGCTCTTGGAGGCGGTCAAGAAGGCCATCCTGGACGTGCTGTTCGGCTTCAAACCCGGCGATAAGCGGCAGTCCAACCCGGACTGCTTCTGCGGCGTGGTCTTCTACGTCATCGTCAAGGTGGAGCAGAGCGGCCGCGTGGCGCTGCACCTTCACGGCGGCGCGGCGCTAGCAGCCTTCTGCATTGAGCGCCTGCGCGGGCTGTTCGCGGGACCCAACAGCGGAGCACTCGCCCTCGCACACGGCCTGTGCAGCATGTGGATGCCCGCCCCCTACTACAACCTCCTGCCCGACGGCCAACCCAACCTAGTGCACAACTGGAGCAAGGAGGAGTCGGACCGGCACGGCCAGGCGCCCCCGCTGGACGACAAGCGGTGCCCTGCAGCTGCCTACAACTTCCTCGTCACCGCCGGCGCCACACCAGCGCAGCACAAAGCAGCTAAGGCGGCAGCGGCCGGTCCCAGCGGCGCCAACACGGACCAGCAACCGCAGCAGCAGCAGCAGCAGCAACGAACGCAGGAGGAGCAGCCGCCAGACACCCCGGCAACGGCAGCAGGCGCAGCGACAGCCCAACCAGCGGCCCCTGCCGGGACCGGCACCGCCATACCGCCAGTGTACACGGAACGCCTTACACGGACGCCCCCGCGGAGGCGCACAGCTGCAGACGGCCTCAAGCGCGTGCCGCTCATACTGCCGTGCCCGCAGGGCCTACCCCCGCTCCCAGACCGAGAGCGCCTGTGCTGCCAGCACTGCGGCAAGGTGGTAGGCTCAGCCTGCAACCACACCCACAGCACCACCTGCCAACGCCACGGCTGCCTGGGCAACGACAAGGACTGCGGCATGATCTTCCCGCGCATCCTGCGCGAGCTCTTCCGCTGGATCGGCCAGGAAGGCACCTTCATGCTGCCCCGCTCCGGCGCCATGCAGGTACGCAAATGGACTTGTGCGGGCGGGAGACCACTGACCACCATAGCTGAGCAATGCACGCACGGATGCCCTCCGCAGTATGCAATATATAGCTGTGCGCACTCCGTGACTGCGTCACAATTTTGTTTGTTTCACCGTACGGCAAGGTGGTAGGGTCAACCTGCAACCACACCCACGGCACTACATGCCTACACCCCTGCCGTCACCACACGCCCCAGGTGCCGTACATGGCGGCGGTGGCCATGGCGTTCGGCTGCAACCACCTGTTCAGCCTGGCGTGCGAGGTGGACCGGGACGCGACGGCGGAGGAGCTGGAGCGCCTGGACTCCACGGACCCAGACGTGCGCAGCAAGTGCAGGCTCCTGGCGCCCGCAAAGGACCGCGCCAGCGATGCTGCCTGGTACGCTGCAAAGTACGTGGCCAAGGCCATCGCCGCAAGCCAGGCGGCCAACGTCCTTGCAGCCCTGGTGGTCATGGACGCCTACTTCCTGCAGCGGCCGCAGACGCAGCCCCCCAACAACGCCCAGGACGGACAGCAGCGCAGGAAAGACGGCTTCTCCAACCTGCTGGTCTGCGCCAACCGGCTCACGACCAGCATCACCATGGGCCTGGCCATGATCTCCTACCGCTTCATGGGCCACAAGACCTACTGGGCGTCGTACGACGTCAAGGCCATGCCCACACACGCTTACACCGCCCGGGCTCTGCGGGACGCCGGGGAGTCAACTGACGCGACCGGCGACGGCCGCGTGGAGACGACGCTGGTGCCCCAAGGCGACGTGCTGCGCCCCGTAACCATCCTGCATGACTACGATGGCAGGTCCGACAAGCTGGAGGCCCTGCCGCCGTACCTTTACCACATGTTCTACAGCCGCCAGCAGACGCCCAAGGCCAAGCCCAAGCCCAAGCGGGCCACCAAGCGTGCCGTCAAGCGCCGGCGGACCGGCGCTGGAGCAGCAGCCGCCGTCTACGTGGACGCAGGCGCCGCCAGCGACGGCGGTGCCAGCGAACAAGAGGCGGACGAGGAGCCCAAGCGCAAGCGGACCACCAAGCGTGCCCGCAAGCGCCGGCGGGCCGTGGACGCAGGCGCCACCAGCGACGGTGACGCCAGCGAACAAGAGGCCAACGAGGAGGACGATGAGGAAGCGGCACCAGGAGAAGGTGGGCGGAAGCAGGGAACCAGGGAATGGGGAGTGCGTGGAAGCCATGTGGAAACTTGGGGCCAGAGATTGGAAAACAGACACATGCATATCCACAAGATGCTCACAAGTCACTCAGACAGGAAGATAGAACACCGTGTCGCAACAACGCCCCATGCTGCCACGTCAGGTACTTAACCCACCGAACCTCGTAAACAACGCCACAGGTGCTGCAGACGAGTCCGAGGCCACCGTCGGCAACACGCACCTACCGGCCGCTGCACCCTTCCGTGAGGAGCACCCGCTGCACAGCTCCCACAGGGCCCACCGCTACCCCACCCCCTGCATCCCCCGCTTCCTGGGCGTCCTGCCCCAGCGCCCACAGCCCGACCAGCTGGACAGCCCCTCCGCTCAGACCTACTACGCTTTCGTCCTCGGCAACTTCCGCGCCCACCGCCAGCACGCCCTGCCCCCCGGCACCACGCTGCGCTCAGCATACGAGCACTTCATGAACGTGGAGCTGCAGCAGATGGACAAGCAGTACCGGGACATCCTGCGCCTGATCCTAAACAACGTGCAGGACGACCACGACTCCAAGGAGCGGCGCAGGCAGCATCAGGCGCAGCTGCGAGAGGAGCGGCGCAACAAGGGCCTGGTGCCCGACGCACTGGACGAGCCCAACGACGGCGGAGAGCAGCAGCCGGACGAGCAGGACGGCGAGCTGCGAGACGCGCGGCTGGAGGCACACGAGGACGGCGCAGCACAGGACGAGTACGACCCAGACGCAGACGTGCAAGGCCCCGCAGCCAGCCTGGCAGAGGTTGCCGGCTTCGACCTAGACGGCCTGGAGCCTACGCGGCTGTGGGACCGCAGCACCAGGCAGGGCGACTACCTGTATGGCGCCATCGAGCCCGCCCTCGACCGGCCCGACCTGCCCAACGGTTTTGGCATGGACAACCGCGGCTGGATCAAGTCCGCCACTCCAGAGGTGCAGGCGGTGCTGGACCGTGCGCTCGCCGCCCAAAAGAAGGCCGGCAAAGACGGACTGGAGGAGACAGCAGCACCAGCACCTGGCAGCGCCACAGCAGCAGACGGCACGCGCGTCCGCATCGATCAGCGTGACGGATGCGTGGTGGTGCTCGTGGACAAGCCCAACGGCCACGGTGGCTTCAGCACCAGCACGCTGCCCGCGGGCACGCGGCCGCCCATGGTCAAGATGGACAAGCCGCCCAGCCACAGCGACGTCATCCACATCTTCAACCTAGCGCCAGAGCAGGCGTTAGCCTTCCTCATCTTCGCAGAATACTTTGACGCGCAGCAGAAATGGCTCAAGGACCAGGAAGCAGAGCCCCACCCCGGACCCCCGCCCCGCGTGCTCCTAGTGGGCAAGCCGGGCACCGGAAAGAGCCAAGTGGTGCACGCACTACAGTGGTACGTATTCCAGCACGAAGAGCCCAACTGGTTCGCCACCTGCGCCTACGCCTGGACGGCAGCACTGGCGTTCAGCCACCACGCTCACCGGTCGCTGTCTACCCACAGCATGTTCCAGCTCACCGCCACACACAACAGCGGCCACAAGAACGCCGAGAGCAACACCCGCATCAAGCCCTCCGCAGCGGCAAAACTACAGGTACGCAGGGGCTCTTTGATTGCTGCATGCATGCTGCTCCTGGGAACAGTCCGGACTTTTAGGACATGCACATGAAAGGACAAGGAACGCCTTCCACTGACGCAACTGCATAGAAGCCAATGACAACCACTTTGGGCTGCGCACAATAAAAAACGAAGCCATGGCAAATCGTACAACTCGCAATTGCAGCACTGGAACAATCAAGTCAGGGCCTTGTGCATGCCGCAACAGAACAATGGAAACCGTTAATACACACACGCGCCCGTTGGGGCATGTACAACTGCACCCCAACCCGCAGGTGCAACGCAACGTGGGCCACGGAGCCATCACCATCGACGAATACTTCTACAGCTCCATCGAGCACGTGGGCCTCTGCAACATCGCCTGCAACCTTGCAGTGGACCCACCGCTGCCGCTACACCTGCACCCGTGCGCCCAGTACTACGCTGGCCACCCCGCCCTGGCCCTCGGCGACCCCTGCCAGCACAAGCAGCCCAAGGGGACGCCAGTGTACGGCGGCGCAGCAAAGTACCTGGAGGACATCGGCCACAACCCCCTCCTCCGTCCCATGCGTGCCCCGCCAACCCGCCAGCCCCTCAACACAACACCCGCACAGCCCGCAAATGCAGCACCACCGCCCCAACCCAGCCCCACAGACGCCACCGCAGCCGGCCCCGCCGACCAGCCCCACACCGCGCCCAACGCCACCCCCACAACACCTGCCGCACACCCCGACCGCCAACAGCAGCGCCCGCAACAGCAAGAGCAGCGCACCGCTCAGCCCCGCCCTGTGCAGACCACCCCCGACAACAACGAGACGCTGAAGACAGCCGGCTTCACCTGCTTCCGCGGCTTCGAGGACACCATCATCCTCAGCAAACAGCAGCGCCAGAACAACTCGGCCTCCGGCAAGAAGCTGCAGAAGATGGCCTCGCTGTTCAACGGCACCCACGGCTTCAACACCAGCACGGAGGCCGGCAAGCAGCAGCTGACCCGAGAGGTGGACAGCACGGTGACCGACCTCAACAGACGCGCCGTCACCACGCTACACTCCCTGGAGCCGGAAGGCAAGCGCGTCCGCGTGGTGGTGCTCAACAACGACGTACGCCACCTCATCAACAAGACCTGCATCTTCATGGACGCCAAACGCATGGGCAAACGCATCACCATGTGGAACGCCCGCCACCAACGCACCGGCCCCAACAAGCAGCAGGGCCTCAGCCCCCTGGAGAACTACTGCGCCATGCGGGTGCGGGACAAGGAGTTCGACCACTTCACCGCCGACACCTACGTCTTTGAAGGCTGCCTCATGACCCTGCTCATCACCAACGCCAACGCCGGCGCCGCCCGCAACATGGTGGTGCGCGTGCTGGGCATCATCACCCACCCCGACGAGCCGGAGGACGACGGCACCGGGCCGTACCGCCGCCTCACCTACCTGCCCAAGGGCGTCATCGTGGAGCACGTCACCGGCGCCGCAACGGCCGAGTTCCTCAAGGACGAGAAGGAGTTCGAGGGCCTGCCTGCCGGCGCGTTCGTGGTGCGACCCGAGACGTCCAACAACACCGCCACACTCAAGGTGCCCGACGAGAACGGCGTGACACACACCGCCACCGTCAAGCGCATCAACGTGCCCCTCGGTGACGCCTACTGCGTCACCGACTACTTCGTGCAGGCAAGTGCAACACTCAGCACGAGAAAAGGGATTATCGCGTGACAGGGGCACAGGACACTCGGCACCTTGGGCACCACACCACCACATTACAACAAATGGACATGTCACAACAAAAAACAACCACCGCAAATCAATCGCCACCACCACCAACCCACAGCAACCCCCCACTTCCCAACGCAAACCACACCTGACCCCAGGGCATGACGTTCAAGAACGACGAGATATGGGTCATCGACCTGGCCGTACCGCCGCAAGGCCTCCGGCGTGCGGGCCTCTTCGTGGTAATCACCCGTTTCCAGGACGTGGAGAGCATCCGCCTGCTGCGCCCGCTGTGGACGGACGAAAACGGCCAGGGAGAGCGCCGCAAGAAGGCGGTCATCAAGAGCTTCTGCAAGGCCTGCAAGCTGGACGACGACCTCAAGGCGGAGCTGCAAATCGAGCAGCGCAACTTCGAGAAGACCAAGGCCAACCGCAAGGACCAGTGGGAGCTGGCCAACCGGCTGGTGGCCGAGCGCGAGGCCGCGGCTGCGGCCGCTGCCGCCAACGCCCCGCAGCCCATGGACGAGACTTAAAGGTACGACGACCCGGGGCAACGAAAGCAACTGCAAAACGCATCGCAACTTACAATACACGCCCTCACACCACACCACTTCACATTGCACGCAGGCCAACACTGCCGCCGGTGCACCGCGCGCCCAGCGGATACACCCAGGCGGCAGCGCAGCCCAACGTCACCAGCGGGAGCCAGTGGAGCCCTCCTCGCCCTCCCAACTCTGTAACAACTCTTTGCTTGCAAACCTGTGCGCCTTTGCGTCCCAACCCCAACCACCGCACCCTGCACAACACCACAACCCAGCCATCCCCAAACCACAGCAACTCAAGCAAACCAGCCCCACGCGCACACAGCCTCACACCTGCCTCCGCACCAACAGCACTGAGCTTCGGTCCCCCCCCAGCCCGCCGAAAAGGGCGGCTCGTTTTTTCGTGTTGTACGCGGTATGGCAACTTATGCTAGGTGCACGTTGCCAGCTCTATCCGGCAAGGCGAGGGAGTTTGGTCTAGTGGTATGATTCTCGCTTTGGGTGCGAGAGGCCGCGGGTTCGATTCCCGCAATTCCCCTCTTGACGCCTTTGGCGTGCGTTATCACAGTTTGGACATGCGCATTGCGTTTTGCGCGCACGATGGCAGTAATATAGCACGGTTTCTGGCCACAGACCGCGTTGTCGGTGGGTGCGGGGTGCCGACATGTCGTCGGGACATGGCACACATGTTCAAAACCACGAGCGCGGCATCGCTGCACCAGGGCGACCAGGACAGCCTGGGTAGCGATGGATAATGAATTTGGAGCCTTGGGCGCGGCGGCAGGGGCGCGGGCGGGGGCACGGACGAGGCGAGCCATGGTGAGCGGGTGGTAACGCCAGGGCTGCGAAAGTTGCCAGCGCCCGGAGGTGTCGCGGCGATGCGCCGCACCGTATACCTCCTTGGCAAACCTGTCTGCAGCTGTCCCCGCCTTGTGGGTTGCGGGGATTAGGCCAGCCGGGTTCCAGACGCATGAATGTGAGGAGTTCTCGGCAAAGGGGAGCCATTCCCTGCTGTTGACCGCTGAATTGTACGGTGTGCACTACCGGTATCCCCAGGCGCCTGTGACGTGGCCGCCCTGTCACCCTACCCAGGACGGCTTTGATTGCACTCATGCTGCCATGCACCCATGCTGCCATATGCAGTTCACAAGGGAAGCTGGAGGCCTTCGGGAGCGGCCGTGGTCAGTGGGAGCATGTGGGAGCGTGGCGAGCGGTGGAGCAGGCAGTGACAGCGACAGGGGCAGCAGGGGGTTGGGCCTTGGGGGGAGCCCGAGAGTTTGGAGCTGTATGGAGTGCGGTCCTTGAGACGTCTGCCGTTGGGTCGGGCGCTTCAGGGCGGTGGCTCGGTTTCGTTTAGTCAGTGCTTTGGGTTGATTTGTGTCCTTTTGCGGCATGGGCGTGTCTCCCGTGCACGCCTGAGCATTTGCACGAAGCTGTTGTTCTGCCCTCGTTGCTTGGGGCGGCCACGATACGGTTCACAATTGAAGCATGCGTGCCTTACCTGTCCAGGTAAAAGCAATAAGGTATCGTCGTTGTTTCATGGCGCGTAGCTCTCCGTACGGTATCACATTACAATGCAAGAGTGCACACAGTCTGTAATGCCGGGGTGCAGGACTAGTCATACGGCACCAAAGCCACGTGTACTTTTGCTGTGGAAAGGTTAATGTGCATGGATGGACAGGGCTCGCTGCTAGGGGGAAGTGGGCCTTGTCTCGCTGTTGCAATGTGCGCTCTACATACAGGTGTCGTGCCGTGTGCCCGTGTCTCGCCGTGTTTGACGCGCCCGCCCCTCAGCTGCCTTCAGCTGCCTATGGGTCTATCTGAGTGAAGGCATGCCCAGGGAGCGGCAGACCGTGTTCAACTCGCTGCTGCAGCAAGGCCTGAAGCCCCGCTGGCGGAAGGGGGTTGAGATTGAGTTCTTTTCTGCAGGCGGCTGGATACAGCACGACTTTGAGTACTTTGGTGGCTGATCGTTGGCTAGGTTGACGCGTGGGGAGGCTTAG
>VFQN01006930.1_pt1 | contig 12550 bp, 9 predicted proteins | sample 3512371 | NCBI WGS metagenome assembly VFQN01 (sample SAMN10412370, study PRJNA504923) | tailings metagenome | isolation source: Replicate 2 from Balatoc abandoned mine | place: Philippines: Itogon, Benguet | collected 2017-08-28
CAGATGTAGAACTGGTAAAAGTACGCAACGAAAATCAGCAGATTGAAGACTACATAAAAGAGAAAAAACTGACCGTGACGGAATTGACTTCTACGGGGTTACGTTTTATTCAGACCACCACCACCACCGACGCCAAAATAGCTCAGGGCGATGTAGTTCGGGTAAAATATACGGGTAAGTTGTTGAATGACAAGCAATTTGATTCGGGCGAAATCCAGGTTCGCCTTGGCAGTGGCGGTGTGATAAAAGGTTTTGAGGAAGGAATCAGTAAGTTGCGTTATAACGAAAAAGCGACTTTAATTTTCCCTTCTTCACTCGGTTACGGCGTGCAGGGTTCTGGCAATGTTATCATGCCTTACTCACCGTTATTGTTTGAAATAGAAGTGTTGAAGTAAGACCGCACCTGATTTTTAATGGTATGTGTAGAGCCGCAATTCATTGCGGCTCTACGTTTTTAAAACCTTTTCAGGGCCAATTCGGCTACGGTTAGACCGATAGAAAGCGAGGAAGTAGCCGCTGGCGACGGGGCGTTGCAGATGTTGATGGCATTGGGCCGCTCAATAATGCTAAAGTCATCCAACAGGCCTCCGTTGCGGTCGCAGGCCTGAGCGCGGACACCCGCGCCACCGGGAATGAGGTCAGATTCCTGAATCTCCGGGATAAGCTCTTGCAGGGCTTTGGTAAACGCAGCTTTTGAAAACGAACGATACATTTCACCGAGTCCTGTTTGCCAGTATTTGGCGGCTACTTTCTGGAATCCAGGCCAAGTCAGGGTTTTCCACAATTCGCGGGCGTGAATGTCCAGTTTTTTATATCCTTCGCGTCGGAAAGCCAACACGGCATTGGGGCCTGCCTCTACGCCGCCGCCAATCATGCGCGTAAAATGCACCCCCAAAAAAGGAAAATTTGGGTCGGGAACGGGGTAAATCAGGTTTTTAACCAAGTATTGTTTTTCGGGTTTGATTTCGAAATATTCACCTCTAAACGGAATAATGCGTAAATCAATCGGCGTTTGTTGCGTAAATTGAGCCACCTTATCGGAATAAAGCCCAGCGCAGTTGATGACCAATTTGGTTTCGTAAAAATTTTGGGCCGTAATCACCATCGAGAGGTGGTCGTTTTGGCGAATCTCAACCACGCGTTGGCCAAAGTTGATTTGCCCGCCTAATTTTTGGAAGTTTTCGGCGTATTTTTCACAGACTACTTTATAGTTGATAATGCCCGTTTGCGGCACAAAAAAACCTTTAATTCCTTTTACGTGCGGCTCATATTCGCGCAAACCCGCTGCATCTAGCATTTTAAAGCCCGTCAGGCCGTTTTGGGCGCCGCGCTCGTACAGCCCCTCCAAAATAGGCACTTGTTCGGGGCGAGTCGCGACCACGATTTTGCCACAAAGGTCGTAAGGAATCCCTTCTTTTTCGGCAAAATCCACCAGCATTTTGTAGCCTTTGATGCAGTTGGTGGCTTTTAGGCTACCGGGCTTATAATAGAGGCCTGAGTGAATCACCCCGCTATTGTGTCCTGTTTGGTGAACGGCCACTTCGTGTTCCTTTTCAATGACCAGAACCTTTAAGTGCGGACTCTGTTCCTTTATTTTTAAGGCGGTGGCAAGACCCACAATTCCTCCCCCTATGACGGTGATGTCGTATATTTTGTTCAAGGTCGTTTTGCGTTTTATATGGTGCAAAGTTAGGGTAAACTCCTTAATTTTGACACATGAAGAAAACCTTAATCGAGCTCTATACTGCTTTTTTTGCCTTCAAAGACTACGTATTCAGGGAATGGATTATGTACATTCCGTTTTATGCCACACGACGATTTTTCGTTAAACAAACCGTTAAGCGGTTGGGTAAAGGAGGATTTGTGATGATGAAAGTGGAATTTCGAGACGGGAGAAATATCGAAATCGGTGATTATTGTTTCATCAACAAATACAGCCTTTTGGACGGGCGTGGTGGCAAACTTATTGTTGGAAACAACGTCGACATTGCCCAAGAAGTAAATATCTGGACGCTTTCCCACGACCCGCATGATGACTTTCACGGCGTGGTGGGAAAGGATGTTTTCATTGATGATTATGTGTGGATTGCCTCCCGCGCTACCATCATGCCCGGTGTGCGTATCGGGCGCGGGGCTGTGGTGGCGGCGGGTAGTATCGTGACCAAAGATGTACCTCCGATGACCATTGTGGCGGGCAGCCCCGCCAAAGTCGTGGGTCAAAGAAAGAGTGAGTTAAAATATCGGTTGGATTGGCAACCTTGGTTTAAGTAAAGGCTTTTGCCCTTATCCTTGAGACAGTCTTGTAGATTTTACTCAATCCCTCTGAACAACCGATTCCAGCGAATTTTATTCAAAATGGACTTTGGATTCGGGTCGATGGACATCCACGTAAAGAGCGCTTTGCCTACTACATGGTCGGCAGGAACAAAACCCCAAAAGCGCGAATCCGCCGATTCGTAGCGGTTGTCGCCCATCATAAAATAATAATCCTGCTGGAAAGTATAGCTTGCCAGAAGCTTGCCGTCAATGCTAATTTTACCATCCTTTACTACTACTTTGTTGGGGTCATTGTGGTCGAAAAATTTAATGGCATTGGCATATTTTGCTACGTTGGTGGAGTCCAACTGAATCGTCCATCCTTTCTTGGGCACTTGAATTGGACCCCAAAACTCCTGATTTTTAGGGATAGCCTTCGGAAAAATACCCGCCTCGGCGGTGTTGGAAGTATACTGACTGATGTGCGTAACACTGCGAACGAACGAATGTTTTTTAAGATTGTCAACAATTTGGGGCGTTGTTCGAATCTGATATACAAATGTATTAGGCTTGGCAGAGTCAGCGGGATAATTTCCGTAATCCTGAATGTCTTCATTTTCAAAAAAACGGTCATCCAATAAATCGCCAGATTCCAAACGGTAATAAAATACTGCCGTCGGCGGCACGGCGGCGGGTTGGCCGTTGATGTACACCACGGCCTTTTTTATTTCAACTACATCGCCGCTGACGGCCACGCATCGCTTGATGAAGTTGTTGCGTAAATCCACAGGAAAGTGTTTATAGCCACCGTCGCCGCGAGCCACGTCTTCAAAAGGCTCATCGGGGTCGCCTGGATAGTTGAAGACCACTACGTCGTTTCGTTTTACGTCGGTAAAGCCTGGCAAACGGAACACTGGAAGCTGAATCAAGGTCGAAAAAGAGGGGATTTTTGTGCCCCAAATGGTTTGATGCGTCAGCGGAATCTGTAAAGGTGTTGCGGGTGTACGCGCGCCATAATGTAGGTTGCTCACAAAAATAAAATCACCAATCAGAATTGTTTTCTCCATCGATGACGACGGAATAACGTAGGGCGTAAAGAGCAACCAACGAATGAACGTGGCCGCCACAACTGCAAAAACAATAGAATCAGCCCACTCTCTAAAGGCCGACTTTTTTGGGTTTTTTGATTTGCTTTCGGCTGTTTTTACTTCCATCATGGCGGTAAGCGTTTTTATTATATTCTTTGGGCATACGCAAGGAAAGGGCAGACGCAAGCGGCGGCCGCTGGGGGCCTGCCCCTACTGTGTTTATCCTTTATAAAAAATCCATTTTGATAACTCCTTGTAATTCACCTTTTTGCCATACATCAAAATACCAATCCGATAAATACGCGCTGCGAGCCACGTGGTGCCCACAAATCCCATCACGAGTAAAACCATCGAAAGGGCGATTTCCCACGCGGGTACGCCAAACGGAATCCGAGCCATCATCACCACTGGTGAGGTGAAAGGAATCATTGACGTCCAAAATGCCAGCGAACCGTCGGGTTGATTAATGGACAACTGTGCAAAAAAGATGGAGGCAATGATAGGAAGCATGATAGGAAAAGTAAACTGCCCAGCTTCCTGTTGGTTTTCGACTGAGGCACCGATGGCGGCGTAGAGAGAGCTGTACAATAAATACCCGCCCAAAAAGTAAAAAATGAAGCAAATGAATATTTGCGCCAGCGGCAATGACTGTGCCGATTCCATAAACGTATTTACGGTATTGAGCGTGTTGCTTTGCGACTTCTCCATCTCTTTCTTTAGTTCGGGGTCGGCTTGTTCGGCCTGCTTATTGAGCACCTCTTGGGTTGCCGTAAAACGATTGAAGCCAAACAGCGTTTGGGTCGCGGTTGTAACCCCAAACGTAAGAATACCCCAAAGTAAAAACTGCGTCAGGCCCACGGCAGCTACGCCTAAAATCTTGCCCATCATCAAATGAAAAGGCTTGACGGAGGAAATAATGACTTCAATGATACGGTTCGATTTTTCTTCCATCACCCCTTGCATCACTCCTGCTCCATAAATGAGGATAAAAATGTAGAGCAAAAAAGCCGCCGCGTAGCCCGCCACGTAGGCGGCAATGGTACTGCTTGACTGCGTTTTTCCTTCGTCGTTGAGGCTAAAAGTCTGAGCGTCAACGTTCATGTTGGCTTCTTCGATAACCTGTTGGGTAATGCCTGCTTTGGAAAGTTTGATGTTGCGAAGCTCCTGCTGAACGATTTTTTCAATGCGGTTCTGTTGCATAGGGCCGATGTTTTTGGCGGCATAGATTTGCACGCCCTTCGGCCGTTCCATGATATCGGCGGGGATAAATACCAGAAGGTTTTGCTCTTTGTCTTTTAGTTGTTTTTGGGCCGTAGCAATCGGCCCGCTGATAAATTCAAACGTAGTGTTGGCGTCGCTTTTAAACTTGTTTTTAAATAGGCCGCTTTCGTCAATGACCTGAATGGTTTTGCGTTCATTGTTGAACGAACCCACGGCGGCCCAGATGATGATGCCGTAAAAAGCAGCAATCAGCAGCGGTGTCAAAAGGGTCATTACGATGAATGACTTTTTGCGTACGCGTACCAAGTATTCGCGTTTGAGGACAAGGAATATATTTCTCATAGCTTCAAGGAGGAGTTATAAAGTATCTTGGTGTTTTTGGGGGAGTATGAGCCCAAAAAATGGAATGGTATTTATCAATAAAATCGTTGATTAGGTGGGCTGGCAGCCTATTGCAGACTGTTTATTTCCTCGGGTATTTCACCACCAACGGCTTTGATGAAAATATCGTTGAAAGAAGGAATGTTTTCGTGAAAAGAGATCAGCTCGACCTGACTGATGAGGTTGCCCACCAAGGCGTTGACGGAGGCATTGCCTATCAATCGAATGTTTGCTTTATTGACTTGCTCGTCGTCGATTTTGTGGGAGATAATCTCAAAATCAGCGGGCAGTGATTCCAACGTTCCGTGATAACGCACCGAGAAGCTGTGCTCCTTGAATTGATCTTTTACCTCTTTTTTGCTCCCCTTTAAAATTACCTGCGATTTGTGAATCAGTGCAATGTGGTCACAAAGCTCTTCTACCGACTCCATGCGGTGCGTTGAGAAAATGATGGTTGTTCCTTTGTCGCGTAGTTCGAGAATTTCGTCTTTAATAAGGTTGGCGTTAATCGGGTCAAATCCCGAAAATGGTTCATCCAAAATAATTAGTTTAGGTTCGTGCATGACGGTGGCCACAAACTGAATTTTTTGTTGCATTCCCTTAGAAAGGTCTTCGATGCTTTTGGTCCACCACGTTTTGATGTCGAATTTCTTAAACCAGATTTTTAATTTTTCCATGGCCTCTCGTTCCGACAGTCCTTTGAGCTGGGCCAGATAGAGGAGCTGCTCGCCCACCTTCATTTTTTTGTACAATCCACGTTCTTCAGGCAAATAACCGATGTGTTGGATATGTTCGGGGCGTAGGCGCTCCCCGTCGAGCAAAACGTAGCCTTCGTCGGGTGCAGTGATTTGGGTGATAATCCGAATAAGTGAGGTTTTACATGCGCCGTTGGGACCAAGTAATCCAAAAATACTGCCTTTGGGAACATTTAAGCTTACCCCATCAAGGGCGCGATGCGAAGCGTACTGTTTTACGACATCGTGAACTTCGAGAATGTTGGGCATATAGTTAAGAGTTAAGAAGAAAAGGCTGTGTAAAAGAGCATGAAAGAATGCCTCTCGCTTTATAAAGAGTTCGAAAATTAAGGCCATGAACTTGCTATTATCAAGTGAATGCGGATAGTTGGGGGATTTAGAAGGATAAGCGGTAAAACCAAATGTGCTTTCGGTCGATTTGGCGCTTAATCATTTTTGAAAAAAACGTTTGGATGCGAGGATATTGAGAAGTACTAATCAAATCTCTTAATAGCTGAAACGCTTGGCGGTGGGCCAAAATGCTCCTTAATCATGATATATAAAAGTTCCTGTTAAAAATCATAGTGTTAAAATATACTTATCGGCTATTTATTTCTTTTTAAAAATGTATTTATCGTTAATATTTAATTAAAATAGTTAATTATGAGATATTTTTTTGCGACAAATATGCCAATTAGTCAATTAAATCAATATATTGCCATAAAACAGTTGCAGTCACACCAGTAATCGATAAAATGCCCACAGTGCCTGTATATAAATTCTTCTTTTTGGGCCCTGTCTAGCTTGCTAAGCTAGCGAATGGATAGACGAATAGAGTTTATCATAATCAGGTCTGTATTGTAGATAATCGTGCGTTTTTACGGAATCAATTGCCTTTTTTATATTTCTTTCTACCACTCTAAATCTTTACCCTAATGAAAAACACACACAATTGTGGGCCTTAGCCCGGGCGCTATTCATCTTGTTAGTATTTCTTAACTTATCGTTTTACCAAGTGAAAAGCTGTAAAAAATGAAAAGAATATTAAACATTGTCTCAAGCCCGGGAAAAGAGAATTCTTTTAGCGTCAGATTATCAAATGCTGTAGTGTCCAAATTACAGGCCGCTTATCCTGGCAGTACGGTTCAAACACGGAATTTAGCCTTAAATCCGTTTCCGCATCTGGAAGAATCGCACATTACCTCTTTTTTTACGCCTGAAGAGTACCGAACCGAAGCCCAAAATACGGCCCTTCGCCATTCAGACCAAGCGATTAAAGAAGTAATGGACGCCGATATTATTGTAATCGGCGTACCTATGTATAACTTCGGTATTCCGTCTAACCTAAAGGCGTGGATTGACCATATTGTTAGACAAGGCCAAACGTTTACCTTCACCGAGAAAGGCCCCGAAGGATTGCTAAAAAACAAAAAAGTGTACTTGGCGATTGCGACAGGAGGAATTTACTCAGAAGGCCCGATGAAAACCTACGATTTTACCGAGTCTTACTTGAGAACTATCTTGGCTTTTATTGGAATTACCGACGTTTCGGTTTTTCGTGCCGAAGGCATTGCGGTACCGGGAATGCAGGAAACTGCACTGCAAAAAGGGATAGAGAGTATCACTGCCTAATCCTGAAATCTATTGTGCTCAAAACACGAGCCAACCAATTTTAGGAGACTTATAAGCCTTCCTCTGCTCGATGGCGGTACCGATTGTCATAACTCGGTACCGCCTTTTAACTTTATAATACAACAACTTTAAGCAGAATAACTGGTGCTAACCACGGTCAATGGTTTGTTTTTAGTAGTTTGCATCTGATAACCAAAAAAATAGACCATGAATATTGTTACAAGAGTGCTTGCTTTCCTGCTTTTATTGAAAGGCCTCCTGTCCTGCAACCCAAGTGCAGAACAAAAAAAGGAAGAAGCAAAGTCGATGACCTCGTTTGTCTATGACTTGACTCAGCCTGCTGAAACCTACGTTTTGCCCAAAGAGCTGAAAGAGATTTCGGGGGTGGCTTTTTACGCAGAAAACCAACTTTTGTGCGTGCAAGACGAAGACGGTGAAGTGTTTGTGTATGATTTGGCGCAACAAAAAATTACGGAAAGTCATCGTTTTGGCCCCCGGGGCGATTATGAAGGAATTGAGAAAATTGGCGACGAAATCTATGTATTGCGAAGCGACGGAGCACTATTTAATTTTAAACTTGGTAACAAAGAAACACGCGAAATTGAAACTGGCCTGCCCGGAAAAAATGACGTCGAAGGCTTGACGTACGACTTCAGTACCAAACGCCTGTGGTTGGCGGTCAAAGAGGCTTCTAAGAAAGCCGTAAAAGATGATGATAAGGTCATTTTTTCTTTTGACCTGAAGAGTCGAAGGGTGTTTACAGAGCGTGAATTGAAAGCCAAGCAATTTGACCAAGTAGGATTGAAAGGCAAGAACTGGAAGGATTTTAAACCGTCTGACATTGCTTCTCATCCCAAAACTGGAGAACTATATTTGCTCAGTTCGGCGGGGCATCGATTGGTTATTTTCTCGGCGGGAGGGGTACCGTTAAAAAATATTGACCTTGACCCCAAACTATTTCGGCAGCCCGAAGGAATCTGCTTTAACCCCGAAGGAACCCTTTACATATCAAGCGAAGGCGATGGCAAAGATGGGTATATTCTAAAGTTTGATCCATTGAAGGAGGCAGATAATTGAGAGGAATAAGTGCTGGAAAAGATATGTATCAAACCCCCGACACGAAGAAATGATATTTCGACGTCGGGGGTTTGATTGTTTCAAAAAGAGGGATAATTATAACTTCTTTTGAAAAAATGCGGCAATGGCTTTGTTGACTTTTACCTGATTGGCGTGCATCATAAAATGGTGAGTATCATCCACAATCACCATCGTTTCGATGGGTACTTTTGTTTCTTCTAAGCGGCGTACCAAGTCGGTACTTTGACTAAAACGCACGTTGCGGTCATCGTCGCCGTGGATGAAAAGTACGGGAGAAGTCCACGTATTTACATACGCAATCGGGGACGATTTCCAGGCTACCTCCAAGGCGCGGGTGGCGTCGGGAGCGCGTTCGTATTGGTCGGGCATCAGAATATTGCGGGTGCGCTCGATGGTGCGGTCGTGTACGCCGTGGATGTCGACGCCTACGGCAAACAGCTTAGAGTCGCGTCCTAAGGCCATCGCTGTTAAAAATCCGCCGTATGAGCCTCCGTATATGCCGATGCGTTTGGGATCAATTTGCGGTTGTTTGGCAAGCCATTCGCCAGCGGCTTTGATGTCGATATATTCGGAAGCGCCGTTGGCACCGCCATTTTTCGCATTGTGAAACTCATATCCGTAACCAATCCCCAAACGATAATTGACCGATAAGACTGCGTAACCGAGGCTTGCCAAATACTGATTCATGGCGTAAGCATTGGCGTAATAATCACCATAATTCCACCCCAATAACATCTGCCGAGGTGGCCCACCGTGAACATAAACAATGGCGGGCTTTTTGGCGGGTCCTCCTGCTTTTTCAAAGAGTTGGCAATGAACCGTTACGCCGTCGGGTGTTTTGAAGACCACTTGTTTGGGAGTTACCAAATCTGTACTTGGGTAGGTTGTAGGTAAACGGTCGGTAGCGAGGATTTTTATTTCTCCGCCGTTGGCGGGCATTACGGAAGGAAGAGGAGGGCGTTGAGCAGTAGCACTGATAAATGCCATTGTTTTTCCGTCGCCCGTCAAAACTGGGAACCATTCTAGGCCCGTTCCGGGCGTCATTATCTGCATATCTGCGCGGTCTACGGATACTTTAACGACGTGACGCCGGTCAATGTCTAAGGCGTCAGTACCCGCATTGGCGGCAAAAACGAGCGATTTTCCATCGGCGCTGAGTTGAATATGTTCACACATAAAATTGCCAGGTGTAAGCAAGAGCGGCGCACCACCTTGCTCAGTTAATGAATATAAATGTGGCCATCCGTCTTGGTAAGAAAGAAAAACGATGCGATTGGCCGCCCAGTGCAAATTGGGCCCTCCATGGGTGTTGGGCACTGAGCCATTCAATCGTTTAGGCGCGGTCCAAAGGGTTTTTGCTTCTCCCGTACTTACATCGGCCGTCATGATTGACCACGGGATATGCTTCCTTACGAGGATAGAGTCGGGCTTACCACCCAGTCCGTTGGTACGAATAAAGGCCAATTTCTTTCCATCAGGCGACCAACGCGGGGAATTGTCACGTTTGTATTGGGGGTCTATCCAAACGATAGGGGTTTGGGCGTCGGTATAAACACCAATAAAACTGTGGTCAACGCGATTGGATTGAAAGGCCAGCCGACTTCCGTCGGGCGACCAAACTGGCGTGCCATTTGTGCCACGGGCCGAAAAGAGCATCGTTGCCGCCGCCGAACCATCAAGAGGAACGGTGTATATTTGCCCTCCTTTGGAGAAAGCTACTCTATCGCTTTTGGGCGAAATAACAGGGTCTTCGCCTTCGCCCAAAAGCTTGGGCTCGCCACCCGCAAATAGCACAGCCCAAATTTGCACTTTGGGAGGGGTAGGGCTAAAGGTAGGATTGACGGGGAGCTCATCGCCCCAATTGGAGCCATGATCGCCGCCGCGTACATAGAGCACCCATTTTCCATCATCAGATAATGCTACACTACTGAGTTCCTGACCATCGTCCTGTAAATAGTTGGTGAGTCGTCGGGTGTTGAAGTCGGGCCCTTCCGCTACGTAGATGTTGCGTTGGCCCTGCTCATTGAATGCCCATGCAATGCGAGAACCCGTGGCTGAGGCGGTCAATTCATTGGGAAAAGGATAGGATTTGACGGCCTCCATTGAAAAACCGTTTTGTGCTCGGGATACAGTGCTGAAAAGACAGTGTAAGAGTGTGAAGATTAGTAGCGTAGGTTTCATGAAGTGAGGAGTTGATGAAATCCAAACTTACTAAAAATCAATCTCATTGAGGAGCTTATTTAGGTCTTTATCTGAAATATTGCCATGGTGCGCTTGGTCGTAAATAGAAGCTGAGGCTATAATATCTTCAAGTGATACCATAGAGGTAATCACACTTACCCAAATAGCTATTTTTTGCGCCACTGAGCGATACATTTGAAAAGGAACTAAATGATTTTTCAAGGGCGGTAGGATGAGATTCCTAAAAATGCTAATCAGACTTGGCATTTTTAGGATAGCCTAATCTTTTCTTGCAGCGGTAGTATTAAAAGAACAGCTTCGTGCTTCTGAAAACTAAAATATTTTAAAAATTAGCCGTAATTTTCGGCCCTACTTTTTACCGAACAAATGAAAACATTTCAAGTCATTTCTCCCGTTGATGGCTCCGTGTATGTGGAGCTCGAATATAGTACTGCCACTCAGATTGAAAGTATTTTGGCGAATGCCAAAGCGGCTCAAAAAATGTGGAAAAACGTTCCGCTACGCGAACGAATTACCATTTGCGAAAGGGCCTTAGATTATTTTTTAACCCATGCCGATGCCATTGGCGAGGAGCTAACATGGCAAATGGGACGCCCGATTGGGTACACTCCCAACGAAATCCGTCGTGGTTTTCAAGAGCGTGCACGCTATATGATACAAGCCGCCATTGGTGCCTTGTCGGATGTGCCTGTTTCAGAAAAAGAAGGTTTTCAGCGTTTTATCCGCCGCGAAGCCCTCGGAACGGTGTTTGTGGTGGCTCCGTGGAACTATCCCTATTTAACATCGGTCAACGTGGTTATTCCTGCATTATTGGCGGGTAATACCGTGATACTCAAACACGCGCAGCAAACGCCCCTTTGTGCTGAGCGCTACGCGGCGGCGTTTAAAGCGGCTGGTTTGCCCGAAGGTGTTTTTCAATATCTCCACACCACCCACGATTACGTGGCCCGGATGATTGCAGACCCTCGCGTAGATTTTGTGGCCTTCACGGGTTCTGTTTCGGGGGGGCATGCGGTGCAGCGGGCGGCAGCGGAGCGTTTTATTGCCACTGGTTTGGAACTGGGTGGCAAAGACCCCGCCTACGTACGCGCAGATGCTCCTCTGGCTTTTGCCGTGGAAAATTTGGTTGATGGGGCGCTCTTCAATTCAGGGCAATCTTGCTGCGGTATTGAGCGTATTTATGTTCACGAAAAAGTCTATGATGAATTTGTGCAGGGTGCGGTAGCCCTTGTTAATCAGTATGTTTTGGGCAATCCGTTGGAAGCAGGCGTACATCTTGGACCGATGGTGCGTACCTCAGCGGCGGAGTTTGTACGCGGTCAAATACGTGAAGCCGTCAGTCAGGGAGCAGATGCATTGATTGATCCGTCGGGCTTTCCATTAAACCAAGTCGGAACGCCTTATTTGGCACCGCAATTGTTGGTCAATGTCAATCATTCTATGCGCATCATGAACGAAGAGACCTTTGGGCCAGCCGTCGGAATCATGAAAGTAAGCAGCGACGAAGAAGCCATTCGACTCATGAACGACAGCGACTACGGCCTCACGGCGTCGGTTTGGACGAGTGATGCCGATGCTGCGTTGCACATTGGGAACCAAATTGAAACTGGAACGTGGTTTATGAACCGCTGCGATTACCTCGACCCGGAACTTGCCTGGACGGGTGTGAAAGACTCTGGACGTGGTTGTACTTTATCAGCGTTGGGTTATGAAGCCCTGACCAGACCGAAATCGTTTCATTTGAGAGTGGATGGGTTTTAAGCTTTTGGGAAAAGCTCAGTATAAACGGATGTTAAAAACAAAAAAAACTGCTTTGTTCTGCTGAAAGGGTCTATTGTAATTGTAAACCCACTTTTTAGATGCTTTCAGCAGGGTAAATAAATTAATAATCTGTGACAAAAATAAAAATTGGCCTATTAGAATGTGACCATGTGCGAG
>VFQN01006931.1_pt1 | contig 12546 bp, 22 predicted proteins | sample 3512371 | NCBI WGS metagenome assembly VFQN01 (sample SAMN10412370, study PRJNA504923) | tailings metagenome | isolation source: Replicate 2 from Balatoc abandoned mine | place: Philippines: Itogon, Benguet | collected 2017-08-28
GCCTTTCGGGTCTGGAAATTCTGACAATCGTACATTTTCAGGATTTCTGGGCAAATCCTGGGGGAAAACCCTCTTGAAAATCCTGATTCGGTCAGGATTCTGCCCAAAACAATCCTGACAGGCAGCCAAAATGGCCGCCAAAATCATGATAATTCTGAAGACCGGGACACTGACTGAGCCTCATCCCCCTTCACCGGTGCAGGCGCTCCCAGTTCCCCTTGCGCCCGCACCGAGAAAACCACCTGTATCCAGCCCACCGGACAAGCACTGCACTTCGGCAGGCTGCCTGGCATGCATGTTGCGTACGGTATTTCAGTACGTCCTGACAATTCGCCTTACCTAAACCAAAAATTACTGTCGCGCAGCATGCGGACTTTTGGTTTGGTTTGGTTCTTTACAGGGGACCCCTTCCGGTCGGGGTGTCGTACCACAACCACCACCCCGGACTTGCCGACAGCATGTGTAGTAGGAAACACACCTCCTACTCCAGAAGGGGTACATTCCTGGCAACTCGGGTTAACCTATTGCGTATTGCAGGTTTCCTACTACATTAAGACGTTCCAGTCCTGCACAGACATCTCGAGTCACCTTTTCAACTACTATAGCATGGGATGGACATCGCCTCAGGCCACTCGCTCTCACTAAGCCCGCCCTAGCCCACCGACCCGTACTGCGCGGACGTGGCAATGTCCCGGCCACGGCCCCGAGTGGCCAACCCTCACCGGCTGCCGCCTGCCCGTTACCATGCTGCTCCAAATAATAAACGTTGACCAACCGACATGCACGCCCGCTAACGGTTAAGCCTACACACCATTCCGGCACACTCACGCGCCAAGGCGTCATGCCACGTGCAGGACCACGTGCCCAGGGGCAGCACCAGCAGCCTCATGCGGGTAGTCGAGCTGCAGGGGATCTGGAACGGGAAGGGCAGGAGCTGTAGCAGGCATGAAGACGGCTGGTAAAGGGGTGAGGTGCCTCTCGTTACGGCACAGGCCCATGGCCGTGTCCTCGCCGCCGCCGCCGTCACCACCACCACGCTGCGCGTGGTCCTCCTGATTGCCGTTAATGCTTCCACCTGTCTCAACCGTCTCAACCGGCTCAGCCGCCGCCTTCGACGCCGCCGCCTTCCAGCTGCGAACGCACATCAGCACTGCCATCAGCAGCAGCAGCACCACCACTACCCCACCCGCCGTCACGCCCACAATGATAACAGCCGACACAACCACGGGGTCGACCAGCATGCCCATAGCGCAGTTTTTGAGCGTTGTAAACCACGGCGAACCCGGCGGCCGGAGCAATGCTGCGTGCGTAGGCACTACCGCGTGGTCGCATCACCTTGATTGTGGTACCCAATTCCAAAATCAGGTGTTGGAGCGCACAGGGGCTGCACAACGTGCAGCTTCCTGTACAGTTTCTCAGGGACGCTGCACTACGCCGGACGCACGCGCCCTGCTTACTTGCAACGTATTCTTGTACTGCCCTGCGTCGTACCTATTCATCCGGTACGTCAAGCTTTGGTGTCTGTGACGGGGGTCCCAGGCGCTGCATGCCATGTGATGGCTGTTGCAAGGTAGCCTCGAGGGGAGGCTTCCCTGGTAGCCTCACCGGCAACGCATGCTCCTTCCAAGGAGATGCTCCCCTGGACTCACGTTTTTGCCCATTGATCCTGCGCTGCAGGCCCTCTCAGCGCACGCAGTGCAGCCTTATGCACGACAGCCATATGCTCCACCAGCCCTGACAGGGAACGTCAAGCCCAGCACTAGGCTCAGGAAGACAGGGGCTTAGCTCCACCGCAGATGAGTCACAGCCTACGAGGGACAAAAGGCCATGCCCCCCAAGCTTCGCCCTACCAGCACGACAGGGATCGGCCAGGTCTCCGCACGGACTGTTCATTGTTGTCCACCTCGCACACCGAAGCACGCGCCCACAACACCACCCGTGCCTGTCAACAAGCCTATCCCCGTAACAAGCGCCCAGCAAACAACATCCCCGCGTTGCCATCGGGGGATGGCCGCTCACCCCCATGTACGTTACTTCCCGTGCACCTAAGTTCCTGACACAGCTGCTCCCGTCCCGCTGCAACACCACTGCCGTCCACAACACCCTGCTGCTACCAGCCTGCCCACATTCAGCACGCTCACTGCTGCACCCCGGCCGCCGACCCCGATCCCCCTGCTGCTGCCGCCGCCTCCGCCTCCATCTGGGCGTTGAGGGCCGCGTAGTCAACGGCCGGCCGCCGCCGCCGCTTGGCGGACGGCTCGTCGGCGTCGCCGCCGCCGCCAGCCGCCGGGGCGTCGACCTCCATGGCGGCGGCGCCAGCGGCTGGCGGCTGCGTGCGAGGGGTGGCGGTGGCGGTGGCCGCAAGTTTCGCCGCGGCGAGGGGCGTCAGGCCGGCTGCGGCGCAGGTTCGCACAAAGGGAAGGGATGGGACATGTCACGCAAGGCACGTCATCAAGGGATGTGCAGAGTCGTGAAACTCCCACTGAAAACCGCCGTTGAGGGCCGCCCGTGCGTGACCCTAACTGGGTTGCACAGGGCCAACTACGGCTCGCTTGACATCAGGGTGGACGGTGCTTGCGGGTTTGCCGGCTTTCCGTGAGCTTAGCCCTCTGCATCACGCCCCGCGCACAGTGTGCCCTACACCAGCCCCAGGCCCCCAGCCCCCCCCCCTTGGATGCTTTAGAACGCTGTGCGTCCACGTGACAAGCCGGCCTCTCACCACAACCACCATACCCAGTTCCCCCCTCCCCCTTGTACGAGTGAGTCCTACACCCCCGCGCATGGGCCCCCGCCCCCGCCCCGCCCCCGCACCTGCCGCCAGCACCCTCTGCGCCTTCTTGGCCTCCGCCGCCTTCTCCGCCGCGCGCTCCGCCTCCGCGTCCCGCGGCTCGAAGGGCGCCGCGCAGGGGGCGGCCAGAGCGCGAACGTGGGCGGCCACGCTGCGGGGCGTGGGTTAGGGCGACGGGGATAGGCCAGGCGGCACAAAACTCTTGACACCGAGCATGGGGGGCCATCAGCAGTAAAGCTGTCCGTCCATGCCTGTCCATACAGCTGTGCCGGTGCACGGCATGGGGCTGTGGGGGGTGGGTTAGGGCGACGGGGTGGCACAAGACTCCAACACCGAGCATGGGGGCTCATGACTAAGAAAGCCTATCCACACGCTGTGCCGGTGCATAGCATGGGGCTGCCGACATAAGGAGTGATGTGTGGTCATTCATGAGTCTGCGGCCGTTGGCATTGCAGCGTAGTCAGGCAGCACACGCAGCCACGACTCAGCCGCGTCGTTTCTCCTGACAGTAAACCTTGCTGTCAACCCAGCCTGATAGTGGCGTACGCGCTTCAGTCCTGGCCCCCATTGCCACGTATGTCCCCTGTCCCAAACGCTGCGTCGCCCGCCGCCCCTGCCCACCTCCTCGCGAAGGCGCTGCCGACCGGCCCTCCCCGCAGGTTGTACCCCCCCTCCAGCACGCTGACCAGGCGCCCCCCGCAGCAGGCGTTGGCCACCTCCACGATCTGCCCCGTCAGCCACTCGTAGTCGTACTCCGTGACGCCCACGTAGCTGCACGGTTGGGGAGAGGGGGGCAACCGCAGAGGGAGGAGATGGTCATCCTGAGTGTATTGACATGGTTAAATTCTTAAGGCGTGACGGTCGGCAGGCTTCAGGCAGGGGTTGGGGGGAACAGACTCTTGACAGGAATTGGCGACAAGTAGCGACAGTGGGGCCATGGCAGTCAAGCGGAGGGTTTGGCGGCGAGCCATCGCTGCAAGAAAGCTTGCGGAGGTACAGTTCCTCCAAAGCAAGGCGTCAAGCCCCGGGCGCCACGGCCGAGTTGCCCTCCACCGCAAGAATGACTTGACGGGCTGTTGCATGTTGAGGGTCGGTGCAACATGGCAGACAGGCAGCGGGGAGCGGAGGCAGGGGCTGCGTGCCCCCCATGCCACGGCCCTGTTGCCCCTCACCGGAGGCCCTCCTTGTTGGCCCACGACCCGGTGCCGCCCACCACAGGGACGACATAAAAGCCATGGCATGTGGGGTCCGGCACGCCCCCGGCACCCCAGCCCCGTGCCCCTCACCGCAGGTTGAGGTCCTCCTTCTTGTGGGCGTCGAAGCCGGCGGACACAATGATGAGGTCGGGCCTGGGGGGGGGGGGGGGGGGGGGGAGGGAGAAGATAGGAAGTTGTGGTGGTTTGCGGAGCTGTTTAGGGATACCTCATGCGGGGGGTGGTTGTATGTAACGAACTGCAAGCTGCAACTGGTATGGGCGCGGGCATGGGCGCTATGCGAGTCCAGTTGATGCCGAGTGGGCTCCAGCGTACCCACACCGGCATGCGGCAATTGGGTCCGCCTCGCCACCCCACCCCTGGGATCGGCGCTGCCCTACGCCCGCCCGATTGGCTGTCCTCCTCTCACTTGAAGTTGTACAGGGCCGGCAGGATCTTGTCGCGCCAGGCCCTCCGCCACATGCGAGGCTTGCCACCTGGGGGAGTAGGGGGCGGGGCAGGTGTCGTGCATCAGGACTTGTAAGTTGTGAGGGACAGTGGGCTTAGGCGCACCGTGAAAGCAATGCTAAACGTCCAGTACTGCTGGCGTCCCATAACCCGCTGCGGCTTTTTTATGGAAGCACGCATTCATCCGTTCCCTTTCTACCTGGACTGTATTGCTCGCATGGCCCACCAGCACTCCCGTGCGGCTTCCCGGGCTCGTTTACCACGGGTTCACACCACGGCGACTACCCCACTTTACATGCGATGACATCATGCCGTCGCCTCTCGGCTGCCCACCCCACTCGCACCTGGCCCGGGCACGCCCACGTTGATGACCCGCGGGCCGCCCACCACCGTCACGTCGTAGGAGCCGCGGAACTCGCCGTCGGGGTCCTCAGGCACCGCTCCGGAACCACCCGCCCCTGCTCCGGAAACCCCCGCCGCCAGCCCCTCCCCACTGCCGCCTGCAGGGCCAGGGGCAGGGGTGGCGGGCTGCGCGGCCGCGGCACCCTCCGCCGCTGACGGGGCCTGCGCTGGGGACGCCCCAGCGGGTGCCGCCGGCGCACCGCCCTCCACTGTCCCTGCCCCCGCCGCCCCCTCCTGCGGCGGCGCCAGGGCTGTTGCGATGGTGGAGTCCGCGGTGGCTCCCGAGCCGGGGTAGAACCAGCCGGAGCCGCCGCGCTTGCCGTAGCCTTGCACACTGGGCGGCCGGGGTGCGAAGGGGGGGATAGGGGGGTGCGAAGGGGGGGTACGCGTAAAACGCGAGAAACCGTGTAAGGCGTCAGGGGGGGGAGGGGTAGCTGTCAGCACCGTACCGCCTCATTACACTACACTGCACGATTCATCTCTTGACCAAGCCTATGTAGCCCTTCCCAATTTGCGGCTCTCCCCCCTCCGTCACGCACCCCACCCCCCTCCCCCCCACCCCCCCGTGCCATTACCTGGCGAACAGAATGTTGTGCGTGTCGCCCTCCCCCATCCAGGGCTTGTAGGTGGGGAAGCGCTGCACGCCCTCGCTGTAGGGTGTGCGAATGGCCACAGTGCGCACCGTGGGGCAGGTGTTGAGCACGCAGGCCTGCGGCGGGCGGCAGGCGAGGGAAGGTCAGGCATCAAGCACTAGGGGGCCGGCGGATGAAAGGGTGCAGAGACGCTGGTCACATTATGGAATCGCAGGTCCACTGCAAGGGCAAGACATGGTGAGGTAAAGCTGCCTAGTCACAGGCTTGACTTCGGCTCAGAATCCCCTCTCTTGCCCCCATGCCGTACTGTGTCCTCCATCCCTTAACCACCCCCTCCCCTTCCCACCTGCGTCCCGTTGCCGTGGTGCACGTCGAAGTCCAGGATGGCCACGCGCTTGATGCCTGGCAGGGAGAGAGACGGGGACTCGTAAGGATGTTGGTAGTTATATACGACGATGCAACGCAGTATGTTATCGGTGACGGCACGTAACACGTCCGCATGCGCAGGGTTGCTTCCGACACAACCCCTCCGTGCGATTTTGCCATCCAGGCATCCGGCAACCCGCACCCTCCTCTCAAGCAGCCGCTCTCTCCCAGGGCCAGCTACCGCCCTCTCCCAGCCTCTCCCGCTCCCATCCCCAGTCCTCCCCGCTCCCAAGTAAAGGCGGTATGCCCCTCCCTTCCCCCAGCCCACCTGCGTGCCTGTGCACGTTCATGGCGTACGCTGCCCCTATGGCCACGTTGGACAGCAGGCAGAAGCCGTGGCTGCCCGCCGCGTCGTTGGGGTTGGTGACCACGCCCGTGGGGCCCGCGTGGTGGCCGGGGGGCCGCACCGCGCAGAAGGCGTTGCGGGCCTGCAGGAGAAGGGGGAACAAAGCACTAGTAATAGCGAGGAAATGAGATTGGCTAAGGGGGTGTGGGGCGCGACGGAGGAGGAGGGAGGACCACGTGGTGTCGGGTTGTGGGTGCGGAGGCGGTGCAGTAGGGCTTGAAGGACGCGGAGGGTGTGTCTTGAGGGTACCGATGTACTGCTGACGCTGTGTAGTGGTCCTCCGGCCGGCCCTGCCCTTCATGCTCCCCTTTCCCGAACCTGCCCGGCCCCACCTTCCCACCGCATACCTTTGCCACTCGGTCGCCCCGTACCCATACCCATGTCCACCCCGGCACCCACTACACACCTCCACCTCACCCCCGAGCGTCGACGACCGAAGCAACTCAGCCTTTTGTGATTGCACTGGGTACTGGGTTGGCGGCTGCTTCTCCGAAAAATTCGAACACCAGCTGCCTTTGCTCATAAGACGCCTCAACTCCCCGGCCCCCGCCCCACCTTCCCGCCGACCACCTCGTCCACCGCCGCGCACACCGCCCCCGCCGCCGCCAGCGCCGCCCGCATGGAGTGGCGCGATATGGCTGTGTCCATGTCCAGGGAGCCCACGGCCGAGGGGGAGTCGGGGATGGCCTCGCAGGCCTGGGGGAAAGAGGGACGAACGCAGCACACAGCAGGGCACAGGGAACCACAAGAGTGATGGTTTGGGGGTGAAGCCCCTGCGACAGGACTACCATGGCTGTTTCGTCAGACGGTGTGAAGGCGAGGACGTTGGCTTCTCCGCGTCCCGCAACCCGCTCCCCGCCCGAGACCACCTCACCAGCATGACGGTGCAGTTGTATGACTACTTCTGGCACTTGGCACTGTCCCTCCTCTGAAATTCGGCCCCTCCCCTAAACAGCAGCGGCCCTGCGCCCCTGCCTGTACCCCACCTGCATGACGGTGCGTATGTAGGACCACTCGTGGCACTTGAGCACGTCCACCATGGCTGCGGGGGGCACGCCCTCGGCACGCCACCGCAGCGCCCCATCGAACTCGCGGTTGTGCAAGATGCCGTAGTCTGGGGGGAGCGGAGGAGCAGTCAGGTGGAACAGGCGACACCTGTCAGGCGGAGGCTGCGGCCTTGGATGTAGGTTGCCAGCGGCAGGATGAGGAAGCGCAGTCTACAGTATGACTGAATGGAGGCAGCGAACTGCCAGTGGATTACAACGCAGGCGAAGGTACACTGTCCGGAGATACGACACAATGTCGCAGTTCTCTCACCCGGCTGCGTGAGCACATGCAGGCGGTTCACGTTCTCCGGCGGCGGCTCGGGCGCCCCGCGCGCCAGGGGCTCCGGCGCCGTGCGGTGCAGCAGGCAGTCGGGGGGCGCCAGCAGCACCGTGCCGGGGCCGGCGGAGCCTGCCGTGGCGGCGGCGGCGCCGTCAGCGGCGGCCACGGTTGCGGCCGCTGCCGCCATGTCGAAGGGCTGCCCCGCGGCCACTGCCTGGAGGGCTGCCGCCAGAACCTGTAGGGCGGGCCAGGGGTGCCAGCCGCGGGAACATGGGTGTTGCGGAACGCGGGCTGCAGCAGCTGCATTGCTTTGCAGCGGTGACCAGGTGCTTGGTGAGCCCTGCAGCAGCAGTGCGGGTGCATCGTCCTGCTCACCGTGTGCCCCCGCCGCCTGGCCAGCTGCTCCGCCGTGCGGCCCTTCTTGTCCGTCACCGTCAGCCCCTTCAGCTGCCCCGCGCCCGCCAGCAGCGCCCCCACCGCCTCCGCCCTGCCGTGCAGCGCCGCCAGCTGCAGCGCCGTCTGGCCCTCACTGCGTGTCTTGATCTTGTACAGCGAGGGCGCCTCCGCAACTGGGAACAGCGCCGCCAGAGCCTCCGCCGACGGAGGGGGTGGCGCCGCCGGCCGCGGCGGCGTAGCCGCCGCCCCCTCGGCGCCGTCGGCCTCCGCCTCGGCGGCTGCCGCTGCCGCCGCAGCGGCTTCCGCCTCCGCTGCCGCTCTGGCGGCTGCGGCGGCAGCCATGGCCGCCAGCTCCTCCGCCGCCTCGGCGGCGGCGGGGGCGGCGGCGGCGGCTGACTCGGTGGCTGCGCGCAGCAGCAGCGCCACGGCGTCGGGGTGGCCGAACTTGGCGGCCAGGTGCAGCGCAGTGAAGCCGTCGTGGTCCTGGGGAGCGAAGACACGGTACGGCAGACAGGGGAGGGTGACCGGTTTCAAGACAGTTGCAGACGGCATGCCGCACACAGACGGCACGACCCCAATCGAACCAGGAAGGCGCGGCTAGTAGACAAGGGAGCCCAGCTCAGGCGCACTTACGCGCCTCGTGCCATACCAGCCCAACGCTCCCCTCCTCCAGCCCTATCCCACCGTCACGACCAGTATGTGCTCCGGGCGCTCCAGGGGCGGCAGCCCGCCCTCCAGCACGCTGTCCCCCAGCAGCGCCACCAGCTTGCGCCGGTGCGCCGCCACGGCCCCCGACAGCAGCAGCGACAGCAGCCCCGTGTGGCCGGAGGCGGCAGCCCAGTGCAGCGCGGTGCGACCGCCGTCGTCCCTGCCAGGGTAAGGGGTAAGAAAGGCCAGTGCTGGGACTGCGGCAGGGAGGGTGGAAGCTGGTGGGGGGACGTGGGGGTGTGGCTGCGGCTCCTAGGCAAATCAACGCAGGGTGCGGTGCCAAGGCCACAACGAGCGACTGCAACTGCGGCGCACATTGTCACTGTATAATATCAGTAATTCGGTGCGTGGGTAACTTGGAAAGGAGCGATGATTGCATCACACGCCGGAATCTGCGGATTTCCCACCCCCTATTAGCACCGCGCCCAGGCGCGTGCTTCCATGGGCTGGGCAAGCCGCGGCCTAGGAGCCCGAGCTCAGGCACAGGGCACATGTCCTGTGCGGCCGCCATGGATCGCATCACCATGTCCACCCAGGGGTACTTCACTACGCCCCAGCCCTACGCCGCCGCATGCTCTTGTGCAACCCTGGCCACATGCACCGCCGCGCACCTGTCGTGGGGGTCCACCCCCCGCTCCAGCAGCAGCCGCGCGATGGCGTGGCCCGCCTCCTGGCGCTGCGGCCCGGGCCCCAGCGGCAGGCAGGCAGCCAGGCACAGCGGCGGGTTGCCGTCGCACGCCTTGGTGGGGGAGGAGCCGGCGCGGAGCAGCGCATCCACGCAGCCGGGGTGGGCTGTGCGGTGGAGGGAGACGCGGGATGTCAAGCAAAGGAGAAGGGCTATGCGAATGAGGGGCCCTGGAAGAGCTAGAGCGGGGTGGGATTGGAGTGTTGAGGGCAGGCACTGGCCTGAGAGACAGGCCAGGCGGGGGGTGAGGCACAGGGCATAGACTGGCTGCAAAGGGAGTGCAAGGCGGCGAGGTGAGTGGATAGGACAGTGGGGGTGGTTACGTTGCAGGGCAATCAGGGAGGGGCCCAGGGTGATTTAACGCACCGTTTATGATGGCCAGGTGCAGGGGGGTGCACTCATTGGCGTCGCCCATGTTGAGCAACCGGCGCAGCAGCACTGCCATGGCCACAGGCTGCGGCCGGGAGCAATGGAAAGAACACGTCATACGGTTGAAGGGCGAGGAAAGTGAGTAGATGAGTGAGCTCGATCACTGGCCATGCCTTGGTGGGTGACTGGGTGTCGGCACTCCAAGACCGCCCGCCACCGTCGCCCAACCCCCTCGTGCACCTCCCAGACCTCACCACGCTGCCTGGCTCCGCCAAGCCCAGCATCTTCTCCAACGTTTCAACATCCCCCGCTTCTGCCGCATTGTGCAGCACGCTGCGGTGCGCGGAACGGGTTCGACGGCGACCCAAACGATCCGATGTCAGGGTCAACGCGTTGAACAAAAGGCGGGAGAGTCAAAGGCCAGTCTCTGATACGGTGCTACATACACTGTGACAACATGTTATTGCAACTTTCTGAAGCATACGCAGCGCTGCGGTTGAAGCATACGCAGCGCGTCGTTCCGTGGTCATCTCGCGGACTTACAAGCTCAAGCTGTTGTCCTCAGTTTCATATTCTGAGTCAGAGTCTGACATTCTTCTATATTCTACCGAAAGCCCTTCTTCAGTTTCGCCCAGCACGGCCCCGCCTGCGCTGTGAAAGGTGTTCTACAGCAGCGGGCAAGCTATGCTGTAGAACGATGAGGTGGAAAAAGTAATGTGGTCAAAGTACATTACAAGCCAGGCACTCGCAGTCGGCCCCAGTTGGCCCCGAGACCAACATGGACAACTTGGGCGCCCACTGCAAGCACGCAGTACCTTTTAAACTGCGCACCTGCACTACCCCAGCCTCAGGAGCTTCTGCAGGCCTTCCCAGCACCAGCATCAGCAACCATGTAACCGTGCAACATACATGCCGACTCGTACAAGGCCCCCCACGAGCCTGTCCGCTTCGCCTCTCAGGGTGAACAAGGACGACAACATAACTGGATCAGCAACAGGGAACAACTTGACCCGTAGTATATGAGCCAAAGACCTTCCCACTCTGAACGGCAACAGACCGCTGCTCACCCACCTCCCCATGCAGGCAGGCGCTACTGCGCGCCTCAGGTGCTGCACCTGGCTGCACCATAAATGTACCGGTATACCCGCACCAGCCTCCACGCCGTGCCACAATTTGCATTAAGTGCCTGTCGCCATGCCAGCCACATAATAAGCACTCGGAGCCGCCACCTACCAACTGCTGGCCCCCAACTGCCAGCGCTGCCCGCCATCAACCATAGTTCGTCACTCGCACACTCGCACAATAAAACAGCACCTGCACAGACGCGATGTCCGCACCCTGCATAGGAGCATAGCAGTCTCAAGCTCATACACGGCATCCCACAATAGCGAAAAGGGGTGGGGGGGAACACCTTTCGGTCCCTGATCGCCTGGACCAGCCCCGTTTCCCGGCTGGGACTTGGCTGGGCTCTGAATGGGATCAAACTGTAAAACCATGCAAAACATACAACACGCACCGACACATCGCCACACTCAAGCCCACTCGCGTGCAATACCGTGTGCGCTTCCCTCAGGCTCTCTCAGGCAATCTTACAGCAGCCACCCGTCATCCCCCCTCACTCCGCTCACAGCAACCGCTTAACAACCCTCCAGCACCAAACCCAGCGCCGTACACACCAGTCCCGTACAAGCAAGCATGCCCTTCCTCCCATCCATCCTCACCCGGCATGCAGCATGGCCCTCCCACACACACAGGGAGCTACCGGCATGCAACTACCGTACCGCCCCAACACTTCCACCCCTGCTGCTGTTGATGTCTTACTTCTTCGGCGTTTGCTTTTACTGCTGCTGCAGCTGCTGCCCCTGTTGTCCTACTTCTTGGTGCCCCCCACCACGCCCTCCAGCTGGTCGTCCATGTCGCTGTACAGCTGCCGCAGCTGGTCCAGCGTGTCGGAGTCGGGGGTCCACATGCCGCGACCCGCCGCCTCCAGCATGCGCCGGAGCACGTTGGAGAAGGCCTGATGGAGAGGGGGAGGGGGCATGCATGGGGCAGTGGGCAAAAGGGATTCACAAGCAGATTCGTGCACGAAAAGGGCGCTGGACGAAGTAGTTTACGGAGTAGACGCGTGCCCGATACGATTGCTCGTCCCCATTGTTTCTTTCTTGTTGCGTGTCAGGGTTTAAGCAAGGAGTGCCGCGCACTCCACGCGACTATAGATGACTGCGCGCACCTGTGGGTTGTTCTTGCGCAGCGTGTCCGCCATGTCGCTGTCCTTGACGTACGTGTCCGCCGCCTGGTCCCACACCCAGTTCTCGCGGAAGTCGCTGGTGGCGCCCCAACCCACCTGCAGGGGGGCAGCCCGGGGGCAGGGGGAAGCAAGCTGCTCGTGAGCAACGCAACAGGTGTGGTGCGCATGTGGTTTGGGGCCAGCGCAAGGGACAGGAAAACACGCGGCTAATAAGGAGTACAACAGTTGTGCGGTGCTGACGCGGATACAGGCAGTCCGGCGCGCGCTTTGTGCACCAGTCATGGACATGGGCACGGAGTCGAGGTGCAGCCAAACGGGCCCTGCAGCGGGACGACGGCACGGTATGCCCATTCCTCAGCTTCTCTCACAAGCGGGTGCCTGGGTAGGCAACAAATGCACTGTGTTAATGCGAGTGACAGTGGCGTGCGCAGCGCAGCGAGAGCCATGCCTGTACAACAGGAAACCCAGCTATACCACGGGCCGCTGGCCACCATCCCCCCCCCCTCCCCCCCCCCCCCCCCCCCCCCCCCCCTCTATAAACTCCCCCAAAAAACGCCCCCCCCCCCCCCCCCCCCGTGGGTCCATGTGGGGGTGGTTC